>Ga0209415_10001480_pt1 | contig 45141 bp, 35 predicted proteins | sample PeaSoiSIISIP2007_FD_187696 | JGI IMG/M metagenome (GOLD analysis project Ga0209415, IMG submission 187696) | Peat soil microbial communities from Weissenstadt, Germany - SII-SIP-2007 (SPAdes) (version 2) | ecosystem: Environmental > Terrestrial > Soil > Wetlands > Peat | place: Germany... | reverse complement strand
AGGGACCGGAGTATCGGTGATCGTACTCGACGCAAACATTCTTATCTACTCGTACGATAGTGGCTCATCTCAACATACAAAGGCGCGGGCGTGGGTGGAGAAAACCTTCTCGGGTCTCGAATCCGTCGGACTATCGTGGCAAACCGTGGCTGCATTCCTGCGAGTGATGACCAATACTCGATTGCCAGGACCCCGGCTGAGCCTGGAGCAAGCGGCGCGGTTAGTAGATGAGTGGCTGGAGCAGCCCAACGTACGAGTTCTTTCGCCTAGCGATGAACACTGGATTTCATTGCGGCGCATGATTGTCGAGGGGCAGGCTTCAGGTGCCCTGATTAGCGACGCGCAACTGGCCGCATTGACGATGGAATACGGCGGCGTGCTCCACACCACCGACCGCGACTTCGCGCGCTTCCCGGGGCTGCGCTGGATAAACCCGCTGGCGTAGAGCGGCACATTATCGCTGCCCCCAACGCTACGGCAGGACCACCGGGAAGGGCACGACTTTGAGTCGCGCCGCCTAGAGGCTATAAACAACCGGCTTTAGCCGCTGGGGCACAACCTACCTCAGCGGCTTGTCGTGGGGAAAACTCACTTTCGGCACGACTGAAGGTTGTGCCCTTCCTGGTACCGGCTGTGGATGTAAGTTATAAGTTACACTGGACACTATGAAACGCAAGGCGAGCATATCCCACGATGAAGCCACAATTCGTGAGCTTCGCGATAATCCGGAGTTCGCCGCCGAGTACCTTCGCGCTGCATTGGAAGATGACGACGAGCCTAGCGTACTCCTGATCGCCCTGCGCCGCATCGCGGAGGCACGGGGCGGCATTGCCAAGGTAGCCAAAGCCGCCGGCATTGAGCGTGAGAGCTTGTACCGCGCCTTATCGGCGCGCGGAAACCCTCGGCTTTCGACTTTGGTTGCGGTGACCAAAGCGGTCGGGTTAAAGCTCACGGTGGAACCCGCGCAATAGGCTCTGCTTGACACTGCATTCGTCGCCTCTTACCCTTGGACTTATGGAAGTGCGATTGACTCCCGATCAGGAAGCATTTATCCGTCAAGCGATTGAGACAGGACGCTTTCATCGTCCCGAGGATGCGGTGGAAGAAGCCTTGTCGCTGTGGGAAGAGAAGGAGCGCACCCGTGCTGAGATTCTTGCCGCTGTTGATACGGCAGAGGCGTCGCTCGCCCGCGGTGGAGGACGCGCCATCACAACGGAATCGATGCAACAGCTGGCCGATGAAGTGAAACAGCGCGGCCGCGCCCGCCTCGCCGCCGAGCCATCTTCTCACCGCTGATGGCGCATCGCGTCGCACCCCAAGCCGAAGCCGAACTTGATGGGCTTTGGTACTACGTCGCAAGAGAAAGCGGCAGCATCGAGATTGCCGACCGGCTCATCGATTCCATCACTGAGCGCTTTCTCCTTCTTGCCCGCAACCCGCGCCTCGGACGCCGCCGCGACGACGAGTTGCGTCCTGGGATCCGTAGTTTTCCCGTGGGCGAGTACATCATTCTGTACCGCATCGAAGCTGAGGACGTTCTGATTCTTCATGTGTTTCGGGGCAGCCGGAACATCGAGGCGCTACTGGGCTAGTCGAGCGACGTCTGGCGCGTGCACGGGGAGAATTCCCTGTAACGCCTCCGGTTTGGCCGGCCTTGGTAGAGATCCTTCGACTTCGTAGCCGACCAGTGAAGCGGGTCAGCTACTCCGCTCAGGATCATAGTGGGTATTCATATCTCCAAGATCACCGGCATGATCAGCGGCCGCTTCTGTGTCTGTTTCGAAATGTAGCGCTTCAAATCCGCCCGGATTTTCTCTTTGATCACGCCGTAGTCGGCCTTCTCTTCCTCGCTGGACGCCTCCAGCGTCTGCATCACCAGTTGCCGCGCGCCATCCACAAAGCCGTCTTCTCCCGGCGCAAACCCCCGGGTCACGATCTCAGGCGGAGTTTCCACCCGGCCCGACAATTTATTGATCGCGATGATGGGCAGCACGATGCCGTCTTCGCTCAAGTGCCGGCGATCCTTGATGATCAGATCTTCGACTACGTCGGTTCGCGAGCCGGAATCAATGCATACGCGGCCCACGTTGACACGTCCCGCTTTGCGCGCGCCCAGTTCGTCAAATTCGAGAATGTCGCCACTCTCCATCAGCATCACATTCCCCACGGAACCATGCATGGACGCTGCCAATTCGGCGTGCAACTTTAACTGCCGGTATTCGCCGTGAATGGGAATGAAATACTTGGGCTTAACCAGATTGATGATGAGCTTAAGCTCCTCCTGGCTGGCGTGCCCGCTGACGTGCACTGGCGGCGACGATCCGTCTTCGTAGATTACGTGAGCCTGGCGGCGAAACAGGTGGTCAATCATGCGGTAGATCGCCTTTTCGTTCCCCGGGATGATGCGCGACGACAATACCACCGTGTCGCCCTTCTCGATCTTGGCATGCTTGTGATTGTCCACCGCTGCCCGCGAGAGCGCCGACATGGGCTCGCCCTGGGTGCCACTGATGAGCACGCAAACTTTCTCCGGCGCGAAATTCTTCATCTCTCCGGGATGGATCAGCAGCCCTTCAGGAATTTCCACGTAACCGAGATCCTCGGCAATTTCCGCCGAGCTGTTCATCGAACGTCCGATGAATGCCACCTTGCGCCCATGTTCCCAGGCCAGCTCCACCGTCAGCTTGATGCGATGAATGGAGGAAGAAAAACAGGAAATAAATAGCCGCCGCTCGGTGCGCGCGAACACCTCATCGAACTTTCGTCGCACCGCCCGCTCACTCGGCGTGTATCCTTTGCGCTCGACGTTGGTCGAATCCTGAAACAGCGCCAGCACGCCCTCTTTGCCGTACTCGGCGAACGCATGCAGGTCGAACAGCTTGTTGTCCGTGGGAGTGGGGTCCACCTTGAAGTCGCCGGTGTGAATGATCACGCCCACCGGGGTGTGGATGGCCAGGGCTACGCAATCCACCAGACTATGCGTGACCTGAATCGGATGGATGGTGAACGCTCCGACTTTAAAGCGCTCTCCGGACCTGATCTCGCGCAGATCAGCGTTGTCAAGGAGTCCGTGCTCATCCAGTTTGTCTTCCACGTACGCGAGAGTGAACTCCGTACCCCACACCGGCACGTTGAGTTCAGAAAGAATCCAGGGCAAAGCGCCGATGTGGTCTTCATGCCCGTGGGTCAGGATGATGGCGCGCACCCGCTGCCGGTTTTCGATCAGATAAGAAATGTCGGGAACAACAATATCCACGCCCAAAAGCTCGGACTCGGGGAACATGAGGCCGGCGTCGATGACAACAATGTCTTCGCCCCAGCGCACAGCCATGCAGTTCATGCCGAACTCGCCCAAGCCGCCGAGGGGTACGATGTGCAGTTTTCCAGTTGGCATCAGGAGTCAATTGATCCTAGCATACGACCCGCAGGTCAGGCCTGCATGGCGGATAGGCAGAACCGACCTCTGAGAACCAAGTCCGGAGAACCGGAAACTGGTTTTTCTTCCTCTCCATGGGTTACCTTCTAAGAGATGGCTCGGCAACATCGCAAATCGTGGCTGATGCACCCGTTCGAAAACGCTCTGCGTCGCGCCTTCCAGCATGCCTACGAGACGGTCAAAGTCGACCCAGCGAAATTCCTCCTGCAGCTGCGCGTCGCTTACGGTCTGCCGATCACCAGTTTTCAGGGCATTTACTCCGTAGAATTGACCGTTCTTGATGATCTTGCAAACCGTGTCATCCACGGCGGGATGAAGCTGGCCGCAGCTGAAGGCGCCGGACTCGGCCTGGGCGGAGTCATGACCATGCTGCCCGATCTCAGCATTCTGGCCGGCATCACGCTGCGAACCATCCAAAAGCTCAGCCTGGTCTACGGTTTCGAATACAACACCGACGAAGAAACCGCGGAGCTTTGGATCGCTGCGGCCAGCGCCGCAGGAGTCGACATCAGCCGCGAGGTGCTGGAAAAAGAGGTGGTCAATCGCTTCGTTCCCAAAGTCATCCAACGCATTGCCGTGCAGGCCAGTAAGGAAGCGGTGGAGAAGTGGTCCGGACGCCTGATTCCAATTGCCAGTTCGGTGATTGGCGCGGGATTGAATTACTATTTCGTGCGCGCCTGGGGCGAACGGGCCCAGGCGCATTTTCGCCAGAGGCACATGGAAGTGCGCAACCGGATGAACAGTGGACAATCAGTGGTTTCGGCGGCGGCAAAACCTGTGAGACTCTTGTCCCGATAGATGGACTCAACTGTTACAGGTCAGACTTGACCTTGCACGCCTTGCGGTCGGATCAAGTCAGGAGTGTCAGGGCTGCTCCGGATGAAAATTATTTCACACTGTCGCGAACAGGCGGGATAGGTGTAAGATCGCCACGGTGTTTGAGGGCTAAAAACAAGATTCGTGCTAAGTCGAGGAGGTTACCCGGGTGAGCCAAAAGTTCACACTCAATGTAAGTTCGGCCCTGGTCGCGCTAGCCGTCTTTCTCACCTTTGCGGGCAATGTCACTGCTGAGAGCTGGAAAGAAGAGGTCATCCACGGCTTCCAAGGCCAGCCCTCTGCATTTCCTGCCGCCGGGTTAGTAACGGATGGCTCAGGCAACCTATATGGCACAAGTAGTGGTTACGATAGCCAATCCGGTACTGTCTTTCGGCTAGACGTTCCAAGGCGGAAAGGTGGACATTGGGTCATTGACACCCTTCACAGTTTTGAAGGGAACGATCGGATCGACGGAAAGGGCCCCGAAGGTGGGGTGGTCTTCGATAAGGAAGGAAATGTTTACGGCACGACCTTTTATGGCGTCGGGGCAAACGGCGGCGGCACGATCTTCAGGCTGAAGCCTCCTGCCAAGAAGGGCGGGAGATGGACTGAGACAATCCTGCATGCCTTCGATGGTTGTACTGACGGCTGCGGTCCGGGCGGACTGATCTTCGGCAAGGAGGGTGCGCTTTACGGCACCACCCTATCCGGTGGGGCGTTCAAGGATGGCACAGTCTATGAGCTCCTGCGGCAGGGCGCAGAAGATCACTGGACATTCAAGGTGCTCCACAACTTCGCTGGCCCGGACGGCAGTGAACCGCTTTACAGCGGTGGCAACCTAGCCATCGACAAACAGGGCAGCCTTTACGGCGTGACCGCGTTCGGCGGCGCATATGATGCGGGAGTCGTTTTCCGACTGGCGCCGTCCTCAAATGGCGATGGTTGGACAGAAAGTGTTCTCTACACCTTTACCGGTGGAAACGATGGAGGTGGGCCGAACGGTGGCTTGATCTTTGATGACGCGGGAAAATTGTACGGGACGACCAGAGCTGGAGGCCCGTCCTCTGGTGGTACAGTTTTCGAATTGACCCCTTCAAAGGAAGGCTCTTGGACCGAGACCGTATTGAATAGCTTTAGCGGGAACGGTGGTGACGGGCCTTGGGGCCGTCTGATTTTCGACAAAGATGGTAATCTCTATGGTACAACTCTTAGGGAAGGGCCGAACCTTGGAGGTACAGTTTTCCGCCTGAAGCCACCAAAACGGCGGCGAGGTTCTTGGACCGGGACTACGCTACACAAGTTTTCCGGCCTCCATGACGGCGGGCTGCCTCTCGCAGGACTGACCTTTGACAAGCATGGCGCGCTCTACGGGACGACATATTCTGGCGGGGACCTTAAAACGTGCAGTGCAGTCCGCGGCTGCGGCACAATTTTCAAGATTTACCGCACGAAATAGTTTAAAAAGGAGAAACTGCCTCGGACTGTTACAAGTCAACGCAGCCAGTCTTCCAGCTCAATTCCGCGATCCGTCTTCGCGTCCCGATACTTCACAATCACCGGCGTATACAGCGACAAGTTCCACTCCACACCGGAGCCTTTTTTCACAGCTCTCGATCCGGGCACGACCACGGCGTTCTCCGGTACTTCGAGCGGCGAGTCCGGGCTGGCTTTGTAGATGTGCCCGCGAACGAGATCATAGAGGGGAGTGGAACGCGTCAGGATCGTGCCCGCTCCCAGCACCGCTCCAGCCCGCACCAGCGTGCCTTCATACACACCGCAGTTGCCACCCACCAGCACATCGTCTTCGATGATGACAGGAGCGGCATTGATCGGCTCCAGCACTCCGCCGATCTGCGCCGCTGCGCTCAAATGCACGCGTTTGCCGATCTGGGCGCAGGACCCAACCAGCGCGTGCGAGTCCACCATCGTGCCTTCATCCACATAGGCGCCGACATTAATAAACATGGGGGGCATACAAATCACACCCGGCGCCACATAGGCCCCCATTCGCACAGACGACCCTCCGGGCACCACGCGCACGCGATCTGCGACTGTAAACTTCCGGGCAGGGAAGGTGTCTTTGTCGACAAAGGCAAGGCAGGCGTCATCGCCCATCTGGCTGAGTTCGCCGAGACGGAAACCGAGCAGAATGCCCTGCTTCACCCAGACATTGACCACCCATCGCCCGTCAACTCTTTCCGCGGCGCGAATCTTGCCTTCCGTCAGTTGCTCGCGGAAATCGAGAAAGGTCTGGCGCGCCTCGGGATCGCGTTCCACTTCCCCAAGAGACGCCAGACGTTCGATGGCTGACTTGAGTGATGGCATGAGAGGGAAAGTATAAAGGAAAGGTGGATGGCAGGAGGAGGAACCCGCTCAGATTGAGCAATCTTGGCTCGGACGCATAATGTCAAAGGGCCGCATCATCTCGTTGTCGCCGTGCTCGAGAATGTGGCAATGCCAAACGTAGCGTCCGGGGAACCCCTCGAAGCGAACAATGATGCGGGTCACCATGGCAGGATCAGCTCGTACCGTGTCTTTCCACCCCATTTCGCCGGGATCGGGCGCGACAGGGGGACCGGTAAACCTGATCTCACGTGTCCGCAGGTAGTGAGCAACGTAGAAAGATCGCCGATCGAGAATCTGGAAGCGTACAAGATGAAGATGAATAGGGTGAGCGTCGTCCGTGCCATTAATCAGGCTCCAGATTTCCGTGGAGCCGAGGGCAGGATTCTCGGTGACTGGGGCCTTCCAGCGCGTCCGGTTCAGCAGCATGATGGTCGGGTTGTCCGCGGGATCGTCGGTTTCCTCCAGCGACAACGCGCGGGTCTTTGAAGCTTCGCTTTCCGCCGTTCGCACAACGGGGCGTAAGGTTTTTGGAATTGCGGCGACAGCAGGGGAAACGTTCCGCGAAACCCGAAATTGCATCGTAGTCAGGATGTCGTTTTTCAGGACGATGCTTTGGCCGGCGTTCCTGGAGAAATCCACGATCAAATCTGCGCGCTCGCCCGGCCCGGCCACCAGGCGCTTCTGCGGAACGGGAGCTGGCAGCAGTCCCTGATCCGAACCAATCTGTTGGAATTCCAGCTGATTCGCAAAAGACAGATGCAAGAAGCGCCCGTTGGAAGCGTTTAGGACACGGAAACGGTAAGGACGCGGTTCAACCTCGAGATAGGGCAATATCTTTCCGTTCACCAGGAGCGCGTCGCCGAAGACTTCCGGAACCCACGGGGCTTTGGGGTTGGGCGATACTGGATAGAAGAGCTGACCGTCCTGGTCGAGCTGGCGATCGCAAAGAACCAGGGGGATCTCATACTTGCCGGCAGGAAGTCCCAGCCCGTCCTCGAAGGCATCGCGAATGAGGAAAAAACCGAATAGGCCGGCATAGATATTAAGCCGGTTGATCCCCATGGCGTGATCGTGGTACCAGAGCGTGGCCGCGTCCTGGTTGTTCGGGTAGAAACAGACGCTCGATTTTCCGGGAACGAACCAATCTTCGGGATAGCCGTCGCTTTCCGGCGGGACTCGGCCACCGTGCAGGTGGACCACGGCGCGGACTTCGGGATTGCCGGCTCCCGCACCCTCCAGATTGTGGTCCACAGGCAAGAGATGGGAAGTGGGAAGTTCGTTCGTCCATTGAACCAGGATTCCCTGTCCATTGCGGGCTTCCAGCGTCGGACCGGGCCAAGTCGAATTGAAGCCCCAAAAGCGGGTTGGTCTGAGATCGCGATGAAGCTTCGCTTCCGCTTGGCGCATGTGGAGATGGTAATAAGGAATTCTCACCGAGGAATCGAGCGGGCTGGGGCGCAGATCCTCAGGCTGGAGGATGGCGGGGATGGGGAGTGGATCGACGAACTGCGCCAGCCTGTCAACGTCGAGCGGGCGGCGCGCCGCGGGCGTCCCTTGCGCGAGAAGGCTTGGACAACTGGAAAAGGCGGCCGCGAACACGCCACTCTTGTAGAGGAACTCGCGCCGGCTGATAAGGCGATCTCGGATCTCTTTCATAGGGTACCGCGAAGCACCTTAACACAACCCAAAAGTCCAAACCGGGCACGAGACAATTCTGCTTTCGTGCCCGGTGGGTGTGTAGGAATCCCGACTCAGGCTATTCTCTCTTGCCTGTACTCGGATTCAACAACAGAATGCCGTTGCTTCGGACCTTCTTGAAGTTGAACATTTGGGTAATTGAGTTGGCAATACCATCGAATGAACCGTTGCCGATCCGCTGCCCGCCCAGCCAGTTGTCTTCGATGAAACGAATCACCGAAGTCTGATCGGTGACCGTGTTATCCACGAAGTTTTGCTTTGCCCAAGCAGACACGACGACCAAGGGTAGTCTCGGACCGTAGCCGCAACGGCCCAGAGCATGCGGGTTCCCAGTGGGGTTAAGGCCGGGCAGGGAGTTCGCTGCCGTGCCGCAAGCGCCTGGTCCGGTAAGAGCGTCTGCCGGCCCGGTCGAGGTGTTGAGAATGGGACCCATCTGGTGGTCGTACCAGCCGTCGGAATCGTCCCACACAATCACCACGGCGGTGCTGCTCCAGGAGGGAAGCGCTTCCAGGAAGTTAACGGTGTTCACGATCCAAGTCTGCTCATCCAGGGGGTCGGAATATCCAGCGTGGCCGTCCTGATAGGCTGGCGCCTTCAGGAAGCTGACCGCGGGGAAGTAGCCGTCCGCGACCGCCGCGAAGAAGTCCTGGGTGTCGTATTGATGGTTCGCCGGACCAGCATTGCCAATCTCTGAGAGTGAAGCGGGCCGGGTGTGTTGCGGATTGCCGGTGGAAACGTAGTAGTTGAAAAATGAGTGGTGCGGAATGTAGTCCAGAGTCGTTCCCGCCAGACCGGTCGAGCTTCGATTGCAGCCCGTGGTATTGTTCGGGTTCACAATCGACAGGTTGAATCCGCCCATGAAACCTCCCCAGCTGATGCCCGCCGCGTTGAGCAGATCGCCGATGTTCTGTCCGCCCATTTGCACCTGGTTACGGGTGGAGCTCGAACAAACATCGCCGATGGGGTCGGCATCGCCAATCACGGTCAGCGAGCCGTCGGGGCCGCCGTTCACCTCGTCGCCGGTTCCGTTCGCGGTCTGGGAGACACCGTTGGTCTGTCCAGAAACCAGGTTCAAAACGCCGGGAGTGGAGGGGCCGAAAGTCGTGCCGTAGGAGTTGTCGCTCATGGCAAAATACTGGGCGTAATTCCACAAGGCGGTGACGGTGTTGCCGTCGAAATAGCCCATCACCTGGCTGCTGCCATAACCCGTGTGAGCTGGAAAGAGATCCAGCAGGCCCGCGTCGAATGCAGATTGTTCATCGGTGTAGTTGTGGTCCTGATCGCCGGTTACCGCCTGCGAACGATCCAGGCGAAACGGATTGGAGGCAGAGCTGCCATTCGCCGGATTCAGGTTGGGATTGAAGGTCAGCAACGCGTTGGTCAGGCCGTTCACGTTGGGCGTGTTGGCGGCCGCAGTAAATTTCGGCTCACCCTTGGGATTCGCTGCCACCGGGTAGGTTCCAAAGTAGTGGTCGAACGAAATATTCTCGTCGAAGATCACCACCAGATGCTGAATGGGAGTCGCGGTCGGAAAGGCAAAGCCTGCGTGCTTTCCGCGCGCTGCGGCGAAGGCGGGGGTTGAACTTGATCCCAAGACCATTACCGCCGCTGTGAACACGGCGACGGCTTTCTTGGGGACGAATGCGGCTCGAAACTCCTGCAGCATGGTATTTCCTCCGTCTCTTGAAATTTCAACTCGGCAAAAACCTGACTCAGTCCTCACCGAACAGTTGTTGCTACGAAAAGCGAACTCAGATTAGTCGAGACTGCAAGGCAGGATTGCTGCGCCTTTGTTAAAAGACAATTAAATGTTCTCCCGGGAGAGCGAGCGTCTGTGCAAATTTCGGTCTCTTGTCACACCGCGTTCACATTCCGGAATACAAGCCGACAAGCGAATCCTTCGGATGAATGTATTGATAGCATTTTCCGTATCGCGATAGACTTCCTTGCCCCTCACGCAGAAATCCCACCGGCGCTTATCAACTTCTGGTCTCGGCGTGTGGGGGAGTTCTATTTTGCAGCAGAGATGCGTGACAGCGACACAGGTCGATTCATCACAATCTCCATCTCAGTGAATTTGGGGAGAATCACATCTCGCCCGTGACGCGTGAGCATGAAGACCACTGATGCGCCGGTGGCGACGATTTTGGCCACGCCAGCAGTCGATGCATCAGTCGCTGTGGACACGAGCGCCTCGACTGCGAGTTGCGTCGCATCATCTGCTTCTTTCGCAATTCCTGCGGTCACTCCAACGTTTAGCAACATCCATGCTTTGCCGGGACGATCAGCTCTCATGGTCCCTTCAGGATCAATGGCGGTATGGGATCTTTCATCCAAGTTCGCTCCGCTCACCGAAGCCGCTATAGGGCTTGCCTTCCCACCGGGGAGGCTGAGGGTTGTGAATTTCAACATAATCGACCCGGACCGGCTTAAGGTTCGTGGGGGCTGGCTTTTCACCACTTCTCCCTTGAAAAGGCTGCCCTCGGGAATTGCCACGGTCGAACCCACCCGCACCGGATCCACCACACGGGCCTGCACCGAGTCTCCGGCGCGGTTCTTGGAAGCGCTGACATCTCCCAGAAGAATGATCCGAATGGGTGTTCCGGCGGCCACCGTCACCGGCGCTGAAGGGGGAGCGGAGTCCTCCCCGACGGCTGCTTGGGGCCCGGTTCTGGTCGCTTCCAGGGTGAGCACCTGACCTAAGTTTTTCCTTGCGGAGTATGTCGGTCGCACGGACCTGGGAGGCAAGGCGCCGTTGGCAATCGCCGAGTCGGATTCGGTCGCGTCGGGATCCGCCGATTTTTTCTTGGCCGTATGTACTTCGACTTGGTTGCCGATGGAGATCAGCGAGACGCGAAGCGGAATCTCTCGCTTGTCGGATAGAAGGATGCTGGCAGAGTCGAATAGCGGGTAGTTCTCGTGTCGAGGCGTGAACGCCTTCACTACCCAGGGCCAATAATTACTCAGCGTCCGGCGGCGACGCCCCAGCTTGTCAACAGTAAGCCGAATCCGGCTGCCGGAGGGGAAAATCTCATCCGCTCCGGAGTACACGTCATCGCATAGTTTTCCCTCGACGACATCTCCTGGCTTGAGCTTCGAAACCTTCACTCCGGCGTCCGGCTGGAGTCTGACATAAAGGCTCGGAGCAGGTTGCTCCCAACTTATTTGATCAGGCAGGTTGTTCCCAGGGACTATAGACGGGGTGGTCGAAGCCGGAACCAAGGCTCGACTCTCATCTGTAGCTGAGTGACTGGCCGCCTGTATTGCCACGACTTCGTCGGCCGCACGTGACACAGAAGTCGCGACAGGTAACAGAAGCAGACAGATAACTACTCGGGCCGGCACACATATAGGTCCCCCTACGTTGGTAATTGTAATTTTTCTCATGGAGAGCTCCGGCCCGTGGTCTTGAGAATCGTTTTGACATGGTCGGAACTGGGCGCGGGATTCGCGCCCAGTTCCTGACATTCACCGAGAGCAGACTTAATCGCCGTCGTGGTCCCGCGGCGTCACCGAGTAACGAGGCGCCGGGGGTTCGGAGTTTGCACCCTTCACAGATTTCCAGATGAGTTCGTTCAGCCGCTCCGCCGGAGCGCTGTCCGGGTGGTTGAAATCCATGCTGTTCGCCTCCAGTATCACTTTGCGCATGGGATCGGAAGCACTCAGTGACTCCAACCCCGGGGTCTTGTCGCAAATGATGTTCTGTTCCGGAAGTGCTGCGGTATACGGATCGCTGTTGCTAGGTTTGTCATCCCAATCGAGAATCGGGTTGGCCACCGCGTCATAGGACGTCAGCGGGGGAAGTCCCAGCAACATTTCCATGGTCTTGATCATGCCCGTGGTGTTGTGGAACTGATGGTCAATCGAGTTCTGTTTAATCCACGGGCTGATGACAAAGGCGGTTTGGCGATGGGCATCCACGTGGTCGGGGCCGTCTTGCGAGTCATCCTCGACCACGAAGATCGCCGTGCTCTTCCAGATTGGGCTATGACTGATCGCATCTACGAGTTGTGCCACGCCGTAGTCGTTGTCGGCGACTTCAGCGCGTGGCGTAAACTTGCCGGACGTCGGGCCTTGCGTATGGTCGTGCATCAGTCTTACGGTCATGAACGCCGGCACGGACTTGCTCTGGAGCATCTCATTGAATTCACGAGCCCACTCTGTATAGCGGCTCGCCGCGTTGTGCTTGCCGTATCCCGTCTCCGCGTACAGACACGCGTAGTGAGATGGAGCCTCACTGTCGGGATAGTCGGCATCAAAACGGCGGAAATCCCAATCTGTGACACCGGCGAGGTCGTGTCCCGGTGGTTGATTGCCGACCGCATCCGGATAGTTATCCGGCATGATCACGTTGCCATTGTTGTCGGTCACGCCGAACGACAGGAAGAAGCCGTAGTTGCGATAGGTCAGCTTGGCTGCTTGTACGGATTCCCAGATGTGACCTCCGGCTGATTGCGTGATGTCCGGAATGGCGGGAGCGCCATTGGGGAAGTAGTCGGGAGAGATTTGGTGCCCGTCGGGATCGTACGCCGGGAACCCTCCCACGTCATACCCGTTATTTTGACCTTCCGTATCATACTGTCGGCCACGGCCACTGTAATTGTAGGGAGCGCTCTTGATGGTGTCTTCATCAGCTATCGCTTGCGTAGACCACGACCAACCGTCATAGCTGACTTCGCTGTCGACGTAGGTGTTGTCCAGGAGAACAAAACGCTGGGCCAACGCGTGCATGTTTGGAGTGACATCCTTGCCGAAGAGCGCCAGGGATGAATCGCCATTTCCCCCCGGCACATCCCCGAGCACCTGATCATAAGTACGGTTTTCCTTGACGATGTAGATCACGTGCTGGATCTTGCCCTTCAAGAAGTCGAGGCGATGATCCTCTACGAAGGCATTGTTATCCAGTACGTTGCGCGTCCACTGCGCCAACTTTGCTTCGTCCAATCCTTTGACCAAAGAAACTTGGCCCTGGATCAGATGCATGTCATAGTCGGGGCTGGAGTTGAAGTACCACTGAATATAGCCAGGATTGGCATACTGCGCGGTCGTTCCCTTTGCATCGGCAAACAGAATACTATTATTGGTTGGGGCGACGACCGAACTGGGATACCAGCCTCCGGGGATGTAGCCCTTCAGGGCCACATTTTCTCCGTTGACCGCGAGAACGGCGACCGCGTTCAGGTCGCCCAAGCTGACGTACAGCGTGCGACCGTCCGGGGAAAGCCCGAGACCGGTTGGGGTGGAACTTCCCGCTACATTCTTCAATGCACCGGGGCGAAGCAGGATGCTGTTTACCACTGTATCGTCGGCGGTGCGAATGACAGAAACCGTGTCGCTGCCAGCGTTCGCCACGTAAAGGAAGGTTTGTGCCTTGTTCAGAACCAGTCCGTCCGGATTGGCTCCGGTTGTGATCATCGCGCCTAACGTTGGTTTGGTGGGATCTGATGTGTTCAGGTCGTAGACGGCGCCGTCACGTTCACTGGAAATGTATGTCTTGGATCCGTCCGACAAAACGGCAACCGCGAGCGGGAAATTCGGAGTTCCGTACCAGCTACCGGTGAACGTGTAGCGGCCAACTTCCTTCTGCGTGGCCTGCGAATAGATGGCTACGCTGCTGGGGACAAAGAAGTTTGCGGGATCGTTATTGGCAACGTAAAGAAAGCCGCGTGTGTCGGTCGCGAGGCCGGAAGGAAAATCCGTGGATAGGGTGGCGGTAAAACTGCCCATATCGGCCAGAACCCCGTCCGGGGACAAGTTCAATACGTCGACGGTATTGTTGCCGCCTTGCGCGGCATACACCGTGATCCCGTTACCGTTACTGCCTCCAAAAGCAAGGCCATAATAAAGACCGTTGGTATTTTGGAAATTGCAGTAGTTGCAGTTAGCGTAGTCGACGGCAGAAGCGACGTCAGCGCTCCTGGTGTCAATGGCAGTCAGCGCCTGATCGAATCCCATGTCGCTGACCAGCGCGTACTTCCTATCCGGCGAAAGAACTATGTTCATGGGCAGACTGCCCACATTCTGCCGGATCCCCAGCGGCGGCCACAGAATGCTTTTGCCTGTGATTAGACGGCGGGATTGCGCCATGCTGGTCGCGGATACGAACAAAACCAACAGGAGCGGGAGGGGTTTGAGCTTGTAAATGTGCTTGGCTGCTCGATACAGACGTGCAAACCGCATGAAGCACCTCCGGATGGGAAATTTATTCCAGCTTTTCCCAACACAGCATCAGGGTGGCGCATTCCGGTAACATTACGATGACCTGCAGATAAATATTCGTTGAAAAATTCGCTACCGGGGCAGCAACATCGTCAATGCATCATTCAGCAAGACGACCTGAGCACGGATATCAAGAATGTCTAACCTGCAATGGAGCCGAAACGCGTCCCTGAGGCGCCAATGTTTTCGTCCGAGTTCTAACTGCCCTTATGCAGTCCTGATGCAGTCCTATGTCTGCAACACCTCAACCCCTACTCGCACTGATCCTTTTCGCCCGAATCAATGACCTGGCAGGCACGTGGTCAACGTCCGCCTCATGCCATCCGGGCTGCCACCGTCTTGGGTGGCTCAGACGCATCACCGTCTGAGCGCGAAACCATGGGCGTCCGGATGTGGGTTAACGTTGCGCGAACAGCAAAAGCAGCAATTACCGCTGATTGTTCTCAGTCCGCTGCTAAACGATCAGGTGGGAGGATTCGCCGCAGTTCTCTCTGCGAAGCCTGCGATGCAGCGGTTATCGCGAAACATGACAGCGGAGAAGCGCATATTGAAGCTTCGGGGTTGAGCTGCTCTGGCGCCTCGTCGCAAAACCCGAACCGGCGCCTCCTACTTTTTCTGTGACACATTGATCACTGTCACATCCCGAATGTCGCGGGGTTGCAAATTGTCGTCGATCGAGCCGATAAAGGGCCGCTGAACCTGCGCCCAACTCTTGGACGTCGCCAGGTCCTTCGCCGCGTCGAAGATGAAATAGGTCTGCTTCAACTCCTGACCGCTGGGTAGCTTGCGGCCTTTGGGCATGCCGGGCATGGTGTATTCTCTGGCAAAGCCTTTGTAGAACGCCGCCACCTTTTCAAAGGAATCGTTGGTGAGATAGACGGTAGCTTCGGTGCCCGGTGGCAGGGCCTTCATCGCTTCGCGCGTCTCTTTCGTATCTGGCGGCGTGTATTTGGACGCGCCGGGATAAATCTTGAACCCTTGGCCGGCCACCACCGTTGTTACAGCTAAAACTGCAATTGCAACGCCGGTTCGTCTGATTTTCTGCATCGTCTGCCTCCTGACAACCACCTGACGCTTCTTCACCTTCCTGCCGGCAGATTGCGGTTGAATGGCCAAACGAAGACATCGAATTCAAATGCATTTGCACTCACTCCGGATCAGCACGCCCGGCATGTTGTGCGAAACATCCCGCGCTTCCGAAAGTGTGGCGTAAGGTCCGTGCCAGCGCGCATGGTTGGCATCATGGCCCGAGGGACGTCCCTTGCCGTGATTACACTGCCCGCAAGTCGACCGGTGCAGGACAATCTTGTGCGGTCCAGCCAGCCAGTTTTCGTAGATGTAGAAATTAGCGGACTCGGCCGCTGGAGTGGCAGGCCTGGCGATTACTCCGGCTTCGGTTGCGATCTTCTGCAATTTGGAGCGCGTCTCGCGCCGCATGGGCAGCAGTGGCAGCCGGTACACTTCTTCGATCTTGCCTAGCATCGCTAGCACAGCCTTTACCGGTAGCGGATTCGATTCGATAAAGTTGGCCTGCATCAGCGCCAGGTACTTGCGCTGCAGCCGCCGCGCCGTTGTCCAGTCATTATTCAGTGCAGCCCGCGTCATCTCCGCCATCTCATGCGGGATTTCGTTGGAGGCCACAGAGATGATTCCCACCCCGCCGAGCGCGATGACCGGCAACGTGATTGCGTCGTCTCCGGAGAAGACGAGAAAATGTTCCGGCACCGCCGCGCAGACCTCCGCGATCTGGCTCATGTTGCCGCTGGCCTCTTTCACACCGGCGATGTTCGGAACTTCCGCCAACCGGGCTAGTGTTCCAGGCTCGATGTTTGTGCCCGTACGCCCCGGGACGTTGTAAAGAATGATCGGCTTGTCCACGGCTTCGGCAATCGCCTTAAAATGCCGATATTGGCCTTCCTGAGTCGGCTTATTGTAATAAGGCGAAGCTGTCAGGATCGCGTTCACACCCGGCCGCGCAGCGACTTCTTTAGCTTTCTCCACCGCATCGTGAGTCGAGTTGGAAGTGGCGCCGGCCACAATGGGCACGCGTCCCGCCGCGACTTCGATAGTCGTGTCGATGACCTGCAGCCACTCGTCATGAGAAAGCGTGGGAGTTTCACCGGTGGTGCCGCAGGGAACCAGAAAATCAATTCCCGACTCAATTTGCCACGCCACCAGGCTGCGCAGGGCTGGCTCGTCGAGCGAGCCGTCCTGACGGAAAGGCGTTACTAAGGCTGTCCCGCATCCACGAAGTTGCATAGAACTAAGATAGCGCGAATTGGCGATGCTGCAAAATGGGTCTAGCGAGTTGCTGGGTCTGGAGGCCGGGGGTGGTTACAACTCTCGCCAAATATCCTTGAAGTCAAAAAATCCATTCTTGCCTGCCAGCCACTCCGCCGCGCGCACCGCGCCTTCGGCGAACCCGCGGCGGGACTTGGCGTCGTGGCAAACATAAATTGTGTCGGCAGGGGAATCGAGCATCAGTTCGTGCATTCCGACCACGTCCCCCTCGCGAAAGGAAATGATCTCAAGCTCGCTGCCCGAGGCATCGTGGATAATCCGCTGCAATGCCAGCGCCGTGCCCGACGGTGCATCTTTCTTGTGCACATGATGGCGCTCGAAGATCTGTCCGAGATAGCGATGACGCAAGGCGGCCGCCGCGGTCCGCGCGACTTCAAAAAAAAGATTTACGCCGATGGAAAAATTTGCTGCATACAGGAATCCCGTCCCGCTCTCTTCCACCGTCTGCCGGATTTTTGCCAGCTCCTCGTACCAGCCGGTGGTGCCGACAACCATGTTTTTTCTGGCGCGAACACAAGCTGCAATATTCTCCAGGGCCGCCCGGGGCGTGGTGAAATCGATGACCGCGTCAAACGGGGCAAGTCTCGAGGCCGTCAGCGCCGAGGCATGCGGATTGTCCGCAGCACAAAGCACCTCCACCTGATGGCCGCGCTGGCGCGCCACCTCCGCCACCAGCGACCCGGTCTTGCCACGGCCTAAGAGAAGAAGGTGCATAAGAAATGTTTTCCGCAGACTGCGCTCTACGACCTTGTTGAACAACCCTCGGTATTGTCATTCCGAAAAGCGGAGCGACGAGGAATCTGCAGTCTTGCTCAGATCATGAGGAACTGCAGATCCCTCGCTTCGCTCGGGATGACAGCAAGAGAGTATTTTTCTCTACGCAAACACCTCGGGATCCAGATCCGAAAAGAAAGTTGCATGCAGCCGCCGAATCACCTGCGGCACTTCGTCCTCTTCGATCACGAAGGTCAGATTAATCTCCGACGCACCCTGTGAAATCATCCGAATCTTCACATCCGATAGTTCGCCAAACACCCGCGCCGCAATTCCCGGCGTCTCCCTCAGATTTTCTCCCACCACGCACACGATGGCCTTGCGTCCTTCATACTTCACATCCGCCAGCTTGGCCAGATCCGCCGCCAGCGCGGGAATCGATTCATTGGAGTCTACGGTCAGCGAGACGCTTACTTCCGAGGTGGAAACTACATCTACCGGCACGCGGTGCCGGTCAAACGCTTCGAAAATCGCGCGCAGAAAGCCATGGGCCAGCAGCATACGCGGCGCCGCGACATCGATGATCGTAATCCGCTTCTTGGCGGCAATGGCCTTGAAAAAATTGCGGCTGTGAGGCACGCGAGCCGCGATTCGCGTCCCTTCGCAGTCCGGATTGCGTGAGTTCAATATGTAAACCGGAATGTTCTTTTGAACCGCAGGTAGAACAGTCGCGGGATGCAGAACTTTGGCTCCGAAGTAGGCCAACTCAGCCGCCTCGTCAAAACTGATGACCTTGATGCGCCGCGCCTCGGGGCACAGGTTCGGGTCGGTGGTCATCATTCCGTCCACATCGGTCCAGATTTCGATCCGCTCGGCACCCAAGCCCGCGCCCACGATCGCCGCGGAAAAATCGGACCCGCCGCGCCCGATCGTGGTTGTGATTCCGGCCTTGGTCGCGCCAATGAAGCCTCCCATGACTGGAACGCGGCCCGCCTCCAGCAAAGGCTGCACTTTGGACTGCAACCGCTCGTTGGTTTCATCCATCAGAGGAGCGGCCCGCATATGCGTGCCGTCGGTTACGATGCACTCTCGCGAATCGACCACGGTCGCATCGAGCCCGAGCCCGGAAAACGCTGCCGTGACCATGGTGCTGGACAGAATCTCCCCGAATGCGGCCACATGGTCGGTCGTGCGAGGGGTCAGTTCGCCCACCGCCACGATGCCGCGCAGTAGTTCATCTAACGCTTCAAAATAGGCTCCCAAGTCACTGTGAAATTGAGTGAAAAGAGCTGTGCCAAGCAGTTCGCCTGCAGTGTTGTAGTGACGTTCGCGGAGAGCCCGAGAGAGCTTCAGAGCGGTCTTGCGATCACCCGACCCGGCGGCCCGGGCCGTAGCCAAGAGCTGATCGGTGACCTTAGCCATGGCGCTGACCACGACCACCGGCTTTTGCGCCAGCCGTCCCCTTACGATGGCTGCGGCCTGCTGGATAGCCTTGGCATCCTGCACTGAAGTGCCGCCAAATTTCATGACGATCATGGCAGGCACCCTCGCCGCAGATTAACGCAAGTCAACGCAGAGCATGTCTGGTGTAGCTGCTGTCGGGTGGTTCTCGCGCTATGCCGGGCGGAGTTCAATCCAGATATCCCCGGACTTTGAGCAACTCGGCGTTCAACAGGGCAGCGCCGGCCGCGCCGCGAATGGTGTTGTGAGAGAGAACGGTGAACTTCCAGTCCAGCACGCCGCACGGGCGCAGGCGGCCGACCGTGGCCGCCATCCCTTTGCCTGCATCCACATCGAACCGGGGCTGTGGCCGGTCTGCCAGCTCCACATACCGAACCGGCTGTTGTGGAGCGCTCGGTAACTGCAATTCCTGGGGCACACTGCGAAATTCATTCCAGGTTTTGATGATCTCTTCCGGCCGGGCCTTCTTTTTCAGCTTCACGGAGACCGACTCGGTATGCCCATCTTCCACCGAGACACGATTGCACTGCGCGCTCATGGCGAATGCCGCCGGGACAACTCTGGACCCGTTCAGCCGTCCCAGAAGCTTGAGTGTCTCCTCCTCCATCTTTTCTTCTTCCTTGGCAATATAGGGAATCACGTTGCCCAGGATATCGAGCGATGCCACTCCGGGATATCCAGCACCACTGACTGCCTGCATGGTGACGGCCATCACCGTCTCAATCCCAAATTGCTGTTCCAATGGCGCCAGAGCCATGACCAGACCGATTGCCGAGCAGTTTGGATTGGTAACGACAAAGCCGCCAGATTTCTTGCGCCAGGCCTGGCACTCCACCAGTTTGATGTGGTCGGAGTTGACCTCCGGGATCACCAGCGGAACGTCACTTTGCATTCGTAAGGCGCTGGAGTTGGAGATTACCGCACATCCAGCCGCGGCGAAACGCGGTTCAAGGTCTGCCGCGATGGCCGCATCGAGGGCGGCAAAAATGACTCTGGGAGCGCCGTCCGGATTGGCAGGAGACACGCGCATTTCGGCTACACCTGCGGGGATGGGCGTTTTCATGCGCCAACGCGCCGCCTCACTGTACGCACGGCCCTCGGAACGGTCGGAAGCCGCCAGCCAGGCGACTTCAAACCACGGATGCGGTTCCAGCATTTGCACAAAGCGCTGCCCTACAATGCCGGTAGCGCCCAGGATTCCCACGGGGATCTTCGTCTGCATAGTTGTTGCGATTTTACAACAGTGGCGGATTGCATACTCGCCCGCACCTTGGCGGCTTCGCTGCGACTTCCCCAGGAACGGCCCCTGAGATGTCAAGAAACTGTGCTTTTCGACCGGTTTTCGGGACAGGTAAGGAATTTAAGAGCTTCTGCCGATATAAGGAATCTGAGGAGTTAACATGCCTGAGCTACGTCAGAATTTCTTCACCAAGGAATGGGTCATCATTGCCACCGAACGAGCCAAGCGCCCGGAAGAACTGGTGGCGCATCGCCCGGCCAAGACGGTTTCCTCATTTGTGGAAACCTGCCCGTTTTGTCCGGGCAACGAAGGCAAAACCCCGCCGGAAGTCTTGCGGGTGCCGGCCAACGGGAGCGGGTCCTGGCAGGTGCGCGTGATCCCCAACAAATTCGCGGCTCTGTCGCGGGACGTCCAGCCGACGCGCACCATCCATCGCACCCGGCGCAGCATTGAAGGCTTTGGCGTGCATGACGTGATTGTGGAGACCCCGGACCACGCCCACGTGACGGCGCTGATGCCTGATGCGCATGTGGCCAACGTACTGCGCGCCTATAAATCCCGCTATGACGCCCTCAGCCACGACCCGCGCATCGCCCACATCACCATCTTCAAGAACCACGGCTTGGACGCCGGCACCAGTCTGGAACATCCGCACTCACAGTTGATCGCCACTCCCGTGATCTCCAGCCAGGTGCGCGGACGGTTCCAGTTGGCGCTGCAGCACTATGACGAATTTGGCCAGTGCGTATTTTGCCAGATGATGGAAGAGGAAATCGAGGAACAGCACCGCATCATCCTCGCCACCGAACACTTCGTGGCCATGGCGCCATTCGCGTCCTCCACGCCATTCGCGACCCATATCTTTCCGCGCCGCCATATGGCCAGCTTCGGCGACATCAGCACAACCGAGATCACAGATCTGGCGCGCACCCTGCGCACCATCCTGGCCAAGCTGTATCACGGCCTGGGGAATCCTGACTTCAACTACACCTTGCGCAGCGCCCCCGCCGAAGTGGCAGGAGCGAAGTACTTCCACTGGTACGTGAGCATCATTCCGCGCCTCACCCGCGTGGCCGGTTTCGAACTCGGCTCCGGGATGTTCATCAACAGCATGCCTCCGGAAGCGGCGGCGGAATTCTTGCGCAGCGTCAAGCCCGAATCTGCGGCTGCGGTTGGAGGGGCAGGGAACTGAGACCGGAGACAGTCGCAATCGGCGGCAACACCGGGAAGCCTGAATCTTGGAATTCGTATCATCGCTCACTTCATTAGGTGATCGCGGTCACTGCGATCTGCTTCGGGAGACTGTAAGAAGAAGCGAGAGTCCTTATCGAGCCTGGGCCCCCAGCATTTAATTGAACAATGTTGAGAATGTCGACGCAACCAATCACGAGCAAGCGATTTTGGCTCATCCTGGCGGCCCTGCTGCTGGCAGGCCCCACGTGGGCAGCCACAAAGTACACGGTGCTGTACAACTTCCAGGGCGGAAACGACGCGGGAGGCCCGCTATACGGGGCTTTGGCCTTGGATAAGAACGGCAACCTGTTCGGCACGGCCGGGGGCGGTGGGCAAAACTATAAGTGTGGCGGAAACTGCGGCACCGTGTTCGAGCTGACGCCTCAGGCCAACGGCAAGTGGACCGAAACCGTTATCTTCCGCTTCCAGCCCTCGGGCACTGGCTTCTGGCCGTCTGGCGGCGTGATCGTGGACCAGCACGAGAACGTTTACGGCACTACGCTTCTAGGCGGAGCCCAGAACGAGGGCACCATCTTTTCGCTGACCTCTGGCACCTCGGGGTGGGCGGAATCAATCCTTTACAGCTTTGGCAGTCACAAGAACGATGCGGCCGGCCCACAGTCCAGCTTGGTTGCCGACGCGTCGGGCAACTTCTATGGAACAGCGCTCTATCCGTACCAGCTCTCCCCCGATGCCGGCGGCGGGACCGAGCACGTGCTCTACCATTTTCGTCCCCAGCAGGGAAAAGACGGAACCGACGGAGACGGTTCAGACGTCCCACTGGTTCTCGACGAAGTTGGCAACCTTTATGGCACTACGAGTGGTGGCGGCAATTACACCAACTGCTCGGTGTTCTCGGGCGGGTGCGGCACCGCCTTCGAGCTCGTGCCGAAAGGCAATGGCAAGTGGAAGGAGCACGTGCTGCACCGATTCGCCCAGTCTAGCGGCGATGGTGAGCGTCCCCTGGCCGGAGTGGTGATGGGTGCGCACGGCAACCTGTACGGTACCACCTCCCAGGGCGGCAACTACCAGAACGGCACGATCTACGAGCTAAGACGCGACAAGGCGGGTCACTGGAAGGAGAGGATTCTATACGCATTCCGCGACATTGGCGACGGAGGCATGCCGGGGCCGGTGATCGTGGACAGCCTAGGCAACCTTTATGGAACTGCTGGAGGCGGCGGCGGTACCTGTAGCTGTGGCGTTGTGTTCGAGTTGGCTCCCCGCGCCAACGGTAAGTGGAAATATACGGTTCTCCATCACTTTAAGGGGACCGACGGGGGCCAACCTTTGGCGGGGCTAACCTTCGGTACCAAGGGCGAGATTTACGGGACAACATCCTGGGGTGGTACGTATCTCTATGGGGTTGTGTTTGAGATAACCCAGTAAACGGCAGCGGTGTCTGCCACAACAGCAGACCTGCCCTTTCGGGGTCCGACTTCTTCGACGGTCCAACCAGCGGTCTTGGGTCCTACGCAGTGATAGGATTGACTCATGCCAAGAACACTGATGCAGTCGGTAGTCAGCCAACTCCAGAGGGAACGCTCGCGACTCGAAAATGAACTGCTCCGCGTAACCGCCGCCCTGACCGCTTTCGGAAAGGTATACCTGGAGGGCAGCAAACCGAAAGCCGCTGTGGGCACGCGCAAAAAGCGAAGGATTTCGGCTGCCGGACGCAAGAAAATAGCCGCCGCCCAGAGAGCGCGATGGGCAAAGATCAGGGCTCGGAAAAAATGAAAGCCCGGGCATCGGCCTACGATTCGGAAAATTTGCTGCGCCCGTAACACGACCGACCCGTTTCGTCCAACGGAGGATTTCTCTCGAAGGGCAAGTCTACTGCCTTGGCGTGATTTCCGTGCCGAACGAATACTCGTTCAGCGGACCGAAACGCCTTTTTTCCGCGTACAAGCGCCAGCGCCGCCACACGATGCGCAGGCTGGCCATCACCGGGATGGAAAGATACACGCCCAGCACTCCAGCAATTTCTCCGCCCGCCAGCACGCCAAAGATAGCCGCCAGGGGATGCAGTTCCATGCTCCTGCCCATGATGCGGGGCGAGACCACATAATCCTGAATCATCCGCCAGGCGGCGAGAAAAATCAGCAGCACCAGCCAGTGCGGATAACTCATCAGCAACGCGACCCCGAGAATCATGACTGCCGCTACCAGCGGTCCGACCACGGGAATGAATTCCATGATGCCCCCCGCCGTGCCCAGCACCAGCGCATAGGGAACCCGCATGGCCGACATGAAAGCGATGTAAACCACCAGGGAAAACGCGGCCAGTGTCAGTTGCGCGCGGATGAATTGTGCCAGCATTTGGTTCAAATCACCCAGCACACCTTCCAAAAACTCACGCTGTGGCCGCGCATGCACAAAGGAAAGCAAGACTTCGGTGAAGCCCCGCCCATCCTTCAGAAAAAATATCGCCAGGATGGGCACCACAATCAGCAGCCAGGCTTGCTGTGCGACCTCGGCCACACGGATCCCGACTCTCTGCGCAATCTCCGCAAGTTCGCCCTTGTGATTTCTCAGAAAGTCCCTCAAATGCTGAATGGTGAAGCTGCTCCAACCATGCTCCTGCCCGAGTTGTTCGGCAATTTGTCCGGAGCCGACGTTCTCCAGCAGTTTCGGCAGCGATTCGCTCAAGCGTTGGGCCTGGTGTCCAATCTGCGGCCCGACGAAGAAGAAAAACGTAATTAGGAGGATTACCAGTAATAAGTAGATGACGGCCACGGCGCGTCCCCGGCCGCGTACCCATTTTTCCACCCGTGACACCGCGGGATCCACCAGGTAGGCGAAGAAGATGGCGAAGAGGAATGCGATCAGCGAGCGTCGTGCGACGTAGAGGAAGCCCAATCCCAGAGCGAACAGCAGCACTGTGAACAGCACCCGTGTCGTGCGTGTGTCAATTAAGGACAGCATGGAACTTGTACCACCCCCGCTATCCGATGTAGGCGCAGGCGTCCCCGCCGGTGCGACAATCGGCGCGATATCCCTCAGTGTCTAGCGCCCCGTCATCCCTGAGCGAAGTAGTCGTGCGCAAAGCGCGTGACAACGCAGTCGAAGGATCCCGCAAACGCTTCTAGGGCGTCTCTCGCATCAGGGAATTCTCCCGATCACTTCATCGTGAGAACACCTTGCCACGTCCGTCTTCGCCCAAACTCTCTCGGGGTCCTTCGAATCCGCAGCAGCTTCGCCCCGCGAAGCTACCGCTCCGCTCAGGATGACAGGTGTAACTGTGCGATGTCCTAGTCGCGCACCACTTCGGTGTTGTCGCCCGGGATCAAAATTCGTTGCAGCTTAAACTGGTCGTCCAACCAAAGCGTCCAGTCACCGGAGTCACTCTTCAGATCCAGGCGGTTGAGCTCGCGTTCCGCTCCGCGAATCGAGACTTTCTCCCGGCCCGCGAACTCCACGCTGACCGGCATGGAGGCCCGCGCATGTGGATTCAAGGTTCCGAATTGCGTGCGCTCTTTGACCGGGCATTTCAGCTCGCCCTTTTCCTGCTTGCAGCTGGTGGCCAGAAATTTCCAGGCCAGAACCTCGCGCTGAATGAAGAAGTAATCGTCCAGAATGCTGGTGGAAGCTGGCATCAGGAACGGTTGTTCGTGCGGTTTCTCCTGCGGACTGTTCGTGAAGCGCTCCGTCAGAAAGTTTTCATTGGGAACGACCACGGCTTGCGATTGTCCCGGGCTGACTTCCTTCCATTCGTACTTCTTCAACTCTCCGGCGTTATTGAGCTCTAACTCAGAGCTCTGCGCCGCCTTATCCGCCCCGACCTCGGACTTGAACTCGGAAGTGATCGAACTCCCACCGGCGCTTTGATGGATGGAGAAGGTCTCGGTGGCGATCCGGTGTCCATTCATGAACACGCCGAATGATCCGGAGTCCACCATTTGGTCAGAGGAATCCTTGCTGAACGCGGCCCGCGCTGGAATCAGCAGCAAACACAACACTCCCAACGCCAGCCATATCTTGCCTTCACCCTTTTCCGATATCCGCTTCTTCACCGGTCTACCAGACTGCATGCCACCTCCGCCGCAACCATATCCACGTCTTTGCCATTCGTCTCGATGCGCAACTTAGCCTTCATATAAGACGCTCGCCGCTGCTCGTAAAGTTCACGAAACTGCTTTGCGTTCTGCCGCAACGGACGTTCCCGCTGCTCCCGTTCACAACGCCGGAACAATTCTTCTGCGGGAGCATCCAGAAAAACCGAATGCACTTGCGCTTTTTCGATCAGCGCAGAATTCTCAGCTTGCACAAACGCTCCGCCTCCCAAAGCCACCACGCGCGGCGATAATCTCAACTCGCCCAGCAACTCGCGCAAGGCCGCGCTTTCCGCGCGCCGGAATTCCGCCTCTCCAGAATCCCGGAAAATCTCCGCGATGGGCCGTCCTTCCCGGGCCACAATTCGATCATCGAGATCCTCGAAGGGCCAACCTAAGCGCCCGCTCAAAACGCGACCAACGCTGGTTTTTCCGGCGCCCATGAAACCCACGAGGAAGATCGCCCGGATCTCAGGTACACTTTCCCCCGCAACCGGATTGACCACGGGGCGCGCACCGGGTCTGCTTCTCATGGATGCCATTACCGGGCCAGCCTTAAGCTCGCCCGGTCAGATTGTTCAGCGTTTCTTGAGGTGGATTTTACCACTGAAGGAGAGCAGCTTCACCAGGGATGCGGCCTTGCCCATCGTACCTGCAAAGGCACTCCCCGCTCCGGGGATGAAAGAGTGGCGTTCGGGTTGAAGTAAGAAATCGTTCTCCACTTTGCCCTGAATCGAGTGCGCCACGACCTCAATAGACGCATAGGCGGGAGCCCGAGCCTCAATATCACCGCTGTGACTGGTGAGCAAGTATTCTCCCCCGCCGCTGAAGTCGCCATCGTAGCTGATTTTGCCGCTGCTCGAGTTCACCTGCACCAGCGGGCCATTCACTGAGATCAGCGCAATGTCGCCACTCACCGAGGTGATTTCCACGTGTCCATCGTTGATGTTGGTGAGGGTTACGGGTCCGTCCAGGGTCTTGACGTGAACATGCCCATCGCTCAAGTCGCGCGCATCCACCGTGGCGGTGTTGCCCTCCAGAATTACATCTCCCCGGAGTTTTTCGGCGCGGAGAGGGCCGGTAGCAGAATGCAAGGTCACGCTGGCATTCGCCGGTACCAGAACATCGTAGTCCACCCGTCCGCTGTCGGCATCTGCCCCCGGAAGCAGATGCGAAGACACGGATACGCGATTTCCGTTCTGGTTCTGATCAACTTCTACCTTGTCGGAATGTAATATTGCGGTTACGACTACCTGTTTGCCGGCGACGGGTTTCACCGAGATCGGCCCATACTGATTGACAATGGAAACGCTGGCGTGGTGACCAACCTTGAAATGGAATTCCTTCCGGGTCTCGGCGGCGGCAAGGGCTGCCCCGACGAGCATCATCACTAGAACCAATCTTGCCCCGTACTGCCTGCGATGCATAATCACATCTCCCCAATGGCACGCCGCTTGAAGCCTGCCGCCCCGACGTGACTTATTATGGCAGAGAACGGTCCAAAGCCATCTCATAAACCATGGACCGCTGCTCATAAGCACTCATTAAGTACTCTTGCGCTACCTCATCGTTCGGGTTGCTGCGCGCCGATTGCTCGGCATCCCGAACGTAGTCATTCACACTTCTCAGATCGGCCTCAAGCGCAGCCCGCATAGCGGGTGTGCGTTGCGCGACCAGCCTAAGCAATTGCGCATCGTCATTGGCAAGGGCTGCGACCGGAGATTGAAACCCAGTTGGCTGTTGCGCAACCTCCGGCGGACGCCCTCCACGCTCGTGTAACAGCACCCCGAAGGCGACCAGAAATGCCGCCGCCAGCGGGACCAGCCACCCTAGCCTGGGGCGCGGCGAGACTACAGGCAGCGCCCAACGCGCAGGTTCGGGCGAACGGATCAGCCCCTCCTGCCGCAACGCAAGTTCAATAGAATTCCATACCCGCGGGTTCGGCTCCTCCGATCCCTGCAGAAGCCGCGCCTGTTGTGAAACGGCGTTCAGATCCGCTACCAGATCCGAACAGGCAGAGCAGGATGCCAGATGCGCTTCCAGCTCCATCGTGTAGCCGCCCTCAAGCTGTGGCAGGACCCGTTCAAACTCTTTACAGGTCATACTACCTCTCTCCCCGATTCCTCTGTTCTGAAGCTTCTCACGGCTTACCGGCTTTTTCAGCTCTGCTCGTTTTGAGAAGCTCCCGCAACTTCAACCGTGCTTTGTGTAATTGTGACTTGCTGTTGCCGATGGAACAACCCACCATACCGGCAATCTCGTTATGCTCGTAACCCTCCACGTCATGCAGCACGAAGATCGTGCGATATCCCGGCGGCAGAGCCGCAATCGACTCTTCCAATTGTAAGCGGTCGATCGACCGCGTCAGTCTGGCATCTTCGGCGCCAGGTTCCTTCTTCGGTGCTTCTTCTTCGGTCTCCATGGTCTCCTCGAGCGGGACCAGCGGAAGACCCTTCTTGCGCAACTGCATCAGGACGACGTTCACCGCCATGCGGTGCAACCACGTAGAAAATGCCGACTCGCCGCGAAAAGTTCCGATTTTGCGGAACAACTGAAGAAAGGCTTCTTGCGTCAGGTCTTCGGCCGCAGCCGTGTTGGCCGTCATACGCAGGCATAAAGAATACACACGCCGCTTATGAAGGTGATACAGCGCCTCGAAGGCTTCTGCATCCCCTTGCTTGGCTCGCTCAATGATCCTTGCTTCAGAAAGCCTGTCGCCCTGTGGTTTTCTTGCGTCCGTCAAGTCGCCTTTTCCGGCCGCACTCAGTCTGATGCGGCGTAAATGCCTTTTCGTTGTACTGCTTGCGGGTATTTGGAGAAGCTATCGAGCGCCGTAAGAGGTTGCATTCTCTGGACCTTGTGGGATTTCATTTTCCCCGTGACTTTGGTGACCGGCTTACCCTAACGCTGGGGCAACGCTGCCAACGTACCCGCCCTACGCTTCGCCTGCTTCTTATAGATTACAGCCATTCAGCCCAGGACCCAGAGAAAGCGTCTTCCAGGGCAAAATCGCGTCAAGAGCCAGCTCCAGAAGCCCGGTTCCCGAGCAGAACGCGTCACAGAGAGCCGCGCCAGGCTGGTCCCGCCCGAGTGGATCTGCTTAATTTCCCCTCCTAAGCTGCTGCCGAAGCCGTAGTTATGGTTTCTAACCCGTGACCATGGGGTCCCGTTTCCCTCTCGTGCAGCAGGAAGGCAAAAAACACTCCCAGGAAACCCAAAATTGAGAAAATCCACATTCCAAGATGGTACCCGCCCGGATTCTGGGCGCTGGCATGGCTGATGTCGTTCGCCCAGCCGATGAGCAGGTTGAAGCCAAATAGTCCAATGTTCTGAATCATCGTCATCAACCCGTAGGCCGTACCGAGCTTTGCCTGATCGACAATGTAGGCGACGGAAGGCCACATCACGGCTGGAATCAGCGAGAAGGCGACCCCCATCATCGCCATTGGAACGTACAGATTTACGTGGGTATAGGCCATCATCAGATAGACCGGAATCAGCAGCAAGGAACCGAGCATCATCAGAAGCGCCCTCTTGCCGACCCGGTCTGCCAGCAGGCCAAACAAGGGCGTAGCCACCATGGCGAATAGGGTCAGCATGCTCGACAGGAATCCGCCAAACTCGCGCGAAACGCCATGGGCCTCGATGAAGAACTTTACCGCGAACGTCTGGAAAGGGAAGATCGCCGAATAGAAAGTGATGCACAGGGCGACAATAAGCCAGTAGCTCACGGAAAACTTGAACAGGTCAGCGAAAACAACTTTGTCGGTGGAGACTTCGCCCAGGTGGTAGTTCTTCTCGGCGTGCACTTCCATGGCCCAATAAACAATAACGCCCAAAATACAGAACACAGAGATGCCAAAAGCGATCAGAAACGGCCAGCGCCAGTACGCGTAGGCAGCGTGCGCCCAGGTGGGAGAGTTCAACGCGAAAAACGTGCCCAACCGGCATATGGTCAGGTTTAGGCCAAACGCGAAACTTAGCTCCTTGCCTTTGAACCACTTCGCCAACGCCGCAGTCACGGCCACGTTGAGCGATTCTGCACCCATGCCGAAGATCAGTCGTCCCGCAGCCATCAGCCAAAGCTGACCTGACATCGCTGTAATCCCAGGTCCAATCACGCAAAGAATGCCGAAGATCATCAACGACCTTCGCAAACCAATCCGGTCAATAATGAGTCCGCCGATTAAGACCGTAAAAATGTTCGGGAAACTGTAAATGGCTTGCAGCAGGCCGATGTTGGAGTCAGAAAACCCAAGCTGCTGCTTAAGCACGTCGGCCAGCGGACTGAGCGCGTCATAAGCGTAGTAGCTGCCGAACATCGCTATGCTTAAGAAAATGAGCACCATCCAGCGATAAAATCGCGAAGGCTCAGGTCGCACAGGTTCGGCCATCAACTCTCCTCATCCAGATAGTTTTCTATTCGACGGGATGCAAACCCAAGAAGATATCAGATGAGAGCTGAGTTGGCACGAACCGATTCGCGGACGGAGAAACAATTTGGGGAGTCAACTCGGCCCGCACTTCCGCTTCCAGTTTCCTTCAGCAGTCCGGGGGAGGGCCGCTTAAGGGGAAGTTACGTTGACGCCAATCCTGACACAAGAACGCAGGGGTTTTCAGTCGTGGCCCATTTGTTACGAATTCCGAACAGGGTTGAGTCCGGGGCTGGCCGGCGAGACCAACAGCCCTCCCAGCGCGCCGGGACTGACCTTGGTCCATGGTACTGTCTGACTGATTTCAGACAGCACCTGGTCCATGCCGCTTTTCCTCGACTGCCCCTGCCGTGATAAAGTGTTGCAACCCGCCACTGGTGGGGGTGCGGGAAGCCCCGAATCCAAGCACCAGCAGCCGATCTAAAGGAGCCGTGTTATGGCGCTGATCTACGATCTCGTGAAGGACCGCCGGGTTTATTCCATTGACGCCGACCGCACCGTGCTGGAGGCTGCCCGCTTTATGATGGAGCACAGTATCGGCGCTCTGCCCGTGCTGCGCGATGGAGAACTGGTCGGCATTTTTTCTGAGCGCGATGTGATGAACCGCGTAGTGGCCCTCGGACGCATGCCAGGTACCACCAAGGTCTCCGAGGTAATGACGGCCAATCCCAGGTCGGTCAATGTGAACGAAACCGTGGAGAACGGTCTCTTCCTGATGCGCGAGTTCGGCTTCCGCCATTTGCCGATTACCGACGGCAAACAGATCAAAGGCCTGGTGTCTTTGCGCGATCTTCTGCTGCGCTACGTTGCGCAGAAAGAAGCGGAGGGTCGCCGCGCTGCCAGCTGACCGGACCGCTCAGAATGCTGGTCTTTCCAGTTTTGTGTTAATGCGCAGAATCCCGGCACAGACTCGCCCTTGCGAACCGCATTCGCTGTCACCGACCCCATAGGCCGGCGCGAATCTCCGCTTGCCAAAGCCAGGTTTCTTCCTCTCATCACATGGCAAGGTGATGACTGTCGCTGACAGGTGCAGCCACGCCGGACTAGCGTTGGTTTGAGCTTCCGAGTCCTTGTCTATTCGCAAGCGGGCCCCGGTTCGGTCCAAATCAAGGCAACTCGGAAATGTCGGGTTTCCCGACCCGAGTCCTGCACTCGTCATCGCTCTCCGGGCCGCCGATAAACCCAAACAACGCCGGACCCTCCCGAGCCGCATCACGTGGCCGGAGGCGAACATAGAGAATTGATTCTCAACTTGGTCTTGATCCAACTCCTCTGAAAGGAGGGAAATGCTATGACAAGTAATAAATTCTGGGCCGCCGCAAGCAGGGTTTTGGCAGCCACGACAGTAATGATCATCGTAACGTTGACGCTTGCGCCCGGCGCCTGGGCAGCTAGCAAGTACAAGGTTATCTATAAGTTCACCGGCGGCGCAGATGGCGGCTCGCCGATGTGGGGCGTCACCGTCGACAGCGCCGGGAATCTTTACGGCATGACCGACCAGGGCGGCGCATATGGAAATGGCACTGTGTTCAAGCTGGCGAAGAACTCCGATGGAACCTGGACCGAGAGCGTGCTCTATAGCTTCACCGGCGGTAGCGACGGAGGCACTCCCTTTGCCGGGGTCAGGTTCGACACCAGTGGCAACCTGTATGGCACCACCCAGGATGGTGGCGATTTTTCGGCAGGTATCGTCTTCCAGCTAGTCCCCAACTCTGGCGGAACTTGGACCGAAAACGTGCTTTACAGTTTTGCCGACGGTAGTGGCGGACCATATTTCACGTCTGGGGTGATCGTCGACGCTGCAGGCGCTCTTTATGGCACAACCTCGGCAGGTGGTACTCAGGGCCTGGGTGTCGTCTACAAACTGACACCGAACTCCGATGGAACCTGGACCTATGGCGTGCTCCATAATTTCATGGGCGGCAAAGACGGGAGCTATCCGCTGTACGGGGATCTTACCTTCGACACGGCCGGCAATCTGTATGGCACAACGGGAGGCGGTGGCTCAAACTGCAATGGCCCCGATGGAGCGGGCTGCGGCGTAATCTTTGAGTTGGTATCCAACGGGGATGGAAGCTGGAAGGAGAAAGTACTCTTCCGCTTTAACAATGGACAGTACCAGCCGATGGGCCCCCTGGTAGTCGATCCGGCCGGCCATCTTTTCGGCACCTTAATTGGCTGGAACGGAAACTATGGCAACGTCTTCAAGCTGACGCACAGCCCGAAAGGCACATGGACTGAGCGCGTGCTTTACACCTTTGTGGGCAACCAGGATGGAGCCTATCCTGGCGCCGGCGTCGTCCTCAACAAGTCCGGAAGTCTTTTCGGCACAACGTTTTATGGCCAGGATCTCGATTGGCATGTTTGCTGTCCCGGCCAAGTGTTTGAACTGGTCCGGAACCCATACGGCTGGGCTAAGGGGGCGGTCCATCGGTTCCAGGGCGGCACCGGTGATGGGCTTAATAGCCGTGCCGGGCTGGTGTTCGACGCTAAAGGGAACCTCTACGGCACGACCTGTGATGGCGGTGTTGGCACGGAAACCGGTTGCGAGGCCAGTAACCCCGCTGGCGCTGGCGTGGTGTTCGAGATCAGTCCATAACTCAATTCTCCGGCCACTCGATTCTTAATACCGAAAACCGAGTGGCCGGAGGGACGTGCCCCGGCTTTTACTAGATGCACTACTTCAAAACTCACGAGCCCTGTCTTATTGTCATCCCGAGCAGAGCGAGGGATCTGCAGTTCCTTACAACCCAAGGAAAACTGCAGATTCCTCGTCGCTCCCGCTCCTCGGAATGACAAGACCTTAGAGGGCCTCGCACGGGCGGGAGCCTGCCCTGTTTTGCCGGAGCCCCGAGCGCAGTCGAGGAGGAAGTCGGGACGCCCGCGCCTACATCGCTATTCAGAATCCCTAAACCGCTTTAGTTTTCCGGGCGCCGCCGCAAAATCAAATCGCCGCGGCTGGGGGGCAAGGCAAACGGGAACTCGACCACACGCTTTTCAACCGGAACGCGCAGCACAAATTCCTCTTGTTGTTTCCAGTCACCGATCCATTTACTGCTGGCGCTGAAAAACACCCAGCCACTGGCCTCCGGTTTTTCCGGGACAAGTTTGGTTGGGCGCAGACTGCGTGTGCTCAGAAACTCAACCATCTCGGCGAGATCCTTGGCGCGCGCCTGCAGCATGGCTTCGGTCCCGGCCTTTTTCTCCGGATGTTTGCGGATCGCGCGCTCCGTTTCCTCGCCCAGCGCGTCGGTATCGTCTAGCAGTCTGGCCGCCAGATCGTCGGGGTCGAGTGCGCTGTGTACGTCATGATAGTGGCTGACGAATTCCAGGCTGACTCCGCCGGGGTCCACGTCGAGCGGGTCTTTTCCCCGATCACGCACAGTCAGCAGTACAGCGAATACCGGCTCCACGCGGCGGCGAGCCTTTTCCAACTCCTGAAAATCGACGGCGAGAGTAATCCCGAAATCCTCGGTCCACAGGCCATAACGATACTTGCCGTCGTCATCTGCGCTGAAGGTGCAACCGCTTTGGCCTTCTGTCCAGCGCAATGTGGAGAGAGCCGGGGCTTTGTCTTTGGCAGGAGGATTCGCCCAGGACACGGAGGCCAGCACCACTGCAAGCAGCAAGCTGCCCAACGCTCTTCGAACAGAATGGCGAACCGCAGGCATCGTGGTCTGCTCTCAGACTACTCCTTCCGAGCGGAGTCAGAATCCTAACAAGAAAAACCGGCCGCATTTCGCGGCCGGCTGAGTGGGATATGTCTAGTCGATCCCTACTGGACAGTCAGAGTAAGCGGGTTCGCATTCGTGTTGACGCTGCCCCCGGTCCCATTGACCGTGACGGTGTAAGTGCCAGCGGGAGTACCACCGGTGCCCCCTCCTCCGCCACTGCCGCCGCAGGCGGCCATGAACATCAGTCCGGACAGCACCAGACAAATGAGCAGCAAGCCTAGCAGCTTCTTTTTGCGAGATCCCGCGGAAGACAATCCCGCCCCTAAGAACGCCATTGCACCAATCGGAAGCAGCAAGGCGTAGAACGGTCCTGAGCGGCGCATCGAAGGCGGCGTCAGCTGCCCCGAAGTCCCAGTAGTACTGACCGTCAGGGTCGAAGTGCCGACTCCGTTACCCAACGTGATGCCGCCAAAGGAGCAAACAGGCCCCAAAGACACCACGGGAGTAATGCTGCTGCAAGAGAGAGCAACATTCTGCGGGTTGAGACCACCTGTTGGAGTAATAGTGATGGTAGAAGTGGCCGACCCGCCGGGTGAAACCGACGCGGGTGAAAGTGCAGAAGCCGCGAGGGTGAAGCTCGCGTTGCCGTTGAAGGTCGCGGTCACGAGCTGGTTCGAATTCAGAGTCAGGGTGCATGTTGACGTGCCTGTGCAAGCCCCGCTCCAGCCGCCAAAGGTCGAGCCCGTGGCCGGAGTCGCCGTCAGTTTCACCTGTGTGCCGTTCGTAAAGCTGGAGAAGCAAGTGCCCGGGCAGTTGATACCGCTCGGGGCGCTCTTCACGGTACCCGCACCTGCACCCGCCACGGTTACTGAAATCTGTGACAGGTTCGCTGCGTTCCCCGAGTATCTGACCACAAAAGCGTCCGGGCAAGTTACGCCTATGTTATTGATCGTGCAGCTCGGCGGAGGCGAAACACCTGCATTCAGGCTCTTATCGAACGCAGATGGAGTTGTAGGGAAGTTAGAAGAATTCGTGTCGCCGGTGACGTCGATGTTGCCCGAGCCGTCCAGCGCCAGAGCCCCTCCGATCACGTCCTCGTCGCCCGAGCCTCCCAGGAAGGTGGAGAAGGGAAGGCTAAGCGCCGAGCCGGTCCAGTTGAGCTGGCTCACGAATGCATCGGTGTCAAACTGGCTGGAATTCCCACCGCCAAAGCGCTGCGTGGCATCCACTTGCGGGAAATTCGCCGAGGTGGTTGCGCCCGTGATGTAAGCGTTGTCGCTGGAATCGAGCGCGATGGAGGCAGCGAAGTCGGAGCCGCTACCGCCAAGGTAGGTGGAATAGACTAGCGCCGTTCCCAAGGGATTCAGCTTGGTGACAAAGGCATTCGCCGTGCCGCCGAGGGTGGCCTGGTAAGCGCTCTGAAGCGGAAACAGGGTGGAGGAGGTCTGACCGGTAACATAGGCGTTCCCAGCAGAGTCCGCCGTGATCGCCGAGGCGAGGTCGGATAGCTCGCCGCCGAGGTAGGTCAGGTAGACGTAATTCCCCGTGTTGGTTGGAGTAAACGAGCCCACAAAGGCATCATCGAAATAACTGGACCCGTTAAAGTTGCAATTGCCGTCGGTGCCGCACTTAGTCTGAAACGCGCCCGAAGTAAAGGGAAGATCGATGGAGATGGTTTCACCGCTCACATACACGGTGCCGCCGCCAACCGACTGCCACGCGACTCCAGTCGCGAGGTCGCCGTTGCTTCCCCCTAGGTAGCTCATGATCAGGTATGCGCTGCCGGCGGAGTTCAGTTCGGCGATGAACCCGTCATCTGCGCCGTTGGCGCCTTGACCGAGGTTCAAAGCTGAGCCGCCAGGCAAGAAGTTTATAACCGGGAGGCCAGCGTCAAAAGTCTCACCGACCACGTACACGTCTAGACTGGAATCCACCGCCAAAGCAAGGCCAGTCGTGCTGTCGGTGCCGGCGCCACAATTCGCATCGGTAATAAAGGTCGCCCAGGTGATACCGGAGCCGGTGGGCGTAAGCTTGGCGGCGAAACCGTCATTGCTGCCGTTACTCCCACCACCACAAAAAGTGGTTTGCGCCGCGCCGTTCGTCACAGGGAAATCGGTGGAATCGGTGATCCCGGCGACGTAGATGCCGGTGCTGTCCACGGCGACCGCCGTCCCATCGTCACCGTTCGTGCCACCGAAGGTTGTGGTGAATCCTAACGTCCCCGAGGAAGTGATCTGGGTCAGAAAAACGTCATAGCTGCCGCCGTTCGTGCCCGAGCTGTCGGGAAAGTCCTGTGAGCCGGTCTGTCCAGTCACATAGATGTTCCCGCCGGCATCCACGGCAAGGCCTTGGCCTTCATCTTCCCCGCTTCCGCCGAGGTAGGTGGAAAATGTAATCGCAGGATCGATCACCAGTTGCCGCGTCCGGTCGTAAGGGCCGAGAGCAAGACTGACTTTGTTCTTACCGTTCACTACAAACCGCGCGTTCACGGGCTGGCGGGCACCGTTCTTTTCCTGGAAGGCGACCGGGTGGATCACACGGAGTTCGCCAGCCGCTGAACTGAGTACGAGGTCGCCAGATTCTTCCGTTCGCATTCGCTTGGCACCGCTGAAACCAAGCTGGATCGGGTCAGGGTTCGCTCCCGTGTTCACCACAAAGTCGAATTCCAACTGGCGCGCGCCATGGAAGACCATATCCACGCCCGGATACATGTCTCGATAAAGGACTTGCGAGTACAGCGGTATGTCTGTATGCCAATTCTTCGGATCCCGACCGATCAGGTAGTTCTTTTTCCCTGGCTGCGGGTCCTCTGCTGTTACCATCGGCTGGGGATTCGCGCCCAGCATCCGCATGCGGAGACTTGCTACAGAATTCCGGTGCGACTCCCGCCTCTGCTGCTGCTGGCGGATCGCTTTCATGATCTTGGAAGGGCCCATGCGTTTGTGCATCAAAGCCTCCGCGAGCGACGAACCCTTGTGCTTCGGCGTCATGCTGAACACCGCTTCACCCGAGGTCAGAAACAACGTGTACCCCTGGCCGCGGGCTAAATATTTCACCCGCGCGTCGGTCTGGCCCTGATTGGCTTCGAAGGCCATGGGCTGATTTCCGTAGGCCGCCAGCACGCGCTGCTCGGCCGATTTCGTCAGCGAAGATTCTGGAATGGGTTTTCCGCTTACCAGTTGAAGGGATTGTGGAGGAGCAGAACTCCGTCCGGCTGCGGCGCTCATCAAATGGCGGTCATGAAGGGTCGCCGTGCACACCGCCAGAACCGCGCTGGCAATCAGGGAACATAACAGAACTAAGACTAAACCCGGCCTTCCGGTGGGCTGCTTCGCTTTCATATCTCCTCCGAGGAGTCAATTTGGTGAGATTGTCTGGTCCAGTGTGGCCGGTGATGCACCGGCACAGCGGTCTTCCGACCCTGGTTGAAACCCGCCTCAGCGCTGGAAGTTGTTAACCGGAGTATGGCCCGGAAAAATAAGCTTGTCAACGCAACGGCACGGCGTTGGCAGTAACCTACTCGGCTCCTGCTGAACTGGGATGGCGCTGCCAGACTTGCGTTGTGACGCCGGGCAAATCGCAACACGAACGGCCTGACTTTCGTAACTCTTCGTCCATTTCTCCGCAGATTAAAATTCGTGAAGTGGCCTCAGCCGAGTCAAACCGCATGAATCAGCAGGCGTTCCAGGAAGTGAATCAGAACAGCCCCGAGGCGATTCCTGCCCCGATGCGCCACCACATCGAAGGCCAGGAATGGTGGCTATGGGGGTTAGCCGTTGCGGTCACGCTGGCCTTGACCGTTGGGATCATCTCCTTCACTTTCCCTTGGTATACCCGGGAGACGGATGCCGCGTATTGGTTTGATCTAAGGGAATGGGTACGCGGGCTGGCCGCTCTGGTATTGCTCTTTGATTTTTACGCGATTTATCAGCACCTGCAACTCCATCGCATTCGACGCCAACTAGCCGAGCGCGACCAGCTTTTTCAACTCATCAGTGAAAATGCCGCCGATATGATCGCGCTTGTCGATAGCGACGGCCGCCGCTTGTACAACAGTCCCGCATATCAAAAGGTTCTGGGTTATTCCGCCGAGGATTTGAAGACCGCTTCGTTCGAGCAAATTCACCCCGACGATCTGCCGCGCGTATTGAAAGCCGCGGAAAAAGCCCGGCTCACCGGCCGCGGGGAACAGTTGGAGTACCGGATACGTCATAAAGACGGGTCCTGGCGAACCCTGGAATCGACCGCGAGCGCGATCCGCAATGCAAAAGGGCAGACCGACAAACTGGTCATCGTGAACCGCGACATCACCGAGCGCAAGCGGGCGGAGGAACTGCTCGCCCACAACGCATTCCACGACGGGCTTACCAGCCTGCCCAACCGCGCTCTCTTTCTGGACCGGCTGCAGCATGCTCTTACCCTCTCCAAAAGACACTCGAACTACAAATTCGCGGTGTTGCTCATCGATGTCGACGAATTCAAAGTCATCAATGACAGCCTGGGACACACGGCTGGGGATGAGCTCCTGATTCAAGTCGGGCAAAGATTGAAGGAAGCAGTGCGGCGAGCCGATACCGTCTCGCGCCCGCGCAATGGCGGCGTACCTGACAAGCCCACCAATGACGACACCCTGGCCAGACTCGGCGGCGATGAATTCGCGATCCTTCTAGACGATATCCGCGATCCCATTGAAGCCGTCCGCGTTGCCGAACGTATGCAAGCGGAACTGGCGACGCCCTTTGTGGTCAACCAGCAGGAAATCGTAATTTCGGCGAGCATCGGCATCGCTTCCAGCACCACTCCTCACACCCAGGCGGAGGATCTGGTGCGCGACGCGGAGATCGCCATGTACCGCGCCAAGCGGGCAGGGAAGGCCCGTTGTGAAGTGTCTGACACCGCCATGCATGCCAATGCGGTGAAGCGGTTGCGGCTGGAGACCGACCTGCGCAAGGCTCTTGACCAGGGAGAATTCCGCGTTTTCTACCAGCCCATCGTGTCCTTGCGGAATGGCCAGATCACGGGCTTCGAGGCCCTGACGCGGTGGCAACGTCCGCAGGGCATACTTTCACCCATTGAGTTCATCGCAGTTGCGGAGGAGACCGGGCTTATCGTTCCCATGAATCGGCAACTGCTGCGCGAGGCCTGCCAACATCTCCGATCCTGGCAGTCTGAATTTCCTTCAAGCCCGCCCCTGACCATGAGCGTGAACATCACCCCCAGGGAGTTCGCTCAACCCGATTTAGCCAGCGAGATCGGCAAAATATTGGAGCAGACTGGTGTTGATCCGAGCTGCTTGCAACTGGAAATCATAGAAACGATCGCCATGGGCGATGCGGAAAAATCTGGTCACGTGCTGGCGCAATTGAAGGCACTCGGCGTTCGCTTGAGCATCGATGATTTTGGCACCGGATATTCCTCACTCAGCCGCTTGCGCCGGATGCCGGTGGACACTTTGAAAATCGATCGTGCCTTCATTATGCATATGGACAGCGACCCGGAGAGCCGCGAGATCGTGCGGGTCATCATTATGCTTGCCCACAATCTCGGTTTGAAGGTCGTCGCCGAAGGAACGGAGAGCAAAGAGCACATCAACCTGCTCAAGCAACTCAGCTGCGAGATGGCACAGGGATACTTTTTCTCCCGGCCCGCCCCCGACCAGGATATGGTCAAACTGCTTGCCAGCAACCGCAGTGCTGAAGCCGTGTCCGCCGGACGTTAGAAAATCGTCCGCTTCTTGTTCAAGTACGTCGCCGCGCTGTTGAATTTCGTATTGGGTAGTTCTAGTGCAGCGATACTTTGCTTGCCGTGCTGGTGGAAATAGTGAACTTCACCCACACGATCTTTGGGGTTGAGTCGTAGTACCAACCTTCCTGGGCGTTCTGGAAATCTGTCCATGAGAAGTATTCGGTTTCTCTCGTTCCATCGCGGGTCACGCTGGTCGGACGCACTTTTTGCAGGTTAAGCTTAAGAATGTATTCCCGAGACGTGAGCTGACCCTGATAGCTCCCAACCGCAGCAGCAATGGCCAGCGATTCATGCCCGCCGGCATTATTGGAAATAAACTGCGTCTTGGAGAAAGCGCCCGCAGCATACTGGTCGGTAACGCCGTCATCTTCGTACAACGTGTAGCTGGTCCTGCCAGCAGGGTAGATGTCGAGCGTCAACGGTGTGGCGGGCACTTGATCGACCCATTGCATCGCTGGTCCCATTGGAATGATCGATCCCGCCTTGATGAATATCGGCTCCTCGTCGATCGGCGACGGCACGACGGGAGAACTGCCGCCCTTGTAGACTTTACCCGTCCAATAGTCGACCCAATTCGATCCCGAGGGAAGGCGTACGGCGACCTTGGTCGTGCCCGACGAAGTGACCGGCTGCACCAGCATCTCACTAGACCCGGTTCCGTTCACGAGTTGGGTCGAACCAATCCACCAGACGGGATATTTGACCGGTTTCTCCTGGTACGCTCTTTGGGCGTTGGAATACCGGAAGGGCAAAAGTCGGTAGCGCAGTTGTGTATAGCTCGTAAAAATCTGTTGCGCTTGAGTTCCATAATCCCAGGGGAATCGCGTCTTCTTCGAGGTCGTTTTGGAGCCGAAGAATTCCTGGCAAGGAGTGAAACTCGTGTACTCCAGCCAGCGGATGTAGAGCTCGTCGGTGGGATCGTTGTGATATCCGCCGGTATCGCCGCACCAGTAGGCGGCGGTGGACGTCGTGTTCAGCTTGGAGGCAATCCGCATTTCCACCTGCAGTCCCGGCCAGGATGCGGTTGAATCTCCCGTCCACATTCCTGGTGTCTGGTCGTTACCGGGAGAGCCCTGGGTGTGAGTGAGAATGAAGCCGCGGCCTCCGTTGGCGCTCGCCGACATATTCCAGGCTGTGCCGTGGTACAAGCTCCGATAGTGGCCCTGATCATTGTCCCCATCATCGAGCACGCCGGCGCGAGGATAGCCGCCGCCGGTATCCAGCTTGAAGAAGCTCAGTCCCATGTCAACTAAAGGCTGATTCAGGCTCTGCCACCAAGAAACGGTCCCTGGATTGGTATAGTCGAACGCGCCGGTAAACTTGTTCCCGTGCCAGCCTCCGGCGTTCACTACTTGACCATTGGTATTGTCCACGAAGAGCTGGTTACTGACTCCGTAGTTGAAATAGGAGCAGCCCTGGTCCATCCAGGGCCACTCCCAGACGCCGAACCCGAAGTGGTTCTGGCGCAGTGTGCTGATCATTGTCGCCGGATCGGAAAACTGCGAGGGATCGAACTGGAAGCAGATGTAGTTTTGTGGCTGCCCGCGGTAGCTGGCGCTTAGCCAACTGGAGTCGATCCAGTAGAGATCGCCGCTGTAATTGGCTCGAAGCTGATTCATGTCGCTCAGCACTCCGGCCTGATCGTGATAGCTGCCGAAAAGCACGCCCAACGCCCACTTGGGAGGCAGTTTGGGATTGCCGTTGAAGCTGCCGCGACGGTCGCCGCTCGAGTCGGCGCTGGCAGTCTGCCCGAAGCTGATCGCCGAGCTCAGCAGGCACAACAGCAAGAGATAGGAGGCGGTTCGATGCATTTTTCGACTACCCGTAAGGCTGCCAGTACTGGGCCCGCGCCATGCCTTGCCGCAATGGGTTCGGCCCGATTTCGCCGGCCAGAAGGAGAGCGGAGACATTATCGACGCAATCGCGCGGCGAATCAAGAGTCAGATTGCCGGGGAAACAGTTCTGTTTTTTCGGCTAACCATTCCAATCGCCTAATTTCGACCAGGGCGCAAGAATGGAAGTGGGGACGGAACTCGAAACATAGAGCACTCGCCAGGATCGGTCACCGCCGATTCCGAAACGCGCGCTGCAAATCTCCACCAGGACCGGCGGCAGAGTGGAAAGATTTGAGCAAAGCCCTTGGGGAAAACGCGGGCCGCCCAATGTGCATCCCTTTGCATGTTTTGCGAACAATCTTGCAAGAATTCGCCGCCGGGCATCGAAATGGACCCGTCGGTCTTAATTCAGGAGCACGTACGGCAAGATACGAATCTCAACGACGGCGTATTATGAACCGTGCTTTTTCAGGCCTGGCGAGGTAGAATACTGTCCCATCGCGCCTGGTTCTGCGCCTATGTCCTCTGTTTACTCGATTCGTTTCCCTTCCGCAGCTATCTTGGCCGCGGTCTTGCTGTCCCTGTTCCCCGTCATCAGCGCGCAAGGAGCCACACCTTCCTCGCCGCAGGACGTTTTGACCTACCACGGCGACAATCTGCGCACCGGATGGTTTTCTCACGAAACCCAGTTGACCGCGAGCAATGTGAACTCGCAGTCTTTCGGGTTGCTTCAAGTCGTTCCCCTGGACGGGCGCGTGGACGCCGAACCTCTCGTAGTGATGCAACAAGCGATTGCGGGCAGTGGCGTTCACAACGCCGTCTACGTCGCGACCGAAAACGATAGGGTTTATGCCATCGATGCCGATGATGGCTCGATTCTTTGGCAGCGGAGCTTCGGACACCCAGTCCCGTACGAATACAAGAACTACGACGACAACATCTTCCCGGTGATGGGTATTCTCGGGACTCCGGTAATCGATCGTAGTGCCGGTGCGATTTACTTCGTCGCCGACTCCTTCAACGGTCATGCGGACACCTTTTACCTCCATGCCGTCTCGCTGAGCGACGGCAGCGACCTCATCAAGGCCGTACCTATTAGCTTCACCGACCTTGTGCGCGGCGGGAAAAAGTGGACGTTTAATGCGAAGTACCAGCTACAGCGCGCCGGCTTGCTGAAAGTCAACGGCAGCATTTATGTAGCATTCGGCAGCAACGGTGATATTGACTCGGAGGCGGCGCGCGGCACTCTCTTGCGCTACGATGCGGCGACTCTGAAGCAGCTCAGCGGCCAGATTATCAACAAGCGTTACCAGCCTGTTGTCCCTTACTATCTCTCCTCCATCTGGCAATCCGGTTATGCTCCGGCTGCTGACGCGAATGGTGACATTTATTTCTCCACTGGCAATAGCGACCCCAGCAAGCCCAGTTATTCCGCCCTCAACCGGCCGGACAGCGCCATTCATCTGTCTGGCGATCTGAGCACTCTGCTCGATAGTTTTACCACCTACAATTACTTCCATCTCGATCAAGGCGACGTCGACGTGGGCTCAGGCGGAATGCTTCTGCTGCCCGATCAGCAGGGGTCTATCCCGCATTTCGCGGTGGCGGGGGGCAAGGACGGACGCGCCTTTCTTCTGAACCGCGATAACCTTGGCGGCTACACCGCGGGAGGCCCCGACAATGTCTTGCAGACGTTCTCGATGGGTTCTTGCTGGTGCGGTCCGGCGTATTTCGTTGGCTCCGACGGCCTGCCCTACGTTCTGACTGGCGGCGCCAACGGCGTAATCAGCTGGCAACTCCAAACCACGCCCTCGGTTAAGTTGGTACAGGAAACCTCAACCGGCGGCAGGGCTGTGCGGGGCCTGCCCGACAATGGCGGAGTTCTCCCGGTGGTGTCCTCGAATGGAACGACGACGGGTTCCGGCGTCCTGTGGTTCGTGCAAAGACCCGTGACCTCGTCGGATAAAGATCCGGGCACGCCGGTCACGCTTTGGGCCTACGCCGCCTCGGATTTCACGCAGTCGCTGGTGTCTGTAGCTGCGGGCACTTGGACGCACGCGGTCGGCAGCAACGCCAACCTCGTCCCCACCGTTGCCAACGGCAAAGTCTACGTGGCCAGCAACAAGCAACTGCAGATCTTCGGGCTGCTGCAGGCAAACTCGCGCCGGGCGGTCGTTCCCAAGCCCCTGACGCCATCCGCGCCTGCTGTAATCGCATGTACGCCGGAGTTGGTTCCGCTCGATGCCTTTGGCCGCGGAACCGCTGTGATACATGAGTTCTACGGAACTATCTGCCGGGTGGATGGCGCGGAATTGCATTTGTCGCTGCGCCGCGGCCGCTCCCTGGTTGTGGACACGAGCGAAGCCTTTGCAGAGCATCGGGAGATTCTGCTGACTCCGGGCAGGCCGGTGCACGTGCGTGCGACGATTGATGGCAAGGGCGTCGCCCACGCCCAGCAGATTTCTCGCTCGCACATCTTTTCCCCCCACACTCCGCCCGACCGCTGAGGTTACCAGAGTGGTAGCACAGAGAGACCGCCCTGGGCTGAGTCAGCGGAAGCCCGGTTACCGGGTGGACTCGGGTAGCCGCAACGATCCGCCCGCGCTTGACGGAGCCGGCGATTTTCGCGTAATCTGGCGATAGAGTGATGGCGTCTCACGCGGCTAAGTGTTTGATAAATAGTGGTTTGACATATGTATCGCAACTAACGAGGCCGCCGCGGGTTTCTAAATCTGACGCAAGAAAAAATCCCCAACGAGGTAAATGAGAAATGACAAGCAGAATCACCAAGGCGCTCCTAGTTCTGGCGGTGGCAGGTCTGATACTTGCGGGCATGGCTGTCGCCCAGAATACGACGACTTCGACAACGACGACTTCCACTACCCAGACCCCTCCGCAGTCTGCACCACCCGCCAACGTGGGTCCCGGCAGCCGTGAACAGGGTCATGGTTGGGAGAATCACGTCAACCAGCGGGAACAGAACCAGCAGAACCGCATTGGTAACGGAATTAAGAATGGCCAGTTGAATGCTGGCCAGGCAGCTCACCTGGAAAACCGTGAAAATGCGATCCAGAATCGCGAGGCGGCGGATGAAGCCGAGCACGGCGGGCACTTGACCAAACAGGAGAAAGCCCACTTCAAGCGAGCGCAGAACAACGTTAGCAAGCAAATCCACAACGACAAGCACCCCAAATAGGCTGCGAGGCCGTCCAGGGTGCCACCTTTTCTGGCTAAGCCGCGGTTCACCTGCGGCTTTTGCTTTTTTGTGTTAGAGGAGGATTTCTTCAGGGAGGGGTTTGACCCTCCGCCGTTAACTATGCAGGTACAATTTTTCATTGAAAAATAACCTTGACTGCCTACCCACTGTGGCAGACTGTGGGTCAAAGGCTAAACGACAATTTGTCACGCCACCGATGCTTGCAAGCCAAACTTCTCTGTGCCGAGATCAGGCAGTATGGGGAGCCAAAAGCTGATGGGAGTTGTGGCCTTCTACGTCCGGCGGAAGGCCAGGCATTGTAGGTCCGGCGAAACCTCATTTAGCAACCTTGGGCCATTCACTACCTACGAAGAAGCCTTGGCAAAGCAGCGGGAAGATGAAGAGGCACGCGGCGAACTTGAATATGAGTACCACTACCGCATTGAGTGTGTTTCGACTGCGTCGCCATCACGCTAGCCCACTGTCTGATTACGGCCTCCGCACGCAGCGATTAAGCCCGGCAAATCCCACTCCTAATAACTTGACAGCCAATACGGCGAGCACCGCTAGGGCGTAACCAGATTCCCGCCGGGCGTCCCCTCGACTTCACTCGGAGGCCGGTTGCGCCCGGGGAAGCAGCCGATATGCTAGATTGATCAGAGGGTGGGCGCGTAGCTCAGTTGGTAGAGCAATGCCCTTTTAAGGCATGGGTCGCAGGTTCGAATCCTGCCGCGCTCACCAG
>Ga0209415_10001479_pt1 | contig 45143 bp, 23 predicted proteins | sample PeaSoiSIISIP2007_FD_187696 | JGI IMG/M metagenome (GOLD analysis project Ga0209415, IMG submission 187696) | Peat soil microbial communities from Weissenstadt, Germany - SII-SIP-2007 (SPAdes) (version 2) | ecosystem: Environmental > Terrestrial > Soil > Wetlands > Peat | place: Germany... | reverse complement strand
AGCCAGCCGGCCGCATGGTTGATCAGGTGGCTGTGGCTCAAGATCGCCGCCTGCAGCGAGAATGCGGTCTCGTAGGTGGATTGCGCATCGACGACCGGCGAGGCATTGACCGCGCTCGTGCGGACGGGAATCCTGAGCCGGCGACCGATCTGCGCGGTGGCGAGCACCGCATTGACGTATTCGGGCGTGCCGAAGGCGGGCGAACCGGTCCGCATGTCCACGTTCGAGGTGAATCCGCCCATCACGCACGGAGCGCCCGGGCGGAGCATCTGGCACAGCGCGATGATGCTCAGCGCTTCTGCCGTTTGCTGCACCAGCGCGCCGGCCAGCGTGACGGGTGCCATCGCCCCCATCAGCGTGAACGGCGTGATCACGACGCACTGGCCGTGGCGGGCCATGATCATGATGTTGTCCAGGATCTCCTCGTCCACCCGCCGGGGCGAGTTGACGTTGGTCACCGTCATCAGGGTCGGTCGTGATGCCAGATCCTCGATCGAGCAACCATGCTCAATGGCCGACATCGCGATGGCGTCTTGCGCCTGCACACCGCCGACGCCGCGCGCCGCCCATACGATGTCCGCGCACTCGATGTGGGCCCGGTAAGCGGCCAGATGGCGGATCGCGACCGGCACGTCGACGGGCTCGACGACGATCCCGCCCTGCCAGTGCAGAATGCCGAGCGTATGGGTCAGCTTGAGGATATTGCAGAATGCCGCAAGGTCGCCGTAGCGGCGACCACCTTCAAGATCATTGATGTTGGGCGCCCCGTTGACCGGCCCGAAATTGACAACGTTGTCGCCTACGTACAGGTGCCGGTCGGGATTGCGGGCATGCAACACGAAGCGCTCGGGCGCATGGTGCAGATGGGCTTCAACGATGTCCCGCCCCAGCCGGACAATCTGGGTCTCATCGTCGACCTGGGCGCCGGCACGGCGGTAGACGGCGCGTGCGGCGGCGCTGCGGATCTCGAGGCCCGCCTCCTCGAGCACCCTGAAGGCCGCTACCAGAATCCGCTCGACCTGCTCGGGAGTCAGTATCTCAAGCGGTGCCCAGGGATTCCTGAGTCGCGGCAACGGCGTCAGCGACGGTCCCATCGAACGGGTGGCGCGGCCGTGCCCGCGTCGACGGGAGGATGCCAGAACCTCGGTCATGGGCTCGCCTTGCGGTGTCCGGGCGGATTGGGGGGTAGATAGTGCGTTGCGGACACGAAGCGGCGCAACCCATGTGACGTCCGAGTGATCCGGATCGGCGGTCACGGCGAGGACCCGGCCCGTCAGCCGGTCACGCGACCGATGCCACAGCTCGACGTGCCGGGCCGGGCGGCGCTCCGGAGCCGATCGGCGAATCTGCGTCGCGAACCCAACGGGTCAGCGCGGCGCGAGCGGCCCGAGCGCGGCCTTGAGGGGGCCGAGCCACGGCTCGAAGTTCCGCCACTGGTCGATGCCTTCCTTCGAGATCGGCTGGCGCACCTGTTCGGAGCTTGCGGTCCGTACGCTGCGATCGGTCTTGTAGAACTCGAGGCAGCTCTGCTCGAATTCCAGGGCGCAGAACTCGAGCAACCGCCGGACGTGGCCCTCGAGGTCCTCGACGATGTCCTCGTGCTGCACGCGCAGGATCCTGCCGGGAAGTACGGCGTCCCAGTGAGCCATCAGCTCGACGTAGGTGCGGTAATAGCGCGCGATGTCCTCGAGGCTGTAGGTGAATTCCTGGCCCGACGCGAACAGCTGCTTGAAATTGCTGAAGCAGCAGGCCATCGGCGCGCGCCGTGCGTCGATGATCCGCGCGTTCGGCACAATCAGGTGGATGAGCCCGATGTGCCGGAAGTTGTTCGGCATCTTGTCGATGAAAAACGGCTTTCCGGTCCGAAGTATCTGAGTGTCGGCGAGGTACTTCTCGCCGAACTTTTGCAGCTGGTCTGAACTGAGCTCAGTGAGCACCTCGGGGTATCGCCGCCTCGAATCGCTCTGCTCGCGGCCCTGCAGGTGATGAACCAGCCGCGGGATATCCGCGAGTTCGGTCGTTCCCTCTACCTTTGAGTGCGAGGCCAGTATCTGCTCCAGCAGCGTCGATCCCGCCCGCGGCAGGCCGACGATGAATATCGGGTCGGGCCGATCGCATCCGACGCCCTCGCGCGCAGCAAAAAATTCTCTGGTGCAGACGGCGATCTGCAGACGCGTATTGCGTTCAATATGTGCCGGCTGATAGCGGCTCTCGCTTTTCTTCAGGGCGTTGCCGCGTTCGTAGTAACGGAACGACTCGGCGTACTCCCCGCGATCTTCGAGCGCCTTGCCGAGCGCGAAGCACAGATGGTACCGGTCTTGGAGGCTGACACCGATCAAGCCTTCCTGCGCGCGCATGCGGTGCAACTCGTCGTCGGTGAACCGGTAGGTCTTTAAGTTTGCGAGACTCCAGTACGCATCACCGTAGCTGGGTCGAACGGCCGCGGCTGTCCGATACGACTCGATCGCATCCGACTGCCTGCCGAGCGTCTTCAGCGAGTGCGCGATCGACAGGTGCAGGTCCGCGGCCGAGGGGGATTCAATTGCAAGCTTGCGGTAGGTCCGCAGCGCCTCGTCGTGTTTACCGAGCCCGACGCAGGCGTTGGCATGGGTGGCGCGGTAGCCGCGATTCCCGGGATCGATTGCCAGCAGCTTCTGCATCTCCTCGAGCGCTCGTGCATGCTTATGCCGTTGTAACAGCACCGATGCGTACTCATGGCGTGCGGCATGGTAGTGCGGCGCAAATGCCAGGACGCTCTCGAGCAGGAACTCGGCGTCATCGAGGACGTCCAGCTTGATGCCTATCTTGGCAAGCAGCCGCATCGCTTCAATGTGATCGCCGTGCGTCTGCAGGAAGTGACGAACGAGCCGCTCGGCCCCGTGGATGTCGCCCTCGGAGAACATGCTGGTCGCGCTGACGACGGGTGCTGGCAAGCTCGCGAGCATCCTGAGTTGCGTCGCCGCCGCGTCGGCGTCGGCTCCTCGTCCAGCCGACCGATTGAGCTCCTGTAGCGCGGTCCAGCTTGCCTGCAGCGCGGGGTTCAGCGTCACCGCCCGCCGGTAGGCCTCGATCGCAGCGTCGGCTTCGCCGACAGTTCGGTAGCAGTGGCCACGCTCCTGAAACAGGCGGCCATAGTCAGGGTGAATGGCCTCACACCGCAGCAGCGTTTTGAGCGCATCGGCGACACGACCGAGGTACCGCTGGCTGACCGCGACGAGGTACAGCACGTCGCGGTTTTCGGGCACGTTTGCGAGGAGTGCCTCTGCCGCCGCGAGCGCCGTTGTGAACTCGCGCGTCTCAATGAGCCCGCGGATCCGATGAACCTCGGCTTCGACGCGCGACAAGGGCGGATTGGGTGCCGCTGCTGCCATGACTGGGTTCCGTGGGGCCGCAGACCCCGCAGCGAGGTCCGGCAATAACCGGCCGGCATCGCTGCCTGACGATGAGTCTACTGAAACCGAGCCTGCGGGATGGCGCTTCCGCCGGTTTTCACGCCGCCGGGCGGCTCCGGGCGGCGCCAATACCGCGTTCAGACGCTACTTGGCGCCCGCGAACCTGTAGCTGAACTTCAGGCCTAGCGTCCTCGGGCGGTTGGTCGTCACTGCCTTGTACCACTCGGTGTAGTTGGCGGACATCTGGCCCCGGGTGTCGGTCACGTTCTGGCCATACGCTTGAACGGCCCAGGCGTCCTTCGAGATCCCGACTGACGCGTCCACGGTCGAGAAAGCCGGGAGGTCGTAATTGATGCTGTTGCCCTGCAGATCAGTTTGCAGCGAGTTCGTGGTCGCGAACGAGTGGTCCTGGTGCGTGCCCGCGATCTGCCAGAACGCTTCGTACGCATTGATCGCGAAATCGTAGCGGACGCGAATGTTCCCCTCGAACGGTGGCGACTGCGCCAGCGGGGAGCCGATCGCACCGAACGGGCTGCCTGTCGGATTCGATGGGGTACCGTACGGCTTGAGATCGATCGGTTGACCGTTTCCGCTGAACAGGGCCGGAGTGCTGACGAGGTTGCTGCTGTTCCAGGCGGCCGCGCCGGCGATCGTCAGGCCATGCGTCACACGCGCCACGAGCTGAAGCTCAGCACCCTTGACGACGTAGTCGCCTCCGTTCGTCACGAAGTCCAGGTCACCCAGCAGGCCCGGGTCGAAAATCTCGACCTGGGTATTCTTCCAGTCTTCCCGATAGACCGTGCCGTTGATCTGCAGACGATGGTCCAGCCACTCCGTCTTCCAGCCAACCTCGTTGTTGGTCAGCGAATCGGACGCGTACGACAGCGGATCCGACCATATTCCGGCGAGCGGGCCGCCGGTTGCATACTGGTTGCCGCGATTGAATCCGCCGGGGCGGAAGCCTTGCGACCAGGTGTAATACACCATGGCGTCGGCAGTCACGTGCCAGGTCAGATTAGCGCGGCTCTTGAAGCCCGAGGCGACATTGTCGAGGTGCCGAGCATTCAGGTTGACGTAATTATTGTCGTTCACACAGGGTGGCTGCTGGGCCTGTGGGACCGCCGGATTGCCGAGGCAGCCGAAGCTACCCCCGTCCCAGCCGACTTCCGTGTTCTCGATGTGGAAATAGCGCGTTCCAGCCGTCAGCGTCAGTGTCTTCGGGATCAGGTCGTAGTCGACCGACAGGAACGCCGCCCTTTGCGTGTAGCCGCGCGTCACGTCGTCCGAAAATGACGTGCTCGGCCCCCGCGGATTCGGGTTGATTGAGGTCACCGGGTAGTTGATACACGTGCCTTCACCGTACTGGGTCGGAAGACCGTTGGCTCCAACACAATATTGTGTCGGCGGGCCGATGTCGCCGAACGGCATGTCTGGCGAACGGTAATTCCAGTCGGTCTCATCACGGATCGTGTACCGCTCCCAATAGAGGCCGCCGATCGCCCGCAGGCGCCAGTCGTCGGGTGTGCTGAGGCGCAGTTCGTGGCTCAGGTGAGTGTTGTTTTCCACCTCGCGCCAGCTCGAGCTCGGCGAGTAGCACTGGACGTTCAGCAGGCACTGGTAATAGTCGTTGTAGGCACCACGCGCGTAGTTCGTGTAGTCCTGAACCTGCTCCACATTACGCACGAGATATCCGCCGGTATACACGACCTTCAGCTGGTCGATGCGGCCATTCAACGTCCACGCGGTGTTCTCGAACCGGTCCTTGTTAAAGGACGGATTGTAGAGCTGCACCGACAGGTCGGGCTGCGCGACCCCGTTCGAGCTGTATTGCTCCTCGGCGAACACGCCCTCGGCGTCCATGTTCTGAAACGACTGTGTGACGAGCGCATTCCAGTCATCGTTAATCTTCCACAGGCCCGATACGCGCAAGCCCTTGTACGTGACCGGGTTGATCGCGTTTGCGGCGATGTCGTAGTTGTTGATTGACACGCTCGGAGGCAGTACGCCGGTGCTGGTGGCGTAATGGGAGCCACGGTCGTTGATCGAACGCGTGAATGTGCCAGGAACGTTGTTGATGTAACCGCCGCGCGAGTCGTCATAAACTACGGCGCGTACCGCCAGCGTATTCGGAATGAGCGGTACGTTGAGGATCGCCTCGACGTTATTGCTCGGATCGCCGTGGGCGGTCGTCGCGTAGCCCGCGGTGACAGACGCTTCGGTGACGTCGATCTTGGGCTTGTTCGTGATGTAACGGATCACGCCTGCCTGGGCGCCGGCGCCGAACAGCGTTCCCTGCGGGCCCTCCAGCACTTCGATGCGCTCGAGATCTGCCGCGTAAATGTCGAGATTGCGTGCTGGCACCTGAGCCGATTGGTCGTCCAGGTAGACTGCGACGTTGGGGAAACTACCTGTTGACCCTTCACCCTGAACGCCAGTCTCTGAGGTTGCCAGGCCGCGGATGATGAGTGCGCTCTGGCCGGGGCCGTTGCTGGCGCTGGTGACGTTCGGCAGGTACCTGACCACGTCGTCGAACGTGGTGACGTTCAACTGCTGCAGCGTTTCGGCGGTCAGCGCTTGCACCGTGATTGGGACGTCCTGAATGCTTTCCGACCGGCGCTGCGCAGTGACAACGACCTCGGCGATTGAATCCGAGCCGCCCGTCGCGGGCGCGGTCTGCTGGGCCGAGGCCGCGGCCGCGTGAACGCTGAGAATCGCCACGATCGCAGAAGACAGCGTCTGGTTCGATTTCAAAGGTATCTCCCCATTCAAGAACTCCAGCGGTCTCGTGCGATCGCGCGCGCCGCAGTCGAAGCATGCTCAGTCAATGCTGTTGGCAGTCTTAATGCGTCACCGCGATCGGCCAAGTCTTCGCGGATGAGGACGAGCGCGTTTCTACCCGTCTTTTGGGCACTACTAGATTGATCATGCGCGAAAACCATGGCCTTTGAAAAGTAGCGCGTGAGCCATACCCGATCTTTGGGACCCACTCGGCGACCGCTCCCAGGCGGTGGGGTCGATTGCCCTCGTGCGATGCCAGGACCCGCCAGCAGACTCCATCCGATCGCTGCTTGCCCAAGGCTCCGAATCGGGCAGACTCCACCTTTGCCCGGCCGGTGCATGGGTAAGGCCGGATGGGCAGTCGTGGAGCCCCGCTGTTGCGTCGGCGAATGTGAATGAGAAGCCGTTCGCCAGCAGTTGCCGCGGCTGGCCGCTCGTGGTCATGCGCACGGGCCCAATTCCATCACGCTGCGGCCAGAAGATCTCTGACCGGCCCGAAGATTGCGAGCCATCGGAACTGACTAATCGCAGTCGACAGCCCTACCGGCACGTCAGCCGAGTGCCTTTCCGGATCGAAAGACTGATCGCTCCGTTCCCGCAAGATCGACCGAACCGGCGGACTCCAACGACCAGGGAGAAGCCGAGGGTGTTCATAGCCAGATTGACACCGCGGCTATCAGCACCGTGCACTGCACGCTCGATCGCGGCTGTCGCGGCTATCGACAAAGGCGCCGCAACAAGGCCAGCGGTACGCCGCTGTCCGAATCCCGCGACCGAACGACCCATCGTAGGTCGCCTGCAAAGGCGAACTCATGCTCGCTGACGAGCGGCTCTGCGATGTGATCACGCTCAGCTGCTGATCCCCCATGGCCTCGAGGCCTAAAAGATCGGTCCACGGGCTCGCCAACTGTCCAAACTCGCGTAGGCGCACCATCAGAAATTTCCTGCTCCGCAGCTGCGGGCGCAGGGGCAGATTGCAAGTGATTGTTTTGTAATGAATATTCAGCCGACGCCTGCCAAACGATTCGATGTCCAGGCGCAACGCACCTACAAATTCCCCTGCACCACACATCGACCAGCCGATGTGTTCCCTCGTCCTGATCAGGCGGAGCTGGTCCGATGGTAGGAGCCCAGAGAAGCCAAGCAGCGCTCGCCGCGCCGACGCCTCCCGCTCAACTACCTCATCGGTGATGACCGCTTAGCGTGATCGCGAGCGCTGTCGTGTAGCTCGGTTGTTGAGGTGGCAATCGTTCCAGGTTTGATCTCTGTAGCGTCGACCAACCAATAAATCATGGACTTGCACGCGGCCGAGTACGGCGAACGCCTCGCGAGCTGCATGTTGGGCTACATGTCAGGCCGATCCGGCGCTTGCGACTTGGAGTCGCTCCGCCACGGCGCGAGTTCTGGAAATCGCGAGGCATTTCAAGCACGACAGCCTGTGCGGAGAGCCCGGATCGATCGCTCTGCCATTGTTGCGCGGCGCTGACAGGTGGTCTACGTATGCGGGACTTTAGCCGCGCCGTGCCAGATCGCACACAGGCTCGTAGCCGAATCTCCCGGACGACGGAATTTCATTTGTTTGCAACGTCAAGCTTGGTAACATTTGCTTTGACGCGCGGCGGTGTTGCAAAAATGTCGCGCTTAGATTGGGGATCACGCCGCAACTGATACACCTGTGAGTTCGCTGGTCATGGGCGTGCGCGTCGCGGGCCGGCTTCAGTAAACACATCGGTTCCACAGGCGTAACGCACCCGTGAGTCCCGATGTCTTTCGATTGTCGTTTTTTGCGGTTCAACAACCGCCCTCAGGGAGAGGATCTTGAAAGTTAACCACAAACTGACGTACGCAATCCTGGCGGCGCTGAGCGCGCACGCTGGCGTATCCCACGCCGCTGGCGAGGCCTCCGTGGCTCCGACGTCGGGTATTGAAGAGGTCGTCGTGACGGCGCAGCGTCGCTCAGAATCGGTCCAGGATGTACCCATCACGATTCAGGCGATCACCGGCGCCCAGCTGAGCCAGCTCAACGTCTCGACGTTCGACGACGTCCTCAAGTACCTGCCGAACGTGACCTTCAGCTCGAACGGTCCGGGCCAGGGCAACATTTACATGCGTGGGCTGAGCGCGGGTTTCGCGGGCAATCAGTCGAGCGCGGCGATCAACCCGTTCCCGAACGTCGCGGAGTATCTCGACGATGAGTCGCTGACGTTCCCGGCGCGCAACGTCGACATCTACATGGTCGACATGGAACGCATCGAGGTGCTCGAAGGCCCGCAGGGCACGCTGTACGGCGGCGGCTCCGAAGCTGGTGCGATCCGCTATATCACGAACAAGCCGAAGCTCAACGTCCTCGAGGGCAATACCGAGCTCTCCTACGGCACGACCGCCCACGGCGACCCGAACACGTCGGCCAACGGGACGATCAATCTGCCGCTGATCAAGGACACGCTCGCGATCCGGGCGACCGTGTACAACGACCGCCGCGGCGGCTACATCGACAACGTGCCGAGCACCTTCACGCGCATGCCGACTGATCCGGGCGTGGCCGCGTACACCAACTATCCGGCCAACGCGCCGGGCGCGAACAACTTTGCGCTGGCACAGAACGCGCAGAACCCGGTGACCTACACGGGCTTGCGCGTCTCGGCGCTGTGGCAGGTCAACCAAGACTGGAGCGTGCTGATCCAGCAGAGCTACCAGAACATGGACGCGGAGGGCATGGACGCCCAGTTCCCGATCGGCTCGGACCACCAGCCGCTCGGCCCGTGGCAGGAAACCTCGTTCTCCCCGTCGTATGACAAGGACAAATGGGAGAACACGTCCTGGACCGTCAATGGCAAGCTCGGCGATCTGAAAGCCGTGTACACCGGAGCGTACCTGTCGCGGACCATCGATAACGCGATGGACTACACGAACTACGCGCGTTCGGCGGGCGGCTTCTACTACACCTGCCCGGGCGGCCCGAACCCGATCGGCGCGGGTAGACCGCTGACCTGCTATTCGCCGGTGTCCTCGTGGAACGACCACGTCGAGAGCACGCACCAAAGCCACGAGATTCGGCTCAGCACGCCCGACGACTGGCGCTTGCGCGGCCTGATCGGAGGCTTCTGGGAGGACTTTGAAATCAAGGACGACATGAACTTCTTGTACAAGTCAATTCCGTCGTGCACGCCGGCGAATCTGGCCGCCTACCAAGCAGGTGGCCAGGTCTGTGTCGGCAACGTGATCCCGTATCCGGGCTCGGCAGCAATCGATCCGACCGAGCGCAACGACCTGACGGCGTTCGGCGAGGACCTGCAGCGCGGCTACAAGCAGACGGCGTTCTTCACATCGATCGACTACGACCTGATCCCGAAAGTGCTGACGGTGACCGGCGGGACCCGCTGGTACAAGTACACGGAGAGCATGCACGGTAGCCAGTACTCGACGAGCACCGGCTGCGTCGGCGTCCCGAACGGCCAGTGCGTCGGCTCGAACCTCACGGCTGCGACCCACGCAGCCGACTACAGCGGGTTCCGCAGCCGCGGCAATCTGACCTGGCACGTGACGCCGGACGCGATGGCCTACTACACGTTCTCGCAAGGCTTCCGGCCGGGCGCCGGGAACCGCAAGGACAGCGCGGAGGTCAAGATCGACGTCAATCCGCTGACCGGTCAGCCGACGGTCGGCTACGACGCGACCCCGACGCTGGTCAAGCAGTACAACAAGCCGTACACCTATCCGCCCGACACGCTGACCAACAACGAGATCGGCTGGAAGACCGAGTGGTTGGACCACCGGCTGCAGGTCAACGGCTCGGCGTACATGATGGACTGGAAAAATGTCCAGACGCTGATCTACAACCCGCCGATCTACGGCAACACGACCTTCGGCGTGCAGGGCCCGGACTACCGGATCAAGGGCGTCGAATTGCAGTTGATCGCCCGGGTCACCGACGGGCTCACCGTGCAGGGCTCGATCTCGCACAACAATGCGTCGGAGACGAACTCGCCGTGCATTGCATCGTCCAACAAGACGGCGCTCAACCCGACACCGATCGGCACCTGTCTCTCGCAGGTATGGTCGGCCGGGCAGCACGAGAACGTCCCGCTGATGAACCCACTCGGAGCCGTTGGGGCGACTCCGGCTTTCTCGCCGACGCTGGAGTACAACCTGCGCGCGCGCTACGACTGGGAGGCAAACGAGTACAAGATGTTCGTCATGGTCGGGGCGAGCCACGTCGGCTCGATGAGCAACGAGCCGAGCAGCTTCCAGTCCGGCGAGGGAACCCTCGATCCGACGACCACGTGGCTGCGCTACTACCAGCCGGCCTACACGACCTACGACGCGTCGCTCGGCGTCGCGTACCAGAATTGGAGAGTGGAGCTGTCTGGTTCCAACCTCGGCAATTCGGACGCGAGCCTCTTCACCTCGTCCGCTCAGTTCATCGAAGCGCAGGTGCCGCTGCGGCCGCGTGTGCTCACACTGAAGGTCGACTACAAGTTCTGAGCAGCTCCCGGCCCGCGCGAAGGCGCGGGCCGGGCGCGGGCAGGCCGGGCCCGGCATGCGGCAACCGGCCCAAGGAGTTGCGTTAGACTCCAAGGCGGGCAGCGATGCCCGCTCTTCGTTCAGTATGATGACCATGACCGCACGTGCGCCGGTTGCTGCCAGGTCGCCCGTGCAGCTCGAGGTCGAGCGCGCTCGCGCGCTCGTCAAGGCACGGCGTTTCGGCGAGGCCATCGCGGCCGCGACCCGGCTCGCCAGCGACGTGCCCGAGAACCGCGACGTGCTGTACCGGCTCGCGCTCGCGAGCTACCGGCGCTAGGGCCTTGCCGCGAGGAACCACACAGATGCCGCCGAAACGCCACGACCCCTGCCCTTGCGGCAGCGGTCGCAATTACAAGCAGTGCTGCGGCAGAACGGCGGCCAGCGCGGCACGGCCGGCTGCAGACGCGGCCCGCTCCTGGGCGCTGCTGCAGGCTGGACGGCCGGCTGAAGCCGAGGCCGAGTGCGAACGCCTGCTCGCCCGCCAGCCGACGCTTGGCCAGGCTCTGCTCTGCCTCGGCCTCGCGCGACGGATGCAGGGAAAAGACGCCGTCGCCGCACTTGAGTCGGCGAGCCATTCGCTGCCAGGCGACGCACAGTTGCATTACGTGCTGGGTCAAGCGCTTGAGGACCATCGCCTGACCGGACGCGCTGCCGAGAGCTTTGCGCGAGCGGCCGCGCTGCGACCCGATTTCGCCGAGGCGCACAACGAGCTCGGTCGGGTGCTCCTCGAGCTCGGACGGACCGACGAGGCCATCGCCAGCTGTCAGCGCGCGCTCGCGCTGCGCCCCGACTTCGCCGAGGCGCTCGGCAACCTCGCGAACGCCGAGCGCGCGCGCGGAGCGCTGCCTGCCGCGATCGAAGGGTACCGGCGTGTCACCGAGCTTGAGCCTGAACTTGCCGAAGCGCATCATCACCTCGGCAGTGCGCTTGCCGAAGCCGGCGAGCGGGACGCGGCGATCGTCGCTCTGCGGCGGGCGATCGAGCTTCGTCCGGACTATCCGAACGCTGTCGCGCAGCTGACGCGGCTGCTGACCGCTGCCGATCGCGGTGCCGAGGCGATCCCCTACTTCGAGCGGCTGCTAGCGCGCGACCGCGACACGGAGACACTGCTCGAGTACGGGAACCTGCTCTCCGGGCTCCGCCACTACGAGTCCTCGGCACGCTGTTTCCACGAAGCGCTCGCCGGGGCGCCGAACGATGCGCGGCTGCACGCGAACTTGAGTCACGTGCTTCATTGCCTCGGCGACCTGAGCGGCTCGATCGAACACGGCCGGCGGGCCGTCGACGTCGATCCTCGGCTTCCGGAGGCGCATCTGCACCTCGGTAACTCGTTGTTCGCAATCAACGAGATGCACGCGGCCGCCGCGGCCTACGGCGCAGGGCTCGAGGTCGCCCCCGACCACGCCGCGCTCCACACCGCGCTCGCGATGGTGGAACGATCGCTCGGTCTGCTCGACAGCGCGGAAGCGAGAACGCGCCGGGCGCTTGCGATCCGACCCTGCGGCGCGGACGCCATCGCGCTGCTCGGCGGGCTCGCGATCGATCGCGGACGATTCGACGAGGCCACGGAGTTGTTACGCGAAGCCTTGGCAATCGACCCCGAGCTTCCGGAGGCGCTGACCAGCCTCATGGCCATGCGCAAGATGACGCCCGGGGATGCGCCCTGGCGGGATGCGGCGCAGCGCCTGCTCGCGCGCCCCCTGCCGATCGCGCACGCGATCAACCTGCACCACACTGTCGGTAAGTACTACGACGACGTCGGCGACTACGATGCGGCGTTTCAGCATCACCGCAAGGGCAACGAACTCGCCCGCCGAAGCCGGCCGCGCTACGACAGCGCCGCGATGACGCAGCGGGTTACGCGCGTGCTCGCAGTCTTCGATCGGTGCGCGCTCGAGACGTTGCGACGCGCCGGACTCGACTCCGAGCGCCCAGTCTTTATTGTCGGGATGCCGCGGTCTGGCACGACGCTCGCCGAGCAGATCCTTGCCTCGCATCCGAACGTCCACGGGGCGGGCGAGCAGCTCTACTGGAACTTTGCGGCGGATCTCGAGGCCGCGGCGCCACCGGAGCAGCGCGCTGCGACGATTGCAGAGCTCGGCCGCGAATATCTCGCGACGCTTGCGAGGCTGTCGGCCAAGGCGGCGCGCGTCGTAGATAAGCTGCCCAGCAACTTCAGGAACCTCGGCCTGATCCACGCGGCGCTGCCGCAGGCGCGCGTCATTCATCTTGAGCGCAATCCGCTCGATACCTGCGTGTCGATCTATTTTCAGGGTTTCACCGCCGGCCACCCGTATGCGACCGACTTCGACGACCTCGCGCATTACTACCGCGAGTACCGGCGCCTGATGGCGCATTGGCGCGCGACGTTGCCGGCGCAGACGCTGCTCGAAGTCCCGTACGAAGGCCTCGTCGAGGACCCGGAAGGCTGGAGCCGGCGGATGCTCGCGCACCTCGGATTGTCGTGGGACCCGCGCTGCCTCGAGTTCCACCGCACTGAACGGCCGGTCCTGACCGCAAGCCGTTGGCAGGTGCGCCAACCCATTAGCAAGGGCTCGGTCGGGCGCTGGCACCGCTACGAGCGGTTCCTCGGGCCGCTGCGCGAGACGCTCGGCGAGGACGCGCTCGAGCGCGGCCGCGAATCGACGCTGCCCGCGAGCCGCTCCGACTGATCGCGGCGAGTGACGAGCGCAAGCGCGCTGGGCCGCGTGGGGCACGAGCGAAGCTGCCGACGGATCGGGGGTGGTGGACCCGACGTCAGGGATCTTAGGTTTACTTCTGTGATCCGCAGAACCCCCGGCAACGTGGTTCGACTGAGAAAACCAATGGCCTGCTCAGGCAGTACCTCCCCAAAGGAAAGGACCCGGCAGTTCACTCGCAAGCCAAACTGAATGCGGTGGCACTGCAGCTCAACGAACGGTCACGGAAGACGCTAAACTTCGAAACACAAGCACAACTATTTAGGCAGTGCGTTGCGTCGACCGGTTGAGTCGGCAACCCACAGCCGTCTGTCGCAAACGTCCGCATCTGGGAAGCTCAATTCAGCGTGTCGCCCGCCATGATCAACCCGACCACAGACGGTCCGACTCCATCGCCGGTGGAACAGGAGGTTCGCCGGATACACGAGCTCGTGAAGAACCGCCAGTTTGCAGAGAGCCTGCGGGCGGCCGAGGCACTGGCTGTCCAGCTGCCGGAAAACCGCGATGTCCTGTATCTGATCGCAGTCAGCCAGCGGTACCTGGAAAGATTTCCAGCGGCGCTCGCGACACTCGAGCGGCTCGAGCAACTGCATCCGACGTTCAGCCGCCTGTATCAGGAGCGCGGCAACTGTTACGTCGCCATGAGAGATGCGCCGCGGGCGATCGACGCGTTCCTCCGAGGAGTGCACATCAATCCGGCGCTGCCCGCGAGCTGGAGCATGCTCGAGGGTCTGTACCGGATGACAGGTCAGACCGAGAACGCCGGCATGGCGGCCGCGCACGTCGCGACGCTTAAGCGCCTTCCGCCGGAGGTCGTGCACGCGACAAGCCTGTTTTCGGATGGTGAGCTGACTCTGGCGGAGAACATCGTCCGGGCCTATCTGCTAAAACATGGCAACCACGTTGAGGCCATGCGGCTACTCGCCCGGATCGGGCTCAAGCGTGAGGTGTTCGACGACGCAGAGCTGCTGCTCGAGGCCGTCCTTGAACTGGCACCGGACTACCGCGCCGCGCGCCACGACTATGCCGTCGCACTGCTGGAGCGGCACAAGTACCGGCCGGCGCGCGAGGAGCTCGAGAAGCTCCTGAAGCTCGAGCCCGGGAACAAGGAGTACCGGACACTCTACGCGAACGCGTGTGTCGGCCTCGGGGAGCACGAGAAGGCGCTGCCGCTCTACCGGAACCTCCTCGTCGACGCGCCGCGGCCGGACGACGTGTACCTGTCGATCGCTCATTGCCTGAAAACGCTCGGTCGACAGCACGAGGCCATCGAGGCCTACCGGGCCTCGGCGGCCGCGCGTCCGGATTTTGGCGATGCCTACTGGAGCCTCGCTAACTTAAAGACCTATCGCTTTACGGATGACGAGATCGGGCGCATGCGCAGCGAGGAGGCCGCGCCCTCCACCCAGCTCGTCGATCGCTACCATCTGTGCTTCGCGCTCGGCAAAGCGTACGAGGACCGGGGTGAGTATCAGGAGTCCTTCCGCTATTACGAGCGGGGTAACGCTTTCAAGAGAAGCGAAAGTCGCTACCGGCCGGAACCTATCGAGCGTAACACCCGCCTGCAGATCCAAGTGTGCACGCGGGAGTTTTTCGACAGCCGTGTTGGTGTTGGAGCTACGGACCCCGATCCAATCTTCATCGTCGGACTGCCGCGTGCCGGTTCCACGTTACTCGAACAGATTCTCGCCTCCCATTCGCGCGTTGAGGGCACCCACGAGCTGGCCGATATCCAGAGGATGGCGCTGGAATTCCAGGGGCGCGATCCCGACTTGAGTAACCCGCGCTACCCCGGCGTGCTCGCGGAATTGAAGCCCGGGGACTTTCTGAGACTGGGCGAGAAATACCTGAGGGATACGCGCTTCTACCGGACTGACAAGCCATACTTCATCGATAAGATGCCGAATAACTTCAGGCATATCGGCCTGATCCACCTGATACTGCCGAATGCCAGGATCATCGACGCCCGACGCGAGCCTATGGCGTGCTGCTTCAGCAATTTGAAGCAACTGTTTGCAAGGGGACAGGAGTTCACGTACAGCGTCGAGGACATCGCACGGTATTACCGGACCTATCTTGAGCTGATGCGGCACTGGGATGTGGTGCTCCCGGGACGGATACTGAGGGTGTTCCACGAGGACGTCGTCGAGGACCTCGAGGGCAACGTCCGGCGGATTCTCGATTTCTGCGGATTGGAATTCGAGCCGGCCTGCGTTGAGTTTTACAAGACCGAGCGCAGCATACTGAGCGCAAGCTCAGAGCAGGTGCGCCAGCCGATTTTCCGCGAGGGACTCGACCAGTGGAAGAACTACGAGCCGTGGCTCGGTCCGCTGAGGGACGCGCTCGGCGATGCGCTTCTCACGTACCGCAACTAGAGCGAATGCCGCGATCCCGAGGCATCACGCTGCGAAAGATAGCCCTGGGGCGACCCACGAGTGTCGGCCTGCCTCAGAGTTGTGCGTCGTCTTGAACCCAGCTATTGCAATTTAATTGCACGGGTGCAGCATGGACTCATCAAACGACGTGTCCGGGAACCGCAGGCTTGTCGATTCCTCGACGGAAGGCGACATCAACGTGTCTGCCCGCCGTAGGGAATGGCAGGCGCGCCACATTGGCCCGTCCACGCGGAGCCTGCTGGAAGCGGATGCAAAGCACTTCCTGCACCAGTCGCTGTCCACCCCCTGCCTCGACGTTCTTGCTGAGGCGGACGGGATCTATCTCACGGATCTGGAGGGGCGGCGATTCATCGATTTTCACGGCAACAACGTGCACCAGGTCGGATACCGAAATCCGAGGGTTATCGCTGCCGTTCGGTCCGCTCTCGACAGCCTGCCGTTCTCCCCGCGGCGTTTTACCAATCGATATGCCGTAGACCTTGCGGCCAGGCTGACGGCACTCGCACCCGGGACCCTGAACAAGGTGTTGTTTGCACCGGGTGGTACCGAAGCGATCGGGATGGCGCTGAAGCTCGCACGCGCAGTCACGGGGCGGCACAAAACGGTCTCGATGTGGGATTCGTTTCACGGCGCATCACTCGATGCCATTTCGATCGGTGGCGAGGCGTTGTTCCGAAAGAACTCCGGGCCGCTGCTCGCTGGCACCGAGCATGCGCCGCCCTGCGATCCGAAGGCCTGTCTCTATGGTTGCGGGGGCATCTGCAACGCGCGATGTGCAGACTACGTCGACTACATTCTCGCCAAGGAAGAAGACGTGGCCGCCGTCGTCGTTGAAACGGTGCGCTGCACGGACGTACAGATCCCGCCCGCTGATTACTACCGACGGCTACGCGCCAGCTGTGACAAGCACGGCGCTCTGCTGATTCTCGATGAGATCCCGATCGGTCTTGGCCGCACGGGGCGCATGTTTGCATTCGAGCACTACGATATCGTCCCCGACATGGTGGTGCTCGGCAAAGGATTGGGCGGCGGGGTCTGGCCGATGGCCGCTCTTGTCGTCAAAGAGAACCTGGATGTTGCCGGCCAGCAGGCGCTCGGTCACTACACTCACGAAAAGAGCTCCGTTGGCTGCGCGGCGGCACTTGCGACGCTAGATTGCCTGGAATTGGATGGCCTGCTCGATCGTGCTTACTTCATCGGTAACCGCATCAAGGCCAGGCTTGATGATCTGCGACAGCGAGTTCCTCTCATTTCCGAGGTCCGCTGCATCGGCGCGCTGGTCGGCGTCGAACTGGCCCTGCCAGATGGAAAACCCGCGCGCGACGAAGCCGAGCGTGTCATGTACGAGTCCCTAGCCAACGGACTGAGTTTCAAGATAGGCCAAGGAAATGTTCTGAACCTTTCCCCGCCGCTGATCATCGGCGATGACGAACTCGATGCGGCGTTGAGCATCCTGGAACGCGCGCTCCTCGCGCGGTGATCTCAAGAGACGGGTAGAGTCGACAAGTGGTGCGGTAGCGTCTGGAGTAATTCGGAAATCGAGCTCAAGGATGCTCGCCGCGCAGCAGGCGGGCGTCGATGTCAGGCAGCAGCTTCGGGCAGTCAGAAAGGCTGTCGACGACGTAATGGGCCCCGGTCTGGCGCATGCGCTTATAGGCGCGATCGATTTTGCTCTTGTAGTCCTCGGCCGAAAGTTTCTTGAGGTCGGCTTCCTGCAGACCGATCTCGTTGCCTGTCTTGGCAAGGCCGATCGTCCACATTCCCGCATTGAGGCCCTCTTCAATGTCCGGCAGAGTGTCGCCGATCTTTACGAAGGCCTGCATCGGGAAAATCTGCAGATTGACCGCGTTCTGAATGCACATCCATGGATAGGGGCGCGCGGCGGGCACATCGGTCGCACAGACGGTCGAGTCTGGCGTGTAGCCGCGGCGCGTGGCCTCGGCCTGCAGAATACTCATCATCTCCTTCGTGTACCCGGTCGTTGAACCGATCTTGAGGCCCATGCGGCGAAACTCGGCCACAGCTTCAAGTGTCCCCGGAATGAGATCCGCATACTGCGCTAGACACGCCAATTGAAGAGGCACGAAGTCCTGGAACATCGCCTCGACGTCATCCTCGTTGCAGGGCCGCCCGTGCGCCTCCTGCCACATCTTCGCCACCCCCGGGATCTTTGAGATGGCGCGAATATGAACTTTCTTATGAGCCCCCATGGGCTCGCGGGCCTGCTCCATCGTGATGTTCACGTTTTTCCGGCGAAAAACCTGCATGAAGACGACGGCAGGGGCCATGCAACCGTAATCCATGGTCGTGCCCGCCCAGTCGAGCAGAACAGCCTGAAGGGGGCCGCGATAGGATCTCTGATAAACGTATGTCACGACTTGTCTCCCAATTCGTTGATTGTCCATGCCCGGTGAGTTCGAGCTGCTCGGCGATATCCACCACAAACCGCGCCAGATGGTCGGTCGGCAGTCATTAGTCCACGGGCGGCGGTCGCAGCTACGCCGCGCCCCGATCCACTGCTCGAACGTTGTCCATCACGACACTCGGCACGCAAGTCAGCTGCTCCTAAACCAAAAGTTACCCGCGCCAAAAATTTTGGGCCCGACAGGCTGCTAGGGGCCGATTCGCGTCGAGCGTGGCTCGAGACGCTCGACGGCGGCGAACAATAGATTCCGGAAATCCACGTACGTCCGCGGCGAATAAGCGTTCGGGCGCGGATCCAGCTGTGCCATCAGGACCGCGACGACTCCGCTCTTCGGGCTCACGATCCACTGCGTATTGAGGAGGCCGCCCCACGAGATGTCACCGGCGAGGTCGGCTTGCGGTGCGATCGCCGGATCGATGATGACCCCGACGCCGAGGCCGTAGCCCAGGCCCTTCGAGCCCTCGCCCCAGTACTTGACCATCGCATCGTCGCCAACCTGGTTCGAGCACATCAGTGCGACCGTCACCGGGGAGAGATACTGCCGACCTGCGAAGCTCCCACCATTGGCGAGCATCTGCGCGAACCGCAGGTAGTCTGCGGGGGTCGAGACGAGGCCGGCGCCACCGGAGGGCGGCAGCGTCGGATCCGTCGGATCCGCGAGGGGCCCGTCGCTGGGCTCGAGGTCCCCTGTCGGCGTCTGCCGGTAGGGGACCGCGAGCAGCGGTAGGTCCGATTTCGGCAGGTAGAAGCCCGTGTGAGTCATGCCGAGCGGGTCGAGCAGTCGCGTCTTCACGAAGCGGTCGAAGGGCATGCCCGAGACGACCTCGACCAGCCGTCCGAGCACGTCGGGCCCAAAACTGTAGGACCAGCTTTCGCCCGGGTGGTAGTTGAGCGGCAGGCGCGCGACCGCGCGGACCCTCTCGGCGAGTGTTTTGAGCGATGCAAACTGCAGCGAATCGTAGGCCTTCCCGAGTAATGTCGTGGCGTTATAGCCCTTCACGTAGCCGAGGCCCGAGGTCTGGGCGAGCAGGTGGCGGATCGTGATCGGCCGCTTCGCCGGTTCGGTGATGAATCCGCCCTGGGCGTCGACTCCCGTGAACACCCGGGCATCGGCGAACTCGGGTAGGTACCGCGACACGGGGTCGTCGAGCTGGAGGCGGCCTTCCTCGTAGAGCATCAGCACCGCGACCGCGGTGACCGGCTTCGTCATGCTCTCGATCCTGAAGCGAGTGTCGAGCCTCATCGGCAGCTGTTTCTCACGATCGCGCAGGCCGACAGCCATCGAGTACACGAGCTTCCCGTCGCGGGCCACCATGAGAACATAGCCCGAGGCGGCGTTCCGCTCGACCTCCTTCCGGAAATACTCTCCCATGTGCGCCAGCCGTTCGGCCGACATGCCGACGGCCGCGGGCGTCGCCGTCGGCAGGGGCAGCTGCGGGTCCGCGTGCGCACCGGCCGTGGCCGCCAAGCCGAGAAACAGCGCCAGGGGCGCCGGGCCGGGCGCGAACCGGGTCATCGAGCGCTCCTGCTGTCGGGCGGCCGGACCGACCGAGTGTCGACTGGAGTTCTCATGATTCGGCAAGCGGACCGAGTGCTGCGCGCAGCGGCCCGAGCCACGGTTCGAAGTTCCGCCAGTGGTCGACCCCTTCCTTGTAGATCGGCTGGCGGACCTGCTCGGAGCTCGCCGTGTGTACGCGACGTTCCGTCTTGTGGAATTCGATGCACGCCGGCTCGAAGTCAAGACCGCAGAACTCGAGGATCCGTCGCACATTCGACTCGAGATCATCGACGACGTCCTCGTGCTGGATGCGCAGCACCCTGCCGGGCAGGGCATGGTCCCAGTGGGCCATGAGCTCGACGTACGAGCGGTAATACCGGGCGATGTACTCGATGCTGTAGGTGAACTGCTGCCCGGAAGCGAACAGCTGCTTGTAGTTGCTGAAGCAGCACGCCATCGCATTGCGCCGGGCGTCGATGATCTTCGCCTTCGGCAGCATCAGGTGGATGAGCCCGAGATGCCGAAAATTGTTCGGCATCTTGTCGATGAAGTACGGCTTTCCAGACCGGTATGCGCGCGAATCGGCCAGGTATTTCTCCCCTAAGCGCTTGAAGTCCTCTTGCCCCAGCTCCGCGAGCACGCCCGGATAGCGCCGGTTTCCGGCATCCGTCTCCCGCCCCTGCAGGGTCTGCACGAGCCGCGGGATGTCGGCGAGCTCCATGGTGCCTTCGACCTTCGAGTGCGAGGCGAGGATCTGCTCGATCAGCGTCGAGCCCGACCTCGGCAGGCCGACGACGAAGATCGGCGCGGCGCTGTCACACCCGAAGCCCTGGCGCGCGGCGAAGAACTCCTGCGTGCAGACCGATGCCTGTAACCTTGCGTTGAGCTCGGTAAATTCGGGCCGATAGCGGCACTCAGTCAGCTTTAACGCGTTGCCGCGCTCATAGCACGCGAACGACTCGGCATACCTCCCGCGGTCCTCCAGTGCCTTGCCGAGCGCAAAGCACAGGTGATACCGATCGACGAGCCGAACGGTTGATGCGGCTTGGTCGGCGCGCATCCGTGCGATCTCATCGTCCGTGAACCGATAGGTCTTCATGTCCGCGAGGCTCCAGTAAGCCTCGCCATAGCCGGGCTTGGCGGCCGCGGCAGCGTGATAGGACTCGATGGCCTTCTGCGACCTGCCGAGCGCCTTGAGCACGTGCGCGATCGACAGGTGCAACTCGGGGTCGTTCGGCTTCTCGATCAGGAGCTCGCGATACACCGGCAATGCCCGCTCAACGTCACCAAATCCCGTGCAGACCGTTGCGTGCGTCGTGCGGTAGACCCGGTTGTCGGGGTCGGTCTTGAGCAGCTTCTCCATCTGCTCCAGAGCCTGGACGTGCTTGTGTCGCTGCAGCAGCACGATGGCGTATTCGTAACGGGCGGCCTGATAATCCGGAGCCAGCACCAGCACGCTCTCGAGCAGGATCTCCGCGTCGTCGAGTATGTCGAGCTTCACGCCGATCTGCGCGAGCAGCCGCATGCCCTCGATGTGATTGCCGTGCGTCAGCAGGTACTGCCGAACGACACCCTCGGCCTCGAAGATCTCACCGTCAGCGAACATACTGAAGGCGGTCACGAGTTCCACAGGCAGCGCCGCGAGCCTGGCAACGTGTCCGGCGGCGATCTCAGCGTTCTTCGGTTGGCCGACCATCCGATGGAGCGCCTCGAGTGCCCTCCAGCTCGCGGGAAGCGCCGGGTTCAGCTGCACGGCACGCGCGAAGGCTTCGATGGCGGGTTTCGCGGAGCGCATCGCCACATAGCAATGGCCCCGCTCCTGGAACAGGCGCGGATAATCGGGGTGGAGGTGCTCGAGCCGGGCCAGTGTCGCCAGGGCATCGGGGATGCGCTTCAGGAATCGCTGGCTGACCGCGAGCAGGTAGAGAACGTCGCGATTTTCGGGGACCTCCGCGAGCAGGGCCTGCGCAGCGGCGAGCGCCGGCGCAAACTGGTTGCGCTCAAGCAGCGCGCGTATGCGCACGACTTCCGCCTCGATGCGTGACGGCGGGGGGTTGAGATTCGCTGCTTCCATCACCGGCCCAAAGAAAAGGCGGGCCTTGCCGCCCGCCTCTGATTCTACTGCAGGGGACCGGAGCCGGTCCCCTGCCTGTCGGTCGATTACTTCTCTGAGAACTTATAGCCGAACCTGAGCCCCAGCGTCCGCGGCCGCATCGGCGTCTCTGTCAGAATGAACTGACGACTCGATGTGAATAAGCTCGCGTTCGTGTCCGTCAGGTTCTCACCAACCAGCTGCAGCGTCCAGGCGCCTTTACCAACGCCGACCGCGGCATCGTAGGTGGAGAAGCCTGGCTGGTCGTATGCCTCGACGAAGCCGGTTGCAGACAGCGAGTGGGCCTGATGCTGGCCGCCAACCTGCCAGAACGCCGTGTAGTCGTTGAACGCCCACTCGTCGCGCACGCGGATGTTGCCCTGGAACGGCGGCGAGTTGGCGAGCGGGCTGCCGATCGGTCCGTACGGATTCGCAACCGACGTGATGTTCTGCCCGAACTCGGCGCTCTTCGGATTGTTGTCGACCAGGTACGGCGAGTTGGTCTCGTTGGTGCTATTCCAGGACGCGGCGCCCTGGATCGTCAGACCGGACGTGACGCGGGCGACGACCTGGAGCTCAACACCTTTGACCCGGTAGTTCGGGCCGTTCGTGCCGAAGGTCAGGTTGCCGAGGCCGCCCTGCGGGTCGAAGAACCCGACCTGCACGTTCTTCCAGTCCTCCTGATAGATCGTCCCGTTGAACTGCAGCCGGCGGTTGAACCACTCGGTCTTCCACCCGAACTCGTTGTTGGTCAGGTCGTCAGACAGATAGGACTTAGGAGTGCAGTACTGGTCAACCCCTGACGCATCCGGCAGGTGGCAAGACGAGCCGCGATTGAACCCGCCCGGCCGGAAACCCTGCGACCAGGTGTAATACAACAGGAAATTATCCATCACCTTCCAGCTCAGATTGCCGCGGCTCTTGAAGCCTTTGGCCGTCAAGCTGTTGGGATTCTGGGTATTGAGGTCGGTTCCGTACGGTGCCGGACACGGGCCGAAGTAGGTCGTCGGCGTGGAGAAAATCTTGCACGAGAAGCTGCCGACGTCCCCGCCGTAGGTATGGTTATCGATCTTGTAGTAGCGCGTGCCGAGCGTCAGTGTCAGCGTCTTCGGAACCAGGTCGAAGTCGACTGAGCCGAACGCGGCCTTCTGCGTATAGCCGCGCTGGAAGTCGTCGAAGAACCCGGTGTTGGAATTACGCTGGTTCGGATTGTTGTTCCCGCCACCCGGCCACGGCACTATCGGGAGGAAGCATTCGCTGGTGAGTCCTGTCGGCGAACACTCCGGAACGCTCTTGTAGAGCCACTCGGTATCGTCGTCGACCTGCTGCTTCTCCCAGTAGAGCCCGACGAGGCCGCGCAAGCGCCAGTCGTCCGGTGTGCTGAGGCGCACCTCGTGGCTCTGGTGAATGTTCTCCTCGGTATCCGTCCACAGTGAACTCGGCGAGTAGCACTGGCCAGCGGCGGCCGACTTCGATGAGTAGCCCGCGCACTGATAGTAGTAGCCGAACACGCCGCGCGCGTAGTTCGTGTAGTCCTGCGCCTGCTCGACATTGCGCACGAGGTACGCGCCGCTGTAGACGAACTTGAGGTCGCCGATCTTGCCGTCGATCGTCAGCGAGGTGTTCTCGAACTTGTCCTTGTCGTAGGACGGGTTGAACAGCGTCACCGACAGCGGTGGCAGCGGCTGACCACAGCACGGGTTTGCCCTCGAGTCGAGCACGGTTCCCACTGAACCGTTGGGCATCTCATAGAACACGCCCTGCGCATTCATGCTCTGGTAGCTCTGCGTCAGCAGCGCGTCCCAGTCATTATTGATTTTCCACAGCGCCGACACGCGAAAACCCTCGTAGGTGAGCGGGTTGATCGCGTTGCCGGCAATGTCGTAATTGTTGATCGACACGCTGTTCGTGGGTACGACGCCACCGTTGTATCTCGCGAGGCCGAGATCGGTGCCGGACCGCGAGAACGTGCTCGGGACGTTGTTGATGTAGCCGCCGCGGCTGTCGTTGTAAATAACCGCACGGACCGCCAGAGTGTCGGCGATCAGCGGCAGGTTGATCATTGCCTCGGCGCTGCTGTTGTTGTCGCCATGGGCGGTCGTGCCGTAGCCTGCGTTGACCTCGCCCTCGGTCACGTTGAGCTTCGGCTTGTTCGTGATGTAGCGGATCACGCCTGCCTGAGCGCCGGCGCCGAACAGCGTGCCCTGCGGCCCTTCGAGGACCTCGATGCGCTCGAGGTCAGCGGCATAAATGTCGAGGTTGCGTCCCGGCAACTGCGTCGATTGATCGTCGAGGTAGACCGCGACGTTCGGGAAGTTGCCTACCGAGCCCTGGCCCTGCGTTCCCAACACGCCGACGCTCAGGCCGCGCATGAAAATAGTGTTCTGGCCGGGGCCCATGCTGCCGGTCGACACGTTCGGCAGGTACTTGATGAAGTCGTCGATCGTCGCGACGTTCAGCTGACCCAGCGTTTCGGCGGTCAACGCCTGAATCGTGATTGGCACGTCCTGGACGTTTTCTGAACGACGCTGCGCGGTGACGACGATATCAGCGATCGCATCGGAGGCACCCGGCCCGGTAGAGGACTGTTGTGCATAGGCCGCGGCCGCGTGGACGCTCAGCACTGCGACGATCGCAGAAGATAGCTTCCGGTTGGACTTCAAAGGCGTCTCCCCATTATCAAGAACGATAGTTGTTTCGCGCGATCGCAGCCGCGACCGGCGGCCCAAGCTCACTCAAGATGACATCGGCAGTATTCGTTGCATCGTTGCAATCGCACCGAATCTCGTGCAAGCGGGCCATCGCGCTGCGACCCGGCATTCCCCAAGCTCGTAGACGCATCATGCGCGAATTCAGGCCCCTCTGAGAAGTGGCGAATCTGCAACACCCTGGTCAGTCACGGCGTTGATCGGCCCGCCGCCGCACGATGCTCCCGGCCATATGGGCCCTCTCGGCGCATGACTCCTGCGAGAGCCTTTCACACTCGGGCGGCCGCTCCAAGCCGAGAAAACGGATCGGGTCATCCAAAAAAAACATCGGCCCGCGGTGCGCGCGGTTTACCGCGCGGCCGGTCCGGACTACGGGCGGCGCGTGCATGCCAGATGTTGCGCCGCAGCACCTGTGTGTCCGCACCCCTTCGTCCGCCTCGGCGACCCGCGGCACTGCGCACGTCTGCAGGCCTTTTCGGCACATCAAATGTTGCCATCTGGTAGAAAAACTCTTCTGTCGGCCGGGGTGCGGCGTGCGAGTCTACAGGCACGCCGTTGCGATGGTTTTTATGGTGCATCGGGCACGGCGATCCCAGGCGGGGGCCGTAAACTGCGAGACGGCCCCGGGGGCGACGCACCGAGATCCTGTCGGAACAGCACCACGTTCGGGAGTGATCACGTGACCGAGAACGAGAAGGCTCCCCGACGCCCGTCGGGGCGGGACGCCCGCCGTGCGCTGCGCTCAGGCCCGCTGCCCGACAACCTGCGACCGGTGAAGCCGGGAATGGAGAGCGGCCGCTATCGACCGCTGTCTGATGCCGATGTCGAGCGGATCCACCAGACCGCCCTGCGGCTCCTCGCAGAGGTCGGTCTTGCCGATGCGCCGGACTCCGGCGTCGAGTACCTGACCCGGGCAGGCTGCACCGTGAGCGAGCACGGGCGCCTATTGTTCCCACGGGCGCTCATCGAGGACACGCTCGCCAAGGCGGCTCGCCATTTCGTCCTGCACGGACAGGACCCGCGCCACGACCTGGAGCCGTGGGGCAAGAGGGTCTATTTCGGCACGGCGGGTGCCGCGGTCAACATCGTCGATCCCGACGTGGGGTACCGCGACTCGCTGATCAAGGACCTCTACAACATCGGCCGCATCGTCGATGTGATGGAGCACATCCATTTCTTCCAGCGGGCGGTCGTGCCGCGGGACATTCCCGACCCGTTCGAGATGGACTTCAACACCTGCTACGCCTCGGTCATGAGCACGACCAAGCACGTGGGCAGCAGCTGGGTCCACCCGGACCATGTCAAGGCGTCGCTCCAGATGCTGCACATGATCGCGGGCGGGGAGGACAAGTGGCGCGCGCGACCGTTCGTCAGCCAGTCCAACTGCTTCGTGGTTCCGCCGATGAAGTTTGCGCCGGATGCCTGTCGCTGCCTCGAGGTGGCCGTTGCCGGCGGCATGCCGGTGCTGCTGCTGTCGGCCGGCCAGGCGGGTGCGACGGCGCCCGCCGCGCTCGCCGGGGCGCTCGCGCAGGAGGTGGCGGAGGTCCTTGCAGGTCTTGTGTATGTCAACGCGATCGAGCCCGGCCACCCGGCGATCTTCGGCACCTGGTGCTTCGTGTCGGACCTGCGCACCGGCGCGATGTCGGGCGGCAGCCCCGAGCAGGCGCTGCTGTCAGCCGCGGCGGGCCAGATGGCGCATTTCTACGACCTGACCGGTGGCACGGCCTCCGGCATGACCGACTCCAAGCTACCCGACGGCCAAGCCGGCGCCGAAAAGGCGCTGAACCACGCGCTCGTCGGTAACGCCGGCGCGAACCTGATCTATGAGTCCGCCGGCATGCACGCGAGTCTGCTCGGATACTCGCTCGAGAGCCTGATCATCGACAACGACATTATCGGTGCTGCCCAGCGCACGATCAGAGGCATCGACGTGTCGGATGAGAAGCTGTCCTTCGAGACGATCAGGGACGTGTGCCTGAACGGCCCCGGGCATTTCCTAGGTTCCGACCAAACGCTGCAGCTGATGCAGACCGATTACCTGTATCCGTCGGTCGGCGACCGCAAGAGTCCCAACGAGTGGAACGAGCAGGGTGGGCTCGATGTCGCGCAACGCGCAGCCCTCAAGGTCCGGGACGTACTCGCGACCCACTTCCCGGGCCACGTGCCCGAGGCGGTCGATGCCGAGATCCGACGGCGGTTCCCGATTCGTCTGCCGCGCGAGGCGATGCTCCCGCCCGCCGGCGGCGAGGCTGTATCCCGAGTGGTCGGGATCGGCGACCGCCGGTCGTAGCGGCATGCGACAGGTCCGGTCGGGCATATCCGGCCTGCGAGCACGACTTCCATCCCGGGCCGGCGGCGGCTGGCGCCGCGCTGCAGCGGGTGGCCCATGAGCAACACGGTCCCGCCCATCACGGCGCTCGTGACCGGCGCGTCCCGCGGCATCGGTCGGGCGATCGCACGGGCGCTGGCGCTGCGCGGCGTGCGCGTCGCCCTGCACTACCACGTCAACCGCGAGGCCGCCCACGACGCGCGGGCGGAGCTGAGCGGCGACGGCCACGCGCTGTTCGCGGCCGATCTGGCGGATCCGGCACAGGCGGCGGGCCTGTGGCGCGAGGCATCGGCGTCGTTCGGACGCATCGACGTGCTCGTCAACAACGCGGCTGTCTACCTCACGCACCCGCCGCTCGCCGCCGGGTACGAGGCGTGGCGGACGGCGTGGCGGCGAACGCTTGCCACGAACCTCGAGGGTCCTTCGAACCTGTCGGTACTCGCTGCCCAGTCGATGGCGGCCAGCGACGGGCCGGGCGACCCGACGTGGGGCCGCGGCCGAATCGTCAACGTGTCCTCGCGCGGCGCGTTTCGCGGCGAGCCCGATGCGCCAGCCTATGCCGCGAGCAAAGCCGGCCTCAACGCGCTCAGCCAGTCGCTCGCCAAGGCGCTAGCGCCACGAGCCGTGTACGTCTACTGCCTCGCTCCCGGCTGGGTCGAGACCGACATGGCGTCGGGTGACTTGGCAGGGCCGCGCGGCCCGGAGATCCTCGCGCAGCACCCGCTCAATCGGGTCACCACCCCCGACGAAGTCGCAGGAGTGGCCGTGTACTGCGCGCTCGATGCCCCGCCGGCGATGACCGGCAGCATCATCGACGTGAACGGCGCGAGCTACCTGCGGACCTGAAGCTCCAGTGATGAGGAGCCCACCGGCCCGGGAGGCTGCGGCGTAGGTATTGCGGGTGCGTTCTGGCCGGCCGCGCGCTTGCGGCGGACTACAGGCCGGTGTGCGCTGCTGCCGCGGTTCAGCCGATCTCGTCCGACAGTCCGTGCTTTCGCCGAGCGATGTAGTCCTTGAGCGCCTCGTCGATCGAGGCCTCGAGGGGCGGCGCTTCGTATGCGGCGAGCAACGCCTTCCAGCGCTGGTTGGCGCGGGCGAGCTGATCGCGCGAGCCCTCGACGCTCCACTGCTCGAACGAGTTGTTATCAGCGAGCTCGAAGTCGTGGAATGCGTGCTCGTAGTTCGCCAGCGTGTGCGCGGAGCCGAGATAGTGCTTGCCAGGTCCGATCTCGCGGAATGCATCGAGAGCGAAGCCGTTGTCGTCGAGACTGATGCTTCTCGCGAGTGTGTGAAACCCGCCCAGCTGATCGACGTCCATGACGAACTTCTCGTAGGACATCGCAAGACCCGCCTCGAGCCAGCCGGCCGCATGCAGTATGAAGTTGGCTCCCGCCAGGAACGCCGGCCACATCGAGTTCGCGCTCTCGAACGCAGCCTGTGCATCGGCGACCTTCGATGCGCACAGATTGCCTCCGCAGCGCAGCGGCACGCCGAGCCGCCGCGCCAGCTGGCCGATCGCGAAGTAGGCGAGCGCGGGTTCCGGCGTACCGAACGTCGGCGCACCGCTGCGCAGCGACATTGACGACAGGAAGTTGCCGAGGATGGCCGGAGAGCCGGGCCGCTCGAGCTGCGCAAGCGCGACGCAGAACGTCGCCTCGGCGAAGCACTGCGCGAGCGCTCCGGCGGTCGTGACGGGCCCCATCGCGCCGCCGAGGATGAACGGCACGCACACCGGCGCCTGGTTCGCCGCGGCGTAGGTCCGGATCACGCGGCTGACTTCCCCGTCGAGCACGAGCGGGGAGTTGACGTTGACATTCCCAAGGATCACGCAGTTGTTTGCGACGAAGTCCGCACCGAACAGGACGCGGCACAACTCGATCGAATCCGCCGCGCGCGCCGCGGTCGTGACCGACCCCATGAACGGCTTGTCTGAGTAGCGCATGTGCGCGTAGACCATGTCGAGGTGCCGCTTGTTGACCGGCACGTCCACCGGCTCGCAGACGGTCCCGCCCGAGTGGTGCAGCCACGGCGAGACATAGGCAAGCTTGACGAAGTTGTGGAAGTCCTCGAGCGTCCCGTAGCGGCGCCCGCGATCTAGGTCGGACACGAACGGCGAGCCGTAGGCCGGTGCGAAGACCGTGTGGTCGCCGCCGATCTGCACGCTGCGCGCGGGATTGCGCGCATGCTGGGTGAACTCGCGTGGCGCCGACCGGCGCACGATCGCGCGGGCGAGCCCCGCCGGTACGTGCACGCGCCACTCGTCGACGATCGTTGCGCCCGCCTCGCGCCACAGGCGGATCGCCTCGGCGTCGCCCCGGATCTCGAGGCCGATCTCCTCGAGCAACAGGTCTGCATGGCGTTCGATGGCCTCGAGCGCCTCGGATGAAAGGAACTCATATGCCGGGATTGCGCGCGTGATGTAGGCGGGCGCCGCCGGTCGCGCTGCTCTTGCTTTCTGCCGGGCCTCGCGGCCGCTCGGCCGCGCGCGTCGTACCGCCGCCGGACTGTCCTCGGACATGGGCCTGCTCCTCGTGTCTCGACCGGCCGACTCAGACGCGCATGCGCGCGCCCTTGGGGTCGACCGGGGGTTCGGCGAGCACCCGGCACGGGCGACGGTCGCCGACGATCGTGACCTCGAGCGACGTGCCGGCCTTCGCAGCCTGGGCCGATACGTAGCCCATCGCAAGACTCCGGCCACACGTATGGCCGTAGGCAGAGGAGGTGATGAACCCGACCCGCTGGTCCCCGGCCCAGATCGGCTCGTAAAAGCTCGCGTCGGCGTCCACCGCGTCGACATCGAGCAGCACGAGCTGCCGCGTAGGCGGCGTGTCCCTGTCCTTGAGCGCCGCCTCCCGGCCGATAAAGGCTGGTTTGTCGTAGGCGATGAAGCGGGCAAGGCCGCATTCCATCGGCGTGTAATCGCGCGAGAACTCCCGCGTCCAGATTCCGAACGCTTTTTCGATCCGCAGCGACAACAGCGCATACATTCCGACATCGATGACGCCGATATCCTGGGTCGCCGCCATCAGCCGGTCGTAGATCGCGCGCAGATACACCTGGGGCGCGTGGATCTCGTAGCCCAGCTCACCGGTCACCGACATGCGCACGACGAGCGCATTGCACAGCCCGACGTCCAGCATCCGCGCCGTCATGAACGGGAATGCCGCGTGGCTCACATCCTCGCCCGTCACCCGGGCGAGCGCTTCGCGGGACTTGGGGCCGAAGATCGCGATCCCGCCCCAGTCGTCGGACAGGTTCCGGACTGTGACACCGCCTGCCGGCAGATTCTCCTGGAACCAGCGCATGTGCCAGGTCTGCAGGTATCCGGAACCGAACACCAGGAACCTGTCGGGCGCCACCCGGATCGTCGTGAGGTCCCCCATCAGCCGGCCGCTCTTAGCGAGCATTGGCGTGAGCTTCGCGCGCCCCAGTGCCGGGAGTCTCGCCGCGAGAATCCGGTCGAGCGCCGCTTCGGCGCCGGGCCCTGCAAACTCGTATTTGCTGAACGAGCTCGCATCAAGTACCCCGGCCTGGCTGCGCGCGGCGCGGCACTCAGTCCCGACCGGTCCGAACGCATTCGAGCGCCGAAGGCTCGGCGTCTCCTGCGCAGGAACTCCGGGCGGCGCGAAGTAGAGCGGGTACTCGAGTCCGTAGCTGACGCCGTGCACCGCGTTGCGCATGCCGAGCCGGTCGTACAGAGCCGAGGTCTTCGCCGGCCGCCCGGCCGGCCAGTATTCGTTCGGGTAGGCGATCCGGAATCGGCGCGAGTAGAACTCGCCGGCCTTGTCGAGGACATATGCCCTGGTCGCAAAGGGGCCGAAGCGCGCGACGTCGAGTGCGTACACATCGCCGTCCGGCTCGCCGGTCGTCATCCACGTCGCGAGCACCAGCCCGACGCCGCCCCCCTGGCACAGGCCCGCCATCACCCCGCACGCGGACCAGTAGTTCGGGACGCCGGGCACGGGACCCACCAGTGGGTTGCCGTCTGGCGTGAACGTGAAGGGCCCGTTGACAATCTTGCGGATGCCGGCCGCATTCAGCGTCGGGAAGCGCGTGAATCCCTTTTCGAGCGCGCCGGTCAGACGCTCGAGGTCGGGAGGGAGCAGCTCGTTATCGCCGTACTCCCAGGGCGTGCCCTTGACGGCCCACGGGGTGGCCGGCGTCTCGTAGACACCGAGCAGGACTCCGTATCGCTCCTGGCGCATGTACATCTCGCCGTCGAGGTCGACGACCACCGGCAGCTCCCTGGTCGCGGTCTTGAGCTCCGGCAGATCCTCCGTGATCAGGTAGTGATGCTCCATCGGGATCAGCGGCAGCTCGACGCCGACCATCCGGCCCACCTCGCGCGCCCACAGTCCGCCCGCGTTCACGACGTGTTCGGCCTCGATGTTCCCCTGCTCTGTCACGACCAGCCAGCTTCCCTTGCCGGTCGGTCGCAGCTCGAGCACGCGCGTATGGCGGTAGACCTCGGCCCCGTTCAGACGTGCCGCCTTCGCGAACGCCAGGGTGGCGCCGGATGGATCGAGATGGCCCTCCATCGGGTCGTACATCGCTCCAAATACGCCCGAAGTGTCCATGATCGGGCACAGCTCGCGGATCTCGGCGGGGCCAACGAGCCGCGTGTCGAGCCCGAGCGTCTTGTGGCGCGCAACGTCGGCACGCAGGAGATCCCACCGCTCCTTGGTCGCCGCGATCGCGAGTCCGCCGGTGTAATGCAGCCCGATGTCCTGGCCCGAGAGCTTCTGCAGCTCCGGGTAGAGGCCGACGGTGTATGCCTGCAGGCGCGACATCGCCGCGTCGCTGTTAAGCGCGTGGAACGCCCCGGCCGAGTGCCACGTGGAGCCGGCTGTCAGCTCCTTGCGTTCGCACAGCACGACGTCCCGCCAGCCGAGCTTCGTCAGGTGGTAGAGAACGCTGACGCCGACGATGCCTCCACCGATCACGACGACTCGGGCATGCGTTTTCATCGCTTGCAACTCCTCGCAGAAGCCACGGCCGCGTCGACCGATGCGGTAATCCCCGAGCCTCCCGCCCGTCCTGCGGCTCGGCTCGCCGGTCGAGCGACGTTGCGGTGCCTATCGCAGGCTGGCGCTGCTTCCGGTCGCCGCCCAATTTACTGCAACAGCATCCAGCGAATGGGCGAGGCAAACCCTTATTGTCTAACAACCTCGTCGATCCCGGGCAGCCGGCGGGTCGACACCTCCGCCTCCGGGCCGAGTGCCCCGAGCGTGGCCGCTAACCCACAGTCCGCTCTACGCCGAGGGCAGCAGCACGATCTTGCCGACGTGCCGTTTGCTGAGAAAATCCTGCTGCGCGGCAACGATCTCGCTCAAGGGATACGTCGTAGCGACGACAGGCCTGATCTCACCGCGCTCGATGTAGCGCACGAGATTGGCGAAGACCTCCGCCTCGAGCACCGTGCAGCCGAGCAGGCGCAGATCCTTGAGGTAGAGTGTACGCAAGTCGAGCTCAACGATCGGTCCCGCGATTGCGCCGGCCGTCGCGTAGCGACCGCCCCTTCTGAGTACCGCGAGCAGCTGCGAAAACTGCGGCCCGCCGGCCACGTCGATGACCACGTCGACCGATTCCGGGCCGAGCACGGCCGTCAGATCGGCTTCGCGCGGCACGACGCGTGAGGCACCGAGCGCGGCCACGGGAGAGGCTTTGGCATCGGCCGCAACGGCGACGACCCGGGCGTGCCGGCGACGCGCGAGTTGCACTGCCGCAGACCCGACGCCCCCCGAAGCGCCGGTCACGAGGACCGTCTCGCCCGCAACAACGCCCGCGCGGCTCAGCATGTTCTCGGCGGCGGAATAGGCGCATGGAAAGGAGGCAAGTTCGATGTCGCTGAGCGGACTGTCAATCCGGTGCGCGGATGCGCTCGGCACGCGGGTGAATTCCGCAAAAGCGCCGTCGCACTCCGAGCCGAAGTAGGCGATGCGATATTGGTCGGGCTCACCGACAGCACGGAGCGCCGGTTCGACCACCACGCGCTCGCCGATCCGCGCCAGGTCAACCTGCGCTCCGACCGCGACGATGACGCCGCAGGCGTCGGCTCCCTGAATGCGCGGGAACTGGGGCATGGACCCGATCCAGCCAGTGCTGTCCGGGCGCGAGCCCGCATAGCCGGCCGAGCCTGCAGCGGCTGTCGTGGGTTCGTTGATTTCCTTCGAGTACCAGCCGATCCGGGTGTTGATGTCGGTGTTGTTGACGCCGGCGGCGCCGACACGGATCAGCACCTCACCGGCGGCCGGGGCAGGCACTGGGACGTCCACCCGGTAGTCGAGCCGGTCGAATCCCCCGATGCCCGTCAGAATGACCGCCCTCATGAGCAGCGGTAGACTGATCTGATTGCTTGATGGACGGGAGCGGTCGAGGTGCCGATTCATGAATCTGACGTTAGCGGCTTCGTACCGGTCGGTCCAACGGATTTCATCAGCAGGCCGGGAGCGGCCGGCGGCATCAGGGCACAGGGGCGGGAGTACTTCACGGTTCTTTCGTGGGGTCGCATACAGCGGTGACTTGCATTCCTCTCCTGACCCGCGATATCGGCCGTCATCGCAGCTACTTTCCGACTGTTGAGCTGATCACCCCGGCGTGATCGTCTATACGAGGTATCGTTGAATGGCAATTCCTAGCCATGCGGGCGTGGTCATCATCGGGGGTGGCGTCGCCGGGTGCTCGATCGCCTATCACCTGACCAGGATCGGCCTGACCGATGTTGTGCTGCTCGAGCGGCGCCAGCTGACCTGCGGGACAACCTGGCACGCCGCCGGGCTCGTCGGACAGCTGCGGGCGACCCGCAACGCGACGGAGCTTGCGAAATACAGCGCCAGCCTGTACCGCTCGCTCGAGGCGGAGACCGGCCAGGCGACCGGCTTCAAGCAGAACGGCTCGGTCAGCGTCGCAAAGACCGTTGCGCGGCTCGAGGAACTGAAGCGTGGCGCCTCGATGGGCAAGACCTTCGGCCTCGAGATCGACGAACTCTCGCCTGCCGAAATCAAGGAGCGTTGGCCGCTGCTCAATGTCGACGACGTCGCCGGCGGCATCTTCCTGCCGAAGGACGGCCAGATCAATCCAATCGACGTGACCAACGCGCTCGCAAAGGGCGCCAAGATGCGTGGTGCGCGGATCTTCGAGAACGTGCTCGTCGAGCGCATCCGCGTCGAGAACGGACGTGCGGTCGGCGTCGATACCGCCGGTGGATTCATCGCCGCGGACACGGTCGTGCTGGCCGCCGGCATGTGGTCGCACGGTCTCGCAGCCGCCGCGGGAGTCGCTGTTCCGCTGCATGCCGCCGAGCACTTCTACATCGTGACCGAGCCGATCGCGGGACTTCCGTCGGGGCTGCCCGTGCTGCGGGTGCCGGACGAGTGCGCCTACTACAAGGAGGATGCCGGAAAGCTCCTGGTCGGCTGCTTCGAGCCGGTGGCGAAGCCGTGGGGCATGAAGGGTATTCCGAAGGACTTCTGCTTCGAGACGCTGCCCGAGGACTACGAGCATTTCGAGCCGGTCATGACGGCCGCAGTGCGAAGGATGCCCGTGCTCGCCGATGCCGGGATCCAGCTGTTCTTCAACGGCCCGGAGAGCTTCACGCCGGATGATCGCTTTTACATCGGCGAAACACCGGAGGTCCGCGACCTGTTCGTCGCCTGTGGCTTCAATTCCACCGGCATCGCTGCGAGTGGTGGTGTGGGCAAGGTGCTCGCAGACTGGATACGCGACCGCCGGCCGCCGATGGACCTGACCGACGTTGACATCCGCCGCGTGATCCCGTTCCAGTCGAACCGCAGGTACCTACGCGACCGGACCGTCGAGACGCTGGGTCTGCTGTATGCGATGCACTGGCCGTACTACCAGTACCGGACGGCACGCGGTGCACGACGCTCATCGCTGCACGACCGGCTGGTGGCGGCGGGCGCGTGCATGGGGGAGACCGCGGGCTGGGAGCGGCCCAACTGGTTCGCGGCCCCCGGCTCGACACCGATTGACGAGTACTCCTACGCCCGGCAAAACTGGTTCGACGCCTGCCGCGGTGAGTGCCTCGCCGTGCGCGACAGCGTTGCGCTCTTCGATCAGGCGAGCTTCGCGAAATTCCTGGTGCAGGGGCCGGACGCGTGCCGGATCCTCAACCACATATCGACCGCCAACGTCGATGTGCCGGTCGGGCGCATCGTCTACACGCAGTGGCTCAACAGCCGCGGCGGAATTGAGGCGGACTTGACGATTACGCGGCTCGCGGACCAGGAATTCATGGTCGTGACCTCGGCGATCTGTCAGACGCGCGACCTCGCCTGGCTCAGGAGCCGGATCGCAGCGGCCGACGGCGCGCGCTGCACGGTTGCGGACGTGACCGGTGGGATCGCGATGCTGGGCGTGATGGGCCCGAATAGCCGCGAGCTCCTCGAGCAGTTGTCAGGCGCGACGCTCTCGAACGCGGCACATCCGTTCGGCCACTCGCGCGAGCTCGAGATCGGCTACGCGCGCGTGCGCGCGAGCCGGATCACCTATGTTGGTGAGCTCGGGTGGGAGCTGTACGTGTCAGCGGAGTTCTGCGCTGACGTCTACGAGCGCCTGCTCGAGGCAGGTCTGCCGCTTGGCCTCAAGCACGCGGGATACCACGCGATGGCGGCCTGCCGGGTGGAAAAGGGCTATCGGCACTGGAGCCACGACATTGGCGACGAGGACACGCCGCTCGAGGCGGGGCTCGGTTTCACGGTCGCCTGGGACAAGCCGGGCGGTTTCCTCGGGCGGGAGGCTATCGCCGAGCAGAGATCGCGGAAGCTCCTTGTGAAGCGGCTCGTGCAGGTGATGCTCGTGGATGACTCGGCCGGCGCACCGCTCCTCTACCACGAGGAGCCGATCATTCGCGACGGGGTGATCGTCGGCTCGATCAAGTCGGGCGCCTGGGGGCACCGCCTCGGCAAATCGATCGGCATGGGCTACGTCCACGCGCCCGCGGGCGTCAGCCGCGAGTGGCTGGAATCGGGGCGCTGGGAGGTCGAGGTGGCCTGTACGCGGCACGCCGCGCGCGTTCAGCTGCAGCCTTGGTACGACCCCAACAACGAGCGCATCAAGTGTTGAGAGGGCAGCGGCCGGCGGCATCCGCGAGAGACGCCGCCGCAGCGCGCAGATCCGGCGGGTCGGGATCCAGGCAATCGAAATCGGCGGAGCATCGTCCGACATGAAAACTCACGCGCAGGTGGTGGTGATCGGCGGAGGGGCGGTTGGCTGCAGCGCGCTCTATCATCTGACGCAACTCGGCATCACCGACTGCGTGCTCCTCGAGCGCGACGAACTGACGGCCGGTTCGACGTGGCACGCGGCCGGCAACGTGCCGAACTTCTCAACCTCCTGGAATCTGCTGAAGGTCCAGCGCTACACGACGCGGCTATATGCCGGACTCGCCGGACGGGTCGGCTATGAAATCAACTACCACATCACTGGCAGCATTCGCCTCGCCCACACGGCGGATCGGGTCGACGAATTCCGCCACGTGATCTCGCAGGCGCGCGCGCAGGGGATCGAGTTCGATCTGCTGAGCCCCACGGAAATCGTCGCGCGGTATCCGTTTCTCAAGACCGATGGAATCCGCGCGGGCCTGTACGACCCCTATGATGGCGATATCGATCCCGCGCAACTGACGCAGGCGCTTGCCAAGGGGGCGCGCGACACGGGTGCGGAGGTCCACCGCAACACGCGTGTCACCGCGATCTCGCGAACGCCATCGGGCGAGTGGTCTATCACCACGACTCGCGGCACGATTCGCGCCCAGAGTGTCATCAATGCGGCCGGATACCGCGGCGGCGAGGTGGCGGCGATGGTCGGCGAGTACCTGCCGATCGTAACGCTGGCGCACCAGTACCTCGTGACCGAGGACATCCCGGAGCTCGTGGCGCGCGGTGCGACGCGCCTGCCGCTGCTCAGGGATCCCGATGTGAGCTATTACCTGCGGCAGGAGCGCCAGGGCCTGCTGCTCGGCCCCTACGAGTGGCAGGCGACCCCGCACTGGCTCGACGGGCTGCCCGACGAATTCGCCAACCAGCTGTTCGACGACGACGTCGGCCGGCTCGAAAAATACATCGAGGCGGCCTGCGCGCGAGTTCCGATACTCGGCTCGGTCGGCGTCAAGTCCGTGATCAACGGCCCGATCCCGTACGCGCCGGACGGCAACCCGCTGATCGGTCCGGCGCCCGGGCTCCCGGGATTCTTCCACTGCTGCGCGTTCACCTTTGGCATCGCCCAGGCGGGCGGCGCCGGCAAGACCATCGCCGAGTGGGTCGCCAACGGTCAGCCCGAATGGGACATGTGGCCGCTCGATTCGCGGCGCTACCTCGAGTATGCGAACCACCGCTATGCGCTCGCCAAGGCGATCGAGACCTACCAGCATGAGTACGGGATCGGTTACCCGGCAGAGGAGCGGCCGGCCGGCAGGCCCGCCAAGTCCTCGCCCGGCTACCAGCGGCTCAAGGACAAGGGCGCGACGTTCGGCGCCCGTGGCGGCTGGGAGCGGGCGGTGTATTTTCCGCAGGCCGGCGACCCGGTCGAGCCTGTCGTGTCGTTCCGCCGCGCGGCGTGGCATGCGGCGATTGCGCGCGAATGCCAGGCGGTCGCAGAACGGGTCGCGGTGCTCGACCTGCCCGGCTTTACGAAATTCGAGGTGACAGGCGCCGGGGCTGGGGCGTGGATCGACTGCATGGTCGCCGGAACCGTACCGCGCGCGGGCCGGACGGCGCTCAACTACTTCTGCGCGCCGAGCGGCGGCATCGTCAGCGAGATGACGGTCACGAACCTCGGCGCCGATCGCTACTGGCTGATCAGCGCCGCAGCCGGCGAGCGCCACGACGAGCACTGGCTGCGCGCGCACCTGCCCGCCGACCCGCGGGCGGTGCAGATCGAGAACCTGTCGGCGCGGTTCGGCTCGCTGATTGTCGTCGGCCCGCGGTCGCGCGAGCTGCTCGCGCGGCTGACCCCGGCGAGGCTCGACAATGAGTCATTTCCCTGGCTCGCCGTCAGGACGATCGAAATCGGCTACACGCGGGCGATCGCGCTCAGGGTCAATTACGTTGGCGAGCTCGGCTGGGAACTGCACATCCCGGTTGAGCATCTGCTGTCGGTCTACGACCTGCTGTGGGAGGCCGGAGAACCGCTCGGAATCGGGGATTACGGTCTCTACGCCATGGACAGCTTGCGCCTCGAGAAGTGCTATCGCGGCTGGAAGGGCGACCTGACCACCGAGTACACGCCGTTAATGGCTTCGCTCGACCGCTTCGTCAAGCTCGACAAGCCGGGCGGATTCATCGGCCAGGAAGCGCTCAGACGCGAGGCCGCGGCGGGGCCGCGCGAGCGATTCGTGCCGCTGCTCGTCGATGCCGCGGATGCGGACGCAGCGCCCGTATCGATCGTCTTCTCCCGGGATGCGGTGGTCGGGCTCGTGACCTCGGGCGGCTACGGCTACCGGCTGCGCAGGAGTATCGCGCTCGCCTATGTCCGCACCGACCTCGCTGTGCCGGGTACGGAGCTCGAGGTCGAGATCCTCGGGGACCGGCGCCGCGCGGTCGTCGGGCGCGAGCCGCTCTACGATCCGCAGAATGCGCGATTGCGCGGCTGACACTGCCGATCGTCGCGCCGATCGGGCCTGGCGAGGTCAATGCGCTGTCTTGATGCGCGTCCAGGTCCGCGTCCGGATCCGCTCGGTCGCGGCACTCACTTCCTTCGTCAGATACAGCCGCCGCATGATCTCCGGCGTCGGGTACAGCGTCGGGTCGTTCAAAATCTCCGGATCGACGAGCCGGTTGGCGGCGAGGTTGTCATTGCCGTAGTGGGTGTCGTTGGTGATCGCGGCGATGACGTCGGGGCGCAGCAGGAAGTTCAGGAACTCGTGGGCCGCGGCGACGTGTGGCGCATCGTACGGGATCAAAAACCCGTTGTAGTTGACGTTGGCTCCCTCCTTCGGCACCGTGAAGGCGAGCTTGACGTCTATGCCGGCGGCGCGGGCGCGTGCCCTCGAGATGGCGTAGTCGCTCGACCAGCTCATCGCGATGCATGATTCGCGATTGGCGAGCGCGTTCAGGTATTCGGCCGAATCGAAGTTCTTGATGTAGGGCCGCACCGTGAGCACCAGCTGCTCGGCGGCCTTGAAGTCCTCGGGCCGCGAGGAGTTTGGATCGAGGTGCAGGTAGACCATCGCCAGCTCGAGCACGTCCTCCGCCGAGTCGAGGAAGGTCACGCCGCAGTCCGCAAAGCGCGCAACAATCTCCGGCCTGAAGATCATGTCGAGGCTGTCCACCGGCGCATCCGGCATGCGGGCGCGGATCATCTCGACGTTGTAGGCGAAGCCGTTGATCGCGTGCAGATACGGGACCGCGTACTGGTTGCCTGGATCCGACTCGGCCATCAGCTCGAGTACTTTCGGATCGAGGTTGCCCCAGTTCGTGAGGCGCTTCCGGTCGAGCTTCTGGTACGCGCCGGCCTTGATCTGCCGGCTGAAGTAATTGGTCGTCGTGCTGACGAGGTCGTACCCTGACCCGCCTGCCAGCATCTTCGCCTCGAGCGTCGAGTCGGCGTCGAAGGTGTCGTAGTCAACCCGGATGCCGGTCGCGGCCTGGAAGTCGGCAATGGTGTGCTTGCCGATGTAATCGGCCCAGTTGTAGATGCTGACCTGCTTCTCATCGGCCTGCGGGCCCCCCCCGCAACCCCCGACCGAGAGGCCCACCGACGAGACAATGAGCAGCGCGGCGAGGCCGGCCGCAGGTCTCATCCAGGCAGCTCGCGAGCGATTTCGTGCAGCATGCCGACCAGGTAGTCAGTGAACGAGCGCCCGACCTCGACATGAATTACGTCAGTGGCGGTACGCCAGAGCACGATCTCCGTCTTGGCGAACACGGTACGCGTGCACATGCCGGCCGGAAACACGCGCGCGTCGAGGTCGAGCGGGCAGCCGCCGTTCAGCAGCCACGCCGCATGCGGGCCGCGCAGCTCGAGCGCGCCCTGGCGCTGGCTCACATCGACCAGCGAGTGCGGCAGGTCCACGAGTGCCGCGGCGAGTACGCTGCGGACCGTCGGCCCCTCGGCCACGGGCGCGAGCAGCAGCTGCTCGTCGGGCCCGAGCCACAGCGCGGCGCGGTTGCCGCTCGTCGCGGCACGGCACGCGACCGCCGGGAACGCGACGCCGAACGCCGCTCCGGCCGCGCTCTGCGCAGCTGCGTTGCCGCGGAAGCTGAACCGCGCCAGCGGCGGGAGTAGCCGCAGCCAGGGGGTCGTCGCGACGCGTGGCGGGCGGGCGATGGCGAGGTCAACCATGGAGGCGCGCTCCGTCGCGGTCGTAAAAAACAGGCGCTGATATCCTGACCGGAATATCGCCGCCGGGCATCGGCACGTACAGCGTCTCGGCGATGCGCCTGCGCCCGTCGGCAACCATTGCGAGCGCGATCGAACGCCCCAGCACGGCGCTGTGATAGGACGAGGTGACGTGACCAATCAGCTGCATCGGCGGCGCCTGGCCGGGCGTCGCGACCACCTGTGCCCCCTCCTCGAGGACGACTGCCGGATCCGCGGTCAGCAAACCCACCAGCTGTTTGCGGCCGGGCGCCTGCATCGACGGGCGAGCGAGTGCGCGCCTGCCGACGAAATCCGGTTTGGCCGTGCCGATCGCCCAGCTGAGGCCCACATCGTCGGGCGTCGCCGTGCCGTCAGTCTCCTGGCCGACGATGATGTAACCCTTCTCCGCGCGCAGCACGTGCATCGCCTCGGTGCCGTACGGCATGATCCGGTGCGGCTGGCCGGCGGCGTGCACCGCCTCCCAAACCGCCTGCCCGTAGTCAGCCGGCACGTTGATCTCATAGCCGAGCTCGCCGGTGAAGCTGACGCGGAACAGCATCATCGGCACGCCGCAGATTCGCCCGCGCGCCACGCTCATGTGGGGCATCGCGCCTGCGGACACGTCGACGTCGGTCACGAGATCGCGGATTGCGTCCCGCGCCCGCGGGCCCTGCACCGCGATCACGGCCCACTGCTCGGTCGTCGACGTCAGCCAGACCTCGAGCTGCGGCCACTCTGTCTGCAGATAGTCCTCCATCATGCCGAACACGCGGGCGGCACCGCCGGTCGTCGTCGTCACGTGGAAGCGATCGTCGGCGATCCGTGCCACCACACCGTCGTCATAGACGAAACCGTCATCGCGCAGCAGGATTCCATAGCGCGAGCGGCCGACCGCGAGGCCCGACCAGTTGTTCACGTACAAGCGGTTCATGAACGTCGCCGCATCCGCGCCCACGACCTCGATCTTGCCGAGCGTCGATGCGTCAAAGATCCCGCAGTATCCCCGCACCGCGCGGCATTCGCGCGCGACCGCCGCGTGCATATCCTCGCCGGGCCTCGGAAAGTAGCGGGCGCGCTTCCAGAGCCCGACATCCTCGAACACGGCCCCGTGCTCGCGCGCCCAGTCGTGCGTCGGCGTCGTGCGCACCGGGTCAAACAGGTCGCCGCGCGCGTAGCCGGCAAAGGCGCCGAACGTGACCGGCGTGTAGGGCATCCGAAATGTCGTCAGCCCGACGGCGGGGATCGGTCGCTGGAAACCCGCGGCGACGATGCCGAGCGCGTTCATGCCGGCGGTCTTGCCCTGATCGGATGCCATACCGGTCGTGGTGTAGCGCTTGATGTGTTCGATCGACTCGAAACCCTCGCGCGTGGCGAGCGCAAGGTCCTTCGTCGTCACGTCGTTCTGGAAATCCACGAAGGCCTTGGGCGGCGGGCCGTCTCCGGCATGTGTGAGCGCGCCGGGTGCGCCCCGCTCACTCGATTCCCGCGCAACCGCTGCGAACCGCAGCGGCATCGCGGCATGCCCGGCGGCTGACGCCGCGGCACTGCCGGCCTCGCCGCCATCGTTGAGCACGGCGGTGAGGCCCTCGATGCCGCGGCACGCGCCGGCGGAGCGTTCGCGTTGGGCAGACGTGCGCGGCACGAACACCTGCTGTCCCGTGTCGAAGGCGAGCGTGCCGAGGGACTGGGAGAACAGGTGGACGGTCGGCGTGTAGCCGCCCGACATCAGCACGGCATCGCAGGCGACGGTCGCATCCGGTCGAACCGTCCCGTCCGCGGCGACGCGGCCGAGCGACACGCTCCGGACCCGCAGCCGGCCGCGCGTACCGAGCACGGTCGCCTGCGTCGTGATCGGCAGGCCCGCAGCGCGGGCCGCGGCAACCGCGGGGCCGTCGGCGGCGCCGCGCACATCGGCGATCGCGGCAATCCCGATGCCGGCTGCGTGCAGGTCGAGCGCCGCTTCGTACGCGGCATCACAGCCGGTGACGATCACGACCCGCGAGCCGATCCGCACACCATAGCGATTCAGATAGATGCGTGCCGCAGAGGCCAACATCACGCCTGGCCGGTCGTTGCCGGGAAACACCAGCGGTCGCTCGATGGCGCCGGTCGCGAGCACGACCTCGCGTGCGCGGACCTGCCAGAGGCGCTCGCGGGGCGCGCCCGCGGCAGGCCCTGCGAGGTGATCCGTGAGGCGTTCGTTGAGGCCAATCAGGTTGTGCGGGAAATAGCCAAACGCGGTCGTCCGGGGCAGCAGCATCACGTTCGACAGTCGGCCGAGAGCGGCGAGCGTCTCGGCGAGCCAGTCGCTGGCGGGACGGCCCTCGATCGTGGCCGCGCGTTCGCCGAGCAGCGAGCCGCCGAGCTCCGCCTGCTCGTCGCACACCAGGACGCGCGCGCCGCTCGCGCTCGCGGCGAGCGCCGCAGCGAGACCCGCCGGACCGCTACCGACGACCAGCACGTCGCAGTGCGCGAAGCGCTGGCCGTAGCGATCCGGGTCGGGGGCGGGCGGCACCTGACCGAGACCTGCGGCGGCACGAATCCCCGGCTCGTACAAACGGTGCCAGGCCGAGCGCGGCCACATGAAAGTCTTGTAGTAAAAGCCCGCGGGCAAGAACCGCGACAGCGCATCGTTGATCGCGCCGACGTCGAAGCTAAGGCTGGGCCAGCGGTGCTGGCTCTCGGCAACGAGGCCGTCGTAGAGCTCAACCTGCGTCGCGCTCAGGTTGGGTGTGCTGCGAGCGGAGTCGCGAAATATCCTGACGAGCGCATTCGACTCTTCAGCGCCGGCGCCGAGGACGCCCCGCGGGCGGTGGTACTTGAACGAGCGCCCGACCAGGTGCACGCCATTCGCCAGCAACGCCGAGGCCAGCGTATCGCCCGCGAATCCCGATAGGCGGCGGCCGTCGAACGTAAACGACAGCGGCCGCGAGCGATCGATGCGCCCGCCGTCGGGTGTCCGCCACGTGCTCATCTTGGACCTCGCTGCCCGGCGGAGGGTGGCGCTTCGCCGCTGCGGTAGGTTGCGAGGATCTGGTCGGTGGTGGTGTCCCTGAGCGCATTGAAGAAACGCGCGCAGCCGCGCACGTGACGCCAGCGCTCGGCATGGACGCCGAACGTGTTGCTACGCAGGTAGAGATAGGCGCCCCACTCATCGGCGCTCGCTTTGGCGGGGTCGGCGGGGCGTGCGATGTGCGCCTGACCGCCGTATGCGAACTCGAGTTCGGGGCGCGGACCGCAATACGGGCAGTTGATCAGCAGCATGGGCAGGTCTCAGTGTGCAACCGCCGCCGCGGCCGCTTCGTCGATCAGCAGGCCGTCGCGAAACCGCTCGATCGTATACGGTGCGTTGAGCGGGTGCGGCTCATCGTGCGCGATGGTCCACGCGAACACGTGGGCAGAGCCGGGTGTCGCCTTGAACCCGCCCGTGCCCCAGCCGCAGTTTACGTACAGGCCCGGCACCGGCGTCTTGGCAATGATCGGCGAGCGGTCCGGTGTCACGTCGACGCCGCCGGCCCAGTTGCGCATCATCTTTACTCGCCGGAAAACCGGGAACAGCTCGCAGATGGCCTCGAGCGTGTGGGCATTGATGTGCAGCGCGCCACGCTGCGTATAGCTCGTGTAGGCGTCGGTGCCGGCACCGATCACCAGTTCGCCCTTGTCGGACTGGCTGATGTAGGCGTGCACCGAGTTCGACATGACGACACACGGCACGATCGGCTTCAGCGGCTCCGAGACGAACGCCTGCAGCGGGAAGCACTCCAGCGGCAGGTGGACGCCGGCGAAGCCGGCCACGACGCTGGTGTGCGCGGCGACCGCCACTCCGATCTTGCGACTGCGGATCAGCCCGCGCGAGGTCTCGACCGCCTCGACGGCGCCGCTTGAATCGCGCCGGATGCCGGTCACCTCGCAGTTCTCGATGATGTCGACGCCGAGCGCGTCCGCCGCGCGCGCATAACCCCAGGCGACGGCGTCATGCCGTACGGTGCCACCGCGTCGCTGCAGCGCCGCCCCCATGACTGGATAGCGGATGTTGGGCTCGACATTGAGCGGCGGGCAGAACTCCTTGGCTTGTGCGGGGGTCAGCCACTCGTTGTCCACGCCGTTGCAGCGGTTCGCGTGCACGTGGCGCTTGATCACCTGCACGTCGTGCACGCTGTGCGCGAGCATCATGACGCCGCGCGGCGAGTACATCATGTTGTAGTTGACGACCTGCGACAGGGTCTCCCACAGCTTCAGCGAATGGTCGTACAGCCGCGCGCTTTCGGTGAACAGGTAGTTGGAACGCACGATCGTGGTGTTCCGGCCAGTGTTGCCACCGCCGATCCAGCCTTTCTCCAGCACCGCGACGTTGTTGATGCCGTGCTCGGCGGCAAGGTAGTAGGCGGCACCGAGCCCGTGACCGCCGCCGCCGACGATGATCACGTCGTAGGCGAGCTTCGGGGCCGCGCGCCGCCATTGCGTCCGCCAGCCCTTATGGCCGCCGAACGATTCCTTCAGCAGCGACCAGACCGAGTACCTCTGCATTAGGCCCTCAGCTCCTTGTTCTCAGGGTCGAACGGCGAGTCGACCAGCACCGTCGCCCGTTTGCGCTCACCGAGAATCTCGATCGACAACTGCGTACCGGCGGCCGCGAAGTCGGGCTTCACGTAGCCGATCGCGAGGCTCTTCTTGAGCGCGTGACCATAGTAGCCTGAAGTTCCGCGGCCAATCATCTTGCCTTTGAGGTCGAAGATCGGCTCATTGCCCAGCGGATCGGCGTCGGTGATACCGTGCACCTCGAGCGTGACGAAGCGATTCGGCACGCCGGCCGCGAGCTGCTTCTCGAGCGCTTCCCGGCCGATGAACGGACCTTTGTTCATGCGCACGAAGCGGTCGAGACTCGCTTCGAACGGCGTGTAATCACGCGTCATGTCGCTGCCCCACATGCGGTAGGACTTCTCGAGCCGCAGCGATTCCATCGCCCGCATTCCGACCATGCC
>Ga0209415_10001478_pt1 | contig 45150 bp, 43 predicted proteins | sample PeaSoiSIISIP2007_FD_187696 | JGI IMG/M metagenome (GOLD analysis project Ga0209415, IMG submission 187696) | Peat soil microbial communities from Weissenstadt, Germany - SII-SIP-2007 (SPAdes) (version 2) | ecosystem: Environmental > Terrestrial > Soil > Wetlands > Peat | place: Germany... | reverse complement strand
AGAAAGCCGCCTAAAACTTGCCCTGCCATTTCGTCAGGCTTTGCAGAAAGCCGGCCTTCACACGGGCGAAGTTCCGCGTGCCCAGCTTCTTCGCCATCGCTGACGCGTCGTTGACGGGATTGCGCAGCGGCGCCGAGGGATACGCGCTGTTGCCGATCACGAGCGCCACTTTTTGCTCGGCGGTCGCGGCCGGCACGGGTCCCGACGTGGCGCCGAGCAGCACCAACGTGAGCAACCATCGCGCCAACCGGCTACCGCATTTCAGCATATGGGCCCCGCGAACGCGCCGTGACAGGCGAGCCGCGCTTATTATAGCGCCCTCGAGTTAAGTGATTAAGTAGTCGGGTCTCTCGATTCCACAGTCACTCAATCACCTGATCACTCAATTACCCGGACATAGACAAGGGGTGGCGCCAGCTTCGCGGTTATAATCGCAACCGCGAACTCAAGCGGGTGCTTTTCCCGAGCATTCGCTCCGATCAATCAATCAAGCCAGGAGTCATTGCCATGCTGACGCTTTATTTCAGTCCCGGCGCCTGTTCGATGGCCTCGCACATCGGTCTCGAAGAGGCCGGCGCGACTTACGTGGAGAAACCGACCCTGCTCCCGAAGGGGGAGCATAAAACCGAAGCGTATCTCAAGATCAACCCGCGGGGAAAAGTGCCGGCGTTGAGCGTCGACGGCAAAGTCATCGTCGAGAACACCGCGATTCTCGCCTATCTCGCGAAACGATTCCCGGACAGGAATTTGCTGCCCGCCGACCCGGTCGAAGAGGCGCGCTGCATATCGATGATGGCGTGGTACTCCAATACCGTGCACCCGTCGTACCAGCGTTTCGCGCGCTCCGAGCGTTTCGCCGAAAGCGAAGCCGCGAAAGCGGAAGTGAAGGAAACCGGCCGCAAAAATTTCTGGGCCAACCTGCAGGAGATCGATTCCCTGCTCGATGGCAAAGAATGGATCATGGGCAGGCAATACACGGTCGTCGATCCCTACGCGCTCGTGTTCTACGGCTGGGCCGTGCGCGCGGAGCTGCCGATGCAGGAACTCGCCGCCTACACCGCGTGGAAGGAGCGCATGCTCAAGCGCCCGGCGGTGCGCAAGATCCTCGAAAGCGAGCAGAACGTTCTGCTCAAAGCGGCCTGAGGGTTGCAGCTGGTGATCAAGAAGCTATTTCAAAAATATCAAGCAACCGCCGATGAACGCGGATGAATGCCGTTACAACCTGTGCTTCCCGGAGCCTATCGATATGTCAGGTGCGGAGAATCAAATTGCGTGATGGTGGCCTTGTGATGGTTGTAACGGCATGAACGCAGATAGATACAAGATCTCGCGAGGGCCGGACCGGTGAAAATATATCGGCGTTGATCGGCGTTTATCTGCGGTTACACGCCTGTTCGGTTTTTTGAGACCAGTTCTAAGCCGCTCAATCGTTCAGTCACTCAATTACTCAATCACCCGGGCAGGGGTGCAGGTTTGCGGAAGTACGCCGAGCCCGTGAATTTTTTCTCGTCGTCAGGGTCAAAACCGCGGTATGCTCCTGCGCAACCATGTGGAGCCGTAATTAAGCAACCCATCGCGACCACAGCCGGATTCATCCGCCGGGGCCATCGCAGTTGATGCCGCCGCGGGCCCCGCGTTTCACCGCACCGCTACTTCTCGCCGCACTACTCGTCGCTCTACCCGCTTCCGGTCACCAGCTGACCGGCCGCGTGGTCGCGGTCGCCGACGGCGACACCATCACCGTGCTCGACGCGGCACAGCACCCGACCAAGGTGCGCCTGTCGGGCATCGACGCGCCGGAGAAGAAACAGCCGTACGGCGCGCGCGCCAAACAGCACTTGTCCGAACTCGTGTTCGGCAAGATCGTGGAAGTGGATTGGGAAAAGCACGACCGCTACGGCCGCATCGTCGGCAAAGTGATCGCGCCGGACGAAAACTGCGCCGCGGCCGACTGCGCGAAAACGGTGGACGCGGGGCTGGCGCAACTGTCCGCCGGTCTCGCCTGGCATTACAAGCAGTACGCGAAGGAGCAGCCGCGCTCAGAGCGCGAACGCTACGCCGCCGCCGAAACCGAAGCGCATCTCAAGCGGCTCGGGCTGTGGGCGGATTCGCACCCGTTCCCGCCGTGGGAATGGCGCCATGACATTCACAAAAAAGGGAGCTGAGGAATGGGTAATGGGAGACCCCATCACTCATCGCTCATCGCTCATCGCTCAGCCAGCATCGCTCATCGCTCAGCCAGCATCGCTTGACCTCCCATCGCCGGCCTGCCAATCTGACTTCATGAAACGCCTGATCGCCGGTTGTGCGCTGATGCTCGCGGTTGCGCCGTGTGCGGTTGCGCAATGGCAGCCCACCAAAAATATCGAGATCATCGCGCCCGCGGCGGCGGGCAGCGCGCTCGACAATATGGCGCGGCTCCTGCAACGCGTGCTGCAGGAGAAGCGTCTGGTCGCATCCAGCATGACCGTGGTGAACAAGGCGGGCGGCGGCAATGCGGTCGGCTTCAACTATCTCGCCTCGCACCCGGCGGACGGGCACTATGTGCTCGTGACCCCGTTTACCGTGATCACCAACCGCATCACCGGCGCCAATCCACTCAACTATCAGGATTTCACGCCGCTCGCGATGCTGGCGGACGAGCACATCGCGTTCATCGTCAACGCGAACTCGCCGATCAGGAACGGGCACGACCTGCTCGAGCGCCTGAAGAAAGACCCCGAGTCCGTGAGCATGGCGCTCGCCAGCGCGCTCGGCAATGCAAATCACATTGCGGTGAGCCTCGTCGGCAAGGCGGTGGGCGCCGACAGCAGGCGCTTCAAGATCGCCGTTTTCAATTCCAGCGGGGAATCGATCACCGCCGTATTGGGCGGCCACGTCGATCTGGCGATAACGACATCCGGCCTGGTGGGACCGCACGTGCAGTCCGGGCGCGTACGCGCGATCGCGGTGGCCGCGAGCAGCCGCCTGGGCGGGCCGTTGGCGCAAGTGCCGACGTGGCGCGAACAGGGCGTGGATGTTGTCTTCAGCAGCTGGCGCGCGCTGATCGGGCCGCGCGGAATGAGCGCCGAGCAGATCGCCTGGTGGGATGCCGTGGTTGCCAAGGCGTCCGCGCAGGAGGAATGGAGGCAGGCGCTCGAGAAAAACGCGCTCACGCCGACGTACCTGGGAAGCGAGGCGACCAGGAAACTGTTCGCGCAGCAAGCGGAGCAGCTGCGCTCGATCCTCACCGAGCTCGGGCTCGCCAAATAGCGGCGGGGCGCAAGATCCTCGACAGCGAACAGAGCGTACTGTCAACGCGGCCTGAGGGTTGCAGCTAGTGATTAAGTGATTCGGTGATTGAGTAATTAAGCCGCTCAGTCACTCAATCACTTAATTACCCAAGCGTGGATGAAAACTCCGCAGCGTCGCTTGACCCCCGGTAGCCGACCTGTCAATGTAAGTTCATGCAACGCGCGCTCGGCACTCTCACGTTGATCCTTGCCGTCGCGGTTGCGCCCGGCGCGGTCGCGCAGGAGAAAAGCGCCGCGCAGAACTATCCTGCCAAGCCGATCCGCCTGATCGTGCCCCAGGCGCCCGGCGGCAGCAACGACATCATGGCCCGCTACATCGGGCAATACCTCACCGACCGGCTCGGCCGGCAGGTGGTGGTCGACAACCGGCCGGGCGCGGAAGGCATCATCGGCACCGAGATCGTGGCTCGCTCGGCGCCCGACGGCTACACGATCCTCATGGCCTCGTCCGCGTACACGATGAACCCGGCCGTGCGCAAGCTGCCTTACGATCCGCTCACGGCGTTCGACTGGGTCGCGATGCTCGGCGCCGGGCCCACCGTGCTCACCGTCGGCCCCGCGCTGCCGGTGAACTCGGTGAAGGAACTGCTCGCGATCGCGAAGGCCAGGCCGGGCCAGCTTACGATGGCGACCGCCGGTGGATTCCAGCACTTCGCCTCGGCGCTCTTTCGCAGTCTCTCGGGCACAGACCTCATCATCCTGCTGTACAAGGGCGGATTCCCGGCGATGATCGACGTGATGGGAGGCCAGGCGCACATGACGGTCGGGTCGATCGTCCAATCGATACCGCACATCCGTTCGGGGAAGCTCAAGCCGCTCGCGACCGGGGGCGCCAGGCGCGCCGCGACCCTGCCGGACCTGCCGACCATCGCCGAAGCCGGAGTGCCGGGCTACGATGCGAGCAACTGGTGGGCGCTCGCGGTGCCGGCAGGTACTCCCCATGCGATCATCGCGAAACTCAACGCCGAAGTCGCGAGGTTCCTCAACCTTGCCGAAACCCGTAAGCGGTTCACGGACGATGGCGCCGAAGTGGACATCAAGACGCCCGCGGAAATGCGCAAGATGATCCCGCTCGACATGGCCAAGTGGGCCAAGGTCGCGAAAGAAGCCGGGATGCGCGCGGAATGAGCGGTAAAGACGAACACCGACCGTGAAATCCGGCATGCCGCCGGCCCCTGAAAATCATCGCGCTCCCAAATTGGGTGACGTATGCCCGCCGCATCGCACCGGGTTTGATCCACGTCAACCGCGTGCCGCGCGACCGGGAAATAATACGGACAATCGTCCGGCGGTCGTACGAGGCGGACCATCGTCATGGAGGATCCCCATGGTTGATCCAATCAGCGTCTGGCATGGTGAGCACATGCGTTTCGCGCGGCTGCTCGACTTTTTCGAGCGGCAGATGCTTGCGTTCCACGACGGCGAGCACCCCAATTACGAGTTGATGCGCGACGTCGTCCACTACCTCCATCATTTCGCCGACCGCCATCATCATCCGCGCGAAGATGTGGCCTTTGCGCGCCTCATCAAACGCGACCCCGACTTGCAGATCGGGATAAGCCGGCTGCTGCAGGAGCATCGCGTGATCAACGCCGCCGGCGAGCTGCTGCTCAAGTATCTCGACGACATACTCGAAGATGCGGTGGTCGAGCGCCTGACGGTGGAAGCGGCGGCGGCGACTTACCTCGTCTATTACCGCCACCATCTCGCCGTCGAGGAAGACGACGTGCTGCCGCGTGCGGCGCAGCTGCTGACGCCCGAGGACTGGGCGGCGGTCGCGGCCGCAGTGCCGGCCGGCTTCGATCCGCTCTTCGGCGACGACATCGCCGCGCGCTACCGGGACCTGCGCGAGCAGATCATTCGCGAGACGACCGCGGCGTGAGGGGGAAGGCGAAGAACGACGGGAAACCGCGGTCTCGCCATTCTTCACCTCCAAAAGCAATCCGGCTTCAGATCAGGCAGGCATCCGAGCCGCAGCCCAGATCGCGATCGGCGTCGGCGAGAAGCTGCGCGAACGATTCGGGCACGCGGATTTCGCGCCCGATCACGCGCGGCGAATAGCCCTGCAGCCAGTAGCTGTTGGTCGGGTGCCCGCCGCCCGCGACGATGAGCACGAGATTGTCGGGCTTCGCCGAGATCGGCCAGGGATCGAGCTTGAGGCTCGCGCGCGTCACGGGACTGGAATCGATCTCGATCCACGCGACGGCGCCGGCGCGGCGCAGATGCGCGGCCGGGATCTTCGAATGCTCCCACAGGAATTCGCGCATCGATTTTTTGGTCCAGCCGAGCCCCGCCATCGTCTGCGCCACCACCTGCGGAATCATCAGGATGCCGGGCGTGCCCTGCTCGTAGCCGGCGAGGCCGGCGAGATTGGGCGTGCGCATGAAGTCCGCCATCCGATACATGCCCTGCAGCGCGTCTTCTTCCGCGGTTTCTTTTTTTGCGCCGCGCCGCCGGATGTTGGCGACGCCGTTCGCGAACACGAGCGAAACGGAGTTCGTTCCCGGCGCGTAGCCATGGCGCTCGGCCGCGTGCGACTGCCAGCCTTGCGGCAACCCTTCCTCGTCTTCGGCGAAAACGGCGTTGGTGTAGCGCATCGCGCCGTAGTTCGCCATCGCGCCGATGCCGGGCAGCGCGCCGCCGACGTTCTGCTGTATCAGGCGCAGCGCGCGTCCGATGCTCGCGCCGGCGGGACGCTGCGGGTCCGGCCCGAGGCAGCCGAAGGTCGAGTTGAGACGAATCTGCTTGCCGATCGGCCCGTTGACGATGACCACCGGAAACGCGCTGCCCGAGGCCGCCTGCAACTGTTCGGCGTTCGACTCCGGATCGAGAAAAGCGTCGACGGCCGCGACGAGCACCGGCAGGTACTCGGGCCGGCCGCCCGCCATGGCGAGCGCAACGGCGCACGTCTCGACCGTCGTGATGCCGCCGCGCGGCGGAAACTTGCCGATCAGATGCGTTCGCGGCAGCACGGTGCCGCGGATGATCCAGTCCACGCGCTCTCTGGTCGCCGGCCACAGCGGCAAGCCGTCGCCCCATAGATTGGTGAGGAGCAGGTTGTTGGCTTTGACGAGCGCGTCCTCGTAGCTCGCGCCCTCCACGCTCAGCAGCGGGCCCGCGCCCGGCGCGCTCTGCGCGAATCCGGACTTCCAGCGCGTGAGGCCGTCGTAGAACTCCTGCTTGCGCTTCGCGAGCGGCGTGATATCGCTGCCGGGCAGAAACATGTCGATCGGGAAAGTGATCATCGCCGCGTCCGGCGCGAGCCCGAGGCCCGACACCGCATTCTTCATGACGCCCACGAAATCCGTCCGCGTCAGCGTGACGGTCGGGATGCCCTGCGTTTCTATCCTAGCGGCTGCACGGCCGCATGCTGTGGCGCAGGACCCTCAAGCCGCGTTGCCGATGATCACGGCATCGACGCCGCTTTGCTTCACCAGCTTCGCGGTCGCCTCGTCGCCGATCACCGCGTTGCCCTGCGGGAAAGCGTCAATCGGCAGCACTTCGATGCCGGGGAAATCCGCCTCGAGCATAGTCTTCAGCAGCGGCAGCGTGCGAAATGCCTGCCACTGCTCGTTGCTGACGAAGCCGATGCGCTTGCCTTCGAGCGAGGCGAGCCGCGGCGCGTGCTGCTGCGTCACCTCGAGCGTGCCGGATGGATCGTGAAATTCAAGCTTGACCATGCGTGCCCCCGTATGTGTCCAGTATCCGCGTGACATCGTAGCACGGGAAAACCCGGGATGAAGGCGGCGGGACGAAGGATAAAATTAGCCGGGCGCGATGCCGGCCCTGGTGCGGCACGGCGGGCCTTTACATTCCCGCCCGCCCGCCGTATGTTCGACGGCATTCCGGACGGCCGGGAGCGGGCGCGCGGCGCGGGTGAGCTCAACCAGCATGACCGACACGGAAAACGCACCATGACGATACCGCTACCAAGGATGCGGGTGGGCGATATCCGGATCGAATACCAGGTCTCCGATTACACCGATCCCTGGCGGGAAACGGAGCCGGAAACCATCCTCTTCCATCACGGCTACTGCCGCAACATGGATTTCTGGCGCGGCTGGGTGCCGCCGCTCGCGCGCGACTACCGCGTGCTGCGTTTCAATTCGCGCGGCTGCGGCGGCACGACGGCGCCGCCGCCGGGCTCGCCCTATGATGCCGAACAGCTGGTCGGCGACGCACTCGGCCTGATGGACAAGCTCGGCATCGAACGCGCGCATTGGGTCGGCGAATCCTCTGGCGGTATCCTGGGCATGGTGGCCGCGTTGAATCATCCCGGCCGCCTGCGCTCGCTGATCCTCGTCAACACGCCGTTCAAGCTTCCCGATGCGGTGGTGCAAACCTACAATGTCGGCGAGACCGATCACGCAACCGCGATTGAAAAATACGGCGTCGGTGAATGGTGCCGCAAGACTCTTGCGTACCGGCTCGACACCTCGAAAGCCCCGCGCGAGATGCAGGAATGGCTGATTCGCGAAATGGGCAAGATATCCAAGCACGTCGCAATCGCGCATCACCTGATGGCGGCCGGCGGCAACATGCTGCCGCGCATGTCCGAAATCAAAATGCCCATGCTCGTGCTCGTCGGCGAAACGAGCCCGCTCGCGAAAAAAGAGCAGATGGAGCAGACCAAGGCGCGCATGCCGAATGCGAAGCTGGTCGTGTTCGAGGGCTACGGCCACGGCATCAACCTGCTCATCCCCGAGCGCTGCGTGATGGAAGTGCGCGCCTTTCTGGGCAAGCCGGCCGCGGCATGACCCCTTTGATCAGGCAAAGGAACATGCGTATGCGTGCAATGACCGGCTCGAGCCGGGCCGCCTGCAGCGCGCTGCTTGCATTACTGCTGACAGGAACCGCGGCGCCTGCCGGCGCTCAAGCCTATCCGGCGAAACCGGTCAGGCTGATCGTCGGCTCAGCGCCGGGCGGGCCGATCGATTTCTCGGCCCGTCTCGCCGCGCAAAAACTCACCGCAGCGCTGGGCCAAACGGTGGTGGTGGACAACCGCACCGGCGCGAGCGGCACGATCGGCACCGAATACGTCGCCAAAGCCGCGCCCGACGGCTACACGTTGCTGATGGGAAGCGCGGCGACGCTTTGCATCACGCCCAACCTGTACCCGAACATCCCGTACAACACGCTCAAGGATTTCGCGCCGGTCAGCACCGTGGCGGCCGTCTCCTATGTGCTGGTGGTGCATCCGTCGCTGCCCGCGAAGTCGGTCCAGGAGTTCATCGCACTGGCGAAAGCGAGGCCCGGCCAGCTCCGTTTCGGATCCGCGGGCAGCGGTTCCGTCACCCATCTCGCCGTCGAATTATTCAGGAGCATGGCCGGCGTCGAGCTGATGCACGTGCCGTACAAGGGAGCGGCGCCGGCGATGATCGATCTACTCGGCGGGCAGCTCGACTTCATGTTTGACAGCCTGCTCACCTCCATACCGCTCGTGAAAGCGGGCAGGCTGCGCGTGCTCGCGCAGACCGGCAGCCGGCGTTCCGTCGTGTTGCCGGATGTGCCGACCATCGCCGAAACCGTGTTTCCCGACTACGCAATCAGCACCTGGTTCGGCCTGGTCGCGCCGGCGCGGACGCCGCGCGAGATCATCGTGAAGCTGAACGCCGCGCTCGTTAAAGGTATCAACAATGCGGAGACCAGGGAACGCCTGCTCGGTCAGGGGCTCGAGCCGGTCGGCAACTCGTCCGAGGAGTTCGGCAAGCTATTGCGGGAAGAACTGCCGAAGTGGGCGAAAATCGTAAAAATATCCGGCGCCCGGCTGGATTGAAACATTGAAGGGTAAAAACGCGGGCGCAGCCCTGTTCTCCCGCCCGCGCGCCGCGGTCAGGAGTTACGCTGTATTCGACCGGCAACAATGACCCGATGAATCCGATCGTCATCAAATTCGGCGGCTACCAGAAGCCGGCCTCGATTCACAATCGCGCGGCCGCGCATTTCGGCGAGTTGATCCGGCAGCGGCTGGGCGACCGCATCCGCTTCGAGCTGATCGGCAACGTGCTCGATCTCGGCCGGCCGTCGGGCGATCTTCCCATCATGGTCGAACGCGGAGAATTGTCGCTGTGCTACATATCCACGGTCCGCTTTACCAAACCGGTGCCCGAATTCAAGCTCTTCGAGCTGCCGTTCGTCGTCAAGGACCGCGCCTCCGTGCAGCGCGCGCTGGCGGGAGAGCTCGGCAAACTTTACAAGCGCCGCATGCGCGAGAGCACGCCGCTGCGCCTGCTCGGCATCTGGGACAACGGCTTCCGGCATATCACCAACAAGGTCCGGCCGATCCGCACGCCCGCCGATTGCCGCGGGCTGCGCATCCGCACGCAGATGAGCGCGCTGCACGGCGAAGCGCTCGCGGCGCTCGGTTTCGTGCCGATCGCGGCCGACGTCAGGCAGCTCGTGCAGGAGATCGCGGGTGATACGTTCGACGCGCAGGAAAACCCGCTGACCAATACCTGGAATTTCGGCGTGCACGATTTTCATCGCTATATCTCGCTCACCGGCCATTTCTTCGGCGCAACCGCGATGATCTGCAACGAGCAGCATTACCGGGGCTGGCCGCCGGATGTGCAGGCCGCGGTGGACGAGGCGGCGCGGCGGGCGACCGCGCTGCAGCTCGGGCTCGCCGCGGCGGAGGATGAAGAAATCCTGCGCAAAATCGATCCGCGCCGGAATGAAGTCATACGACTGACCGCGGAAGAACACGCGGCGTTCGTCGCGGCCGTGCAGCCGGTGCTCGCCAAATACCGCGGGGAACTCGACCCGCAGCTCTTCGCCTACCTGGAGTCCTGAACCTTAAGAACCGGAAAGACGAAGAAGCGGGAGAGACGATAGACGGTTTTCCCTCTCTCGTCTCTCGCCCCTTCGATTATTCCGGCGTTATGCCGGCGCCTTTCGCGACCCGCTGCCACTTCTCGATTTCGGACCTGATATACGCGGCGTGCTCCTCCGGCGTGTTGCCGACCGGGGCGGCGCCGCGCTCGATCAGCGCCTTGCGAATCGCGGGGTCGCGCAGCGCCTGCGCGAGCGCCGAGTTGAGTTTCTCGACGATGGGCCGCGGCATGCCGGCGGGCCCGAGGAAGCTGAAGCCGCTGCTGACGACGAAGCCGGGGAGGCCCGCCTCCTGCATGGTCGGCACATCCGGTATCGACGGGAAGCGCTCCACGCCGCATTGCGCAAGCATGCGCAACTGGCCGTTGCGCACGTACCCGATGACGGCCGGTATGCTCACGAACGACAGCTGCACGTGGCCGGCGATCAAATCGACGACGGCCGGGCCCGCGCCTTTGTAGGGCACGTGCACGAGCTTGATCCGCGCCATCGAATTGAACAGCTCTCCCGACAAATGCCCGACGGCGCCCTGGCCGGAACTCGAAAAGAAAATATCTCCCGGGTGCGCCTTGGCGAGCGCGATGAGTTCCTTCACGCTCTTCACCGGCAGCGAAGGGTGGGTCACCAGCGCCGCGGGTATGTCGACGATGACGCCGAGCGGCGTGAAATCCTTGATCGCGTCGAACGGCAGGTTCCTGATCAGCGACGGATTGATCAGGAAGCTCGCGGCGGCGATCAGGGTCGTGTAGCCGTCGGGGGCGCTTTTCGCCGCAATCTCGGCCCCGATGTTGCCGCCGGCGCCCGCGCGGTAATCGACGACGAGCTGCTGCCCCAGTATTTCGCCCATCTTCGGCGCGAGCAGGCGGAACAGAATGTCGCTGTTGCCGCCCGGCTGGTTGGGGTTGATGACCCGGATTATTTTGCTCGGGTAAGACTGCGCGCCGGCTGCACCGGATGTGGCGCCCAATGTCACGGCCAGGCATGCCAGAGCGAGCCGGAACAAATGCGTGCGTATCGTCATTTCTCCTCCTGTTGCCTGCAACGAATCACGGCATGGCCTAGCCGCCCGATTTTCCTGTCCGGCCTGAAAGTCGCGGTTGCCATCACCCATCACTCATCGCCCGTTCACTGCACGGCGATCTTCGCAGCCTTGACGACTTCTGCGTAGAGCCTGATGTCGGATGCGACGCGCTTCTGAAACTCGGGCGGGGGATCGGCGCGCGCCTCGTAACCGCCGGCCGCGAGGAACTCGCGCACCTTCGGAACCTCGAGCGCCTTGCGCACTTCCGTATAGAGCCGCGTGAGCACGGGATAGGGGAGTTTCGCCGGCGCGAACATGGCGTGCCAGCCCGAATCGAACTGGAAGCCGGGCAAACCGGCCTCGGCGATGGTCGGGACCTCCGGCAGCGACGGCACGCGCTTGGCGCCGGTGAAGCCGAGCGCGCGCAGCCGCCCCGCTTTCACGTACGGCGCGCCGACCGCGACCGCCGGAAACGTGATCTGCACTTCGCCGCCGAGCGCGGCGGTGAGCGCGGGCCCGCCGCCCTTGTACGGCACATGCAGCATCTGGATTCCCGCCTTCAGGCCGAACAACTCGGCCGCAAGGTGCGTGCCGTTGCCGATGCCGGCCGAGCTGTAGCGCAGCGGATTGTCCTTGTTGCGGCCGAGCGCGATCAGCTCCTTCACCGAGTGCGCGGGCAGCGCCGGGTTCGCCGTCAATAGATAGCCCAGACCCAATGCATAGGCCGTGATCGGCGTGAAGTCCTTCACGACATCGTACGGCAGCTGCCGGTAGATGCTCGGGTTGACCACGAAGGAAAATGACGTGCCGAGGATCGTGTAGCCGTCGGGCGGCGCCTTGGCGACGATGTCGCAGCCGACGATGCCGTTCGCGCCGCCCCGGTTGTCGATCACGAGCGGCTGTCCCAGCTGCGTTTCCAGCTGTTGCGCCAGCATGCGCGCGAAGGTGTCCACGTTGCCGCCCGGTGGAAACGGCACCACCAGCCGGATCGGGCGCGTCGGATACGCCTGCGCCCAGGCAGCGCTGCCGGCAACACAGACCACCCAGGCAAGCATCAGAACGATCGATCGCCGCACGCAGATTCCTCTTCCGTTGACGTTATTACCCGCTTGTGCGTCAAATTATATAACGCCGCGTCCGCCACTGTTGCGCATGATAACCCTTGTGCGTATATTCGGGCTTGGCGCGGAGTCAAGGGGACAGTTGCATGTCCCGCGCAATTTTTGCCGTCATGTACGATCTACATCTCACCGCTGAACAGCTGGAAATGCGCGATACCGTGCGCGACTTCGTCGCGCGCGAAATCAAACCCGTTGCCATCAAGCCGGCGCGGCTGGAAGCCGGCGACCGGCGCCTGCCGCCGGAACTCGTCGACAAGGCCGCGCAGATGGGCCTGCGCACGCTGGCTCTCGCCGAAGATCGGGGCGGCGCGGGCGCCGACAATCTCACTTCGTGCATCGTAACGGAAGAACTCGCCGCGGGCGACGTGGATCTCGCAATCACGTTGGCGGAAACCTCGACGCTCGCCCACCGCCTGTTCGATCAGGCGATGACGCCCGAACAGCGCGGGCGCTGGCTGCCGCAGTTCGTGGCAGACGATCGATTCCACCTGGCCCTGGCGGGACACGAACCCGGCACCGATACCGAGCTCGGCGTGAACTATCATCGGCCCGGCGTGGCGGACAGCGGCGTCAAGACGACCGCTACGCACGCGAGCAACGGCGACTGGGTGATCAACGGCGCGAAAAGCTTCGTCGTCAACGCGCCCGTTGCGAAGCTCTTCGCCGTCCAGGTCAGGACCGACCCCAAGGCGTCGGGCGCGAAAGGCGTGAGCACTCTGCTCGTGCCGCGCGATGCGCCCGGGCTGACGATACTCGAGTGCGACGCGGCTGCCGGCTGGTATCACGGCCACCGCGGCGACCTCGTATTCAAGGATTGCCGGGTGCCCGCGGCGAACCTGCTCGGCGCGGAAGGCAACAGCCCGCTCGCCGGCGACGCAACGTCGCTCGCGCACGGCATGCCGCAGATGCAGGCCGTGAACCTCGGGATCGGGCGCGCCGCGTACGAGGCCGCGCTCGACTACGCGAAACTGCGCATCCAGGGCGGACGGCGGATCGTCGAGCACCAGGCGATCGGCACGCTGCTCGCCGACATCGCGATCAAGCTCGAAGCGGTGCGCAACGCGATCTGGCAGGCGGCCTGGGCCGCCGACCATCCGGATGCGCGCGCCGATCGCAGCCTGTCCGATCTGCCGCTCGCGACCGTCGCCAAGGTCGTCGCCGCGGAGCTGATCCACCAGGTCACGCTCGATGCGGCCGAGGTGTTCGGCGCGATGGGCGTAATGCGCGACATGCCGATGCAGAAGTACGTGGGCGACGCGCGCATCTTCCTGCATTCCGGCCTGAGCAACGACGACGCGAAGCTGCGCATCGCCGAGCACCTTGCCGGTTATCAACGACCGGCGGCGGCGAGCGGCAAATGATCCCGTAGCGGGCTCGCCGTCGCGTGCCGTTCGCCTGTCGAACATCTCGCGCGCGACCGGGGGGCGTATTTCCTCCTGCGCGAATGCCCAGGCCTTCACCCTGCCGACAATCTATTAACGGAGAGTAATCATGAAAATCGGTAAGGTCACCTGCTCACTGCTGCGCATTCCGTTCACGTTTCCTCTCGTGAAGGAGACCCAGCACGCGCTCGCCAATTTCGTCGAGATCGAAACGGACAACGGGCTCAAGGGCCACGCGCTTGTCGCCTATCCGCTCAAGTACGGCATCCGCGAGTTCATCAACCGCGAAGCCGCGCCGGTCATCGAAGGCATGGATGCCATGCGCCCGGAGGAAGTGCGCAACCGGCTCTTCTGGGCCACGGCGCGCAAGTACTTCATGGGCGCGTGGAACTGCGCGGCGAGCCTGATCGACATCGCGCTGTGGGACATCAAGGGCAAGGCGCTGGGCCAGCCGGTCTGGAAGCTGCTCGGCGGCGCGCACAGCCGGATTCCCGCGTACATCACTTTCGGTTTGCCGCGCTACAGCAGCGAGGAGCTGATCGAGGTGGCCCGCATGCTGATCAAGGACGGCCAGACGCGCCTTAAAATGGTGGTCGCCGCGGGCTCCCATCAATACGATGAAATCCTCGGCCAGCCCAGCGACGAAGACATCGAGACGGATGCGGCGCGCGTGCACGCGCTGCGGGACGCCGTGGGCCCGAAGATCGAGCTCATGATGGACGCCAACAAGGGCGCGACGTTTCCCCAGGCGCTGCGTCTGGCCAAGCTGTGCGAGCCTTGCCACCTGACCTGGTTCGAGGACCCGGTGCTCCAGGCCGACCCGCGGCTCATGGCGCGTCTGCGTGCCCGGACCACGATTCCCATCGCGGCGGGCAGCACCGCGACGTCGGACCTGATGTACCTGCGCGAGTATCTGATACACGAAGCGGTGGATTACCTGCAGCCCAACGTGCGCGATATCGGCGGCTACACGCAGGGCCTCAAGGCGGCGGCGCTCGCGCAGGCGTTCAACGTTCCGATCGCGATGGGCGGCAACTGGCCGCACATCAACATGCACCTGCAGGCCGCCGTGCCGAACGGCGGGCGCGTCGAATATCACTGGCAAGGCTGGAAAATCGTCGAAGCGCTGTTCGACGGTGCGCCGCCGCCGGTGAACGGGTTCACCACGCTGCCGGAAGCGCCGGGACTGGGCTTCACGCCCAAGGCGGGAATGCTCGATCTGGCGGTGGATTGACCCGTGATGCTTGAAAGGAGAAGGGCGCTTACCCTTCCCCATTCCCCCTTCACCGCTTCCGGTTTACTGTTTGCCGCACTGCGCCGCCGGCGCCTCCTTGCCTCCCCCGTTCCGAAAGGCGCGGTCAATCGGCGCGCATGCCTCTTTCTCTGACGACCTTGCCCCATTTTTCCAGTTCGTTTTTCAGGTGTGCCGAAAATTCTGCGGGCGAGCTGGCGATAACATCCAGGCCGTTTTCCTCCAATCGCCGTGTTTGCTCCGGGGAGCCCATGGCCTTCCTGAGCTTCTCGTTCAGCAGCGCAACAACTGCCGTGGGCGTCCCTTTGGGGGCGAGCAGGCCGTGCCACGCGATAAATTCATAACCCGGCAGTCCGGCTTCCGCGACGGTGGGAACGTTCGGCATTGTTGCGGAACGATGCGTGCTGGTGACGCCGAGCGCGCGCAGCTTCCCGGAATTCACATGAGGGGCCGTCTCGAGAAGACTGGTGAAAGTAATCCCGACCTCGCCGCCGATCGTCGCAATGACCGCAGGACCGCCGCCTTTGAACTGGACCGCCACGATATTCACCTTCCCCAGAAAATTGAACAACTCGCCGGCAATGTGAGGGTTGGTGCCGACTCCGGCCGAGGCATAATTCAGCTCTCCCGGCCTCGCCCTGGCCAGACGCAGCAACTCGCGCACGGAGTGGACGGGCAGCGAAGGGTGCACGGTCAGCAGACCGGGCGTCGACGCCAATAACGACACCGGCACAAAATCGTTCAGCACGTCATAAGGCACCCGGCTGTACAGGAAGGTATTGACCACGAAGGGGACGGTGTGCGACAGCAGCGTGTAACCATCGGGCGCGGCGCGCGCCACCAGCTCGGTCGCGATATTGCCCGACGCCCCGCTGCGGTTGTCGACCACGATCTGCTGCCCCAGATTCTCGGCGAGCTTGGGGCTTACCAGGCGCGCGACGAGGTCCACGCTGCCGCCCGGCGGAAACGGCACGACCCAACGCACCGGCTTGGCCGGATAATTTTCAGTTTGCGCCCCGGCGAACCTGGTGGCCGAAACCGCCATGCCGAAGGAAACAGCGACCAAAATGATTTTCTTCAAGTTGCCCCCTTCCAGTCCGGATAATTTACGCACGACGCCGGCCCAACCCCGCGGTTACTACTCCGGCCCAAGACCCGCGTCCTTCACCACCTTCGCCCATCTCGCCGTCTCGGCCTTGACGTGCGCAAGGAATTGCTCAGGCGTCGACGGCGCGACGTTTATGCCCTGCTCTTCCATGCGCTGGTGCAGCGCCGGGGAATTCAGTACCGTAACGAGATCGCGGCTGAGCTTGGCAAGGACAGGCTTCGGCACCCCGGCTTGCGTGCAGATCCCGTACCAGCCCGATACGTCATAGCCCGGCACGCCCGCTTCGGCGAACGTCGGCACGTCCGGCGCCTCGGGGCTGCGCTTAGCCGAAGTGACGCCCAACGGCCGGACCTTGCCGGCCCTGATCGCGGTCAGCAGCCCGCCGGGCAGATTGCCGACGCTCGCCGGAATCTGCCCGCCCATCACATCGGCGAGCGCGAGCGCCGCGCCTTTGTACGGCACGTGCACGATATCGATGCCGGTCATGGTCTTGAGCAGCTCGATCGACAGGTGGGGCGAGGCGCCGACGCCGGAAGAACCATAGCTCAACTTGCCGGGATTGGCCTTCGCATAGGCGATGAACTCGCCGAGCGATCGGATAGGCACCGCGGGGCTCACGACGAAGACATTCGGGGTCGTCCCGATCATCGAGGGAAATGCGAAGTCCCTGATGTGGTCGTACGGCAGGTGTTTGACCCGCGCCGGCGTGATCGCGTGCGAAGCAATCGTGCACAGCAACAGCGTGTAGCCGTCGGGGGTCGCTTTCGCGGTGATTTCCGTCGCGATTCCGCCGGCCGCGCCGGGACGGTTGTCGACGACCACGGTGCCGCCCCACAGCTCGGATAGCGCAGCAGCGACAAGGCGCGCCGCGAGATCGACGCCGCCGCCCGGCGCGTAGCCCACCAGCACGCGCACCGGCTTGTTCGGATATGGCAGGGAATGCGCAGCCTTGCTCGAGGCGAATGCAATTACGAACGCAAATGCGATCAGCGCAGCTTTCATGATAGGTCCTCCGTTGAGCGGCAAACAAACGGGGGCGGAGTCGCTCTGCGGCAACTGCCGCCTCGCCCGCGTTATCGTCATGCGCAGCTCGCAGACCGGTCGCGCTGCGCCATCACTCCGCCGTGATGTTCGCCGCGCGGGCTATCGCCGTGAACGCGGCGATCTCGTCGGCAATAAGCTGGTCGAGCTGCTCGGGCGTGGTCGGCCTGGGGTCGAGCCCGAGCGGCATCCAGCGCTGGCGCAAGTTGGGGTCGTTGAGAATGCGCGCGATCCCGCGGTTAAGCTTGGCGACAATCGCGCGTGGTGTCTGCCGGGTCGTGAGCAGCCCGAACCATAGCTCGGAGTGGTAACCTGGCACGCCGAGGCCGGTCCGCCGGCTGCGCGGCGTGGACCGCCGCCATCGCCGCGAGCAACACCATGGGAGCGGCGACGATCAGCCGGAACGACTTCATCAAACCTGGCGGAGAAATGGAGCCGGGGTCGATTTCCGCCCTTCCCCGGTTATTGCCGGATCAGACTGACTTCAAATTCTCGGCCGATGTCTTGCCATTCTGGCCCTTGACCAGTTCGTATCCGATCTTCTGGCCGTCCTTCAATGTGGTCAGACCGGCTTTCTCGACAGCCGATACATGCACGAAAACGTCTTTTGAGCCGTCATCCGGCTGAATAAAACCGAAACCCTTGGATGCGTTGAACCACTTCACTGTGCCAGTAGCCACGAAAATCTCCTGATAGAAATGTAGTTGTATACCAGCCCGGGCCAGCGTTCGATCCAGGCTGATGGGGACACAGTCTAAACCATCGTGCCCGAGGTTGCGAATGCAAGCGGTAAGCGGAGAAATGGCGTCGAGCCCGGCGACCGCTCAATCCACCTGCGCCCCCGAGCGTTTCACCACCTCGGCCCATTTCGCGCCGTCTTTGCGGATCAGCGCGCCGAACTGCTCGGGCGTGCCGCCCGCGGGTTCGGCCCCGATCGCGGCGAACTTTGCCTTGAGCTCCGGCGTTGCTATCGCCTGGTTGATTTCCGCGTTGAGTTTCGCGACGATGGCCTTCGGCAAACCGACCGGCGCCACGATGCCGGTCCAGGTGATCGCTTCGTATCCCGGCACGCCCGCCTCCGCGATCGTCGGCAGCTCGGGCGATGCCGGCGAGCGCGCCGGGCCGGTCACCGCCAGTCCCCGTACCCTGCCCGACTTGACGTACGGCGTCATGGAACTCGAGCTCTCCATCATCAGCTGAACTTGGCCCGCGATCAGATCGGTAATGCCCGCCGAGCCGCCTTTGTACGGCACGTGCACGATCTGCGTGCCGGTCATGTACTTGAAAAGCTCGAAGCCGACGTGGCCCGGCGTGCCGTTGCCGGAGGACGCGTTCGACAGCCTGCCGGGATACTGTTTCGCGTAGTCGATCACGTCGCGCACGGTCTTGAAGGACGTCGCCGGCGACGCCGTGAGCACCATGTGGCCGGTCGTCGTTTGCGCGATCGGCTGCAGATCTTTCTGCACATCGACCGCCACTGTGCCGCGCACGATGTTGGGACTGATCGCCAGCGCCCCGATTGGACCGTAGCCGATCGTGTAGCCGTCGGGCGTCGCCCGCGCGGTCAATTCCATGCCGATCATGAGCGCGCCGCCGGGACGGTTATCGACGACGACCTGCTGCCCGAGTTGCTGCGCCAGCGCCGCGGCGACGAGCCGGGCAACGGTGTCCGATGCGCTGCCGGACGCCTGGGGCACGATCAGCCTGATTGGCCGTTCGGGATACCCGGCCGCAGCAGTCTCGCCTGCGAGCAATGCCGCGGCGACGATGGCGGCGGAAATCCGGACAGAAACCTTCATCGCACTCAGCCGCCCGTTACACACGTGGCAATCTGGCCTTCGGGGTGCGGATGCATATCTATTACTCGAGCTGCACGCCCGAGTCCTTCACGATCTTCGCGTATTTCTCGACTTCGCGCCCGAAGAATGCGGCGAATTCCGCGGGCGAGCTGCCGACCGGCTCGGCGCCCTCGCGCTGCATGAAGGCCGTGACTTCCGGATGCTGCAGGCTCTTGACGACTTCGGCGTGTATCCGGTTGATGACCGTCTGCGGCGTGCCGGCCGGCGCGAACAATGCGAACCAATTGTCGATGTCGAATCCCGGATAAAGCGAATCGAGCGTCGGCAGCTCGGCGAGCACCGACGATTTGCGCCTGGTCGTGACCGCCAGCGCCCGCAGTTTCCCGCTCCGCAGATGGGGCAGTACGCTGATGACGGCGGGGAATCCCATCTCGACTTCGCCGCTGAGCAGCGCCGTAATCGCGGCGCCCGCGCCTTTGTACGGGATGTGGGTGAGCGTAATGCCCGCTGCCTGGTGCAGCATCACCATCGCCAGCTGGCTCGTGGTGCCGGTGCCGTTGGATCCGAAATTAAGCCCGCCCCTGGTTTTTTTCGCGAGCTCGACGAGTTCCTTCACGCTGCGCGCCGGCACCGACGGATGGATCGTCACCACGAGCGGTGCGGAGGCGACTTGCGTGATCGGAATCAAATCCCGGCGCGCGTCGAACGGGAGTTTCGGATAAAGCGTCACGTTAACGGCGACCGACGCGGTCGACATCAGGAGCGTATAGCCGTCGGGCGGACTTCTCACCACCAGCTCGGCGCCCAGGGTGCCGCCCGCGCCCGGACGGTTATCGACCGGCGCGGCCTGGCCGAACGCTTCGTAGAAGCGCTTGCTGAGCAGGCGCGCGAGCAGATCAGTGCCGCCCCCGGGAGAAAACGGCAGGACGATCCGGATCGTGCGCAACGGATAGTCTTGCGCGTGCGCCGCGGCAGTTGCGCCGAGCGCGCCGACGACGGGCACTACCGTGGCCGCGATCCGCAAGACGGTATTCATCGAGTCCGTTCCAGCCGAAAATGCGGGCGCATGAGCGCGCTTACTCGGATTTGGCGCCGGCAGCCTTGACCACCTTCGCCCATTTCACGATTTCCGCCTGCACGTAACTCGCGAACCGGTCGGGCGGCATCCCGGCCGGGTCGAGGCCCAATCCGTACATGCGTTCCTTCAACTCGGGTTGCGCAAGATTGCGCGCAATTTCCTCGTACAGCCTGGTCACGACGCCCTTCGGCGTCCCGGCCGGCGCAAACAAGCCGTACCATACGTCGACTTCGTAGCCAGGCACGCCGGCTTCGGCCACGCTCGGAAACTGCGGCACCGCCTGGGATCGCTGGCTGCTCAAGACCGCAATTGCCCGCAGCCGGCCGGCCTTGATCTGGGGCATCGTCGATACCACGCTTGCCGCGGTCAGCGACACCCGCCCGCCGATGAGATCATTGATGCTCGGCGCCGTTCCCTTGTACGGCACGTGAACGATCTTCACCCCGGTCATCATCTTGAAGAGTTCCAGCGCGAGATGCTGCGGGCTGCCGTTGCCGGAACTCGACCACAGCAGCTGATTCGGGTGACTTCTGGCAAACACGATCAGTTCCTTGACCGAGTGCACGGGAACCGATGGATGGACCACCAACAGATGCGGCGAGAGCACGATTTGCATGACCGGCGTGAAATCCTTGACGGGGTCGTAGGCAAGTTTGTACAGACTCGGCGTAATCGCAAATGCCGACGAATCCATCAGCAACATATAGCCGTCGGGCGCCGCCCGCGCAACCATCTCGGATGCGATCGTGCCGCCCGCGCCCGGCCGATTGTCGACGACGATCTGCTGGCCCCAAGCCTCGGTCAGTTTCTGCGCGACGATGCGGGCGGAGGTATCGACGCCGCCGCCGGCCGCAAGCGCCACGACGATACGGACCGGCTTGGCGGGGTAAGGTTGGGCGCTGCTCTGCTCGCCCCATGCCGAGAATGTGACGAGCGCGATCAACGCCGCCACGCCCGAGCGCCTGCTGATGCGCCTCATTAACATCGCTCCTCCTTTCCCGCATAGGCTGCGGGAAACCGCCTGGATTTTCGTCTGCGGAAAATCGCAGGCTATTTTAATCCGAATAGCCGGGCCGGCGTGTCCCACAGCACTTTCTGCCGGTCCGTCGCATCCGGCAGCCAGCGCGCCAGGCATGCAAACGGCGGCCCATAGTCCATGCGCTCGTCCATGCGCACGTACGGCCAGTCGGAGCCCCAGACGCAATTGTCGGGCGTGAACGCCTTGATTGCGGCGGCGATGAACGGATCCACATCGCGATACGGATAACCTTCAAGCGAGGAGCGAAACGGTCCGGACAGCTTGATCACCGCGTTGCCCGACCTGCCGAATTCGAGCAGCGTCTGGAAACCGGGTTGCGCGACGCCGCGCTTCACATCGGGCCGGCCGAAATGATCGAGCATGACGCGCACGCCGGCTTGGCGGATTATCGGCGCGGCCTCGACGAGTTGGTCCTTCTGGCAATGCACCTGCAGGAACCAATTCATCTCTCTTACGCGCGCGAGCAAGCGGTCGGCGCCGGGCTCGACGAGCGGCGTCATGCCGTGGCCAATCAGGTTGATGCGGATGCCGACCACGCCGTGATCGGCGAGTGAAGCGAGCTCGCGCTCGGCAACGCCGGCCTTGACGAGCGCGATTCCCTTGAAACGGCCGCCGGATCCGGCGATGGCGTCAAGCAGGCAGCGATTATCGGCACCATACGGGCCTGCGCCCACCAGCAGGCCATGCGTAATTCCGTGCGCATCGAGCACGGCGCGGAACTTCGCCGCGGTGCCGGCCTGGCTCGGGTGCGGCTTGTACGGCGTATCCGGCGAGTAGGGATAAGTATCGCCGCAGAAAACGTGCGCGTGGGAATCCACGGCACGGGATGTCGTTGTCATGGGCGGTTAGTTCTCTTGCGGGTTGTTTTTTTGGGCGCCGCAGTTCATGCGGCCGCTCGCAAATCAGCTTTTCTTTGGCGGTATGACCGGCAACAGCACGGAAGCCTGCCGCTGAGGACCGAAGTGCAGCATGACTTTCCCGCCGAAAATTTCCGGCGGCCGGTCGATCGGGTCGTCGTGCTCGAAAGGTCCGCAGCCGCGCATCGGGTTCTTCATGTTCGACAGCCGCGTCGCCTCGCCTTCGTACACGTAATCCCTGCCGCGGATGGTGAGCGCGATGCGGTGGCCTTTGGGCACGACGATGCAGGTCGGCCAGATCTCGATGTCGATCTCGTAAATCTGCCCGGGCTTGAGCGGCTGCTTCTCGTCATGCGTGTGATACGGCCGGTACGGCAGCGAAAGTTTGGGATCGAGCCTGCGCTGCGACGCCCGGAGCCAGCCCTGGCCGATCGGCGTGTGCGGATCGAGCGCGCCCTGGAACACGACTTCCCTGCCCTTGGGATCGAACACGCTCAGCACAATGAAGAGATCGGCATCGGCGGTCGAAGACGCGATGAAAAGCTTCAGCGCCGACGGGCCGGTGATCTCCGTTTCCTGTTCCAGCGGCGGTGTCGAAAACGTCACGCCGTCGCCCATCATGTCGTAGGCGACGGTCTGCTCGGCGTCGACCGGCGTGGTCGTCAGTTTCATCCCGCGCGGATCGAGATGGAAATGCGTCCAGCGGGTGCGCGCGAGCGGCCATTCGTTTTCCGTGCGCTCGACGAATTTCTCGCCGGGGTGGCGCACTTGCAGCAGGACTTTCGGCTGGTTGTCCCAGCCGTTCTGCGCGCCCTTCAGGAAGTAATCGAAAAATTTCTTCTGCAGCTTGACGCCGTAATCGGTGTAAAAAGGCGCCCAGTGCGAGCCGCCGTGCACTTCGAGCCATTTCTGTCTGGAAGCCGCGCGCATGTATCCCTCGAAGTTGCCGCGCGGATGCAGGCCCTGCCCGCCCCAGTTGGCGGCGGACAGGAGCGGCACCGTCACTTTGGAGAGATCGCCGGTACGGTCGCGGTAGTAGGAATCGACGAGCGGATGCTTGAGCACGCCCTCCCACATGTCTCCGCGGTTCTGCGCGAGCACGTCCTCGGAAAGCGTCTCCGGGCCGCAGACGAGCTCGCCCGTGACGCGGCTCTTCGGCCCGCGCTCGCCGCGCCCGTGCTGCACCGTTTTCACCTGCATCTCCTGCCAGTTCTTGCGGAACACGCAGGCGATGCCGCCGTGGCGCACCGAGTCGCGGTAGTAATCGACCCACCCTTCCCACACGCAGATCGCCGCGAGGTGCGGCGGCTTGAGCGCCGCCGCGCGCCACTGGCTCGACGCGTAGTACGAAATTCCATTCAGCCCCACCTTGCCGCTGCACCACGGCTGCGCCGCCGCCCATTCGATGCAATCGTGGAAATCCTTGTTCTCGCGCGCGTTGTTGTGGTCAAGGAAACCCGGCGAGCGGCCGGCGCCGCGCGAGTCCACGCGCACGCACGCATAACCGTCGGGCACCCATTTCTCCGGATCGACGACTTCCCAGTTCGCGTACTTGTTGCTGGTGCCGGCGACCGCGTCGGGATTTTCCTTCCCCATGATCTCCCACGCGGTCTGGTAGCCGTCCTGGAACGCGAGCCCCTTGCCGTACGGGCCGTAGCTCACCAGCGCGGGATATTTTCCTTCTGCGACAGGGCGGAACACGTCCGCGCGCAGCACGAGGCCGTCGTCCATCGTGATCGGCACGTCCCATTCGATCTTCATCCCGTCGCGGATTTCGTTTTTTGCTGCGGTCATCGTTTCAAGTCCTCTTCGGGTGCGGGAGCGGATTGCGGATTGTATGATATCGGGAGCCGCGCCGCGCATGCCCGGTTGACATCGCCGGGTCAGGAAGGTTACGGTATATCGGTATCCGAATTATATCGAGAGTGCCGCGGACACCGCGCACTCCATTCACAGACGAGGAGAAATCATGAAATGCCTGATGCTTGCTGTCAGCCTGGGTATTGCCGCGATCGCCGGTTACGCGCAGGATTATCCCTCGCGCCCGATCACCATTACCGTGCCGAACCCGCCGGGCGGGATGAATCAGATCCACGCCCAACCTCTCTCGCCAGTCCTCGAGAAAATCGCCGGCCAGCCCGCGCCGGTGGTGAACAGGCCCGGCGGAACGGCCGCGGTCGGAACCGCATACATCGCCAATCAGCCGCCCGACGGCTATAACCTGCTCGTCACGACCCCGAATCTTTTTCTGGTGATCGAAAAGGACAAACTATACGGGATCAAATCGCCGTACGCGCTCGAGCAGATTGCGCCGGTTGCGTTGCTGAGCGCCGACCCCTTGATCTTGGTCGTTCATCCCTCGCTGCCGGTGAAGTCGGTCAAGGAACTGGTCAACCTGGCGAAGTCCAAGCCGGGGGAACTGGTTTTCTCGTCGTCGGGCCCGTACGGCATCACCCATGTGCCGATGGCCATGTTCCTGGACGCGGCCGGCGGTCTGAAAATGCGGCATTTGCCGACCACGGGTGGGGGGCCCGCGGTCGTTCAGGCGTTGGGCGGACACGCGATGATCACCGACGCCGGCCCGGCGGGAGTGTTCCCGTACTTACAAACCGGCAAGCTGCGGGCGCTCGCAAGCTGGGGCGATAAGCGTTATGCATTGCTGCCGGATGTGCCGACGTTCAAGGAACTCGGCTACGATGTCGAGGCGTATTTGTGGGTGGGAATATTCACGACCGCCGGCGTACCCGAGCCGATTTTCAACAAATTGCGCGAATTGATCAGGAAAGCCGCGAGCGATCCCTTATTCAACAAGGCGCTGAACAACGCCCACGTCGTGCCGAATTACCTGGACACGCCGGATTTCAAGAAATTCTTCGACGCCGACTACAAGCGCCTCAGCGCGGCGGTCAGGAAAATCGGCCGCATCTAGTCGACCTTCGCGCCGGAGAGCTTCACGATCTTCGCGTATTTTGCGATGTCCTGGCGCATGAACGCGGCAAATTCTTCAGGGCTGCTGCCGACCGGATCGGTACCCTGAATTTCGAATTGCGCCCGGGTTTCCGGCGCGCGGACGACCTTGACTACCGCATCGTTGAGCCGGGCAACGATCGCTTTCGGCGTCTTCGCGGGAGCGAACAGCCCGAACCAGTTGACCGCCTCGAAACCCGGCACCCCCGCCTCGCTGATGGTAGGCACATCGGGCAGCTGAGGCGACCGCTTGGCGCTGGCGATACCGAGCAGGCGCAACCGCCCCGCCTTGATTTGCGGCAGGACCGGCGCAATCGAGTTGAACATCACGTCCACGTTGCCGCCGATCAGATCGGTCACCGCCTGCGGCGCCCCTTTGTACGGCACGTGCGTGATGCTGACGCCCGCCATGCTCTTGAACAATTCCATCGCCAGGTGATTGGCGACGCCGTTGCCGGCCGAGCCGTAGTTGAGCTTGCCGGGTTCGGCTTTGGCGAGCGCGATCAACTCCTTCACTGTCCTCACCGGGACCGCGGGATGCGTGATCAGCAGGAAAGGCCCGCTCGAAACCAGGCTGATCGGGACAAAATCCTTGAGCGTGTCGTACGGAACGTGTTTTTTGAGATTCGGCAGGATCGTCAATGCCCCGGGGCTGCTGAAGAGCAACGTGTAGCCATCGGGGTTTGCCCGTGCCGCGAGCTCCACTCCGATAAGGCCACCCGCCCCACCGCGGTTGTCGATGACTAGCTGCTGACCGAGCAGGCCGGATACACCCGGCGCCACGGTGCGCACCACCATGTCGGGCGTGCCGCCGGCGGGCACCGGGACGATCACGCGTATCGGCTTGTCGGGGTACTGTCCTTCGCGAGGCGAAGCGGCGTGCGCAACCGCGGACGGCAGCAGCAAAACCGCGAGACTGGCGCAGGCTGTGCGCAACATGTTCACGGGTGTCCTCAATCTGGTTCTTGCTGCGGGAATGGTAACCGATGCCGGCGCGCCGTTCAAAGTCTATTCAGGCGGAATCGGTTATGCTTGCGGTTCGAAAATCAGCTCGGGGGGAGATTTGCATGGCGACTGCGTCATCCAACGAATTCGCGGGCAAGGTGGCGCTGGTCACCGGCGCGGGGCGCAATATCGGGCGCGCCATCGCGCTCGCGCTGGCGGCGGGCGGGGCTGCAGTCGCCGTGAACACACGCTCGTCGCGCGAGGCCGCCGAGAAAGTCGTCGCGGAGATTCACGCAACCGGCGGTCAGGCGGCAGTTTTCATGGCCGACGTCGCCGATGCAAATGCAGTGAATGCGATGGTCGCCGGCGTGATCAAGCAGTTCGGCCGCATCGACATGCTGGTGCTCAACGCTTCGATGCGCAAGGAAACGCCGTTCATCGACATGAGTTTCGATGAATGGAGGAACATCCTCGCGATCACGCTCGACGGCTCGTTTCACTGCGTGAAAGCGTGCCTGCCGGCGATGATCAAGGCCGGCGGCGGCGCGATCGTCACCTTGGGCGGAATGATGGCGCTCTCGGGCGCGAAAAATCGCGTGCACGGCTCGGTCGCAAAAGGCGGGCTTGTCGGCATGACGCGCGCGCTGTCGCGCGACCTCGCGCAGTACGGCATACGCGTGAACTGCGTGTCGCCGGGACAGATCAATACGGTGCGCGCCGCGGGGCGCTCGCCGCGCACGGATGCCGCGACCGCGATCCCGCTCGCGCGCGCCGGCGAGCCGGAGGAAATCGCGACCGCGGTGCGCTTCCTGTGCGGTCCCGGCGCGAGCTACATCACCGGCCAGACACTCCACGTGAACGGCGGCCAGATGGCGTTCTGACGACGGGCTCCGGCGCCGCCGCCCGACCTAGCGCGGCGGCGGGACTTGCTTGGCATCCTGCGACTGCTGTTGCAGCTGCAAATCGAAACGCTGCAGTTGTTGCTGTCGTTCCTGAGAGTAGCGCTGCTGATCGAGCTGTATTCTTGCACGCTGGCTTGCGCCGGATGGCACGCTCAGGCTCTGTTGCATATGCAGATCCAGCTGCTGTTGCTGATCGAGCTGCTGTTGCTGCCCACGCTGTTGCAGCTCGAGTTGCTGCAGTTGCTGCTGCTGGCGCGGGTCGAGCTTCGATGGCTGCGCGGGATACTGTTGCTGATCGAGGTATAAACGCAACCCGTCCAGCTGTTGCTGCTGCTGCAGCTGCAAACGCTGCACCGCCTGCCTCCCGGGGTCGGCGCACAGACCCTGCCCGGCAGGCACCAGGCTGAGGACGCCGCAAACAAGCGGCCATGCGCAACGCAGATGCAGCAACGCTCCGTTCAAGATGGGTTCTGACCGAGACATCAAGGCTTGCCCGTATTTTCCCGGGTTCGGGGATTTGTCAGCATAACCCCGGCAAGCGCTCCCGCCAACCGCCGGCGGCGAGGTTTGCTGCCCGCCGCCGCGAAATCGGGCCGACTAGCCAACGGCGCCGGGCCGGCCGACAATACGCGCCTGCTTGCTTCCCGGAGGATGTTTCCATGTCAGCAGCCCCTGCACGTCGGGCCGCAATTGCGGCGGCAACGCTTGGTTGCGCCCTGGTCATGCACGGACTGCCGGCCGCCGCGCAGCAGAGCTATCCAGCGCGCCCGATCCGCCTGATCATCCCGATGGCCGCCGGCGGCGCGACCGACATCCTGATCCGCATGCTCACGCCGAAGATGACGGAACTCCTCGGCCAGCAGATCGTCGTCGACAACCGGCCCGGCGCGAACGGCGTGATCGGCGACGAAATGGTGGTGCGCGCAACGCCCGATGGCTACACGCTGCACGCCAATGCGCTGGCGATCGCGATCAATCCGAGCCTCTACAAGCTCAACTACGACATCACGCGCGACCTTGCGCCGGTGACCGAGCTTGCCGCGATCGACCTCGTACTCGGCGTGTACCCGGGACTGCCGGTCAAATCGGTCGCCGAGCTGATCGCGCTTGCGAAGGCGCAGCCCGGCAAACTGAATTACGGATCGTTCGGCATCGGCAGCATCTCGCACATCGCGGGCGAAATGTTCAAGCAGGCGGCCGACGTGCAGATCGTGCACATCGCTTATAAAACGTCGCCGCAGGCCGTGCAGGAAACCATCGCCGGCCAGAACCACATGATGATGGGCGGCATCTCGTACATGCTGCCGCAGGTGCGCGCCGGGCGGCTGCGCGGCATCGCGTTGTGCTCGCTCAAGCGCTCGCCTCTCGCGCCGGAGATCCCCACCGTCAGCGAATCCGGATTGCCGGGCTTCGACGTCAATGCCTGGTTCGGCATGTGGGCGCCGGCGAAGACGCCGCGCGCGATCGTCGCGCGCGTCAACGAGGTCGTCGTCAAAGCCATGAATGACCCGGCCGTGCGCGCGCACGTCGAAAGCCAGGGCTACCAGCCGGTCGGCAGCTCGCCGGAGGCCTTCGGCAAATTCGTGCGCGGCGAAGTCGCGAAATTCGCGCGCGTGATCAAGACCGCCGGCATCAAGCCGGAGGGCTGATCCCTACTCGACCTTGAGGCCGGCGGCGCGGACGATCCTGCCTGTTATCGCCGTCTGCTCCGCGGTCAACCTGCGGAATTCCTCGGATGTGGTGATATCGGGCACCGCGCCCTGCGCCTCGAACAGCGATTTGAACTCGGGCGTGCGCTCGACCTGCGCGAGCACGCTGCGCAACTTGTCCATCATCGGCCTGGGCGTGCCCTTGGGCGCGAGCAGGCCGGCCTGCGCGTTGTATTGAAACGCCACGGTTTCTGCAATCGCCGGGATATCGCCGTAAATGGAGGCGCGCTGCGGCAGCGTGTGACCGAGCGCACGCAGGCGCCCATTTCGCACCAACCCCATGACCGCCGGGGCCGGCGTCAGCGTCCATTGTGATTCGCCGGCGACGACCGCCGCGACCGACGGCCCGCCGCCCTTGTAGGGCACGTGGGTCGACTCGATATGCGCCGCCATCAGGAATGCCGCGCCGGCCAAATGGCTCTGCGATCCCGGTCCCGCGGACGCCATGTTGAGGGCCTTGCCGCGGGCCTTGGCGAGCTCGATGAACTCCTTGATGGTTTTCGCCGGCAGCGCCGGATTCACGACCAGCATATTGGCCGTAATCGCATAATTCGTGATGAATTCGAAATCCTTGAGCGGATCGTACGGAAGATTTTTGTAGATGTGCGGCGCGATCGACATCGCGGCGGTGGAGCTGCCGATGATCGTATAGCCATCGGGCGTAGCGTTCTTGCCGATCTCCATTCCGATAGTGCCGCCGGCACCGGCACGATTGTCGATCACGATCTGCTGGCCCAGCGCTTCACCGAGCTTGGATGCGACGATACGGCCCATCGTGTCGATCGAGCTGCCCGGCGCGTTGGGCATGATCATGCGGATCGGCCGGTCAGGATAGGTTTTCGCGGCGTCAGCGGCTTGAACCGGCTTGGCGGGCAAACCGCCGGCAGCGGCCGCGGCAGCGGCAGCGGCATACCACAGATATACCCTGATTTTCATCCGCCTCTCCTCGTATCATTTTGGTTGCCTGCACGCGCGGCTTCTTGTTGCCGATTATTCTGGCCGGTTTGCCGCGAGAATACAACCCGCGCGGCCCGCCGATTGCGTGCAATTGATCCAGCTCAATGGCCGGCGCCGTATGGAATGGCAGCAACGGATATTTTCTGCTATCGTCGAAAAAATCGTCCGTAACCACCGACAGCGATGCGAGCGGAATTTGCCGGCTTGCACCGCTTTCGGAAGAACGATCGAACAATGCCGGTCTGATCATCGGGGCGCCACTGCATTCACCGACCGGGTCCCGCCCGCGCGAGGGCCCGGCGTCAAACCTGATTCAAACACCTCCAACCAAAGGAAACACATCATGATTACGAACGACCGCGGACTGTCCGAAGAGCAGCGCATGATGCGGGACGCCTGCCGCGCCTTCGTCAACGATTTCGTCACCCCTTTCATCCGCAAGAACTGGCAGCGCGAATGGAGCATGACGCCGGAAGACCGCCTGCCGCGCGAAATCCTCGAGCAGGCGCACAAGATCGGCATCCGCACTCTCGGCGTGCCCGAGGAATTCGGCGGCACGCCGGTGGACCCCAAAACCGAGGTGCAGACCTTCGCGATGATTTCCGAAGAGATCTCGCGCGGCGACGCGGGTCTCTCGGACAAGCTCGTGCAGATCTGGAAGGTCTCCGTGTTGCTGCGCAATATCGCGCCGCGCCACCTGCAGGAGCTGTGGTTTCCGCGCATCGTCGAGGATCCGACCTTTCTCCTCTCGCACTGCCTGACCGAGCCGCGCGGCGCTTCCGACCGCTGGCTGCCGTACGACGTGCCCGAAGCGATGATGCACACCAAAGCCGAGCTCAAAGGCGGCAAATGGGTGATCAACGGCCGCAAGCAGTTCATCAGCAACGGCTACGACGCGAAACTCTACGTCGTCTATGCGACGACCAAGCCGGGGGCGGGCATGACGAAAGGCACCTCGAGCTTCCTCGTGCCTCGCGGCACGCCCGGGTTGTCGGTCGCGCGCTGCAACGAAACGCTGGGCGGACGCTTCATGAACAACGGCGAAATCGTGTTCGAGGACTGCGCCGTGCCCAAGGATCACTGCCTCGTCGAGAACACCGCACTGACCAAGGCCGGGGTCTATTTCCGCCCCGGCAAAATCATTCAGGCGTCAAAAAATCTCGGCATCGCCGTCTCCGCATTCGAAAAAACCGCCGACTACGTGCAGAACTACGTGCAGGGCGGCCGGCCGCTCATCAAGCATCAGGCGGTCGCGATACGTCTCGCCGAGATGGCCACCAAGATATGCGCCGTGCGTTCGCTGTTGAACGAGGCGTCACGCGCGGTCGACGAGGGTGCGCCGGACGCCGAGCAGCTCGTCAACATGGCCAAGCTGTTTGCCTCGGAGGAAGTATTCAAGGTGACGCAGCACGCGGTCGAGCTGCATGGCGGCAACGGCATCATGCTTGACTTCGGCATCGAAAAGCACCTGCGCGACGCCGCAGTTTTCCTGCACATGGACGCGACGGTGGACATTTCCAAGTTCAAGATCGTCAAGTGCATGTTTCCCGATACGGCGGGAGTCTACGCCGGGCCGGAGAAATAAAAAGCCCCGCTCTCGCGGGAGCACCCATCGGGACAGGCGCTCGTGACCATCGAACGCTAACCGCGTTTTTCGGCCGCATGCAGTCAAACTGCCCCCATCACTTCTTGCACCACTGCTCGACCGATTTACGCGCGTTGACGATTTGGGCTGCACGCTCCTCGTCGCCGATGAAAATCCGTTCCCCGGTGTCCGGGTCGACCCGGTTGACCCGCTGACCCTCTTCGAGCGCCTTGAGCTGACCGCGCATCTCATTGCAGTTGCGTTCGGCCTCCTCCGCCCCGGCTTTGTCTTTGGCCGCCTTGGCCTCCGCTTCCTGGCGCTCGAGCTGGCGCTTGAGGAACTCGACGTTCTGCTCCTGGAGTGATTTCTGCGGCGGCGGGCTGCCCGCGTCCGGCGCGCTGTCCCCGCTGCTTTCCCCGCTCTTGCCGATTTGTCGTTGCTGCACGGTGCCGGGTGCGCAGTAATAGGCGTATTCTGTCTCGCCCTTCGCGTTGACGCATTCGAAAATCTGCGCTGCCGCCACATTCGCCAGCATCGTCAGCACAAAAGCCGCGATCGATCGCGTAATCTTCGTCCTCATTGCGCCGACGATACGCTTTTTGCCATGCATGCGTCGCAATTCTGACAAGAACCGCTGCATGCGCATTATGCTTTGCTCATGACCGTTTGAATTCCGCGACCGAGCGCGCGAGCCTGCCATCGCGTGTCTTCAGCGCGCGCGTGACGGCCTTGGTCGCGCCGAACGTCGGCACGTAGGCCGAATGCTTGCCCGCGCCGCCGATCACCGCGATGATGATGTCCCCGGCGCGCTGCACCGCGAACACCGGCGCGTCCGGGCCCGCCTTCGCATACCTCTCCTTGAACGTCACGCGGAAGCGCCGCTCGATGTTCTCCGGCGAGAACTTGCCGAGCGGCAGCGTCGCGTGCTCCTGAAGAAAGCGCTTGGCTTCGGCCTTCGAATAACCGATCGCGACGGTTTTCGCATGCTCGGGGCTCATGATCACCAGCGGCTGCGCCTCATAATAGATATCGTTCGAGCCGGTCACCGACATCGTGCCGGCGATCGTGGTAAGGATGCCTTCCGCGCTGAGGCTCTCGTGATCGTTGATGTTGTGCAGGCATTCGGCGCCGATCACGGTCACCGCGCTCGCCTCGCGCGGCAGGCCGCGCTCGACATGCAGCGGTTCCCACGGGCTCGCCGCTTCGTTCTCCGCGACCAGGTAGCTGTACTTGGACGGCGCGCCGAAAGTCGACATGTCGCCGGTGCCCGGAATCGCGCCGCCGATGTTGAGGAGCGCGAGGCGAATCGCGCGGCCGATGGTCGCGTTCGCCCGCCTGCCGGGGCCGAATGCGTTGTGGCCCGAGTTGATGTCGAGTTCCAGCGCGACCGGCCCATTGACGATCACGAGCGGCGCGCACAGATGTGTGGTCGCCTGGACGCCGTAGAGATTGAACGGCTCTTCGCACATCGCCTCGATCGCGAGCACCAATAGCGGGAAATACTCGGGCCGGCAGCCCGCCATCACCGCGTTGGCCGCCAGCCGCAGCGGGGTCGCCTCACCGTAGCGGGGGGCCATCTTCGCCACCGGCTCGTTCCATGGCCGGTCGCAGTACGCAAGCATCTGTTCGACGCGCTGCATGGTTGGCGGCACGATCGGCAGCCCGTCGCCCCAGCCGCGCTCGAGATACAGCTTGTTGATGCCCTCGAAGTCGTCGTCGGCTTCGAGGCTCGCGCCCGCGGGCCTGAGCAGCTCGGCGAGATCGGTCATTTGGCGTGCTCCTTGATGAGTTCGACCACTTGCGGAATCGCCACATGGGCGCGTCCCTCCACCTGCTCGAGCGAAAGGCCGCCGAGCGGGTGCGGAATCATCACCAGCGGCAGGTCCGGCACGCCGAACACTTTCGCCTGCGTTTTCCCGAGCTTGAGGAAGGGGTCGGAACAGATGACGGCGGTGACGAGACCGCGCTTGCGGAGCTCGGACATGTCGTGGACACTCCACGACGTGCACGAGCCTCAGTCGGCCATTGCGCTGACGACGAGGTCGGCCTCCGCAGTAAGCCGGTCGAGGATTTCTTTGGGCGCCGGCAGGCTGACGCTGCCTTTGCGCAGCGACACCACCGAGGCGATGGGCACGAGCGCCCTCACGCCTTCCACCACGAACTTGAGCAGGTGGTCGGCATTGCCCTTGCTGTTGTCGAGTATGCCGAGGCGCAGCCCGCCCTTGGCCAGCTTGCGTTGCTCCGCCGCGGCCGCGGGCGCGGGCCCCGGGGCCTCCGGCACTACCAGTACGACCTTGCCTGTCATCGTTTGCTCCTTCGCAGCTGCTAATAGGCGACACCGTAACGCTTGAGCGCAGTTTTATCAAACCTGAGCCCGAGCCCGGGCTTGTCCGGCACCACGAGCTCGCCCTTCACCGGGAGCGCCACTTCTTCGTACAGTTTGGCTGACCACGGCATGTACTCGACGGTGAGTCCATGCGGAATGGCGGCGATCAGATGCACGTGGATTTCCGGGATCAGGTGGCTTACTACCGGCAGATTGTAGGCTTCCGCCATGCCGGCGATCTTGAGCCATTGCGTGATGCCGCCCGCGCGCACCAGGTCTATCATCACGACGTCGACCGAGCGCGCCTCGAGCATTTGCCGGAATGGCGCGATACCGTACACGTACTCGCCGCCAGCCACCGGTGTGTCCAGCGCCGCGGCAACGCGCGCGAGCCCTTGATAATCGTCATGTGCGGTCACGTCCTCCAGCCAGAACAAATGGTATTCCTCCAGTCGTTTGCCGATCGAGATCGCCTGGCGCACGTCCCAGCGCTGGTTGATGTCGCACATAAGATCGATCTCCGGGCCGATCGCATCGCGCAGCAGGCGGATGCGCTCGACTTCGCGCTCCGGATTGGTGTCGCCGGGCAGCGCGAGTTGCGTTTTCATCTGCTTGAACCCGCCAGCGACGAGCCTGGGTCCGGCCTTGACTATATGGTCGAGCGGAAACTGGCGCATCAGCGCGCCGCTCGCGTACGTCGGCACGCGTTCGCGGTGCCCGCCGACGAGCTTCGAGAGCGGCAGGTTCAGCGCCTTGCCCTTGATATCCCACAGCGCGATGTCGATGGCGGACAGCGCGAGCGTGAAGATGCCGCCCGGACCGGACGTTCCAGCGGCCGCGCGCAGCTTGGCCACGATCGCCTCGATACGCAGCGGATCTTCGCCGAGCGTGAGCGCGCCGAGCGCATCGACCGCGGCCTTGAGCGCGTCGGTCAGTGCGCCGCCAAAGAACGTGACGCCGATGCCTTCGATGCCTGCGTCGGTGCCGATCGTCAGCGCGACGAAATCGCGCGTAGTTCCAGGCGCCGCGGGCCCGCCGGCCAGCGGTTCATCGACGGGTAATTGCACGATCTGCGAGTGAATATGGGATATTTTCATCGAACTCTCGGTCGTTATTGAATTTACTGCGATCGTTTCAAAGTCCGCACGGCCTGTTTCGGCTGCGCCGGTTTTGGCCGCCACGCGATCGCCTCCTTTGGTTGAAGCATGGTAATTTATCGGCTTATCCCGCACAATCTCATGCGGTGGATACGTCTCGCGGCATTACCGCAAGAGGAGATTAGCATGGCCGTCACTTTCAACGAGAGCGCCGTTGCCCCGGAGCCGATCGGCAATGGCGTCAAACGCCAGCGCCTGCTCACTGCTGCGCGCGTAAAGGACACCAACATCCTGCTCGACCGCTTGACGCTGGACGCGGGCGCCACGATGGAACTCAACGTCCTCGCCGGCAACCTCGCGTGGTTTCAGATGCTCGAAGGCGAAACGGCGCTGCGGCACGGGGGGAGCGAGCAGCAACTGTCCGATGCGCATATCGTGTTTCTGCCGCCGGGCTTCAAGGGCACGCTCGCGAGCAAAGCGGGTGCTGCATTGCTGTACGCCGAAATCCCTGATGCGATCCGATTCGATGCGAACTTCAAGGCGAACCCGCCCAAGCTGCGCGTGGTCGACTGGACGCGCGAGCCGGTGCTCGACTCGGAACACGACGCGCGCAAGCGCATCTACGTGGTGACGCCCAAGCTCTTCGGCACCCATGCGCTGAAGGGCGAAATGATCATCTACCCGCCGGGAACCCAGGCTGCGAACCACCATCACGAAGGCGCCGAGCACTTCATGTACCTGCTCAAGGGCCGAGCCACCGCCTATGCCAACGAAAAACCCTTTCAGGTGCGCAAGGGCGACGTCGTCTATTTCCACGACCTCGAACGGCATTACTTCAAGAGCGTAGGCGACGAGGACATGGTATTCGTCGAGTTCTTCGTGCCCGGCGACTACAAGACGGTGTGGGTCCCCGGCGCGTCGGTCTGCACGTGGGTGCCGACCGGCCGCGACATCCGCGGCGAGAAGCCCGCGCGCGAAATCCCGAAGCACGTCCACGGCATGGCGGACGTTTAAGGCGCCGGGAACCTCAGCCCCGGCCGGGTATCACCGGCAATATCAGCCGCGACGGATGGCGGCCGCCGAAATGATAGGTGTCGCGGCCGGCCTTGAAGCCATAGAAGTGCGTGCGGTCGCCGTTGGCAATGTCGAGCACGATGCGGCTGCCTTTGGCGAAATTCCACGCGGTCGGCCAGATTTCGATTGCAACCTCGTACACTTTACCTGGCTCGAGCGCATCCTCGCGCTGATGCGGGTGAAACGGGCGCAGCGGCGTCGACAGAGCGGGATCCAGCGCGCGGTGCGATGCCTTCTGCCAGCCGCGCGTGATCACCGTCAACCCCGACTCATCGCGCTCGCCTAGGGTCACCACAATATCAGCATCGCGCTGGTCGCTCGACACATAGAGCACGAGCTTCACCGGGCCGGTCACTTCGGTATCGGCGTCGAGCGGCGCGCTCTCGAAGCGCGCCGACCCGAGGTCGCGCAGATAGTCAGCGGGCGGGTAATCGATCGAGCGCGTGCCCTCTGCCGGCGCGGGCTGTTGCGACAAGCCCTGCGCGGTGAGATGCAACTCGGTTATCCGCGCACGCGCAAGCGGCCATTCCTGCTCGAAGCGAAATCCGGGATTTTTGCCCTGCACGTAGATCTTCACCGGCGGCTCGCGGTCGATGCCGTTGTCCTTGCCCCCGACGCACCAGTCGTACCAGCGCTTGAGCTCGAGCATCAGCGCCTCCGTGTGAAACGTGGCCTGCGCGTCGCCGGCAACCATCAGCAGCTTGCGCGGCACCTGGGCGACATTCTCGAAGCCGAGCAGATTGCCGCGCGTGTGCAGCCTGACTTTTTCCCACGCGCCGATCGAATACACCGGTACCTGGATGTCCTTGAGACGCCAGAACGCCGAGCGCTCGCGATAGAAGTCGTCATCGAAGCGCCGGCGGTAGAGTTCGCGCGGCAGGTTGATCGCCATCACGTTCGCCGGCGGGGACGCCTCGAACGGCAGATTGTTGAGCTCGATCTGGCGCATCGACCAGCGGGTGACGAAGTCCTCGCTGAACAGCCCGCCGTGCCACGACCAATCGCGATACATGTCGATCAGCCCATCGTAGGGCGCGATGCCGGCGAGCGAAGGCGGCCGGCACGCCGCCGCGAGCCACTGCACCATCGCGTAATAGCTTTGTCCCAGCATGCCGACGCGGCCGAGCGACCACGGCTGCCGCGCCGCCCATTCGACGGTGTCATACAAGTCGTTCTGTTCGACCGGGCCGAAGAAATCCCACACCCCCTCGGTGCTCTCGCCGGTGCCGCGCGCATCGGTGCGCACGATCGCGTAACCGTGCTTCACCCACCATTCGAAATCGGACGTCTCGCGAAAACGGAACGCCGGATGCGACGGCAGATAGTCGAGCTTCTTCGGATAAGCCGAGGCGACGAGCAGCGTCGGATGGCGCCCCGGTTTTCGCGGGCGATAGATGTCAGCCGCGATGCGCACGCCGTCGCGCATCGGGATACGAACATTGCGCTCGAGCGCGAGTTCGTTGCCCGACGCGACGACTTGCACCTTGCCGGCGCCCGGCGGCGGCCCGGTGGTGAGCGGAATATCCTGCGCCGGCTTCCCAGATGTGCCCATGATCCTGGACATAATACAGGCCGCGTCGGTCGTTGGAATATACGACGCGGCCCGTGCGCATTGTCCGCTTCAGTTGTTCTCCCATGCGCGCCAGCCGGCGAGCAGCGGAAAATACAATCCGAGCATCGCCTGCGGCTCGCCGAGCGCCGCCGCGTAGCGCGCGAGCTGCGCTTCGTAGCGCACACGTTCCCGGTCGAGAAATGCTTCGACATCGGCGCCTTCGTGGCTGCTGGTTTTGTAATCGGCGATCCAGCGCATGCCGGAATCGTCGCGAAACACGCGGTCCATGACCAGAGTGCGGATCGTATTGCCGGAGACGACGCGCATGCGCTTCTCGCTCGTCGCCTCGGCATGCGGGCCAAGCAGCCAGCATCCGCGCGCATCACCGAGCGTCTGCGCCAGTGCGCGCACCGCGCGCTCGGTCGCCTCAACGCGTTCGCCGGCGGGTACGCCGCGGCGTTCGAGCTCGCGTGTGAGACGCGGGCGCAGTGCCTCGACGCGGGCCGGCGTCCAGCCGGCGGACCCGTCCTCCGCAATGCGCTGCAGCCAGCGATGCACGACCGAGCCGACATGGCGCGCAGTCTCGCGCACCCAGCTGAATTCGATCTCCTCCTCCGCGCCACGCTCGTTCGGCGGCGGGGTCCAGCCGGCGGGCGCCGGCGGAGACGGCAGGTTCCAACCCTCGCGGAGTCGGCGCAGGATCGTCGGCACGCGCTCCGCCACGGCGGAGTCGCCCTTCTCCGGTGGTGTGAGCCCGGCAAAAATTTGCTCCGCCACCGGCCACGCGCAGGCGAGCAGGCTGCGCGCGGGTGGCATGGTCTTCCGCGCGCAGGCGAGCAGGTGCAGCCGGTGTTTTGCGCGAGTCGCGGCGACGTATAGCAGGCGCGCCGCCTCGGTGTCCTCCGCCTCGCGGTCTAGGCGTTTCAAGTGTTCGTATGCGGGCTCGTCCTCGGCGCCGGTCTCCTTGATCGGAGCCAGCAGCAGCGAGCGGTCCGGCAGCTCGCGCCAGCGCATGAGCGGCGCGTCGCTCTTGCCCGGCCCGCGGTCGAGCCCCGGCACAATGACGGTGCCGAACTCCAGGCCCTTCGCCTTGTGTATGGTCATGATCTGGAGGTCGTCCTCGGTCGCCGCGACGTCGGGCAGCGCGTAGAGCTCCTCGAGCAATTCGGCGAGCCGCCCGAAGTCGACCCCGCCCGCCTCCTCCAGTACTTCGAGCGCATCGAGGTAGACCTCGGCGTCCTCGAGATCGGTCGGGTCATCGACGCAAGCCGGACCGCCGAGCGCGAGCCACACGCCTTCGACGCGATCGCGCAATGTGCCGCGCAGGCGATCGGCGAGCGCGGGTGCGAGCACGGCGCGGAAGCGTTCGAGAGCAGGAATGCCCTGCGCGATTTCCCACACCGTCTCGTGCCTGCCCTCGAATAAGGCACTTAGCTCCTGCAACCCCAACCCCACCCATGGCGCCCGCAGGATGGCGAGCCACGCGACGCGGTCGGCGAGGTGCGTCAGGGCGCGCGTGAGCGCAAAGAGATCCTGCACGACCTGCTTTTCGCCCAATTGCTCGATCTCGATGGCGCGGTAGCGCATGCGCGATGCCTTCAACGCCGCGACGATTTCGGGCAGGACATTGCGGCTGCGCACGAGGATCGCGCAGTTGCTGCCGGCGGTGCGCACGAGGTCCACGATCGTCGCCGCCTCTGCCGCACGATCAGTGGGCGCATGCCAGGTGGCGGCGTCGCCCGCAAGCGCCGGCTTCTCCGGATCCGGCGTCGCATGCGAATACGGGACCGCGCCGGAAGTCTCGTCCCAGTGCCGCGGCAATACGCGGGTGAAGGTTTCGTTCACCCAGCTCACGAGCCCCGCCTGCGAGCGGAAATTGGTGGTGAGCGCGAGCGGCTCGAGCTTCACGTTCGGCAGCCCCTCACGTTGCGCCTTCCCGAAGAGCTGGACTTCCGCCTCGCGAAAGCGGTAGATGGATTGCATTGGATCGCCGACCACGAAGAGCGTCCGCCCGTCGTCCGGCTGCCAGCCCGCGGTCAGGCGCTCGAGGAGCCCCCACTGCGAGATCGAGGTGTCCTGGAACTCGTCGACCAGGATGTGGCGGATGCGGTGGTCGAGCGCGAGCAGGAGGTCCGTCGGGTCCTCCGGCACGCCCAGCGCGCGCACCGCGCCCTGCGCGATCTCGGTGAAGTCGGCCTCGCCGCGCGCGGCGAACACGAGCTTGAGTTCGGCGGCCGCGAGGGGCAGCAATGCCAGCATGGCTTCCAACGCCTCCCACTGGGCGTCGCTGTAGCGCTCCGGCGGCAGCGCAAGAAGCATGGCGAGCGCCTGGCGCAATGGCTCGTTGCCCGCGAGCGCCTGCGCGTCCTTGGCGCGCTTGCGCCATTCGCCCTTCTTGGTCAGCACGCTTTCGGCAAATTCCACGGATGCGCGCGCGTCGAGGCTGAGCGCATGATCGAGAAGGCGTTGCCGTTCAGCGGCAAAGGCGGCTTCGAGCTCGCCGCGCGTCGGCGCGCGGCCGGTCTTGCGCAGCCACTGGTCGCGCTTCGCGAGCATGTTCGCGATGAGCGAGGCGGCAACGGCGACGTTGTTGTCCAGATGCGCGAGCAGCCGCGCCACGTGCCGGCTCGCGAAATCCGAGACCACCCGCCCCGCGGCCTCGCGGTAGAGCTCGCCCGCGTCCTCGACGATACGCGGCGGCGCGCCGAACTTCGCCAGCACCGGCAGCTGGCGCGCGAGCGACATGCAGAAGGCATCGATGGTCTCGATGCGCAGGCGGTGCGCGACGTGCTGCGCCCGGCCGCCGAGTTGCTCGAGCACGCGCTTCTTCATCTCGCCGGCCGCCTTGCGGGTGAAAGTGATGGCGAGAATTTCCTCGGGCTTACCGGCGCCGTCGAGCAGCTTGAGGTAGCGCGCGACCAGCAGCGAGGTCTTGCCCGAGCCCGCGGGGGCCTGCACGACAAACGAGCGTGCCGGATCAAGCGCGCGCTCGCGCGCTTTCCGATCGGCGCTCGCATCCGGCATCACGCGCTCGTTCATTCCGACTCGCCTTCCCCGTCTTCAGCGAGCACCGGGAGGCGCTCGTGCACCCGGCAGAGCGTCTGCAGATCGCAACTGCGGCAGGTGTGCAGGCCGCGCTTGGGGTCGACCGGCGCGCGGCCGCCGGCGAACTCACTGGCAAGCTTTTCGAGCTCCACCCGCCAGCCTGCGACGAGCGCGTTCCAGTCGAGCGCCGCCTTCACGCCGGGGATGGCGCCCTTGCCCGCGGAGAACCCGGAGAATTTCATGTCGCCCGCACGAACCTTGGCGAAAGCGACGGCCGACACGGCTTCTTGCGCGGTCACCGCGTAGAGCGGCAGCTGCGGGTCGTCGGGCCGCGCGCCCATCCACTCGACAGGCGTGACGCGGCTGCCGGTTTTGTAGTCGATCAGCGCGTGCGTACCGTCCGCGAGGCGATCCATGCGGTCGATGCGGCCGGTGAGCGTGAGGCTGCCGATGTTGAGCCGCCGCTTTTCTTCGGTGTTGACGACTTCAAACGCGGGCCGCTCCCGCTCGGCCGCCAGCCACTCGCCGGCAAGCTTCTGCAGGCGTGCGGCTTCAAGCTCGGCGAAGCGGCCTTCGAGGCCGGCTTCCTGCACTGCATGGCGCGCAGCCTTTTCGAGCGCGGCCGCAAGATCGCCGGCAAGTGCGGCGCTTGAGCGCAGCTCGCGCCACAGGCCGGCCATCATGGCATGCAGGAGCTGCCCGCGTGTTTTCGCATCCGGCCCGGGCGCGGGCGCTTCGAGCGCCTCCGCGGCGAGGCGCCAGCGCGCGAAGGCGCGGAACGGGCACGCGGCCTGATCCGAGAGCACGCGCGTGCCGCCGTGCACCTCCCCCTGCGGCACCTCGGGCGCCGTCTCGTCCTGCCGCTCCCGGAGTTCATTGCGCGCGAAGATCAAGTCACGGAACCGCGGAAAAGCCGGGATTTCCGGGCCCTGCTCCGCGTAGGCGCATATCAGCGGGCTTGCGACGAGCTCGCGGTCGCCGTCCTTGCGCGGCCAGGAGAACACGACTTCGCCCGCAGCGCCCGCCCAACCCGCGGTGAGGCGCCGGTCGAGCGCGAGCGAAGTTTCGGCGGAGGCTTCGGGGATGCCGGCCGCCTTCTGCAGCGCAATCGGCAGGAACGGGTTCGGCCGCGCGGCCAGCGGCCACGCGTCGTCGGTGAGTCCGCTCACCCATAGAGCGTCGAACTCAAGGCCCGCCGACTCGAGCAGACCCAGCACCTGTACCGGCGCCGGCGGCGCCTCAGGCTGGAACAGCGTTTCCGCGCACAGGCGCTTGAGCCGCGCAAGCGCCTCGTGGGCAGAGTAGCGCTCTACCACGTTGCCGAGCCGCGCGAACTCGGCGAGCAGCGCGTTGAAGCGCCGGCGGGCCTGGAACTCCGCCGAGTCGAGCGTGCGCTCGCCGGGAAAGCCTGCGGCCTCCAGCACCGCACTGGAGTGCCGCGCCCAGTCCTGGGGAGTATGCGTTGCCGTCTTCAGCGCGAAGATGCCTTCCAGGCGCGCGCGCAGGGTCGGGCATCCGTCCACCAAGGAAATCAGTTTTGGCAGCGACAGCGTCGCGCCCGCCTTGCGGCGCAGGCGCGCATCGAGCCGGGCGCGAGCGGCCATTTCGCTCTCCGCGCCGCCGAGGAACGGCGAGCGAATGAGCCGGCTCACGTGCTCGAATTCCGCCTCGCGCTGGGAAAAATCGAGCAGCGCAAGCGCGCAGGCCACGATCGGGATTTGCGCGAGCGGCTCGCCCAGCGACACATTGAACGGCAGCAGCGCGCGCGCATTGCCCGGCAGGTTGAAGTCCGGCTGCATGACGCGGGAAAACACGCGCACCACTTCCTTCCGGCGCCGCTGCAGGTCCGGTACCACCACGCCGATCCGGGTCGCACCGGTCTCGAGCCTTGCGCGCGCCCAGCGCGCCGCGCTCTCCAACTCCGCGTCCGGCGAAGCGCAAGACGTGCGGTGCGGCGTGGAGATGCGCCGTTCCGCCGCGCAGGAAAGCAACTCCGCGCCGACGCCCGCCAGAAGATCCGCGGCTTGCGGCGGCAGGATGTCAAAGGCGTAGGCGATGAGGAGATCCGGCTTCCTGACGAGCTTGCCGGCGATCACGTCGGGAAGCACGGCTGAATCTGCGAATCTTTTCGCACCGCGGCGCTTCGCGTACTCGCGCGCCCATTCCGCGAAGGCCCGGGTATCGTCGGTGCCCGCGAATTTCTCCAGCGCCCCGGCGATGCGCCAAGCGTGCGCAAGGCGCCACGCTTCCATCGCGAGCACGGCAGTCTGCGGCACATCGAGGAGCTCACCGCCCCAGCGCGAAGCGCGGATCGCCTCCTCCCACAGCTCGCGCGCCTGCGCGTCGGCAAGCGCGAGCGGCAGCTCGCCGCCGCGGTCTGAATACAATGTGTCCTCGTAGCAACGCTCGACGAACGACGCAAGCGGCAGGATGTCCGCGTCCTCCCAGACGGTCAGGCCCATTGCGGCCTGGCTACGGTCAAACTCCGCCTTCAGCACCTGCGCGAGCCGCTGGTTCGGCGTGACGACCGTGACGCCCGCCGCAGCGCCCTGCGCGAGGCGCGCGAAAAGCTCAGCTTTGGAGAGACGCGGGAATTCGGGGGGAACAGACATCCGGCGCATGATAGCGCCGAACCGACATCACTTCACGAGCTCGCGCCAAGCGCGAGATGCACGCCCGCCTGCTATTTTTCCAGCAGGTGCTTTTTTTCTTTGACCTTCGCCCATTCGTCAGCGTCCGGCGGGGCGTCTTTTTTCTCGATGATCGGCGGCCAGATCTTGGCCAGCTCGGCGTTCAATGCGGTGTATTGCTGTTGGGTCTCGGGCACGTCATCCTCGGCGAAAATCGCCTCCACCGGGCATTCGGCGACGCACAGCGTGCAGTCGATGCATTCGTCGGGATCGATGACGAGGAAGTTGGGGCCTTCGCGAAAGCAGTCCACCGGGCAGACGTCAACGCAGTCGGTGTACTTGCACTTGATGCAGGTTTCGGTAACGACGTAAGTCATGGTAATCCTTGGCTTATTGCGCCATTTGCGGAATGCGAAACAATGATATTTTAGCAGAAACGAGGGTAGCGGCCGGCGGGCGCCGGGGCGCGCTTCCCAAATATCGCGTTTTTGGTTAGCATACGCGCCATCAAGCCTTGTTGCCGCCCTTCGTCGTTTGTCCCGGCGGCATTCCCCTTATTTCAATCGGCAGGAGACGTTCCATGAGTGAGCATATTCATCACGTGACCGACGATACATTCGAGCCGGAAGTTCTGCAGGCCGAAACGCCGGTGCTGGTCGACTACTGGGCCGAGTGGTGCGGACCGTGCAAGATGATTGCGCCGATTCTCGACGAGGTCGCCAAGGAATACGCGGGCAAGCTCAAAGTGGCCAAGCTCAACATCGACGACAACCAGGCCACGCCGCCCAAATACGGCATCCGCGGCATTCCGACCCTGATGCTGTTCAAGAACGGCAACGTCGAGGCGACCAAGGTCGGCGCGGTCTCCAAATCCCAGTTAACGGCATTTATTGACAGCAATATCTGAACTGGTTACCCTTGCATCAAACCATCCGGCAGCCGATCCCGTGACGGGGGCATGCCGGGCGAGCGCAAGCTCCTCCTGCTTTCTTAATTTTTCCCCTGGTTTTTCCCGAGTAACACTCTAACTGTATCTATGCATTTATCCGACCTCAAGAATCTCCATGTCACCGAGCTGGTGGACATGGCCATCACGAACGAAATCGACGGCGCCAGCCGCCTGCGCAAGCAGGAACTGATCTTCGCGCTGCTCAAGAACCGCGCCAAGAAAGGCGAATCCATCTTCGGCGAAGGCACGCTCGAAGTGCTGCCGGACGGCTTCGGCTTCCTGCGCTCGCCCGACACATCCTACCTCGCGGGCACCGACGACATCTATGTGAGCCCGTCGCAGATCCGGCGCTTCAACCTGCACACCGGCGATTCGATCAACGGCGAGATCCGCACACCGAAAGACGGCGAACGCTATTTCGCGCTGGTCAAAGTCGACAAGGTCAACGACGAGCCGCCCGAGAATTCGAAAAACAAGATCCTGTTCGAGAACCTGACGCCGCTGTTCCCCAACGAGCGCTTCGTGATGGAACGCGACATCAAATCGGAGGAAAACCTGACCGGCCGCATCATCGACATCGTCGCGCCGATCGGCAAAGGCCAGCGCGGGCTCATCGTGTCGCCGCCGAAGGCCGGCAAAACCGTGCTGATGCAGCACATAGCGCATTCGATCGCGACGAACAATCCCGAGGTCTACCTGATCGTGCTGCTGATCGACGAGCGGCCCGAGGAAGTAACCGAGATGCAGCGCTCGGTGAAAGGCGAAGTCGTGTCCTCGACTTTCGACGAGCCCGCGACGCGGCACGTGCAGGTCGCGGACATGGTGATCGAGAAGGCGAAACGCCTGATCGAGCACAAGAAGGACGTGGTGATCCTGCTCGACTCGATCACGCGGCTCGCACGCGCTTACAACACCGTAGTCCCCGCGTCGGGCAAGGTGCTGACTGGCGGCGTCGACGCCAACGCGCTGCAGCGGCCGAAGCGTTTCTTCGGCGCCGCGCGCAACATCGAGGAAGGCGGCTCGCTTACCATCATCGCAACCGCGCTGATCGACACCGGCTCGCGCATGGACGACGTGATCTACGAAGAATTCAAGGGCACCGGCAACATGGAAATCCACCTCGACCGGCGCATGGCCGAGAAGCGGATCTACCCGTCGATCAACGTCAACCGCTCCGGCACGCGGCGCGAAGAGCTGCTGATCAAGCAGGAGATCCTGCAGAAGATCTGGGTGCTCAGGAAGCTGCTCTACCCGATGGATGAGCTGGAAGCAACCGAATTTCTCGTGGATAAACTCAGGGCCACGAAGAATAATTCAGACTTTTTCGACTCGATGAGGAGGGGTTAACTTAACCTCGACGGCCGGCATGCGGTCAATCGCTCCGGAACGAAAAAGTCCCTGCCGCCGTTCCCGCAAGCGGGCCTGCGGCTAACGTGTCCCGGCGGCTACTTCTTCGACTCGATGAGGAGGGGTTAACTTAACCTCGACGGCCGGCATGCGGGGGCGAATATGATTCGTTCCACGACCTTCCTGGCATATCTTCTTCTGCTTGTGCTCGCCGGCTGCGCGACCCGCGAGCCGAGCCCCGAA
>Ga0209415_10001477_pt1 | contig 45160 bp, 49 predicted proteins | sample PeaSoiSIISIP2007_FD_187696 | JGI IMG/M metagenome (GOLD analysis project Ga0209415, IMG submission 187696) | Peat soil microbial communities from Weissenstadt, Germany - SII-SIP-2007 (SPAdes) (version 2) | ecosystem: Environmental > Terrestrial > Soil > Wetlands > Peat | place: Germany... | reverse complement strand
GGCGCCGACGGCATCACCGCCCACCTGCGCGAGGATCGCCGCCACATCTCAGACGCCGACATCGAGACGCTGGCGGCGCTTTGCCGCAAGCGCGGCCGCCCGCTCAACTTCGAGATGGCGGTGACCGAGGAGATGCAACAGATCGCGCTCCGCCATCGGCCACACGCCGCCGCCCTGGTGCCCGAGCGGCGCGAGGAGGTCACCACCGAGGGCGGGCTGAACGTGGCCGGCGAGCAGAACAGCGTCGCGCCGGCCGTGGCCCGGCTGAAGGACGCCGGCATCCGCGTTTCCCTGTTCATCGACGCCGATCCGCAGCAGATCGAGGCGGCCGCGCACGTCGGCGCCCAGGTGGTCGAGCTGCACGTGGGCGCCTATTGCATGGCCGTGCGCGAGCGCGATCCGGAGGTCGAGCGGCTCTATGCGCGTCTGTGCGCCGGCGCCGCTCAGGCAGCCGCGCTGGGCCTGGAGGTGCATGCCGGGCACGGCATCGACTACGAGACGGTCCCGGCCATCGCCGCCATCCCCGAGCTCGCCGAGCTCAACATCGGTCATTTTCTGATCGGCGAATCCATCTTCACCGGCCTCGACGCCGCCATCCGCCGCATGCGCGCGCTGATGGACGCCGCGCGCAAAGAGGCCGCCGCTTGATCGTCGGCATCGGCTCCGACCTCGCCGATATCCGGCGTATCGAAAAGACGCTCGAGCGCTTTGGCGACCGGTTCGTGAACCGCATCTTCACCGCCGCCGAGCGAGAGCGCTCCGAGCGCCGCGGCGATCGCGCCTCCAGCTACGCCAAGCGTTTCGCCGCCAAGGAGGCCTGCTCCAAGGCGCTGGGCACGGGCTTAAAGCGCGGCGTCTTCTGGCGCGACATGGGCGTAGTCAATCTGCGCTCCGGCCGCCCGACGCTGTTGCTCACCGGCGGCGCCGCCGCGCGGCTGGCCGAACTCACGCCGGCGGGCATGACCGCGCACGTGCACCTGAGCCTCACCGACGACCACCCTTACGCGCAGGCGTTCGTGATCATCGAGGCGCTGGAGACCCCGCCGGAGCCAACGGCGGCGGCTCGCCTTGCCGGCGCCGCATCGAACGTCTAGCAAAGCGCGCGCCGGCGATGTGGCGGCTGATTTGAAAGACACCAACGCTCCATGACTGCAGACGCCAAAAGCGCGCGCGCCGCCCCGAAGGCGGGCCTGGTCCACGAGATGGTCGAGATCGTCAAGACGATCGTCTACGCACTTTTGATCGCGCTGGTGCTGAAGGTCATCGTGTTCCAGCCCTACACCATCCCCTCGGCGTCGGAGGAGCCGAACCTCTACGAGGGGGACTACATCATCGTCTCGAAGTGGAGCTACGGCTGGAGCCGCCACTCGATCCCGTTCAGCCCGCCGATCTTCTCCGGCCGCGTCTTGTTCCGTCAGCCGCAGCGCGGCGACATCGTGGTGTTCAAGCTGCCGCGCGACGGGCGCACGGACTACATCAAACGGCTGGTCGGCCTGCCCGGCGACACCATCCAACTCAAGGGCGGCCAAGTCTACATCAACGGCAAAGCGCTCCCGCGCTTGCCGATGGCCGACGCCACGGGCGACCTGCCCGACGGGAACGACCTGCCGGTGCTCCGCTTCGACGAGCAGATGCCGAACGGGCGCCAGCACGTCATCCAGAAGGCACCGACCGGCAGCCAGGCCGACAACACAGGCGTCTATGTCGTGCCGCCGCACTGCTACTTCATGCTGGGCGACAACCGCGACAACTCGCTCGACAGCCGCTTCGACCCGGCGATGCCCGCCGATGCCGGCGGCCTCGCCAGCTGCGCCTGGGACCCCTCGCTCGACCAGTACCTGCCGCCGGAATCCGGCGTCGGCTTCGTGCCGGAGGAGGATCTGGTCGGCAAGGCGCAGTTCATCCTCGCCTCCTGGAAACCGGGCGCCTCGTTGCTCAAGCCGTGGACCTGGATCGCCATCCGGTCCGACCGGTTCTTCCACGCTCTGAAATGAACGCCCGCGCCGATGCGGTCGCACGACTGGAGCGCCGCCTGGGCCACGCGTTTGAGGACCCCAGCCTTCTGGAACGCGCGCTGACCCACGCTAGCGCGGCGGGCGGCCACGACAACGCGCGCCACAACGAGGTGCTGGAGTTCCTCGGCGACCGGGTGATCGGGCTGCTCGCCGCCGAACGGCTGGCCGAGCTCTATCCGGAGGCGGCGGAGGGCGCGCTCTCCATCCGGCTCGCCGCCCTTGTCAGCGGCAAGACCTGCGCGGTGGTGGCCGGGGCCGCGGGCCTCGGCGAGGCGCTCCGCCTGGCGGGATCGGAGACGCGCGGGGGCGGGCGTACACGGCCGTCGATCCTCGCCGATGCGGTCGAGGCGGTGATGGCCGCGCTCTACATCGACGGCGGGCTCGCCGTCGCGCGCACCGCCTTCCTGGACCTGTGGGCCGACGCCTTCGCCTCCCTGGACGAGACATCGGCGCGCGATCCGAAGACCGCGCTGCAGGAATGGGCGCAGGGGCTCGGGCGGCCGCTGCCGGACTATGCCGTGGTCGGCCGCGCAGGCCCCGACCATCGCCCCCGTTTCACGGTCTCGGTCAGCGTCCAGGGCCTCGAGCCGGCCGAGGCCGACGGCCCCTCCCGCCAGGAAGCCGAGAAAGCCGCGGCCGCCAAGCTGCTCGCCCGCGAGGGGCTCACGTGAGCGAGCCGTCCACCCGCGCCGGTTTTGCCGCCGTGCTCGGCGCGCCGAACGCGGGCAAGTCGACGCTGGTCAACCGACTGGTCGGCGCCAAGGTGTCGATCGTCACCCAGAAGGTGCAGACAACGCGCTTCCCGGTAAGAGGCGTCGCCATGGTCGGGGAGGCGCAGATCGTGCTCGTCGACACGCCCGGCGTCTTCAAGCCGCGGCGGCGGCTCGAGCGGGCCATGGTGCGCGCGGCGTGGGCCGGGGCGGAGGACGCCGACGTCGTCGTGCATCTGGTCGACGCCCAGGCCGAGCTGGCGGTCGAGGCTGGCGAGGGCCGCCCCGCCGACAAGCTCGCGGTGCAGGACGCGGCGACGATACGCGAGGGCGTCAAAGCTGCGGGCCGGCAAGCGATCCTGGCGATCAACAAGATCGATGGGGTCAAGCGCGAGCGCCTGCTGGCGCTCTCGGAACGGCTGTTCGAGACGGGGGCCTATTGCGAGGTCTTCCTCATCTCCGCCAAGACCGGCTCCGGCGTCGAGGACCTGAAGGCCAGGCTCGCCGCCGCCATGCCCGAAGGCCCGTGGCTCTATCCGGCCGACCAGACCGGCGACCTGCCCGAGCGCCTGCTCGCCGCCGAGATCACCCGCGAGAAGATCTACCTGCGCCTGCACGACGAGCTGCCCTACGCGGCCGCGGTGGAGACCACCGCCTTCACCGAAGCCAAGCGCGGGGCGCTGCGCGTCGAGCAGACCATCTACGTCGAGCGCGAGAGCCAGCGCCCGATCGTGCTCGGCAAGGGCGGCCAGACGCTGAGATGGATCGGCGAGGCGGCGCGGACCGAGCTCGGCGAGATGCTCGGCCGGGCGGTGCACCTCTTCCTCACCGTCAAGGTCAAGGAAAACTGGTCCGAGGCGCGTGAGTTCTACACCGGCGTCGGGCTGGACTTCGATGTGTAGGCGCTGATGGAGTTCGAGGACGACGCCTTTGTGCTTGCGGCGCGCCCGTTCGGCGAGACCGGCGCGATCGTCGAGCTCCTGACCCGCGCCCACGGCCTGTTTGTCGCCCATGTGGCCGGCGGCGCCTCGCGGCGCATGAAGCCCATGATGCAGCCCGGAGCGCGCGTCATCGCCCGCTATCGCGCCCGCGTCTCTGAACAGCTGGGCTCGGCGCAGCTTGAGGCCTCGGGCGAGGGCCCATCGGCGCTGTTCGACCAGCCGCTGGCGCTGGCCGGGCTCGCCGCCGCCGCGGCGGTCGCCGCCGGCGGGCTGGCGGAGCGCGAGCCGCACACCGGCGCCTTCGACGCCTTCGAGACGCTTGTGGCCGCCCTGTCGGACGCCGAGATCTGGCCAGCCGTCTATGTCCGCTTCGAGGCTGGCCTGCTCGAGGCGCTGGGCTTTGCGCTCGACCTGTCCCGCTGCGCCGCCACGGGGACCACCGACGATCTGATCTACGTCAGCCCCAAGTCGGGGCGCGCGGTCAGCCGCGGCGCGGGCGCGCCCTACGCCGCGCGCCTATTGCGCCTGCCACCCTTCCTGCTCTCCGCGCAAGGGGGCTTGCACCCGGGCGACATCGGCGACGGGCTCGTGCTGACCGGGCATTTCCTGGAGAGCTTCGTGTTCGCCGCGATGAACCGGCCGCTGCCGCCCGCGCGGGTCTGGCTGCTGGACCGCCTGCGCGATGCCGGTCGCCTCTAAAAGGAAATCTGCAAACTCCTACTGAAATTATCGGGATTATATATCTGGCGCGCCGCCCGCGCTGGTGCGATGACTATCGCCATCGATCGTCAGCGGGAGGAACCGATGTTCATTCGCGTCCCCGAAGCCCACACCCGTTCCATCGTAAAGGCGGTCAGCTGGCGTGTTGTCGGCAGCCTCGACACCTTCCTCATCAGCTGGCTCGTCACCCACAAGCTGGTGTTCGCGGTCTCGATCTCCTTCTTCGAGACCTTCACCAAGATCGCCATCTACTACGGCCATGAGCGGTTCTGGGCCTGGGTGCCGTGGTGGCGGCCGCGGGTCGACGTCCAGCCGGCCTCGGTCCCGATCGCGCAGAGCTAGGCGCCCCTGGACTTCCCTTAAGAGTCGGGCGATGCCCGGCGCATGGACGACGCAGCGCCGCCGCCGGGGCCCGGCGGCCGCATTCTCGACGAGCCGCTGACCGAGGCGCTTTCGCGCCGCTATCTCGCCTACGCGCTCTCAACCATCACCGACCGCGCGCTGCCGGACGTGCGCGATGGTCTCAAGCCCGTCCAGCGGCGGCTGCTCTACGCCATGCACCGCATGCGGCTGAACCCGGAAGGCGCGACCAAGAAGTGCGCCAAGGTTGTCGGCGACGTGATGGGTCAGTTCCATCCGCACGGCGACCAGTCGATCTACGACGCGCTCGTGCGGCTCGCGCAGACGTTCGCCCAGCGCTACCGGCTGATCGACGGGCAGGGCAACTTCGGCAACATCGACGGCGATAACGCCGCGGCCATGCGCTACACCGAGTGCCGGCTGACCGAAGCGGCGATGCTTCTGCTCGACGGCCTCGACGAGGACGCCGTCGATTTCCGCACGACCTACGACGGCGAAGACGAAGAGCCGGTCGTGCTGCCGGCCGGGTTCCCGAACCTGTTGGCCAACGGCTCGGCGGGCATCGCAGTCGGCATGGCGACCTCCATCCCGCCGCACAACGCCGCCGAGCTGATCGACGCCTGCCTGATCCTCTTAGACAAGCGGTCCGCCACCACCGCTGAGCTGATGGCCGCTGTGCGCGGCCCCGACTTTCCGACCGGCGGGGTGATCGTCGAGACGGCCGCATCGCTGGCCGAAACCTACGAAACCGGCCGCGGCGGCGTGCGGCTGCGCGCGGCCTGGCACGAGGATGCGCAAGGGCGCGGCGTCTACCGGATCATCGTCACCGAGATCCCCTACCAGGTGAAGAAGGCCGAGCTGATCGAGCAGCTTGCGCTCTTGATCGAGAACAAGCGCGCGCCTCTGCTCGCCGACGTCCGCGACGAATCCGCCGAGGACGTGCGCATCGTGATTGAGCCCAAGTCGCGCAACATCCCGGCCGAAGCGCTGATGGACAGCCTCTTTCGGCTCTCCGACCTCGAGGTGCGCTTCCCGGTCAACATGAACGTGCTCGACGCCTCCGGCGCGCCGGGGGTGATGGGGTTGCGCGGGCTTCTGCAGGCCTTCCTCGACCATCGTCGCCAGGTGGTCGTGCGCCGCGCCAGGTTCCGGCTCGAGAAGATCGAGCAGCGCCTGCATGTGCTCGACGGGCTGCTGATCGCCTACCTGAACCTCGATGAGGTGATCCGCATCGTCCGCTACGTCGAGGACGCCAAGGCCGAGCTGATCGCCGCGTTCGCGCTCACCGAGCTGCAGGCCGAGGCCATCCTGAACACCCGCCTGCGCCAGCTCGCGCGGCTGGAGGAAATGGAGATCCGCCGCGAGCACGCGGAGCTGGCCGAGGAGCGCGACGGGCTGACCAAGCTGCTCGAGTCCGAGCGCCAGCAGTGGCGGCTGGTCGGCATCGGCCTGCGCGACGTGCGCAAGATCCTCGGCCCCGACACGGCGGAGGGCGCGCGCCGCTCGCGCTTCGCCGAGGCGCCGGTGGTCGATGCGTCGGTCGCCATCGAGTCGCTGGTCACCCGCGAGCCGATCACCGTCATCCTCTCGGAGCGCGGCTGGATCCGCGCCGCGCGCGGGCGGGTGGAGGACCCCTCGGAGCTCAAGTTCAAGGAGGGCGACAAGCTGGGCTTCCTCGTCCCGGCCGAGACCACAGACAAGCTCCTGATCTTCGCCTCGGACGGACGCTTCTTCACGCTCGTCTGCGACAGGCTTCCGTCCGCCCGCGGCGCCGGCGAGCCGCTCCGCCTGATGCTCGACCTCGACGACCGCGTCGATATCGTCGACGTCTTCGCGCACCAGCCGGGCCGCAAGCGCGTGCTGGCGTCGAAGGCGGGCTATGGCTTCATCATGCCGGAGGACGAGGCGATCGCGTTCCGCCGCGCCGGCAAGCAGGTGCTGAACGGCGAAGCTGTCGTGAGCCTGGAGGCGACGGGCGACCAGATCGCGGTCATCGGCGACAACGGCAAGCTCTTGATCTTCCCGCTCGAGGAGCTGCCCGAGATGCCGCGTGGCAAGGGCGTCAAGCTGCAGAGCTATCGCGAGGGGGGCCTGCGCGACGCGAGCGTGTTCAAGAGCGCGGACGGGGCGTCCTGGACCGACAGCGCCGGCCGCACCCGCGCCTGGCCTGAGTGGCGCGGCTGGCAAGGCCGCCGCGCGGCCGCCGGCAAGCTCGCCCCGCGCGGCTTCCCGTCGAGCAAGCGGTTCCGGCCAAGGTAGCTGGCGCCCAGCGCCCAACCGGCCTATTTCTTCCGCCGAAACATCACAAGAAGAGCCCCATGCTCGTTCTCATCATTCTCGTCGTCATCCTGGTCGTGCTGGGCTTCATGCTGGTCGGCACCTACAATCGGCTGGTCGCCTTGCGGCAGAACGCCAACCAGGCCTTCGCCGACATCGACGTGCAGCTGAAGCAGCGCCAGGATCTGGTGCCGAACCTGGTCGAGACCGTCAAAGGCTACGCGGCGCACGAAAAGACCACGCTCGAGGCGGTCACCAACGCCCGCGCCGCGGCGGCGTCCGCCACCGGCGTGCAGGATCGGGTGCAGGCGGAGAACGCCCTCACCGGCGCACTCCGCCAGCTGTTCGCGGTCGCCGAGGCCTATCCGGACCTGAAGGCCAACGCGAGCTTCATCCAGCTGCAGAACGAGCTGACCGACATCGAGAACAAGCTCGCCGCCGCGCGGCGCTTCTTCAACAACGCGGTCGCCGAGTTCAACGCCGCGATCCAGCAGTTCCCGGCCGTGCTCATCGCCGCCCCGTTCGGCTTCGGGGCGCGGACCTTCTTCGACCTCGGCGAGGATCGCTCGGCGGCGGAAGCCGCGCCGCAGGTCAAGTTCAGCTAGAGTCTTCCCGTGCAGGCCGTCGGCCTTCAGACCTACATCTGGAACAACAACCTCCGCTCGGCCTTCCTCCTGGCGGCCTTCCCGTTCCTCCTGTTCCTTTTGCTCTACGCCGTGGTGCTGATCCTCGTGGGCGCCACGGGCGCCCACGCCAGCTACAGCGACTACTACGCGGCCGCGCCGGCAAGCCCGTTCGCCTACGCAATGCAGGTCACGATCCAGAGCCTGCCGCTGGCCATTGCGGTCGCAGTGATCTGGTTCGTCATCGCCTACTTCGCCAACCAGACCATCATCGACCTCGCCACCGGCGCGCGCCCGATCGAGCGGTCGGAGAACGAGGAGCTGTATAACCTCCTGGAAAACCTCTGCATTTCCCGGGGAATGAAGACGCCGGCCCTGCGCATCATCGAGTCCGAGGACCTGAATGCCTTCGCGACCGGCCTGCACGAGGGGCAGTTCTCGGTCACGGTCACACGCGGCCTGCTCGAGCGGCTGAACCGCGACGAGCTCGAGGCGGTGCTGGGCCACGAGCTGACCCACATCATCAATCGCGACGTCCGCACCATGATCATCGCCGCGGTGTTCGCCGGGATCATCAGCCTCGTCGCCCAGATCATCGCGCGCATGATGCTTTACGGGGGCCGGGGCCGCGGCCGCGGCGGCGGCGCCCTGATCATCATCGGCGTCGCCGCGGCGGCCATCGCCTGGCTGCTCGCGATCGTCATCCGCATGGCCATTTCGCGGCGGCGCGAGTTCATCGCCGACGCCGGCTCGGTCGAGCTGACCAAGAACCCCGATGCCATGATCTCGGCGCTGCAGAAGGTCGCCGGCCACGCCCACCTGGACGCGCCGGAGGAGGTGAGGGGGCTCTTCCTCGAGAACCATGAGGAAGGCATCTTCGGCCTCTTCGCCACCCACCCGCCGATCGAGAAGCGCATCGCCGCGCTGGTGCAATACGCCGCCGGCCACGTCAGTGACCAACCGGCGCAACAGCCGACCCCGCCGCCTTTCGAGAGCGTGCCGTCGCCCCCGTCCTCGGAGGCGGCCAACGGCCCGTGGGGCGCCAAGCCCGGCGGCCCCTGGGGCGACCGCCCAAACGGCCCCTGGGGCTGATCCGCCTTAAGACCCGCTTTATGCGAGCCGCCTAGGCTGCGGCGCATGGATTGGCGACGCCGAGCCTTGCCATGAGCACGACGCCAGTCGCGCCGGCTGGAGCGTTGGCCGCGCTGGCGGCGGTCGATGCCGCGGCCGTGCGCGCGCTCGCCCTGATCGACGCCGGGCAGATCGCCCCTGCTTCAACGCCGGCCACCGCCGCCGAGCCGCCCCCGACCGTAGCCCCGCCGCAGCAGGTCGTGGCCGCCGCGGCGCAGGCGGCCGCCACCGAGCAGACCGGACTAGCGCCGCTGTTCGCCGACTTGGCCGCAGCCCTGAAGGCGCCCGACCTGCCGCCGTCGGTGGCCGCCGCGGCCGCGCGCGTGCAAGTGTTGGCGACGCCGCTCGAACCACCGCCTACGGCCGCGACCCTGAAGGCCGCAACCAGCCAATCAGGCCTGCTGCTGGAGGCGACGATCGCCGCCACCGGCGCGCCGCCGCCCGACGACCTGAAAGCAGCCCTGCTCGCGCTCCGCCAGACGCTCGCGACGGCCGTCGAGGCGGCCCCAACGCCGCCGGCCGCGGCCACCCTGGCGCCTGCGGCGGCGTCCCAGCCCGCAACGGGCGGGCAAAACACGAGCGCCCAGCCCTTGTCCCCACGCGCCGAGGCGATGCTGGCGCATGCCGAACCACCGCCTCCGCCCCCCTATCGCGACGCGCCGCTGCGCGCCCAGCCGCCTGCGGCCGCACGCTTGCCCGCCGATGCGACGGCCGCCACGCTCGTGCGCGCGCTGCTCGAGGACGTAAACGGCGCGCTGGCCCGCCAGGTGCTCTTTCAGCTCGCCTCGCTGCCCAACGCTTCCCCGGCGGTCGAGACCGCGCCGCATTGGATGTTCGAACTGCCGTTCGCGGCCCCGCAAGGCGCGTCGCCGACGCCGTTCGAGATCAGTCGCGACGGCGGCGGTCAGCGGACCGCGGGCGGTGAGGAGGGCGAGCCGACCTGGCGCGCGCGCTTCTCGCTCGACCTCGGCGCCGCCGGGCCGGTGCACGCGCGGGTGAGCCTCGCGGCGGGCCGCGTGCGGGTCGGCCTCTGGGCGGAGCAGGCGGGGACCGCCGCTGCCCTCGACGCCGGGCGCGGGGTTCTCAGCGCGGAGCTTGCCGCCCAACGGTTCGACCCCGCGGTCACGGTCCTTCCCGGCCAGCCGGCGGGCGTGGCCGCCGATCCCGGACAGTTCGTGGACAAGGCGCTGTGAGCAAGCCCGATCGCAAGCCGCTGGCCGTCGCTCTGACGTACGAGCGGCCACGCGCGCCGCGGGTCGTTGCGACCGGCCGGGGCGAGGTCGGTCAGGCGATCATCGATGCGGCCAGGGCCCACGGCGTGCCGCTGGAGCAGAATCCGGAGCTCGCCGAGGCGCTGGCGCAAGTGCCGCTCGACGACGAAATTCCGGAGGACCTTTACCGCGCGGTCGCCACCGTCATCGCCTTCGTGCTGCGCACGGCCAAGCGCGCCCCCGAGCTCGGGCGCTAGCGTCGGTCGCGGGCGGACATCAGCGTCCAGCCGCCGGGGCGCAACACCTCGATGGGATTGAAGCGCGCCTTGTAGGCCATCTTGGCGCTGCCTTGCACCCAATAGCCCAGGTAGACGTACGGCAAGCCGGCCTGCGCCGCTTGCATCACGTGGTCGAGGATGATGAACGAGCCCAGGCTGCGACGAGCCATATCGGGGTCATAGAAGCTGTAGACCAGCGAGAGCCCGTCGGAGAGCACGTCGACCAGCACGCCGGCCACGAGGTCGCCAGGCCCGCGATCCTTCGAGGCAAGGCGATACTCGATCAGGTGAGTGCGGGCGGATGTGTCCTCGACCATGGCGACGTAGTCGGCCCAGGTCATGTCGGCCATGCCGCCCTCGGCGTGGCGGACGAGCAGGTAGCGGCGCAGGAGGTCGAACTGCTCCATCGTCGCTTCAGCTTCGACCAGGTTGCGCATCAGGTCGCCGTTGCGGTCGACCACGCGCCGCTCGGAGCGGGAATAGGGATAGTCGGAAGTCGGGATGCGCGCCGAGACGCAGGCGTCACAGCCCTCGCACGCCGGCCGGTAGGCGATGTTCTGCGAGCGGCGGAAGCCGACCTGGGTCAGCGCGTCGTTGATCGCCGCGCCGTCGCCCAGGGGCAGGTGGGCGAACACCTTGCGCTCGAAGCGGTCGGGCAGATACGGGCACGGCGACGGCGCCGTGAGGAAAAAGCGGAGCTGACGGGTGGCGAAGTGCTGCGTCACTGAGCCTGGATCATCCCAAACGCTTGAGTCTCAAGGACCATTAGGACAAATGCCGCGCCCGCCCGCAAGGGGATGATCGCCGCGGCAAAAACGCGTTTGCCACTAGTGGTTCGGCGGCAGGACGGGGTTCTCGCGCAGGAGCACGATCGCGATCCGCCGGTTGCCCGGCAGCGTCGGGTCGTCGGGGAAGAGGGGATCGGACGCCGCCTTGCCGGCGACCTGATAGACCCGGTCGGGGTCGACGCCAGCGTCCTGCATGATCTGCCGCGCGGCGTCGGCGCGCGCGGCGGACAGCTCCCAGTCGCCAGCCGACTTCGTGCCGTCGGAGTTGGCGCTGGTGTGGCCGGAAATGGTGATGCGGTTGGGCAGCCGCGAGGCGATCTTGGCCACCGCGCGGAGCAGGATCTCCGCGCGTGGATTGGGCTTGGCCGAGCCGGGGTCGAACATCGGTCTCCCCTCTTGGTCGACGAGTTGGATGCGCAGGCCTTCAGGCGTCTGGTCGATCAGCACCTGCTTGGAGAGCTCGGCCAGCTCCGGCATGTCCTGCATGGCCTGTTTCAGCGACTCCGCCGCGCTCTGCAGCGCCGCGTCCTGCCTGGCCTCGAGCTCGTCCTTCAGCGCCTGAGTGCTGGCCGTGTCGAGGTTGGTCGTGCCGACCTTGTTGCTGTTCTGGCCGGAGTTGTCGGCGTTCGGCGGCGCTTCGGGCGCGAGGTTCTCGATGGTCGAGGCCGATCCGTTCGACTTGGTGCCGGCGTCGCCCAGCGCCGTGCCGGCCAGAATGCCGCCCGAGCCCGAGGTCGACTGGCTGACGCTGGCCGGCGCGAAATAGTCGGCGATGCCCCGCTTCTGCTGCGGACTCGTGGTGTTGATCAGCCACATGAGCAGGAAGAAGGCCATCATCGCCGTCACGAAGTCGGCGTAGGCGACCTTCCAGGCGCCGCCGTGGTGGCCGGCGCCGATCACCTTCTTGATCTTCTTGACCAGGACCGGCCGGTCTGAGACCGCCATACCTCACCCCGCCCGCGGAACCGCCGATTCCGACCGGCTGAAACTGCCGGGACAGCGTTAAGATGCGGTTGCCGGGGACGGGCATGGGTCAGGGAGGGTTAAGCATGAAAGTCGCGTTCATCGGGCTTGGCGTCATGGGGGGACCAATGGCCAGCCACCTGGCGAAAGCCGGCCACGACATGGTCGTTTTCAACCGAACGCCGGAGAAGGCGGAATGCTGGGTTCACGCGAACGGGGGCCGGGCGGCGACCAGCGTTGGCGCGGCGGTCGCGGATCGCGAGGCGGTCGCCCTCTGCGTTGGCAACGACAACGACGTGCGCCAGTGCCTGCGGGAGATCCTTCCCGGGCTGCCGAAGGGCGGGGCGATCATCGACCACACCACGGCATCGGCGAGGCTCGCGCGGGAGGCGGCGGCGCTGGCGCACGAGCAAGGGCTCTGGTTCGTCGACGCGCCGGTCTCCGGCGGCCAGGCCGGGGCGGAGAACGGGACGCTTAGCGTCATGGCCGGCGGCGATCCGGAAGCGTTTGCGCTGGCCGAGCCTGTGATGGCCGCCTACGCCAAGGCGATCAAGCGCATCGGCGGGCCGGGCTCCGGCCAACTCTGCAAGATGGTCAACCAGATCGCCATCGCCGGCGTCGTGCAGGGCCTGGCCGAGGCGACGCACTTCGCGCGCCGCGCCGGACTCGACACCGACGCGGTCTACGAGGCCATCTCCAAGGGCGCGGCGCAGTCCTGGCAAATGGACAACCGCTGGAAGACGATCACCGAGGGTAAGTTCGACTTCGGTTTCGCCGTCGACTGGATGCGCAAGGACTTGGGGCTGGTGCTCGACGAAGCGCGCGCGAACGGCGCCCGCCTCGAGCTGACGGCGTTGGTCGACCAGTTCTACGCCGAAGTACAAGCCATGGGCGGCCGCCGCTGGGACACCTCCAGCCTGGCGGCCAGGCTGGAGCGCCCTTGATGCCAAGACTGCTTCCTGCCGTCCTGGCCATCGCGACGCTGGCTCAGGCGGCGCAGGCCCAGACCGTCGCCTGCGACCTGAAGCTCAACGTCATCGACCAGGACCCGGCGGGGTTGAACGTGCGTTCGTCGCCCGGCGGCGCGATCGTGGCGGCGCTGAAAGCGCCGGGCGAGTGGGTCGAGGTTCACGTCATCGGCCAAAGCGGCGCCTGGGCGCAGATAGACGGGGCTACGCTCTATACCGAGGACAACGCCGGCGGCTCGCCGCTTTACCAGGGCCGGGGCTGGGTCGCCTTCGGCAAGCTGGGCTTCGAGGAGTTCGACGAGCACGTGCGCATCTTCGCCGCGCCGAGCGAAGACTCGCGCATCCTGCTAAAGCTCCACACGCCCGATGGGACCAAGCAGCCGAAAGCCGACGTGCTGGGCTGTTCGGGCGACTACCTCCGCGTCCGCATCGGCGCCGTCGTCGGCTGGACCCGCGACTACTGCGACAACCAGTTCACGACGTGCGTCTGACGCGGCGTTTAGGCGGCCAGCATCTCCGCCGCGCGTGGCGCGAAGTAGGTAATGACGCCGGCGCAGCCGGCGCGTTTGAAGGCGGTGAGGCTCTCCAGGATCGCCCGCTCCTCCTCGAGCCAGCCGTTCTGGGCGGCGGCCATCAGCATGGCGTATTCGCCTGAGACCTGGAACGCGAAGGTGGGCATGGCGAACGCCTCGACCACGCGGCGGACGATGTCCAGGTAGGGCATGCCGGGCTTGACCATGACCATGTCGGCCCCCTCGGCGATGTCGAGCGCGACCTCGCGCAGCGCCTCGTCGGAATTGCCCGGGTCCATCTGGTAGGTCTTCTTGTCCGGCGGGTTGTCGACCGAGCCCGCGCCCAACTTCCCCGAGCCGATAGCCTCCCGATACGGTCCATAGAAGGCCGATGCGTACTTCGCGGCATAGGACATGATCATCACGTCCTCGCGGCCAGAGTGCTCCAACGCCTTGCGCAGCGCGCCGACGCGCCCGTCCATCATGTCTGAGGGGGCCAGGATGTCGCAGCCGGCCAGCGCCTGCATCATGCCCTGTTCGACCAGCCGCTCGATTGTGGCGTCGTTCAGGATGCGCCCGCCGGCGACCACGCCGTCATGGCCATGGTCGGTGAAGGGATCGAGCGCCACGTCGCACATGATCCCGACCTCAGGCGCGGCGTCCTTCATCGCCTTCACCGCGCTGGCGACCAGACCGTCCGGATCGTTGGCCGCCGAGCCCTCGGCGTCCTTCTTCGCCCCGTCGATGTGCGGGAAGACGGCGATCGCCGGAATGCCGAGGTCGCGGGCCCGGAGGGCTGCGTTCGCCGCTTCCTTCACAGACAGCCGCTCTACCCCCGGCATAGCGGCGACGGGGATGCGCGCCTCGCGCCCGTCGTGCACGACCAGCGCCCAGATCAGGTCGCTCGGCGTGACTGCGCTTTCGCGCACCAGGCGGCGGATCCAGTCGGCCTGGCGCAGGCGGCGCAGCCGAAGGGCAGGGTAGGGGGCGAGCGGCGCTCTGGTCATCGAACCCGTTGGCTTTGGCGTCAGGCCGCGCTCGTCTGACGCATCGCGTGACGCGTCGCAAGCAGGACGAAGCCGTAGGCCGAGGTCACGATCAGCCATACGCCGGTCAGCACCGCGAACAGGGCGGCCGCGGCCGCGAGCAGCATCATCAGCCCGACATGCGACTGGGTGAAGAGCGCCGTGTCCAGGCTGTCCCAGCGGCCCTCGACCGCGCCGCGGATGACTTCGCCGAGCAGGATCAGGATCGCGCCCAGGCCGCAAAGCGCCGCGATGGTCGTCAGCACGACCCCGACCCAGAAGACGAAGATCTGGAACGAGAAATGGCTGCGCACGGCCGGATCGCCGTGCTGGCGGCGGGCGTAGGCGATTGCGACCGCGACCAGAGCCGGCGCGCCGGCGAAAAACACCGCGAAGAACAACAGTCCGTAGGCCACGAGCGCCAGGTTCCGATCGACGTCGCCGGAATGGTGCGCGCCCGCGAAGTCGGATGCGGCGCTCATCGCCAACCCTCCAAACGGCGCCGCGGACGCCAGAGCGCGTCTGCAGACGGCCAGATTGACAGAGGTTGCCCCCTTGGGGCCAGTTCCTCAACCTTCATCTGAAGCCCAAGGTCCGTGGATGGACTTCGCCCTTACCGATGACCAGCGCGCGATCGAGGCCGCCGCCATCGCGTTTGCGGCCGCCGAATTCGCCCCGCACTCGGCCGAATGGGACGAGGGCGAGGTGTTTCCGGTCGACGCCATGCGTGCGGCGGCGGCATTGGGCTTTGCCGCCATCGTCATCGATCCCGAGCTGGGCGGCGCAGGGCTCGGCCGGCTCGAGGCCGCAATCATCTTCGAGGCGCTGGCGCACGGGGATGTCTCGACCGCGGCCTTCCTCTCCATCCACAACATGGCCAGCTGGATGATCGATCGCTTCGGCGAAGATGCGCTCAGGCGGCGGTTCTTGCCCAAGCTGGCGAGCATGGAGTTGATCGCTTCCTACTGCCTGACAGAGCCGGGCTCGGGCTCCGATGCTGCGGCCTTGCGCACCACCGCCAGGCGCGAGGGCGAGCACTATGTGCTTGACGGGGCGAAAGCCTTCATCTCCGGCGCCGGCGTCTCCGACCTCTACGTTGTCATGGTCCGCACCGGCGAGGCCGGCCCGCGCGGCGTTTCGGCTCTGGTGGTCGAGAAGGAAACCCCCGGCCTTTCGTTCGGCGCGCCGGAGCGCAAGATGGGCTGGCGCAGCCAGCCGACCGCGATCGTGAACTTCGACCGAGCGCGCGTGCCGGTCGCCAACCGCATCGGCGCCGAGGGGGACGGCTTCCGCTTCGCGATGTCGGGACTGGACGGCGGACGGCTCAACATCGCCGCCTGCTCGCTGGGCGGGGCGTCGCTGGCGCTGGCAGCGGCCAAGTCGCACCTGGAGACGCGCCATCAGTTCGGCCGGCCGCTGAAGGAGTTCCAGGCGCTGCAGTTCCGCCTGGCCGACATGGCGACGGAGCTGGAAGCCGCGCGGCTGATGGTCCGCCGCGCCGCCGCGGCGCTGGACGGCGGCGCGCCCGACGCGACCAAGCTCTGCGCCATGGCCAAGCGCTTCGCCACCGACGCGGGCTTCGAGGTCGCCAACCAGGCGCTGCAGCTGCACGGCGGCTACGGCTACCTGAAGGACTATCCGCTGGAGCGGATCGTGAGAGACCTGCGCGTCCACCAAATCCTGGAAGGCACGAACGAGATCATGCGTGTCATCATCGCCCGCGAGATGTTCCGCCAGTGAGCGCAGAGCCCGAAGTCATCACCCGAGCGCAAGCCGGGGTCGGGCGGGTGACCTTGAACCGGCCAGCGGCGCTGAACGCCCTCACCACCGGCATGTGCGAGGCGATGATCAGGGCCCTCCTGGCCTGGCGCGCCGATCCCGCGGTTCGGCTGGTCGTCATCGACCACGCCGGCGAGCGCGGCTTCTGCGCCGGCGGCGACATCCGCATGCTGGCCGAGAGCGGCGCCGGCGACGGCGCGGCGGCGCGCCGGTTCTTCTTCACCGAGTATCGGCTGAACGAGCTCCTGTTCCGCTACGAAAAGCCGGTGGTCGCGATCATGGACGGCGTGACCATGGGGGGCGGGGTTGGGCTCTCCATGCCCGCGCGTTATCGCGTCGCGACCGAGCGGACGAGCTTCGCCATGCCCGAGACGGGCATCGGCCTCTTCCCCGACGTCGGCGGCGGCTGGCACCTGTCGCGTCTGCCGGGGCAGGCGGGTATGTGGCTCGCGCTCACCGGCGCGCGCATCCGCGGCGCCGACTGCCTCGCGCTCGGCATCGCGACGGACTTCGTCGAGAGCACCAAGCTGGATGCCCTCAAGACCACGACCGACCCCGAGACCGTGCTCACCGAGCTTGAGTCCGATCCCGGACCAGCGCCGATCGCCGCGCGTCGCGAGGATATCGATCGGCTGTTTTCCGGCGACAGCGTCGAGGCGATCTTCGCCGCGCTGGGCGCCGATCCTTCCGAATGGGCGAAGGCGCAGCTGGAGACACTTCAGACCAAGTCGCCGCAAACGCTGAAGGTGGCGTTCCGGCAGCTGCGCGGGGGCGCGCACGCAGCCAGCTTCGCCGATGAGATGGGCGTCGAGTACCGCATCGGCGCCCGGGTCGTGCAACGGCATGACTTCCTCGAAGGGGTGCGCGCGGTGATCGTGGAGAAGGACAACGCGCCCAACTGGTCGCCCGCGAACCTGGAAGAGGTGACGCCCGCCATCCTCGAGGCGATCTTCGCGCCCTTGCCGGCGAGCGAGGAATGGACGCCGCTTCCCGATTGAATCGGCCGGGCGGGCGCCTACTTCTGCTAGGCTTGAGGGAAGCCCTGGGAGGACGATCATGCACGCTTTGAAACAGACCGCCGCGCTCGCCGCGGGCCTTGCGCTCGCCGTCGCGGCGAGCGCCGCCTTGGCCGCGCCGGCCTACATCTCCGCCGCCGTCCACGACGCCAACCGGCCCGCGGCCGACACCGCGCGGGACCAGTTCCGCAAGCCGGTCGACATGATGGCGTTCGCCAAGGTTCAGCCGGGCGAGCGCATCCTGGAGCTCATCCCCGGCGGCGGCTATTTCGAGCGGATCTTCTCCGTCGCCATCGGTCCCGACGGCCATCTTTACGAGGCGGTTCCGGTGTTTGGCGGCTCCCCTGACGCTTCGCCCAAGTCGAACGGCATCGCGCACGATCCGCACTACACGAACATCACCGAATTCGCGATGACGCCGCCGAACATCTCCGGCGATGCGCCCTACGACCTGATCTGGACCTCGCAGAACTATCACGACCTGCACCTGACCCGGCTGCACCTCGATATCGCCGCCTTCGACAAGCTGATGTTCGACTCGCTGCGCCATGGCGGCAGCGTCGTCATCGTCGACCACGCCGCGCGGCCGGGCTCCGGCACGACCGACACGGACGCGCTGCACCGGATCGACGAAGATCTGGCGAAGAAGGAAATGAAGGACGCCGGTTTCGTGCTGGTCGCCGAGAGCAACGTGCTGCGCAACCCGAAGGACGATCACACGGTGCGCGTCTTCTCGATGCACGACCACACCGACCAGTTCGTGCTGCGCTGGCGGAAACCTTAAGGCGCGCGCCATGGCCCAGACGGCCTTCATCGGCCTCGGCAACATGGGCGGCGGCATGGCCGCCAATCTGGCCAAGGCGCAGGTCCCCGTCCGCGCGTTCGACCTTGCCGCTTCGGCGGTCGAGCGGGCGGTGGCCGCCGGCTGTGCGAGCGCGCCGACGGCGGCCGACGCCGCGCGCGGGGCGGAGGTGGTCATCACCATGCTGCCGGCCGGCGCGCACGTGCGGGCGGTGATGACGGAGGCGGTTTTTCCGAACGCCGCGGCGGGCGCGTTGATCATCGATTGCTCGACCATCGACGTCGAAACCGCCCGCGACCTAGCGGCCAAGGCGCGCGAGCACGGCTTGCGGTTCGCCGACGCTCCGGTTTCCGGCGGCGTGGCCGGCGCCGAGGGCGCGACGCTGACCTTCATGGTCGGCTGCGAAGAGGCCGATCTGCCGGCCATCGAGCAGACGCTTAGGCCCATGGGCCGGGCGGTAATCCGCGCCGGCGGGCCGGGGACTGGCCAGGCGGTGAAGATCTGCAACAACATGCTGCTCGGCATCTCCATGCTGGGAGTCTGCGAGGCGTTGAACCTCGCCGAGGGGCTCGACCTCGACCCGCGCGCCTTCTTCGAGATCGCCTCGAAGTCGTCCGGCCAGTGCTGGTCGCTGACCAGCTACTGCCCCGTCCCCGAACTCGTTCCGGCTGCCCCATCGAACCGCGACTTCTCGGGCGGGTTTTCGACTGCGATGATGCTCAAGGACCTGAAGCTCGCCCAGGCCGCGGCCGCCACGGTGAGGGTCTCGACCCCGCTCGGCGCGCAGGCCGAGGCGCTCTATGCCCTCTTCGAGCGGCTGGGCTATGGCGGCAAGGACTTCTCGGCCGCCATCAAGCTTTTGGGCGGCCGCCTCGGCGACCTTACCTGATGGGTGATCATCTACGCGATCTTACGGAGGTGGACAGGCTGGGGCGTTCGGGTGCAAAACGCCCGCCGGGTAAGGGCGTTGAAAGGCCCGACGGCTAAGATTTCAATGATGGATTACAAGGCCGCCTTCGAAAAAGCTGTCGACCAGGTCAAGGACGAAGGGCGCTATCGCGTCTTCGCCGACCTGAAGCGCTATCGCGGCGACTTCCCGCGCGCCTGCTGGACGCGTGAGGATGGAAGCCAGCGCGACGTCGTCGTCTGGTGCTCCAACGACTACATTGGCCAGGGGCAGAACCCGGTCGTCATTGAGGCGATGCATCAAGCGCTCGACGAGGCCGGCGCCGGCTCGGGCGGCACGCGCAACATCTCGGGCACCACGCACTACCACGTCCAGCTCGAGCAGGAGCTCGCCCGGCTGCACGGCAAGGAGCACGCGCTTCTGTTCACCTCCGCGTACGTCGCGAATGAAGCGACGCTGTCGACGCTGGCCGAGATCCTGCCCGGCCTGATCATCTATTCGGACGTCCTGAACCATGCCTCGATGATCGCCGGCATCCGCCACGGCCGCGCCGAGCGCCACATCTTCCGCCACAATGATCTGCAGCACCTGGAGTCGATGCTGGTCGACGCCGACCCGAGCGCGCCCAAGCTGATCGCGTTCGAGAGTGTCTACTCCATGGACGGCGACATCGCCGACCTCGCCGGCACGGTGGCGCTGGCCAAGAAGTACAACTGCCTCACCTACCTCGACGAGGTGCACGCGGTCGGTCTCTACGGGCTGCACGGCGGCGGCGTCGCCGAACGCGACGGGCTGGCGGCCGAGATCGACATCATCGAAGGCACGTTCGCCAAGGCGTTCGGCGTCATGGGCGGCTACATCGCTGGCGATGCGATGATGATCGACGCGATCCGGTCTTATGCGTCGGGCTTCATCTTCACCACGTCGTTGCCGCCCACCATCGCCGCCGGCGCGCTCGCATCCGTCCGCTGGCTGGCTGAGCACAACGAGGTTCGCATCCGCCATCAGGAGCGGGCCGAGACGTTGAAGCGGCGTCTGCTCGAGGTTGGCCTGCCGGTCATGCCCTCGGTCAGCCACATCGTGCCGGTGCTGGTTGGCGATCCGGTGCACTGCAAGCTGATCTCCGACCTGCTGCTCGAGGACCACGGCGTATACGTGCAGCCGATCAACTATCCGACCGTGCCGCGCGGCACTGAGCGGCTGCGCTTCACCCCGACGCCGTTCCACACCGACGAGATGATGGACGACCTCGTGGGGGCTCTCGACGCGCTCTGGTCGCGCTGCAACGTCAAGCGCCTGGGCGGATACGCGGCCTAAGGCCTCACCGCACCCGTCAGGCTTGACGGCCTGCAAGAGCGCCCGCGATATCGTTGCGCAGCGTCTGACCAGGGACCGCGCCCATGAGCGACTACGGCGTGCGAGGCAAGCGCCGGCGGGGCATGCTTTTTGGGCTGATCGCAATCGCCGTCGGGGCGCCGCTGCTCATCGGCATGGCGGCGGTCAGCTGGCTGCTGCAGCGCCAGCACGCGATCGAGGAGGCCAAGGCGTGGGACATCACCGGCCCGCCCTGCCCGACGCTGACGCTCGCCCAATACCAGGCGGGTCCGCAACACCCGTTCGAGAGTTTCACCTACGAGGGGATCGGTTTCAGCCGCCTGTACGGCCACGTGAGCTGCAACGCCGTGGTCAACAACGGCGGGACCGGGCTCGGGACCTTTCCCGAATGCCAATTCACCAGCGCCGACACCATCAAGATTACGACGCCGCATGGGGACGTCTACTATTCGACGGGCAGCCACCCGGCGACGGTCGCCGTCCACCAGAACCAGCCGAGTTGCGTCATGAACGGCCACTTCACCGGCCAGTTCGTCCCCACCTCCGACACCGCCGTCAGCACCAGCGGAGGCTAGCGCGACCCGCGCCTGACGCCGCGGCCGAGGCCGATCTTCTTGGCGAATGCCGATCGGCGGGCGGCGTAGACCGGCGCCACCATCGGGTAGTCGGCCGGCAGGCCCCAGCGACGGCGATATTCCTCGGGACTGAGATTGTAGCGGGCGCGCAGGTACCGTTTGAGCATCTTCAGCCTCCGCCCGTCCTCGAGGCAGACGATGTAGTCGTGCTGCACCGAGCGCGAGATCGGCACCGCGGGCCTGCGCCGCTCGGGCTGGACTGGCGGCGCCTTGCCGAGTCCAGCCAGCGCTTCATGCACCGAACTGATCAGGGTGGCGATGGCGTCAACGGGAAGGTTGTTTTCCGCTACGTAGGCGGCGACGATCTCGGCGGTCAAACCCAACAGCGCCGCATCTTCCGTGTCGCCCGAGCGCGGTTCGACGGCCATGTTCCCACCCTGTCCAACGCCCCCCAGCCTTGGGGCCAACGCTTGAAAGGGACGCGGGTTCCGGGTCGCGGGCTTAGCCGATGCCCGGCACGGGAAACTGGCGGCAGAACGCCTCCGTCTCCGCTTTGGTCTTGGCCAGCGCCGCCTCGTCCTTCGGCGCCCGCAGCGTTAGGGCTATCCAGCCGCCGAGCCGGCGCATGTCGTCCTCGCCCATCCCCCGCGTCGTGCACGCCGGCGTGCCCAGCCGAATGCCGGACGGACGGACCGGCGGGAGGGGATCGTCCGGGATCACCTGCTTGTTGGCTGTGATGCCGATGCGGTCGAGGGCGTTCTGCGCCTCGCGGCCGTCGATGCCGAAACTCTTCACGGTGTCGATCACCATCAGATGGTTGTCGGTGCCACCGGTGATCAGGCTCACGCCCTCGTCGAGCAGCGACTGGGCCAGCACCCGCGCGTTCACCAGCGTCTGTTCGGCGTAGACGCGGAACGCCGGCTCGGCGGCTTTCTTGAAGGTGACTGCCGCGCCGGCGACGTTGTTCATGTGCGGCCCGCCCTGCAGACCCGGGAAGACGGCCGCATCGATCGGCGCGGCGTGCGCCTTCTTCGACAGGATGAGCCCGCCGCGCGGCCCGCGCAGGGTCTTGTGGGTGGTGGTGGTGACGACGTCGAAGCCGGCGTCGAAGGGATTGCGCATCACGCCCGCCGCGACCAGCCCGCCGATGTGGGAGATGTCGGCCATGGTAAAGGCCTCGACCTCGTCGGCGACCTCCTTGAAGGCCGCATAGTCGTAGTCGCGCGGATAGGAGGAGTAGCCGCAGAGCACCATCCGCGGCCGCGTCGCCTTCGCCGTTTTCTTGAGCGCGTCGAAGTCGATCGCGCCTCCCTGGTCGGGGAAGGTCTTGTAGCGGACGAAGTTGAACACCTTGCCCATGTGCGAGACCGGTGCTCCGTGGGTCAGGTGGCCGCCGTGGGAGAGATCCATGGCCAGCACCGTGTCGCCGGGCTTCAGGAAAGCGAAATAGACCGCCTGGTTCATCGGCGAGCCGGAGAGGGGTTGCACGTTGGCGTGCTCGGCGCGGAAGAGGCCGCAGGCCCGCTCGCGCGCCGCGCGCTCGATCGCGTCGGTGAACTCCTGGCCGCCGTAGTAGCGCCGGCCGGGATAGCCCTCGGCGTATTTGTTGGTCAGCACCGAGCCCAGGGCGGCCAACACCTCGGGATAGGTGTAGTTTTCCGACGGGATCATCTCGACGCCGTCGGCCTGGCGCCGCTCCTCGCCGGCGATGGCGGCTTCGATCTCGGGGTCGTAGGCGGCGAGGGCCTTGCGATGGGCGTCCATGGGCGCGCTCCGAGCAGGTTGGACCGTCGGCCACTTGTGGAAGCATCCGGCGCCCAGGCGAACGGCTTTGTGTCACGCCCCGCGCTTCCCGATGGTCGATCCCATCCAAGCTCGCCAGTCACGCCGGGCGGGCTGGGCTTACCAGCGCGCCGAAACGGCGGCAAGCGGGCCGCAAAGACGGGTGTCGCCAAGGCTGTGGACGACCGCCCGGTCTTGACGGCGGGCCTGCCGATCTACAACTGATTGGGTGATGGGCGCCTCGGGAGGGCCATATCATGCGTTGCCCCTTCTGCGGACACGAAGAAAGCCAGGTCAAGGACTCGCGCCCGACCGAGGACGGCGCAGTCATCCGTCGCCGCCGCTCGTGCCCGCAGTGCGACGGCCGCTTCACGACGTTCGAGCGGGTGCAGTTGCGCGAGCTGACCATCGTCAAGCGCACCGGCCGCCGCCAGCCGTTCGAGCGCGAGAAGCTGGCCCGCTCCATCTCGCTCGCCATCCGCAAGCGTCCGGTCGATCCCGAGCAGCTCGAGCGCATGATCTCCGGCATCGTGCGCCAGCTCGAGAGCATGGGCGAGACCGAGATTCCGTCGACCGTCGTCGGCGAAATGGTGATGAAGGCGCTGAAGGCGCTGGATGACGTGGCCTACGTTCGCTACGCCTCGGTCTACAGGGATTTCCGCCAGACCGAGGACTTTGCCCGCTTCCTGGGCGAGGAGGGCCTGAGCGAGGAAGGGGCGGCCGAAAAGCGCGAGGCATGAACGCCGCAGCGCGGGCGAGCAGCTTCCCATTGGGCGCCAAGACGCTGGGCGAAGGCTCGCGAGAGGGCTACGAGCGTCTGATGTTCGCTAGGATATCATGGTGAAACGCGCGGCCGCCGCGCACAAGGCCCGCTCCGTCGCCAGGCTCGCGGCCGTGCAGGCGCTCTACCAGATGGAGACCGGCGGCGCCGGCGTGGAGGCGGTCATCCGCGAATTCGGCGAGCACCGGTTCGACCGCGACATCGAGGGAGTCTCGCTCGCCCCCGCCGATGAAGCCTACTTCGCAAAGCTCGTGCGCGGGGTCGTCGCCGAGCAGGCGCGGCTGGACAAGGCGATCCGCCGCCGACTGGTCGAGGGTTGGCGTCTGGAGCGTCTCGACGCGACCGCGCGCGCCATCCTGCGCGTCGGGGCCTTCGAGCTCGTCGGCGGCGACGCGCCGGCCTCGGTCGTGATCGACGAGTACGTCGAAATCGCCAACTGCTTCTTCGACGGGCCGGAGCCCGGCTTCGTCAACGCCGCCCTGGATGCGATCGCGCGCGATGAGCGACCCGCCTGACGAGTTCGAATGGATCGCGCGGGTGCTCAGACCCCTCGCGAAGAATGCGCCAGAAGCCCTTGATTTGGCGGATGATGCGGCGGTAGTCGAGGCGCGGCCGGGGTTCGACCTGGTCGTCTCGCAGGACACGATCGTCGAGGGTGTACATTTCCTGGCCGACGACGCGCCAGATCTCGTCGCGCGCAAGCTCCTGCGGGTGAATCTGTCCGACCTCGCCGGCAAGGGCGCCGAACCTTACGGCTACCTTCTGGCCATCGCCTGGCCGGCGCGGTTCGGCTGGCCGGAGCGCGAGGCGTTCGCCCGCGGCCTCGCCGACGACCAGACCCGTTTCGGCCTCAAGCTCTTCGGCGGCGACACGACCGCAACGCCAGGGCCGCTGGTCGCCAGCGTCACCATCCTCGGCTGGGTTCCGGCTGGAGGGATGGTTCGCCGCGCTGGCGCCGCGCCCGGGGATGTCGTCCTGGTTAGCGGCACGATCGGCGACGGCGGCCTCGGTTTGCGCGCGGCGAAGGGCGAGCTGGTAGGAGTTTCTTACCATGAACAGGCCTGGCTGGCGGCGCGCTATCGCCTGCCCGAGCCGCGGCTCAGCCTCGGCGATCCCTTGCGCGCCTTGGCGCACGCGGCCGCAGACGTGTCCGACGGCCTCGTCGCCGACGCCGGCCATATCGCCGAGGCGAGCGGCGTTGGCGTCGAGCTGGACCTCGATCGGCTGCCCCTGTCCGAGGCGGCGCACGCGTGGTTCAAGGCGGCCGCCGACCCGGTCGCGGCGCGGGCGGAGCTGGCGACGAGCGGCGACGACTACGAGGTCGTCTGCACGGCTTCAGCCGCGCGCGCCGGCGAGCTCGTGGCGGCGGCAAGCGCGCTCGGTGTCCCGATGACCGAGGTGGGGACGGTGACCTCGACATTGGGCGTCCGCGTCTTCGCCGCGGGCCGCCAGGTCGCGGTCCCGCGGCGCGGCTACGTGCATCGCTGATCATGCCCATTCGCGCGGTCGCCTTCGATGTCGGCGAGACCCTGGTCGACGAGACCCGGCACTGGGGCGAGTGGGCCGACTGGATGGGTGTCACCCGTCTGACCTTCTTCGCCGCCCTAGGCTCGGTCATCGAGCGCGGCGGCCATCACCACGCGGTCTTTCAGCTGGTTCAGGCGGGCTTTGACCTCGATGCGGCGCGGCGCGCGCGGGAGGCGACCGGCTGGACCTACGACTTTGCACCGAGCGACTTCTATCCCGACGCGCTGCCATGCCTCGCCGCGCTCAAGGCCGGCGGATACCGGGTCGGCATCGCCGGCAACCAGCCGGAGGCGGCCGAGGACGCCCTGCTCGCCGCTGGCGCGCGGGCGGATTTCGTCGCCTCTTCAACGCGTTGGGGCGTCGAGAAGCCGTCGCCCGCCTTCTTCGCGCGCGTGGCCGAGGCGGCGGGCGTGAGCCCGGCCCAAATCGCCTACGTCGGCGACCGCCTCGACAACGACGTCCTGCCCGCTCGCGCCGCCGGTATGACCGCCGTCTTCATCCGGCGCGGCCCCTGGGCCATCATCCAGGCACGGTCTGAGAACTTGGAACAGGCGCACGTCTGCATCGAGTCATTGTCAGAACTCGTTGATATACTGGCGCAAAAAGACGGACATTAAGCGAGCTTCACCAGCATCTTTCCAAGGTTTTCGCCCTTGAACAGCTTGAAGAAAGCCTCGGGCGCCCGCTCGATGCCCACCTCGACCGTCTCGCGCCACTTGATCTTGCCCTGAGCCGCCCAGTCGGCGAACTCGCGCCGGAAGGCGGGACCCATGTCGCCATGGCTCGAGACGATGAAGCCCTCCAGCCGAAGCTGCTTGCCGACCGCCAGCATCAGGCCGCGCACGCCCTCGCCGAGGTCGGTGGCGTTGTAGCCGGCGATCATGCCGCAGAGGGCAAAGCGCGCGAACGGTTTGGCGGCGACCAGCGCCGCCTCCAGGTGCGTGCCGCCGACGTTCTCGAAATAGACGTCGATGCCGCCAGGCGCAGCGCGCATCAGGGCGGCCGTCAGGTCGGGCTCGGCCTTGTAGTCGATGGCGTGGTCGACGCCGATCTCCTTCAAGTAAGCGATCTTCTCAGGCCCCCCGGCCGAGCCGATGACGGTGTGACCTTTGAGCTTGGCGATCTGGCAGACCATCTGCCCGACCGCGCCGGCGGCGGCCGACACGAAGACCACGTCGCCCTCCTTGAGCGCGGCGATCTTGATCAGGCCGACGTAGGCCGTCAGTCCCGGCATGCCGGCCGCGCCCAGGAAGGTTTGCGGCGGTAGCCCGTGGGTCTCCAGCTTTTCGAGCGCGCCGGCCGGGGCATTGAACGCCTCGCGCCAACCGAAGAAGCTGGACACGAGGTCGCCCGGCTTCAGCGTTTCGGCCTTCGAGGCAACCACCTCGCCGATGGCGCCGCCCTGCAGCGCCTGGCCGAGCTGGAAGGGCGGCACGTAGCTCCGCACGTCGTTCATGCGGCCGCGCATGTAGGGGTCGACCGTCATCCAGAGGTTCTTGACCGTCACCTCTCCGGATGCGGCATCGGCGACGTCGACCGTCGCGAGCTCGAAGTTGTTGCGGGTCGGCATCCCGACCGGCCGTGATTTCAGGCGGACTTCTCTGGAGGTGATCGACATGGCCGGCTCCTGGGGCGTGGCAGCTGCACGCGTTGGCGGCTCGACATAGAGCAAGCGGCCCTGCCCGTCATGCCGGAGTGGACAAACGGGCGCCGCGCGGACAGAGCTTCGCCCGGTTGCGCCGCGAAGGACCCCAATGGCTGCAGGTCAGGTGTTGCGAGCCGGCGTCGTCGGCGCCGGCGTTTTCGGCGGCTACCACGCCGGCCAATACGCGCGGCTCGCCGACGTGACGCTGACCGGCGTCTACGACCCCGACGAGGCGCGGGCCGTTGCGCTGGCGGCCAAGCACGGCGCGCGCGCCGTCGAGCGGCTGGATCAGCTGTGGGAGCTGGTCGACGTGGCAACTATTGCTTCGCCGGCGACCGCCCACGCGGATGAGGCCCTAGCCGGCCTCACGGCGGGAAAGTCGCTCTATGTGGAAAAGCCAATCGCGACCACGCTCGAGGAGGCCGACCGGATCGTCGCGCTGGCGGCTGAGCATAGGTTGGTCGCCGCCTGCGGTTTCCTCGAACGGGCGGGCTTCGCCGCCATGGGCCTGTTCGATATCCCCGAGCAGCCGCTGTTGCTCGAGGCCGTGCGTTTCGGCGAGCCCAGCCCGCGCAGTCTCGACGTCTCCGTCGTCATCGACCTGATGATCCACGACCTCGATCTGGCGCTCGCGCTCTCGCGCGCCCAGCCGGTGGCCGTCGAGGCGGAGGGCGCAATGCGAGGCAACGACAGCTTCGACATCGTCGAGGCCGAGGCGACCTTCGACGACGGGTTCACCGCCCGCTTTCGCGCCTCGCGCGTCGCCGAGGCGCGCGAGCGGAGCATGCGCATCGTCTATCCCTCGGGCGAGGTGACGGTGGATTTCCTGGCGCGCACCTTTTCGAACACCACGCCGTTCGCGCTCGATAGCGACTACCACCAGACCCCGGCCGGACGCGATCCGCTCGGCGCGAGCATCGGGCGTTTCCTGGCCGTCGTGCGCGGCGAGAGCGCCCGCCCGCTCGCCGACGCCGTCGACGGCGCCCGCGCGCTCGACCTGGCGCTGGCCGTCGAGCAGGCGGTCTGGGGCGGCTAGCTTTTGCGCGCGAGCGCCGGCTCGGCTAGGGATGCCGGCCTCTGGACCAAGAGGCCGCCATGACCCGCAACGCAGACGGAACCTGGGACAAATCCAAGCTGCCCAGCCGGCATGTGACCGAGGGGCCGTCCCGCGCGCCGCACCGCTCGTACTACTATGCGATGGGGCTCGGCACGCGCGAGATCGCCCAGCCGTTCGTCGGCGTCGTTTCCTGCTGGAACGAGGCCGCGCCGTGCAACACCGCGCTGATGCGCCAGGCGCATGCCGCGAGCGACGGCGTCAAAGCGGCCGGCGCCACGCCGCGCGAGTTCTGCACCATCACCGTCACCGACGGCATCGCCATGGGCCACGAGGGCATGAAGTCCTCGCTGGTCAGCCGCGACTTGATCGCCGACTCCGTCGAGCTCACCGTGCGCGGCCACGGCTACGACGCGATCGTCGGCGTGGCCGGCTGCGACAAGAGCCTGCCCGGCATGATGATGGCGATGCTGCGCCTGAACGTGCCATCGGTTTTCCTCTACGGCGGCTCGATCCTTCCCGGGCGCTGGCATGGGCGCGACGTGACCGTGGTCGACGTCTTCGAGGCTGTCGGCCAGCACTCGGCCGGCAAGCTCAGCCTGGGCGATCTCTGCGACCTCGAGCAGCACGCCTGCCCCGGCGACGGGGCCTGCGGCGGCCAGTTCACCGCCAACACCATGGCCTGCGTTTCGGAAGGCATCGGGCTCGCGCTGCCGCTCTCGGCCGCGCTGCCAGCGCCCTACGAGAGCCGCGACCAGTACGCCCGCGCTTCGGGCGAGGCGGTCGTGCGCCTGATCGAGCGCAACATCCGCCCGCGCGACATCTGCACCCGCCAGGCATTCGAAAACGCCGCCGTCGTGGTCGCGGCGACCGGCGGCTCGACCAACGGCGGCCTGCACCTGCCGGCGATGGCGAACGAGTGCGGCGTCGACTTCACCCTGCGCGACTTCGCCGAGATCGCGCGCCGCACGCCGTACCTCGCCGACCTGAAGCCTGGCGGCCGCTATGTGGCCAAGGACATGGGCGAGGCCGGCGGCATGCCCGTCCTGCTCAAGACCCTGCTCGAGGGCGGCTTCATCCACGGCGACTGCATGACGGTCACCGGCAAGACGATCGCGGAGAACCTCGCCGACGTGAAATGGCGCGACGACCAGGACGTGATCCGCCCTGTGTCGAACCCGCTCTCCGCGACCGGCGGGCAGGTCGGGCTCTGGGGCTCGCTCGCGCCCGAGGGCGCCATCATCAAGGTCGCGGGCCTCTCGGAGCGCAAGCATCGCGGCCCGGCGCGTGTGTTCGACGGCGAGGAAGCCTGCTTCGCGTCTGTCGAAGCCGGCGACTACAAGGACGGGGACGTGCTGGTCATCCGCTACGAGGGGCCGAAGGGCGGGCCGGGGATGCGCGAGATGCTGTCCACGACCGCCGCGCTGACCGGGCAGGGCAGGGGCGACAAGGTGGCGCTCGTCACCGACGGCCGCTTCTCTGGCGGCACCCACGGGCTCTGCGTCGGCCACGTCGGGCCTGAAGCGCAGGACGGCGGCCCCATCGGCCTGGTCGAGAACGGCGACATCATCTCGATCGATGCCGAAGCCGGGACCATCGAGATCGAGGTTGACCCGATCGTGCTCGAACGGCGCCTGCGCCACTGGGCACCGCGGCAGATCGACTTCGGCTCAGGAGCGCTGTGGAAATACGCCCAAGGCGTTGGCCCCGCCTACCTTGGGGCCGTCACCCACCCGGGCTTCAAGGGCGAGCGCAAGGTCTACGCAGATATCTGAGGCGAAGATGACGACCGCCAACCCCACGGCCGATCCGGCTGACGACATCCTCGAGGGGCCGCGCTTCGACAGCCTCTACAAGACTGTGATCGAGCCGCAGCTCGAAACACTGGAGCAAAAGCGCAAGGCGGCCGTTCGCGTCTTTCTTGTCATCCTGATGATCGGCGCGGTCCCGATCGTGGCCGAGCTTCTGTTCGTGCGCGGCGTCCCGCTGCTGTTCGTGACGATCGCGGTCGTCGCCGTCGTCGCCTACATCCCAGTCAGCCGTGTGCGGATGGCATCGAAGGAGACGGTGATCAACGCGCTCTGCGCGCCGCTCGACATCCTCTACGCCGAGACCAAGATCACGCCGCCGGCCTTCGACACCTTCCTCTCGCTCAACCTGTTGCCGCGCCCCAGCGGCAAGGTCTTCCAGGACTCCTTCAGCGGCCGGCATGGCGATTTCGACTTCGCGCTCTGCCAGGCGACGCTCCAGCAAGGCTCGAGCAAGTCGGAGCACGTTGTCTTCCGTGGCCAGATCTTTCGCATCACAACGCCCAGGCGGTTGCTCGGGACCACGGTCGTGCTGCGCGACTCCGGCTGGCTCGACCGCTTCGAATGTCCGGCCGGCCTGCAGAAGGTCGGATTGGAGGACCCCCAGTTCAACAAGATCTTCGCGGTGTTCGGCTCCGACCAGGTCGAGGCGCGGGAGATCCTCGACCCCGTGTTCATGGAGCAGCTGGTCGCGCTCGAACAGGCCTACGCCGGCGAACACGTGCGCTGCGGCTTCGTCGGCCCCGACCTTCTCATCGCCGTCGAAGGCCCGCTGCGCTTCGAGATCGGCGGCATGTTCAGCACGCTGGTCGACCGCGCGCGGGTTGAGCGCATCGCGGGCGACATCGAGGCCGTGTTCAAGCTCATCGACCAGTTCAAAAGCGCATGAGGACACTCGGGCTCCTGGGCGGCATGAGTTGGGAAAGCTCGGCCGTCTACTATCGCCGCCTGAACGGGGGCGTGCGCCAGCGGCTGGGCGGGCAGCATTCGGCCAAGCTCGTCATGTGGTCGGCCGACTTCGCGCCGATCGCCGCCATGCAAGCGGATGGCCGCTGGGACGAGGCGACCGCTGTGCTGGTCGATGCCGCGCGCGGGCTCGAACGCGCCGGCGCCGAGGCAATCCTGATCTGCGCCAACACGATGCACCGGATGGCCGGCGAGGTCGCCGCGGCGGTTGGTGTTCCGCTGATCCACGTCGCCGACGTCACCGCCGCGGCTATCCGCGCCGCCGGAGTCCAGAGGCCCCTGCTGCTGGCCACGGCGTTCGTCATGGAGCAGCCGTTCTACCGCGAGCGCTTGCGGGCGCGTGGCGTCGAAACGCTCGTCCCCCCGGAGGACGAGCGCCGGTGGCTGCACGCGATCATCTTCGATGAACTTGTGCAGGGCCGCTTCGAGGCCGGCTCGAGAGCGGAGGTCCTAGCCATGGTCGACCGCGCGGGCGCCGACCATGGCGCCGACGCCGTCATCTTCGGCTGCACCGAGATCGGTATGCTCGTTCCCGCCGGCGACGTATCGGTCCCCGTCTTCGACACCCTCGAACTGCACGTCGAAGCGGCGCTCGCCTTCGCGCTGGGCTAGCCGAGCGGGTGAATGCCGCCGGTGAAGTACGGGTGCGCCCAGAGCACCGCGGCCCAGACGGCGACGGCGACGAGCAGCCGCCACCAGATTTCGCCCACCTTCAGCTGCTGGCGGCCCTGAACGATGGCGGCGAACGGAATGTTCGAAGTTTTGGCCTCGAACGCGCGATAGCGGTCGCCCAGCGCGCGCCTGCGCTTGGCGTCGATGCTGAGCGGGCCTAGGAGCGCCGTGATCAGGATGCCGCCGAACAGGATGAGGTCGGCCAGCCGGCCGTTGGCGATGATGTGCGCGACCGCCCAGATCGCCGCGCCCCACAGGAAGGGATGCCGCGTGATGCGCGTCATGCCGGTGACCGCCGTCGGCTTGTCCACCTGCGCATCGCCGCGGACGCGGGTCGGGCTGTTGGTGAGCAAGCCCGGTACGGCGAACAGGAAGGCGATGAAGACGAGCAGAATCGCCGGGTCGCGGGTTGCGTGGCCAATGCCCCAGAAGGCTTGGTTTTGCGCCGACGCGCGCGCGCCGCCGAACGCGATGATCATCCAGACCAACGCGCCGATCGAGGCGAGCGAGAAAATGCCCAAGTAGGCCCCTTCGCCAGTGACCGCGACGATGCGGTCGCGCACGGACGTTCCGGAGATCAGGAAGTGGATGGCGATGAAGGCGGCCGCCGCCGCAACGAGCATCAGCATGGCGAGCCTCCCTCGGTCGTAGTCGCACCATGCTCCGCGCCCCGGCTCAAGGGAAGGAAAGGGTGTCGGCCAGCAGGCCCTTCGCGTGCATGTAGTCGGCGAGCGAGGTGAAGCTCGCCGTCCGGATCGCCCCGTGCTGGTCGTCGAGCGCCAGCCGGCCATCGATGACAGCGCCGAACGTGCGCACCAGGGGATTTAGCTTCACGTCGGTCGGCTTGAACTCCCTGCGGATGGCGGCGTCGATGCGGTCGACGTCGGTGATGTCGAGGCGCGCGGCCACCACAAGGCGGAGCAGGAAATCGGTGCAGTTCTGATGCCGGCGCTCGAACGGGTTGGCCATCAGGCTGTAGGCGGGATTGTGCAAGGCCGCGTAGGCCGGCGAGTGGAGCAGCGCCAGCAGTCGCGCCTGCATCGCGTCTGTCGGGATCAGCACTGCGGCCCTAGGGGGCGTGACCGAGCCGGTGAAGAAGCCCTGCGGCGTGTCCTCCACGAGGTCCGAGCGGTCGCACGGCAGGCGCCGACCGTCGCCTTGGTAGAGGTTGAAGGTCGAGTAGCTGGCGCCGGCGTCATCCGCGCGCACCCAGAGCCCGCCGTGGCTGAACAGCATGTCCTTGGGCATGTCCCCGGGCGGCAGGCCGACGCGGAAGACGATCGCAACCTTGGCGCTGCGGGCGGCGAGCGCGCTTTCGACGGCCACGGCGAACGCGCCGGCGTCCACGGCGCTCAAGTGCCGCGCCGGCAGCGCCGGGCAGGCCGCGTGGGCCGGCGCACCGACCAGCGCCAGCGCGAGCGCCAGCATGCCCCACAGCGCCGCCAACGAGCCCTGGTGGACCCGGGTCAATTCAGATTGAGCTCGACCACCACCGGCACGTGGTCGGAGGGCTTGTCCCAGCCGCGCGCCGACTTGTGGATGGTGACGCCGGCCAGTCTGTCTGCCGCCTGCGGCGAGAGCAGGGCATGGTCGATGCGGATGCCGTGGTTCCGCTGCCAGGCGCCGGCCTGGTAGTCCCAGAAGGTGTAGCCGCCCGGTGCGCCAACGGCCTCGGCATAGGCGTCGGTGAGCCCCAGCCACTTCAGCGCGCGCCAGGCCGCCCGGGTCTCCGGCTGGAAGAGCGCGTCGCCCATCCAGGACGCCGGGTTGTCGGCGTCCTCCGGCTCCGGGATGACGTTGTAGTCGCCGGTGAGCACGAAGCGCTCCTCGAGCGCCAGCAGCGCGCGCGCATGGGCGTTCAGCCGCTCCATCCAGGCCAGCTTGTAGTCGAAGCGGTCGGTGCCGATCGGGTTGCCGTTTGGCAGGTAGATCGACGCCACGCGAACCGGCTCTGGACCCGAGACCACCGCTTCGATGTAACGGGCATGGTCGTCGCCATCGTCGCCCGGCAGCCCCTTGCGCACGTCCTCGAGCGGCGTCTTCGAGAGCAGGGCGACGCCGTTGTAGCTCTTCTGGCCGTGGACGGCCGTGTTGTAGCCCAGCCGCTCGAACGCATCGGTGGGGAACTTCTCGTCGACGCACTTGATCTCCTGCAGGCAGGCGACGTCGGGGCTCGCCTCGGAGAACCACTTCAGCACCGTGTCCAACCGGGCGTTGACCGAGTTGACGTTCCAGGTCGCAATGCGCATGGGCTTAGTCTGCAACGGTCCCGTTCGGGACGGAAGCCGCTTTGGAGTGAACGATGACCGCGTCCGTCGCCGACAATCCCATCCTTGCCGATTGGGGGAGCGCCCACGGCGGCGCGCCGGCGTTCGACAAGATCAGCGTCGAGCACTTCCTGCCGGGGCTCGACGAGGCGATGGCCCGCTACCGCGCCGAGCTCGCCGTGATCGCGTCCAACCCGGAACCGCCGAGCTTTGGGAACACGCTCGAGGCCATGGAGCGGTCGGGCCGCGCCTTCCGCCAGGCGACGGCGCTGATGAGCGTCTTCACCTCCACCATGAACAGCCCGGCGATGCAGGCGGTGCAGCGCGAGGCGGCCCCCAAGCTCGCCGCGTTTCGTGACGAGATCTTCCACAACCGACCGCTGTTCGATCGCATCCGCGCCGTCTACGAGGCGCGCGAAACCGCGGGGCTCACGCCGGAGCAGCAGCGGCTGGCCCATGTCATCCACCAGCGCTTCGAGCGGCAGGGCGCGGCGTTGCCGCCGGCCGAGAAGCATCGCCTGGCCGAGATCAACCAGCGCCTGGCCAGCCTCTACACCGCGTTCAGCCAGAACATCCTGGCCGACGAAGAGGGCTTGGCGCTCATCCTCGACTCCGAAGCCGACCTCGACGGCCTGCCGACCGACATGATCGAGGCCGCGCGCGTCGCCGCCGCCGAGCGCGGTCACTCCGGCAAGTGGGCGATCCCCAACACCCGCTCGGCCATGGATCCGTTCCTGACCTATTCCACGCGCCGCGACCTGCGCGAGAAGGCGCTGAAGCTCTGGTCGAGCCGCGGCGACAATGCGGGCGAGCACGACAACAACCCGATCATGACCGAGGTGCTCAAGCTGCGCGTCGAGAAGGCGAAGCTGCTCGGGCATCCGACTTTTGCCCACTGGATCACCGACGGGCAGATGGCCAAGACTCCGGACGCCGCCATGGGCCTCCTGCGCCAGGTCTGGGGCCCGGCCGTCGCCCGGGCGCGCGAAGAGATCGCCGAGATGCAGGAGATCGCCGCCGCCGAAGGTTCCAACGAGCCGCTCGAGGCGTGGGATTACCGCTACTACGCTGAGAAAGTCCGGCAGGCCAAATACGACCTCAGCGACGAGGCGGTGAAGCCCTACCTGCAGCTCGACAAGCTGCGTGAGGCGATGTTCTGGGCCGCAGGCGAAATCTACGACCTGACGTTCAAGCGGGTCGACGACGCGCCGGTCTACCACCCGGACGTCGAGGTCTTCGAGGTCGCCCGCGGCGGGGAGCGCGTCGGCCTTTGGTACTTCGATTTTCTCGCTCGCGCCGGCAAGAGCTCCGGCGCCTGGATGAGCGAGTACCGCACGCAACAGGGCCTCGCCGGCGTCCCGCCGGTGATCTCCAACAACTCCAACTTCATTCCGGCCGGGCCCGGCGAGCCGGTCCTGATCTCATGGACCGATGCGGTGACGCTGTTCCACGAGTTCGGCCACGGCCTGCACGGGCTGAACTCGAAGGTGACCTACCCGTCGCTCGCGGGCACCGCGGTGGTGCGCGACTTCGTCGAGCTGCCGAGCCAGTTGAACGAGCGCTGGCTGCCGACGCCGGAGCTGCTGCGGCGTTTCGCCGTCCACTATCGGACAGGCGAGCCGATGCCGGCGGAGCTGACCGAAAAGGTGCTCAAGGCGCAGAATTTCCGCCAGGGGTTCAACACCACCGAATACCTCGCCTGCGCCATCCTCGACCTGGAGGCGCATTTGGCGGCCGACGAGGCGTTCGACGCAAGGGCGTTCGAGCGCGACGCGCTGGCCAAGCTGGGCATGCCGCGCGAGATCGTCCTGCGCCACCGGCTGCCGCATTTCTCCCATGTGTTCTCAGGCGAGTCCTACGCGGCGGGCTACTTCAACTACATCTGGGCCGACGTCTTGAGCGCCGACGCGGCCGAAGCCTTCGCCGAGGCGCCAGGCGGCTTCTACGATCGCGCGCTCGCCAAGACGCTGCTGGAGACTGTGCTCAGCGTCGGCAACACGGTCGACGCCGCTGAGACCTACCGGCGCTTCCGCGGCCGCGACGCGGAGACCGGCGCACTGATGCGCAGCCGCGGCTTCGAGCCGGCGAACGCCTGACGCCGCGCTTGCGCATCGTCGCGATCGCCGCCCCGGACGATCCGCGCATCGCGGCCTATCGCGAGGTGCGCGAACGCGATCTGGCCGGCCGCAAGGACGGCTTCATCGCCGAGGGCGAGGTGGTGCTGCGCGTGCTGCTGAGCCCTGGCGCGCGCTGCAAGCCGAAGTCGCTGTTGATCGCCGAAAACCGGCTCGCGCGCCTAGAGCCGCTCATCGCCGAGCTCGACACCGCCATCCCGGTCTATGCAGCGAGCCAGGCGGTCATGAACGCGATCGTGGGCTTCCCCATCCATCGCGGCATGCTGGCGCTCGGCGAGCGGCCGCCCGATCCAGGCGCGGGCGTGCTTCTTGCCGGCCTGCCGCCTCGCGCGCTGGTCATGGTCCTCTTCGGCGTCGCCAACCACGACAACATGGGCGGGCTGTTCCGCAACGCCGCCGCCTTCGGGGTTGACGCGGTTCTGCTCGACCCGCGTTCGTGCGATCCGCTGTATCGCAAGGCCATCCGTGTGTCGGTCGGCGCTACGCTGAGGGCTCCGTTCGCCCGCTTGGCCGAGGGCGAGGACGCGCTCGCGCTTCTAGAGGGCGCAGGGTTCACGCCGCTCGCCCTCTCGCCGAGCGGAGCCGAGCCGGTCGCCGCCGTCGTGCGGCCGGCGCGGGCGGCGGTCCTGTTCGGCGCGGAGGGGCCGGGTTTGCCGCCGGACCTCCTCGCGCGGGCCCGGACGCTGGCTATCCCGATGGCGGCCGGCTGGGATTCGCTGAACGTCGCCGCCGCCAGCGCCATCGTGCTGCACAAGCTCACGTCGGACGAGGCGTGGCGCTGATTCCGCGGGCGTTGCGTCAAAACCGGTGCTTTTATGCGCCCCTCGCGGATGCTCAGCCCCGCGTTCACGTCACAGCCTGGGGGGTCCATGGCGACCGCAGCGAGCATTCAGGGGGACGCCGCCCCAAGCCGACCTGACCGGGCGCTGATGCTGGCGTCGATCGTGATCGTCGTGGGCGTCCTCTCCACCACGCTCGCTCAGACCGGCGTGCTCGCCCGCCTTCCGCTGCAGAACATGCTCAAGAACGAGCTGCACATCAGCCGCTCGGCCAGCGCCAGCTTCTTCTTCCTCGCCGGCCTGCTCTGGTATTTCAAGCCGCTGGCCGGGATCTTCACAGACGCCTTCCCCATCCTCGGCACCCGCCGGCGCAGCTACCTCCTGATCTCGACCGTGCTGGCCACCGCGTGCTGGCTCGGCCTCTACTTCACGCCGCACCGCTACGGCCCGCTGCTGTGGACCTGCATGCTGATCAGCAGCTGCATGGTATTCGCGAGCGTCGTGATCGGCGGCTACATGGTCGAGATCGCCCAGGCGATCCGGGGCACGGGGCGGCTGACCGCGATCCGCCAGTTCGTTGGCCTGGGCTGTTCGCTGGTCGCCAGCCCGGCCGGCGGCTACCTGGCGGCGATCAGCTTCGGATGGACCGCCGTCGCCTGCGGCGGGGTCATGGCGCTTCTGTTCCCGGCAACGCTGTTGTTCCTGCGCGAGGAGCGCAAGCGGGTGATCGCGAGCGAGGTCCTGGCCGATGCCGGGCGGCAGCTCGCTCGCGTCGGCTCGGCGGGCGCCATGTGGGCCGCGGCCGGGCTCTCGGCGCTGTTCTACGTCGCGCCCGGGCTGTCGACGGCGTTCTTCTACCGGCAGCAGGACGTGCTGCACATGACCACGGTCCTGCAGGGCTACGCCGGATCGGTCGGCGTTGCGACCGGCTTCGCCGCCGTTCTCGCATACGCCTACGCCTGCCGGAGGATCAACTTCCGCGTGCTTTTGCTCGGCAGCATGGCGGTGGCCGGCGCCGCGCACATCCTTTTCATCTACTACACCTCGATCCCCCGAGCGTTCGCGCTGGGTGCCCTGGACGGATTCACCTTCACGCTGGCGGAGCTGGTGATGATGGATCTGGCGATGCGCGCGACGCCGGCTGGCAGCGAGGGACTGGGTTTCTCGCTGATGATGAGCGCGCGCAACCTGCCGCTGTTCGCGACCGACGTGCTGGGCTCGAACCTGCTCGACCACTTCCACTGGACGTTCAACGCGCTCGTGCTCGCCAACGCTGCCGTCATGATCGCCTCGACGCCGCTCATGCTGCTGCTGCCGCGCCGCTACTTCCGCGCTCGCGACGCCGAGCTTATCCGGGAAGAAGAGCTCTACGAGCCAGCGCCCGTGCCCGCCACCCAGATCGAGACCTGAGCCTGCTCAGTCCTGCGCGAAGCGCGCCAGGTCGCTGGCGGCGCCCTTGTCAAAGCGTCTAGGGCGCCGCGTGCGCCTTGACGAAAGCAGCGACCGCGTCGGCGACGCCGGGGGCGAGCGGCAGGCTCGGGTCGGCGTAAGTCGCGATGTTGGCGGTCCGGTCTGCCGGCGCGACCTTGAGGACGTGGTTCACGCCCTGCAGCAGCACGAGTTCGACGCCCGGGCGGGCGTGCGCCAGCATCTGGGCGTCCTCGACCGACACCTGCAGGTCTGTCGTCCCCTGCATGACGAGCACGGGGCCGGCATAGGCGGCGAGCAGCTTCACCGGATCCTGCGCCATCAGATCGACCAGGTAGTCCTGCACCGAGGGGCGAAAGAGCGGCAACAGCGCCGGGTTCATGCTGGCAGCGTCGACATGCTGGCCCGCTTCAAGCTTGGCGAGCGCCGCCAGCGCCTCGGGTAGGATCGGCGCGTTTGCCGGGTTGTCCTTCAGCTGCTCAGCGATCACGTCGCCGAACCGGCGGCCCATGCCGGAAACCAGGATGATCCCGCAGATCCCCTCCGGCCGCTGCGCCGCCGCCTCTGCGACCAGCGCCCCCTCGCTGTGCCCGAGCACCCAGATGCATGGCGCGCCGGTCGTCGCCTTCAGCGACGCGATCCAGGCGTGCACGTCGCTCGCATAGTCGCCGATGGTCACCTGGTCGGGGCTCTTGACCGCCGGCGCGCTCGCGAACATGCCGCGCTTGTCGATGCGGGCGCTGGCGATGTCGTCAACGGCGAGCGCTTCGGCGAGCAGGCGGTACGGCGCGGCCTTCACCCCCAAAGGATCGTCGCCGTCGCGATCTGTAGGCCCCGAGCCCGGGACGATCAGGACCACAGGTGCGTGCGGGTTGTCCGCCGGCGCGAGCAGCGTGCCTTTCAGCAGCACAAGCGGCCCCGGCGCCGCGACGAAAGTCTCGATCGGCGCGGCCATGGCGGGTTCGGCTACGAGGGCGGCTAGGGCAGCGACGACGGCCGCAGCGATGGCGTATCTGGGCATCCGCTAACGCTGGATCGTCGCGTTAGATCGAGAAGCTGACGCCGCAGCCGCAGCTGGAGCGGGCGTTGGGGTTGCGAACGCGGAACTCGGCGCCGGCGAGCTCGTCGACGAAGTCGATCTCTGCGCCGTTCAGAAGCGCCAGCGAAACGACGTCGACCAGCGCGGACGCCCCGTCGCGCTCCACCTTAAGGTCGTCCGGATCTGCGGCATCGACCAAGTCGAACTTGTAGGAGAAGCCCGAGCAACCGCCGGCCTCGACAGCCACGCGCAGCATCACCGGCCGGCCCTCGCGCCGGGCGATGGCGTGCAGCCGCTGGGCGGCGCTTTCGGAGAGGGTGACGGGCGTTGGCATCGGTGCTGCTGACTCGGGTTCACTCCTATATGAGACCAGCGCGGCTTGTGCGAAAGAGGCGCCGCTACCGCAAGGATTGCCGCATGGCGCCTGCAAAGGCTCCGCCCACGCCGTTCCGCGCCTCCTTCGCCGCCGATCCGGCGGCCTCGGCCGGGCGGCGATACCCCGAGCCCGCCAGCCGCACGCGCACGCCCTTCGCTCGCGATCGCGACCGCATCATCCACACCCAGGCGTTCCGGCGGCTGAAGGAGAAGACCCAGGTCTTCGTCGCTCACGAAGGCGACCATTTCCGCACCCGGCTCACCCATTCGCTCGAGGTCTCGCAGATCGCCCGCTCGCTGGCCAAGGCGCTAGGTCTGGACGACGACCTGGCCGAGGCGGTCGCACTTGCCCACGATCTCGGCCACCCTCCGTTCGGCCATGCCGGCGAGGAGGCGCTCGACGCCGCGAGCGAGCTCTACGGCGGCTTCGACCACAATGTGCAGACCTTCCGTGTCGTCACCGAGCTCGAGCGCCGCTACCCCGACTTCGACGGACTGAACCTCAGCTGGGAGACGCTCGAGGGCGTGGTCAAGCACAACGGCCCGATTCTGGACCGCCTGGAGCGCCCGTCGTGGCGGCCGATCGCCCGTTTCAACGCCGAGTACGACTTGAGGCCCGGGACATACGCCTCCGCCGAGGCGCAGGTCGCCGCCCTGGCCGACGACATCGCCTACAACAACCACGACGTGGACGATGGCCTGCAGGCCGGCCTCTTCGGCCTCGACGAGCTGATGAGCGTGCCGCTGATCGGGCCGATCCTGGCCGCGCTCAAGGCCGACCGGCCGACGCTCGACGAGCAGCTCACCCGGCTGGAGGCGGTTCGGCGGATGATCGGCGCCATGGTCGACGACGTGCTCGCGCAGACGGCGCGCAACGTCAGCGACGGCCATGTGGAGAGCATCGAGGACGTGCGCGCGCTCGCCCGGCCGCTGGTCGGCTTCTCGACCGAGATGGCCGAGGACCTGGGTCGCTTGCGGCTCTTCCTGACGCGCCGGATGTATCGGCATTTCCGCGTCAACCGCACGCGCAGCCAGGCGCGCCGCATCATCGCCGAGCTGTTCGCGCTGTTCACCGCCGAGCCCGACGTGCTGCCGACCGAGTGGTACGAGCGGGCGCGGATGCGCGACGAGGCCGGGCGTGCGCGCGTCGTCTGCGACTACATCGCCGGCATGACCGACCGCTACGCCATCGAGGAACACCGCAAGCTGTTCAATCTCGACGTCTGGGGGTGATCGGGCGGCCAGCGGCTCGCGAAACGGCGTTAGAGTGGGGCGAGGGGGGTGATTCGCGGGGGACCTCGGCGGAGCTTTGAGCATGACCGACCAGGATCGCGGCGCCTATGCGCCGCAGAACGATGCGCCGCTCGCCTTCGACCCCAGGCGCGCCGGCGCACGGCGCGGGCCGCCGCCGGTGACGCTGGTCGTGAGCGTGGTCGTGCTCTGCGCGATCGTGATCGGCGGCGTCATGCTCTACCGGCACGGCGCGCGCGAGCCTGGCCAGGCCCCGCAGGTGGTCGGGACGCCGGTGGGCGACTTCAAGCAGGCGCCGCCCTCGTCCGAGGCCCCCGCCGACTCGTCCGCCAGCCTGCAGATCTACAAGACCGAGGTGCCGCCGGCGGGCGAGACTCCGCCGGCGCCCGCCTTCGCGCCGCCGCCCGAGCAGCCCAGGCCCAGGCCGATCGCGCGGCCGGCGCCGACCCCGCCCGTGACCGCCGCATCGCTGCGGCCGGCCGAGCCGGCACCGACGATTGTCGCGCAGAACACAGTGCGCAGCCCTGTCCAGGCCACCGCGAAGATCGCGCCGCCTCCGCCCAAAGCGCCGCCGGCGCCGAAGACGGTCGTCGCCAAGCTGGCGCCGCCGAAAGCGCCGCCGGCCGTGAAGGTCCCGCCCGCCGAGCCCACAACGGCGCCGACGACCGGCGGCGAGGCGCTGGTGCAGATCGGCGCGCTCTCCTCGCCTGCGCTCGCCGATAAGGCCTGGGGCGACGTCGCCAAGCAGATGAGCGGGGCGATGTCCGGCAAGACCCGCAAGGTCGAGACGACCTCGAAGGACGGCAAGACCTTTTACCGTGCCTACGTCGGCGGGTTCGCCGATCACGCGGCGGCGGTCGGCTTCTGCTCGGCGCTGAAGGCGAAGGGCACGTTCTGCATCGTGCGGTGAGCGCGCGCGCCTGCATCCTCGGCTGTTCCGGAGCGGCGCTGAGCGGCGCCGAGCGCGGCTTCTTCCGCGCGGCCGACCCGTGGGGCTTCATTCTATTCAGGCGCAACGTCGAGAGCCCGGACCAGGTGCGCCGGCTGGTCGAGGCCTTGCGCGCCAGCGTGGGCCGCTCGGACGCGCCGGTTCTGATCGACCAGGAGGGCGGCAGGGTCCAGCGGCTTCGGCCGCCCCACTGGCCGGCCTATCCGCCCAGCGGCGCCTATGGCGAGATCCCGTCCGCGGAGCGGCGCGAGATGGTCTGGCTGGGCGCGCGCCTGATCGCCCATGACCTGCACGCGCTTGGCGTCACGGTCGACTGCCTGCCGGTGCTCGACGTTCCGGCGCCGGACGCCCACGAGGTGATCGGCGACCGCGCCTACGCGCGCGAGCCCGCCGAAGTGGCGCGCCTTGGCCGCGCCGCGGCCGAGGGTCTCATTGCCGGCGACGTGCTGCCGGTCATCAAGCACATCCCTGGCCACGGGCGCGCCCGCGTCGACAGCCACAAGCGCTTGCCCGCGGTCGACGCCTCGCTGGCCGAGCTCGAGGCGCGCGACTTTGCGCCCTTCCGCGCGTTGGCCGACATGCCGATGGCGATGACCGCGCACGTGGTCTACCGCGCGCTCGATCGCGCGCGCCCCGCCACGACCTCGCCGTTGGTTATCGCCGATATCATCAGGGGCGCCATCGGCTTTCAGGGCCTCCTGATCAGCGACGATCTCTCGATGAATGCGCTGAAGGGCGGGCTTGGGGAGCGGACGCGGGCCGCGCTCGCCGCCGGCTGCGACGTGGCCCTCCACTGCAACGGCGATGCGGAGGAGATGGCGAGCGTCGTCGACGCGGCGCCTACGCTCGCCGGCGAGGCGCTGGCGAGGGCGAAGGCCGCGCTCGCTCGCCTGCCTCGCGAGATCGGTCTCTTCGACGCGATGGAAGGGCGCGCTCGCTTTGACGCCGCCTTCGATGGAAGATGGGCGGCATGAGTCAGGTCGATCAGCCGTCCTTCGACTTCGCCGCCGCCGAAGCCGCCGCGGAGGATGGCGCGGCGCTGATCGTCGACCTCGACGGCTACGAGGGGCCGCTGCACATCCTGCTGGCGCTCGCGCGCGCCCAGAAGGTCGATCTGCTCAAGCTTTCCATCACCGACCTCGCCGACCAGTACCTGGCCTTCATCGCCACCGCCCAGCGCGCCAATTTCATCCTCGCCGCCGACTACCTCGTGATGGCGGCCTGGCTCGCCTACCTGAAGTCGCGCCTGCTGTTGCCCAGCTTTGCGCCCCGCCAGGCCGGCGAGCGCGCGCCGGAGGAGCTGGCCCGGGAGCTGGCGATCCGCCTCGCCCACCTGGATGCGCTGCGCAAGGCCGCCGAAGCCCTGCAGGCGCGGCCGATCCTCAGGCGTGACGTCTTCCCGCGCGGCGACCCGGAGGCCATCCAGATCACCGCCTCGCGACCGCTGGAGGGCGACCTCTATGCGCTGGTGCAGGCTTACGTCGGCCAGCGCGTGCGCGACACGGGGCGCCACTATCGACCGACCGCGCCCAAGGCCTACGCGCTCGAGGACGCCCGCCATCGGTTGCGCGGCCAGCTGCCCGAGCTCCGCGCCTGGACGGCGCTGGCGGCGATCGCGCCGTTCGCGGCCCTGGGCGACCCGGACGCGCCGACCCGGGCTTCGTTCCTGGCCTCGACGCTGGCCGCCGGCCTGGAGCTGGTGCGAGAAGGCGAGCTCGAGGCGCGCCAGCTCGAGGCGTTCGCCGAGCTCTACCTCCGCGCCCGCCTCAGGCTGGAGGCCGCGGAGTGACCGATCCGGCCGAGACCGAACGGCGCATCGAGGCGCTGTTGTTCGCCGCCGCCGGGCCGCTGAGCGCGGCCGACCTGGCGCGTCGGTTGCCCGAGGGCGCCGACGTTGGGCCGGCCCTGATGGCGCTGAAGGCCCGTTATGCCGAGCGCGGCGTGAACCTCGTCTGCGTCGCAGACATGTGGCGGCTGCAGACTGCGCCCGATCTCGCCTTCCTGATGACCGAGGAGCGGCAGGAGCCGCGTCGCCTGTCGAAAGCGGCGCTCGAGACGCTGGCCATCGTCGCCTACCACCAGCCGACCACCCGTGCCGAGATCGAGGCGATCCGCGGCGTGCAGGAGAGCCGCGGCACGGTCGATCTCTTGCTCGAGATCGGTCTTATCCGCATGCGCGGGCGCCGGCGCTCGCCCGGGCGGCCGATCACCTTCGGAACCACCAGCGCCTTCCTCGAGCACTATGGCCTTGCCAGCCTCGCCGACCTGCCGGGAGCGCAGGAGATGAAGAGCTTGGGCCTCGTCGGCGACGAGCTCGGCTTCGACTTCACGACCCCGGATCCAGCGCTCGCGCGCCCCGACGACGAGGAGTTGCCGGAACCCGCCGACGCCCCCGAGTTCAACCAGGACTATCTCGGCGAAGCGGACTGACGGCCGCTGGCCTGACGAGTTGCCTGCCGGCGCCGGGCTATGGTCTATGCGGGCATGTCCACTGTTCCCGCCGCACAGCCGAACAGGTTCGCGCGCGCGGTCCGCGCGCTGTCGCAGACCGGCCGTCGGATCGAGGCGGCGGTCGAGCGCTGGCTTGCGAAGAACTCGCTTGCTGAAACCAGCGAGATCATCTCGCGCACCGCCGTCCCGTGGGCCGCAACGCTCGAGGCCAACTGGACCACGATCCGCCGCGAGCTGGACGAGGTGCTGCGCGAGCGGGCGGCGCTGCCGACGATGCAGGAACTGTCGCCGTATCAGGAACGGATCGTGCAGGGACGTGTTTGGAAGGCGTTCGTCTTCCGCGCCTACGGCATGCGCTTTTCCGACAACTGCCGGCGTTGTCCCGAGACGGCGAAGTTGCTCGACGCCGTTCCTGGCCTCGAGGTCGCCTTCTTCTCCGTGCTCGAGCCTGGCGCGCACCTGGCTGCGCACCGCGGCGCCTATAAAGGCCTGATCCGCACCCATCTCGGCCTTGTGGTTCCTGAACCGCGCGACCGGGTGCGAATGAAGGTCGGCGGCGAAACCATCGTCTGGCAAGAGGGCAGGGCGGTCACGTTCGACGACACCTACCGGCACGAGGTCTGGAACGACACAGATGGCGTGCGCGTCGTGCTCTTGATCGACACGCCGCGGCCGCTCGCCCCGGGCGCGGCCCGCGTCAATTGGCTGATCGTGCGCGGGGCGCGCATCGCGCCGATGGCCTTCGAGTTCTACCGCCGGCTCCGTAAGCGGCCGTCCGAGATCAAGGCCTGAGGGGCGGCGAATGGCCACCGAGGACGACGTCCGTCGCCTCGCGCTGGCATTGCCGGGCGTCATCGCCGACGAGCGCCACGGCCAGCGCCACTATACGATCGAGGGGAAGGCTATCGCGTGGGCCTACTTGGCGCGGGACAAGCCAAAGGAGAAACGCACGCTCCGCACCGGCATGGTCGCCATCCGCTGCCCGCTGGAAGAGAAGGAGATGCTGATCGAGGCGGCGCCGGAGATCTACTTCGACGACGACCACTATCGCGGCTTTCCCGGCGTGCTCGTCCGGCTGGCGGCGATCAGCGAGGCGGAGCTTGCGGTGCGCCTCGCTCGTGCGTTCGAGATCCAGGCGCCCAAACCCCGCGAGCGCTAGGCTTGCCGCTCAGGGGCGCGCTTGCTAAACGCTCGCCCTCCGGCCACGCGCGCCGGCGGGTCACGCTCTCCGGCGCGATTGTTCGTTGTCTGGAGGAGTGTAGCTCAGCTGGTAGAGCATCGGTCTCCAAAACCGAGGGCCGGGGGTTCGAGTCCC
>Ga0209415_10001476_pt1 | contig 45165 bp, 44 predicted proteins | sample PeaSoiSIISIP2007_FD_187696 | JGI IMG/M metagenome (GOLD analysis project Ga0209415, IMG submission 187696) | Peat soil microbial communities from Weissenstadt, Germany - SII-SIP-2007 (SPAdes) (version 2) | ecosystem: Environmental > Terrestrial > Soil > Wetlands > Peat | place: Germany... | reverse complement strand
ACTTCGGAGGAGGCTTCCGATGGTCGCTGAAAAATCTACCTTGACAACAAAACCCCCATACGAGCCCGGCAATGACGAACAAAGGTGAATAAGTGTGATCGCAACCTGCTTTAGATTATCGTCGACCTCTCTCCCTCGCCCGTAAGCGGGCGAGGGAATCCCTTAACATCACTTGCTTTGACCGATTCGGGCCGAAGCCGGATGGCCGGGCATTTTCAGGCGTTTGCCGGTGTCGACGACATCGCTTCCCGTGACTTTGAAGATCGAAAAATCGCTGTCGTTAAAATTGCCGACATAGAGATAGCCGCCGTCGGGCGAAAAACCGATCGCTTCGGGCACGCCGCCGACCTCCAGTTCCTTCAGCTTCGTCACTTTCTTGCCGTCGATCTTCAGCACCTGGATGGTGCCGTTCTTTTCGTAGAAGAAGGCGTTCTTCGCCGCCGTCGAGCCGCGGATAACGGTCGCCACGGCGATGTCGCCCTTCGGACTGATGGCCAGACCTTCCGGGAAATCGCCGATGGCGATGCGGTCGACGACCCGCGGCGGCTGGGCTTCCAGATCGATGACCGTCACATCGTCGACACTGCCGTCGGAGGCCAGGCTTCCCTGATCGGCGGTCAGCGCCAGCTTGCTGTCGGGTGTCACCACCACATTGTAAGGCATCAGACCGGTGGGCAGATCGATCTTGCTGTAGGTCACCTTGCCGTCGACAACGTCCAATATCGAGATTTGGTGGGCCAGGTTGCGAACCGCCAACGCCCGCTTGCCATCGGGCGTGAATTGCACATGGGCGACGCTGTCGGGAAAGGAGATGCTGTCGACCAGCTTGACGTCGGTCCCCTTGATCGCGAGCACGCTGACCGATTTGTCGGCCCGATTGGCCACCAGGGCCAGATCGCCCTTGGCATTGATATCGAGACCGGAGGGCTGTTTGCCGCCGGCGATGGTATCGAGCAGCCGGGGCGGATCGACGGTCAGATCGATGACGAAGATCTTGTTGTCGGGCACCAGTTTCAACGTGCCGTTGTCATTCACCACATCGATGGAATCGGCCAACAAAGCGAATTTCCCCGACGGATGAACGGCGAGATTGGTCGGCGGCCCGGCGATGCTGTTGGGCAACGGAATCACGCTGTCGATCTTGGGATTGGCCGGATCGGACAGATCGACGACCGCGAAGGTATCTTTGCCTGGCGGAAAGAAAACCGGCTTGCCGTCGTCGTTCCACAGATATTTTTCATCATTGCCGATGATCATCAGTGGCTTGGCCTGCGCCGCCAACACCGGACCGACCGCCATAACGACGGCGAATGCTCCGATGGTCAAAGTCGAGCGAATGGTCATTGCGACTTACCCCCCCATTTTGACGTTTTATTTATCAACCACAGCATGAAGCGCCGTAGGGAGGTTTGTCAAATTTCCAGAGGAGACTTTTCCTATTCCCGCGCCAGATCCTGCCATTTGAAAATCACCGCCGCCGCCAGTGTCAAGACGACCGTGGTCCCAAGCAGAACAAGCATCGCCAGCACCGTCTTGACATCGGGAAAGACGTCCGCCTGCGGTCCCCAGCGCAGCAGTTGTTCCGCCGCCAGTGACGGAAAAACAAACTGAGCCGCGGGAAGCGTCAGTCCGCCCGACATCTTGTCAGCAACCACCGCTTCGACGAAAGCGACCATGGACACCGACGCCATGGTCCCCACCGTGGAACGGCTCATCACCGCCATGAGAGCCGCCATTGCGCCCCAGACGGACATTTTCAAGACCGATGCCAGCCATGCGAACGTAATGATCCGCCATGACGCCACGAAGTCCTCGACCCCGGGCATCGGATGGTGCCAAATCAGGGCCTCGACGACACTAAGAACGGCGGCGGCGCAACCGACCAGGCAGACGACAGCGGCAACGCCCATGACGAAAACCAGACTCTTACCGCAGATCAATGTTCCGCGCCCATTGCGGGGAACGATATAACGCCAGGTCTCCCAGCGGTAGTCGCCCGCGAAAAGACCGGCGGCACCCCCGATCAGGAAGACTTCGGCGAACAGATTCTGGCCGATCCCCAAGGCGTGACTGACGTTTTGCACACCGTCCACCGCACCGACATCGACGGCGATAGTAATGCGGAAAAACATCATCACGGTCAGTTGAATCAGGACGAAACCGCAGGGAACCGACAGGAATCCCCAAAACAACAAGCGTCCATCGCGCCGAAGCTTCGCCAGTTCCGCCAGCACGGCATCAACGATCACCGGCCGTCTCCCCGGTCAATTCGACGAAATAGCCCTCAAGGTCCAACCCTACCCATTTGGCCTCGTAAAGATCGACGTCCGCCGCCGCCAGTCGTCGCAGCAACCCCGGCGCGTCCTCGCGTTCGATGGCGACACGGATGCCGCCTGCCGGCTCTCTCTCGGCCGCCGCGCCGATGACGCGGCAGGCTTGCTCGACGGGCCGAGCGTCCAGCCAAAGATAGTCCTGCCCGCCAATCAACTCGGCGACCACGCCGCAAGCGGCCAAGCGGCCGTGATTGAGAATCGCCACGTGGTCGCAGACGCGTTGCACCTCGTCGAGCATGTGACTGGACAGGATGACGGTAACGCCATCCTGATCGGCCAAATCACGGAATAGCGCACGCATTTCCATGATGCCGACCGGATCCATTCCGTTGGTCGGCTCGTCCAGAATCACCGCCTTGGGACGGCCGATCAGGGAACAGGCGATACCCAATCGCTGTTTCATGCCGAGCGAATAGCCGCCCACCTTGCGCCCCCCGGCCGCATCCAACCCGACGCGTCCCAGCAGAGCGCGCCGCTCTTTCTCGGAACAGCGCACCCCCGAATATCGCGCCAGCACCGCAACGGTCTGGTCGCCGGTAAGGAACGGATAGAGCCGCGTCGTTTCGATGAGACTGCCGACAAGGCGAAGATTTCCGGGATTTTCCTGCAAGGTCTCGCCGAACAGACGGCAGACCCCGGAATCCGGACGAACCATGCCGAGCACGATACGCAAAAGCGTGCTCTTGCCGGCCCCATTCGGTCCGAGCAGACCGAATATGCTCCCCTCGCCCACGCTGAGGCAGAGATCATCCAAAGCGGCGACGGCGCGAGCGCCGCGGCCGAAGGTCTTCGAGACGGTCTCCACGGTCAAAAACGGAACCATGGAGATCTCTCCGTCAGCGAAACATCAGGCCCGGCGCCAGGTGGTGCCGCCGGCGCCGTCTTCGAGAAGCACACCCTGATCGGCCAGTTCCTTGCGGATCCGATCGGCTTCTGCGAAATCCTTGGCCTTGCGCGCCTCAATCCGACGATTGATCAGCTCGTCGACGGCACTATCTGAGAGCGACGTTCCGCCTTGCGGCACCCAGCGGAACCACGCCTCGACATCCTGCTGCAAAATGCCCAACACGTCGCCGCCGGCCAGCAAGGCGCCCTTGCATTTGGCTTTCTCGTCGAGACTGGTCGCCTTGTTCAATTGCGTGGCCCATTCATGCAAATGCGCGATGGCCAAAGGCGTGTTGAGATCGTCCTCCAGCGCCGCCATCACATCGAGGGGCACCTGATCCCGCCCTTCGGCCGGGATATCGGCAACGCTCCGAAGCGCCAGATAGAGCCGGTCCATGCCGGTCCGCGCCTGTTTTAGACCTTCGGCCGTCCAATCGAACGGTTGATGATAATGGGACGACAGCATGGCCAGCCGGATCGCCTCGCCCGGCGCCTGATCCAGGAGATCGCGAACGGTAAAGAAGTTGCCGAGGGACTTCGACATCTTCTCGCCTTCGACCATCAGATAGCCGTTGTGCAGCCAATAGCGGGCGAAGGGTTGCCCATGGGCGCAGACGCTTTGGGCGATCTCATTCTCGTGATGGGGAAACACCAGATCCTGGCCGCCGCCATGAATATCGAAGGTGACGCCGAGATATTCCCGGCTCATCGCCGAACATTCGATATGCCAGCCCGGACGCCCACGCCCCCAGGGGCTGTCCCAGCCCGGCAGATCGCCGGGGGATGGCTTCCACAAGACGAAATCGGCAGCATTCTTCTTATAGGGTGCGACCTCGACGCGGGCGCCGGCAATCATCTCGTCCTGGCTGCGCCGCGACAGCGTTCCGTAATCCGGCATCGAGGGCACCGAGAACAAGACATGCCCTTCGGCCTCATAGGCATGACCACGATCCAGCAGGGTCTGGATCATGGCGATCATCTGGCCGATATGGGCGGTCGCCCGCGGTTCGATATCGGGACGCAAGGCGTTCAGCGCATCGATATCGGCATGGAAGGCCGCGGTGGTCCGCGCCGTCAGCGCGGCGATCGACTCATTGTTTTCCTTGGCCCGCGCATTGATCTTGTCATCGACGTCGGTGATATTGCGAACGTAAGTGACCGCCGGGTAAAGTCGCTTCAACAACCGATAGAGAACGTCGAAAACGATGATCGGACGGGCATTGCCGATGTGGGCGCTGTCGTAGACCGTCGGCCCGCAGACATACATGCCCACGCAGGTAGGATCGAGGGGAACGAAGGGATCCTTGCAACGCGAGAGCGTATTGTAGAAAGCAAGCGACATGGTTTCGATGGTTCCTTAAATTTTCGAGGCAAAAGCCGCCCAAAAGCAATCGGCTATAGTCCTGCGACCCAATCTCTTCGTCATCACCGGGCTCGACCCGGTGATCCACGCGGCAGAATCAACCGACAACGTTCGGCCCCTGCACGTGGATGGCCGGATCAAGTCCGGCCATGACGAGGAAAAGCAATTCCGTTACACCGCTTCACCACGCAGCCTTGCGGCCGCGCGCGTCCTGCCGATCAGCGGAAGCAGAGTCTTGAGCTCGGGACCATTCTCGCGGCCGGTGAGCGCCAAACGCAGCGGATGGAACAACTCACGCCCTTTGCGTCCCGTCGCCTGCTGCACGGCAACGGTCCAGCCTTTCCACGTCTCGGCCGTCCACGGCTCGGGCGGAAGAAGGTCGGCCGCCTGACCGGCGAATCCTGCGTCCTCGATCACCGGAGACACGTCTTCGCGGCAGATATGCCACCAGTCTTTGGCATCGTTTATCTGCGTCAGATTGGCCCGCACGGCCAACCAGAAGGCCTCATCGCCGTCAAGGCCGGCCAGCGCGAGACGTGGCGCCGCGTCGGCGAAGGACATCTCGTGCAAGAGACGGGCGTTCAGATGCGCCAGTTCCACTGGGTCAAACTTCGGGGTCGCCCGGCTGAACTTGGCAATATCGAATTCGGCAATCAACGCCGCCAGCGACTGACGCGGATGGATGGCATTCGAGGTGCCGAGTGCGGCGAGCAGGCTGTTGAGCGCCATCGCCTCGATACCCGACGCCCGCAATTCTCCGAGCGACAGACTGCCCAGGCGCTTCGACAACCCCTGCCCCGTCGCGTCGGTCAGCAGCGGCAGATGCGCGAACTGCGGCGGCTTGGCGCCAATCGCCAGGAAAATCTGGATCTGCGCAGCGGTATTGGTGACATGGTCCTCGCCGCGAATCACATGGGTGACCGCCAAATCGGCATCGTCGACCACCGAGGGCAGCGTATAGAGCGGCGAGCCGTCGGCGCGGATCAGGACCGGATCGGAGAGATGCGACGCATGGTAATGGCACGGGCCACGGGCAAGATCGTCCCAGCGCACTTCACCGTCTTCCAGCTTGAACCGCCAATGCGGCTTGCGGCCTTCGGCTTCGAAGGCCTGACGTTCGGCGTCCGTCAATTTCAGGGCCGCCCGGTCATAGACCGGCGGCACGCCGCGGGCCAACTGGCGCTTACGTTTGTAATCGAGCTCTTCCGGCGTCTCATAGCAGGGGTAAAGGCGGCCGGCGGCCTTCAGCTTTTCCGCCACCTCGGCATAAAGCGCCAGACGGGCCGATTGATTGGCCTTCAGATCCCAGGTCAGCCCCAACCAGATCAGATCTTGGCCGATCGCTTCTTCATGATCCAAACGACTGCGTTCGCGATCGGTATCGTCGATGCGCAGAATGAAACGCCCCCCCAGCTTCCTGGCGAACAGCCAATTGATCAGAGCGGGGCGGGCATTGCCGACATGAAGCCGGCCAGTGGGACTGGGTGCAAAGCGTACCGTGACGGTCATTTGTTCATTCAAATCGTGTCGGTGAAACCATTGACGATGGGGTAACGCCGGTCGCGCCCGAAAGCGCGGCTGGTAATCTTGACGCCCGGCGGCGCTTGCCGGCGTTTGTATTCGGCCCGATCGAGCATGCGGAAAACCCGGCGAACCACGGCGGAATCATGGCCTTCGGCAACGATTTCGTCCGGCCCCATTTCCCGCTCGATCAGACATTGGAGAATAGCATCCAATTGGTCGTAAGGTGGCAGAGTATCCTGGTCTTTCTGATCGGGCTTCAATTCGGCCGAGGGTGGCTTGGTAATCACCCGTTCCGGCATCACAGGCCCGAACGGTCCCAGCGCGCCCTCCGGACGATGCGCGTTGCGCCAGCGCGCCACTTCGAAAACGGTGGTTTTGTAGACGTCCTTCAACACCGAATAGCCGCCGCACATGTCGCCGTACAGCGTCGCATAGCCAACAGACATCTCGGATTTATTGCCGGTCGAAAGCACCATATAGCCGAACTTGTTGCTGATCGCCATCAAGGTGAGCCCGCGCGAGCGCGCCTGGACGTTTTCCTCGGTGGTGTCGGCGGCTTCACCGGCGAAAGCACCCGACAACATGCCGCCGAACGCCTGCATCGCGGGGCCGATGGAGATGCTGTCCAGCCTGACGCCGCAAAGCGTCGCGACCAAAGCCGCATCGTCGAGACTGTCTTGCGACGTGTAAGGCGACGGCATCATCACGCACCACACCCGGTCGCCGCCCAAGGCGTCAGCCGCCACCGCCGCCGACAAGGCGCTGTCGATGCCGCCCGAAAGACCGAGCAAGACTCCTTTGAAGCGGTTCTTCGTCACATAATCGCGCAGTCCCAGGACCATTGCCTGATAGATGCTTTCAAGCCGTTCCGGCGGCGGCGTCACCGGACCGGGTGCGCACACCAGTCCGGATGCGCCGCGCGTCCAATGAGACGTCACCACGGCCTCTCGCCAGGACGGCAACTGGAGCACCGTCTGGCCCGCCGTATCGAGCACGAAGGACGCCCCATCGAAAACCAACTCGTCCTGACCACAAATCTGGTTGAGATAAATCAGCGGCAAGCCGGTTTCGCTGACTCGGCCGCGGGCGTGATCCCGCCGGGCATTGGGCTTGTCCTGTTCGAAGGGCGAACCGTTGGGCACGATCAGGATCTCGGCGCCGGCCTGGCGAAGGGCCGCCGCGACATCCGGGTACCACATGTCCTCGCAGATCATCAGGCCAAGGCGGAACCCGCGAAACGTCACCGGCTCCGGCAACGGTCCGCAGACGAAGACGCGCGCCTCGTCGAACACGCCGTAATTGGGGAGATGATGCTTGAGAACCGTCGCGACGATTCGCCCGCCGTCGAGCAGCAGGGCGGCATTGTAACGCCCCCCCTCGACCCGCCAGGGAGCGCCGACGATCAGGGCCGCCCCGCCGTCGTTGGTGGCGGCGGCCAGCGTGGCGATCCCCTCCTCCACCACGTCCAAAAAGGCGTCCTTGAGCACCAGATCTTCCGGCGGATAGCCGGACAGCGCCAACTCGGGCACCATCACCAGATCGGCGTCGGACGCTTGCTCCCGCGCGGCCAGAATACGCGCGACATTGCCTCGAACGTCGCCGACGGTCGGATTGATTTGAGCGATAGCGATGGAAAGCTTGTCGGACATGGCTCGCAGCCTGATATTTCGCGGTATTGCCGCAAGCTATGCGGCAACATCATGAGAGTCAATTTAGTTTGTCCCTCAAACGCCGGGCGCGGGTTGTTATATATATAGCCCTCAAACGCCGGGCGCGGATGCGCCCGCTTGGCTCTCCTCGCTTTTGCCTCCGCTTTCGCTACGGCAACGCTGCGGCGCGCTCAACGCGCTAGTCACGAAGCTTTAGCTTCGTTCCGGTCGGGTCACCTCAGACGATGTTAGAGATAGGGACGGAGCGAGCTTGCTCGCGACTGGGCCGTTGAGGCCCCGACTGGGCCATTGAGGCCCCGCGCCATCGTTGGCGCGAAAGCCAAGGGCGCGGATGCGCCCGCCCGGCGCCTGAGGGACAATGAAAAAAACGCGCGCGGGAACGCTATAACCAGAAACCGACAACGGGAGCGGCTTTCGCCGCTCCCGTCAAACCCTTCCGATACTCCCACGACTTACCCGCGCGGCGCACCTTTGAGGATTTTAATGTAATTGGCGCGGTCGAACGCCGTCGGATCGGCGACGGCGCTGCGGCTCATCTTACCGCGGATGCGCGAGACCGAATCGACCTCCCGCTCTTCCAATTCCACCTTCAGGCCGTCGAGCAATGTCTTCATATAACCGACGCCATGGCGGATCAGGGCGGACGCCGTCATCACCGCATCGGCGCCGACGAACAGATATTTCACCACTTCCTTGGCGGTCTGCACGCCGGAACTGGCCGCCAGCGAGCCCTTCACCTGACCGGACAATGCGCCCAACCACAACAGAGGCAGGCGAATTTCACCGCGATGACTGAGATTGAGGTCACGCTGCAAAGTCAGCTCTTCAAGATCGATATCGGGCTGATAAAAGCGATTGAACAGCACAAAACCGTCGGCGCCGGCCTGATCGAGCTGATGCACCATATCGCCAAGCGCGCTGAAATAGGGGCTAAGCTTCATCGAGACCGGAATCTTGACTGTCTGCTTAACCGCCTTCAGGATTTCCACATAACGCTGTTCGACCTGATGACCGGTCAGGGCGAGATCGGTCGGCAGGAAATAGACGTTCAACTCGATGGCGCTGGCCCCAGCCTGTTCGATCTGCTTGGCATAGTCGGTCCAACCGGTCAGGCTGCTGCCGTTCAAACTGGCGATTATCGGAATATCGACGGCGCTGCGCGCCTTCCTGATCAGATCCAGATAGTTCTGCGGTCCCGAATGATCGGCGATGGACGACGGAAGATAGGTTGCGGCTTCGGCCCCGCTTTCCGCCAGAATGACCTCGATGTCCTCGATATGGCCTTCGATCTCTTCTTGGAAAATCGAGGGGAGCACGACGGCCGCCGCCCCATTGTCTTCCAGCTTGCGGATATTGTCGACGCTATGTCCGAGCGTGCAAGCCGACACGATCAGGGGATTGACTAAGTCAAGGCCAAGATATTTTGTTTTCAAGTCCATCAGACGATCCTCTTGCATGTGCCTGAGTGTGGTCTCGTCAAAGGCTATCGTGAGCGCGGACAACCGGCAAGCCGTACCATGAAGAAATCATGGAAACTTACGATTTGGGATCGCGCCGCAGCAGGAACTCGCGACCGACCTTGACTTTCGGCATGCCGTCATAGGCGATGATATCGGCAGTCGCATAGGTTTCCCCCCAACTATCGGGAAGGAACGAGCCGGTTCCGATCACGTCGATCGGCGCGTGGGAAAAGGCCATAACTTTGCATTTGGCAGGTGTGAACCCCGATGACGCGATGATTCTCACCTTGTCGAAACCATTCAGGTTCAACTGCTCGCGGATGTGCCACATTGCGGCCGCCGAAACGCCGGTTCCGACCAGATATCGCAATTCGGCCTCGGTTCGGAACCCGCGGATCGACTTCGGGGCATGACGTTCCAGCACGGCATAGGAATTCTGTGGATCGAGCCCTTCCACAAAGCGACCACCATGCGTATCGAAACGCAAACCGACCCGGCCCGCCTTGGCCAATTCCGGGAATCGCTGGCATACCGCCAGAGAATCCGTGACCTCCTGGCCGAAATAATCGACCAGCACGACAACATCATCTTCGGGAAAGGTTTCGTGGAACATCTCTGCGGCCCGCACGGTCGAACCAGCGTAACCGATCAGCGCATGCGGCATGGTGCCGCGACCATCCGATTGCCCAAAATAATGAGCAGTGGCCCCCGTCGCATTCCCGACGAACCCTTTGGCATTGTTGGCGCGTTTCGCCGCCTCCGAACCCACCGACGCGGCATAGGCCATCAATTCGGCCATTTCCTCTCCGGCGCAATGGCGGGCATCCATGGCGAGAAAGGCCACCTCCGGCAGATCGACGCACATGGTGTAGGCATTATAGGCGGCGACGCAAGCGGCACCCAGTTTCTGGAGATAAAGCGTTTCCAGATCGACCAGATGGAAAAATGACCCGGTAATAAACATCAAAGGCTCGCCGGAACCGACCCAATCGCCTTCCCGGTAATTCAACTCGATCTGGAATCGGGTCTCGCGTTCGCGCGCAACCCGCTCCAGCCAATCGACGGCGAGCCGCGGAGTGAACAGCACCGGCCGGCGCATGAACACCGCGTAGGTCACCTGGCAATCGCCGTAGCGTCCGACGATCTGTTTGGTCCGCAAAAAATAGTGATCGGTCAGGCGGGCGATGTCGTCTCCCGCCGCCGAAGCCATCCTTTGGGCTCCCTTGCTGACCGTTCCGCTCATGACGCTTGCGCTACGGCCCTCGCCTGCGCCCGCTGGTCTTTCAGCGTTTCGGCGATCAGGAAGGCCAGTTCGAGAGCCTGGGTGGCATTCAGCCGGGGGTCACAGTGCGTATGATAGCGATCGCCAAGGCGGGCCTCGGTGATCGCCTGAGTGCCGCCGACGCATTCGGTGACATCCTGACCGGTCATTTCGAAATGCACACCGCCCGATTGGGTTCCCTCGGCGCGATGCGCCGCGAAGAAACCTTTTACCTCCGCCAAGATCCGATCGAAAGATCGGGTCTTGTAATTGCCCATCTTCTCCGTATTGGCGTGCATCGGATCGCACAGCCAGACGACCGCGCGGCCTTCCCTTTTCACCGCGCGCAGCAGAGGCGGCAGCTTGGTCTCGACCTGATCCGCCCCCATGCGGGAGATAATGGTCAGATGCCCTGGGTCATTGGTCGGATTGAGCGTATCGATCAGCCGCAACAGATCGTCGGGGGTCGTCGTTGGTCCGGCCTTGCAGGCGATGGGATTGCCGACACCGCGCAGAAATTCGACATGGGCGCCGTCCGACTGGCGCGTCCGGTCACCGATCCACAGCATATGGGCCGAACAGTCGTACCAATCTCCGGTCGTCGAATCGACGCGGGTCAGGGCCTGCTCGTAGGGCAGCAGCAACGCTTCATGCGACGTGAAAAAGTCGGTCTCACGGATCTGCGGCGTCGTATCCGAGGTCAAGCCGCAAGCCTCCATGAAGGCCAGGGTTTCATCGAGACGCGCGCACAAATCGACATAGCGCGCCCCCGAGGAACCGGCGACAAATCCCAGATTCCACTGATGCACTTTGTGCAGATCGGCATAACCGCCCTGAGCAAAGGCGCGCAGCAGATTCAAGGTCGCGGCCGACTGATTGTAGACCTGCACCAACCGGGTGGGATCAGGGCGTCGCGCTTCTGGCGTGAAGTCCATCCCATTGACCATGTCGCCGCGGTAGGATGGCAAGGTAACGCCATTGATGGTCTCGTCCCCCGCCGAACGCGGCTTGGCGAACTGACCTGCCAGACGACCGATCTTGACCACAGGACAGGCGGCTCCGAACGTCAGCACCACCGCCATCTGCAACAGCACGCGGAAGGTATCGCGGATATTGTTGGGATGAAACTCGGCGAAGCTCTCGGCACAATCGCCGCCTTGCAACACAAAGGCTTTGCCTTCGGCCGCCTTGGCCAGATGATCTTTCAGACGCCGCGCCTCGCCGGCAAAAACCAACGGCGGAAAATTGCGCAGTTGGCCTTCGACCGCCGCGAGCTGCGCGGCATCGGGATAATCGGGCATCTGCTGGATAGGTTTATTCCGCCAACTGTCGGGGGTCCACTTTTCGGCCATCACGATCCTCGGTGGGCAAGACTATTAAAGAAAACCGATATACGCCCTTGGCCGAACGATTGCCAGCCCGAGCGACATCCCGATGCCCAGCAACATCTCCCCTGCTCACCGGCCTTGTGTTAGAATTCCTTGGTCTGGCCCGACGCGCTTCGGCATTGTGCCGCAAGCGCTTGGCTCCACGCCAGAACATGGAGCTAAGCAGGCAATGAACACGCGCTCGATACTCAAATGGATCGCCTTCCTCGCCAGCGCCATTTGGATGTCCGTGACCACTTATCAGGAATTCCTCGATGTCGACCCCACCCAGTTCGGGTTCCGGTCGTCCGAGGTCGAGGCCCAAATGAAAGGCTGCGGGGGATCGTTTCAACAGCGTTATGACTGCAAGGAAGAAATCATCATCGCCAAAGGCCACGAAAGCTTTCTGGTGTGGGTGGAAAAATCCACTTTCGTGCTGGGGCCTCCACTGATGTTGGCCTTGTTGCTGGGTTGGAGCAGGCGCGATAAACAACCAAATTCAGAGCATCACTTTGACACCAAACGCCCTTTGTCGGTTGCCAAGCGCCGGGTTCGTTGATCCGCCAGGGTTATCTTACAACCCGCGCATCCAGTCGGGACGCAAGCGGTCCCGGCCCGCGCTGGCGGCGTCAATCTCGGCCAGTACCCTGGCACGATCCCGCGGAAGCGTCCCGGCCAGGGCCAAACAGTTCGACGCATGGTTCGACCGAAAAATCACCGGAGACGCCGGCGCCAAACCGGCGACCAGCATCCGCTGCTCGGCGAGGATTCCGGAATCGTCCTGAACGTCGAATCCGCCTTCCCAGCGGGCCAGAAACGCATCCCGCACCTCAGGCGGCAGGATCAATTGTAGCGTCGACAGGTAATGAGGCGGCGCGCGATTGATCAGGGCCGTCGTTTCGGCAATATGCTCTTCGGCCCAACGGCGCCCGCCGAGGCCCAGGATCACCGTCGCCGAAATTTTCAGTCCGGCGGCCCGCGCCTTGGTCAAAGCGTCGGCCATGCCCGGCACGCTCACGCCTTTGGCAACCCGCCGCAAGACCTCGGCGGAACCGGATTCGATCCCGATGTAGATCAGAGTCAACCGCTTGGCGCGCAACAACAGCAAGTCGTCATGGCTCTTGCGCAACAGATTCGAAGGCGTCGCATAGGCCGAAATCCGTTGCAGATTGGGAAATCGCGCCGCCAATTTTTCGGCGATGGCCAGCAAAACATCCACGGGCAAACTCAAGGCATCGCCATCTGCCAGAAACACCCGGTGTGCATCGGGACGGATTTCCGCCAAGCGATCGATGTCGGCGAACACTTGCGCGACAGGCCGGGCGACGAAGTCCTTGCTTTTGTACATGGCGCAAAAACTGCACTGATTGAAGCTGCAACCCAATGTCGCCTGGACGATCAGATTGTCGCCTTCGGACGGCGGTCGATAAAGGGGGGTATCATAGAACATGCTGGCGGCTACCGATCGCTCGCGCTGAATGACGGCACCGACAGTAGCATCACCGCTGGTGGATGGCGCAAATTGAATTTCACTCGTCGCGACATCACATGTGCGCTGGACGTCCAAATTCAACGAGGAGTTCAGGCCATGAACCGAATGCTTTCACCTTTGGCGCCTTTTGCCGCCGCGAGCGTCATATTGCTATCCGCCGTGCCCGCGCATGCGGCCGATTTGCCGAAGGAATTGACCACGGCCATCACCCATGCCGGAATGGCGGCCGGATCGTCTGATTTGAAGATGGTCCAGACCCATTTGCATCATGTCGTGAACTGTCTGGTCGGCCCCGCCGGCGCCGGCTTCGATGCCGGACAAGCCAACCCCTGTAAAGACCAAGGCGCGGGCGCCATCCCTGATGCGCCGGCCGACAAGCAAATGATTCTGAAAACGGCCCTTGCCAGCGCCCAAGGCGGAATTGCCGAAACCGACGTCGCCAAGGCCAAGGCGACCGCCGCGGAGGTCCAAGCCATCATCAAAAAGGCAGAGTGATCTTGGTCCGCAGATGGACGCAGATGAACACCGATTAGAAATCCCGGCTCTGTGTTCATCTGCGAAAATCTGCGGATCTTTTAATGGCCAAGAATGAAGTTCTTCGCCGCCCGACCAAGAGTCTGGCCAAAATTGTTGTAGCGTCCATTCCGGACCGCCCCTTTAGCGTCACTCGTTCGCCTCTCAGAGTCTGCATCGGTTCCGGCGCTGGCATTCACCGACCAACTGGAGTTCGCCCCCGACAAATAGACGTTATTGACCTTGCCACTCAGTTGAAGAGAAATTCCGCGTTTGGCCAGCTCCTCGTCAAGGGATCGCAAAAGCGGATTTTGTGGCAACACCGAGGAGTCCGCCTTCGCCTGAATGGTTGAAAAAAAACCTGCCATTTTTTCCAATGTCTCAGGCGACATTTTTCCGACCTCCGCCTTAAGAACATTTTCATCGACCGGAATCGACGGATGCCCCCCGTCCGTTGGCTCTCGCAAAATCATTCCCAGCAACATCTGGCGCGCCCGATCAAGAACCATGTCGTCGGATGAGCGTTGTTTCCCGCGCCGCGGAACCGCCGCACCCGACGTCTTTTCCCGTTTAACCGCACCGACCGCGCGGGCCAAAATTTCTTTTTCGGCGCATTTGTTGGAAGGCGCCGCGGAACGCAATCTCTCGGCGTGCCGCGCGGCAAACCCTTTGCCGCCATCCAGGTAGTAACGCCAAATCGAATGATCAACTGATGGAGTCCGCTGATCCACGGCCATCCTCCTCACGAACGATGCGCTTGCGTGTCAAACCGATTCACCGGTGGCCTCGCCCGCACCACCGCAATCGAACGACATTCCATGTTGCGATAGTTTCCATTTTGGATAATTTTTGTCAATGACAACATTTTCGCTCCAAGGAGACGCGAGATGACAGACGGAACGATCAAATCAACGTTCGACGGAATGCGGGCGTTGACATCGCAAATCGACCCTTCCGTCGAGGCGATGCTGGATGCCCACAACTTCGTCTTCACCCGAATGAACGCCACCCACGACCACGTCTGCGCCTTGTTCACCGGTCCGCAAACAACCGATTCGCCACCTTGGCAGCTCTCCGTGCGTCATTCGATAAACGGCGAAAGGATGATTTTGTTGAGCGCTCAAGAAGAGCAACCGCAGCTCTCTCTTTCCATTCTCATCGGAACATCGATCGCACAAACCCTGGCGGAAGCGGTCGGCTTGGCTGTTTCCTTCGTTTCTCTGTCCGAACAGATAAAAGCGACTCCTTGAGACTTGCCGCGAGACAATCGCCCCGAGCCTCAATTCTGTTCCCTAAAGCTCCGTCATTTGCGAGCGGTCAGCGAAGCAAAATGGTGATTCAGTGGCGCCGGCCTTAAGTGCCGGCGCCACCGAGAATGCTTGTTTCATCCAGGACGGGTCGGCGCGCCGACGGTGTGGAACTCGCAATGACAACTCTCTCTCATAAACAGCATTGGCGTCATCCGCTTTCGATATGTTGCCGTCGCTCCCGCGCCGCGTCTGACGAACGCAACCGCCGTTCCGACCGAGCCCGTGTTTCCCCATGCCCCACAAAATCGTCAGGCGACGCTGGCATCATCAGGAACCTTCCGCGACAGCGTCTCAAGCGCCATGCATACCTGATAGATCAGATTGCTGGCCTCCTTAAAATCGTCCTCTTCGGTCAAACAATGGTGAGCAAACCAAAGCTTTTCCAATGCAGTCGTAATATCATCTACAGGCTTTGATACGATCCGCGCATAGATCGCATCCAGCTTGTCGCTGAGATCGACTGTTCTTTGATCCTCATGAGGATTATGAAGAATTTCTTTTTGTAACTGCCGGTACTCTTCAACCAGCGATATGTTGTCCTTTTCCCCAACCATGAGGACCTCACTCGCAACAAGGGGTTATCGGCGAAATTTTCGGAATTTCACTCTGTTTTCTATGGTTACAGTTGCTTTCTGTAGTTGATCATTTTTTAATGCACACTCCGATGATTAAACTTCAGTATAGCGCCACATATCAATGTGGGTGTAAATATATTTACAATCACAACTTTCGTTATATATCTTACATAAAAATATATATTATCATTGGGCAATATGCGTAATAACGCTTCCAGAAATGCGGCCTAGCCAAAGACAAGATTGTTCTCAAAGATAAACCCCACGCCAAAAAATCCAGAAATATACAGCAAGTAAAGAATGGTTGATGTCGCTATGACAGGACCAAAAGGGGCTAAGGCGCCGCAGCCTTCCTTCCGCCGACACATCAGAAAGACCATCATTAAAAAGGAAGACACCAAGAAAATAATCGTTACCGCGACAGGACCGAACCAAGCCCCAATTGCCGCAAGCAGTTTGACATCCCCTCCGCCCAACCGACCGCACAATCCGGTTCCAAGAACTTGGACCAAAGAGGTCATACCATACCCCAACAGGATGCCGCAAAATGCTTGTCCCACATCGACAAAGAGACACCACTCCGCCGCCAGCAGAACACCTGTCACCAGCAGCGGCCACAGCAGCACATCAGGCAAAATGTGATTGCGCCAATCGATCCAGGCGCAAAGGATCAATGCGGCGGATAGTCCCATACCAGCCACCATCCGCTCCCATGACTCGGCGGTGGCCGCCACCAGTCCCAAAAGTAAAACGGTGCCAATTTCGAGAGCGGGATTCCACGTCGTTGACGCCTCGGGAACCCTGGGGGCGACGAAGGCCTCCAGCACCCCCTGATCCAGTAAGATATCAAGACGCTGATCAAGCCAGCGGGCGGTAAAGCCCGTCGCCAAACCAGCAAGAAAAATGAAACTCACGATCAGGCTCTGACCCAACGAACCGGTCATCTCAGTCCCTCAGCCAATTTGCGTAGAGACGCAAGACCCCACCATATTCGGGGGAAGCCCGGGTGAAGCCGGTGAGGGGCCGCGGCCATTCTTCGGATTCCATGCGCGACGGCAAAGAAACGCATCTTGAAAATAGAAGGCCGTTTTGGCGCGAATCGGCCGATTGGTAAACTTCTGAACCAATAAGATATGGGTTCCGCTCGGCATCGCCATGAAATCGGCAGCATGAACCAGCGGAATCGCTGCCAAACTCTTGTTGACGCTGACGGCGAAAGGGTTGGCCTGTTTGGACAAACCGTGAGTCCTGCCGCTTGTTTTTCCCTCAAAGGTCCGCGTTCCAACCATTTCGGAAAATCGTTTCGCCACGACGTCGTTGTTAAGCGGCAAAACGATTTTGGCCGATGTCGTCGACAGCAGAGTTTCCAGCCCGGTCTTGCCGTATTTTTCCTCAATCTGAGCAAAATCCTGGCCGATCAGAAGATAGGATACCTTTTGACCGCGCCCGACCGCCGGACCGTCAATCAAAGCCTGTAACTTTGGCATCTGAGGAAACTCGTCGAGAACGAAAAGAGCCGGATAGGGCCCCTGCTTTCGCCCCGAGTCGTCGACATGTCCCGGCGGATGCGCGATGAGATATGCTGACAGGGCCTCGACGAAAAGGGCCGTCACCACACCCAGCACCCGAGCGTCTTGCTGGTTGACACAGAGATAGATGGTCACCGGCCGCAGCTTTCCCGTACGGCGATCGGGCTTGCCTCGCAAATCGGCGAAATCAATATCCGACACCGCCGTACGCTGCCGAACGGCGGAATTCTTGAAGACGATCAATCCGGCGTCCATAGCCGAGAGAATCGATCCTCGCTCGCGATCGGGCGTATTGGCCAGTTGGGTCAATTCCATCACGGCACGATGGGCATAGCCGTTGGCGCGCGCCTCATCGATCGCCTTGACGAGAAACATGCGGATGGGATCGGCCATCAAAGCCGCATTGGGATCCGCTTCCTTCATCGTCTCGATTTCGTCGCCTGCGGCCAAAGAGGCCTCGGTGATCCAATCGAGCAACATTGGAAAACAGGCCTCTTTCCCGGTCCATTGAGCGGGAAGACCGTGGTGATCGTCGCCTTCGCATTTGGAAACGATGAAATGGATGAAGCCGCACAGCGCTGCCCGCCCTTTCTTGCTCCAATGCGGATCGGCGCCGCCTTGAGGATCGGGAATCAGAATGGCGCAGAGTCGGTCGATATAGAGATCGCGCTGCGGCCCCATGCGCGGAATCGATTTTGGCGAGAGCGGATTCCAACGCGGGTAGATAACGCCCGCAACGGGATCATCCTCGGCCCCCCATTCCAAACGGAAGACCGCCCCAATGGTCTGACGGTACCCCGACGTGATCGCATACAACTCCGGCTTGACGTCATTGATGATCATCGACACGGAATCGCACATGAGGATGGTCGGCACCACCACCGATGCCGTCTTGCCGGTTCCGGGCGGAGCGACGCAAAGGACCGACAAGGTCTCGGGTAATTTCAGCCAACGGCGGCGCCATTGCCCAAGAACGATCACCATGCCGTTTAGCAATCCCATGGAAGCGATGTCGCGATCGTCGGCCCAGCGCGCGGACCCGTGAATCGCCGGGATCATCGAATAGGGATTGAGGCCCAATCCGGCCCCGAGAACAACCACGGCCAGGCTAGGAAACCCTATGGCCAGCAGAGGAAGACGCCCCACCGCCAGAGACCGCATCAGCCAATCCTTGTGAACGTCCAACCAATACCCTCCATGATCGACCAAGGTCGTGAAATAGCCTGCGACCCACGCGACGCTGTCCTGACTAATCCCTCTCTCCGCCAGATAGGTGAGAGGCAAGGCAAGCGGCGCCGTCACCAGAAACACAGCGCAAGCGATCAGCACGGCGAAGATCTGCCAGCGCACGCTTTTGCGAACCTCGTCTTCCATATCGCCCCTCGTCATCGGTGGCACCTCTCAGACGCCCTGCAACTCGACGGCGTCACGCACCATGCGTGGAATTTCGATGGCGGTGACGACGCGCCGCGTCCCCAATCTGTCAATTTGCACAATGCGTCCAAAGGCCGAGCCAATGATGTCGATCGCCGCGTTGGCATCGATGCCAGGATTGGTCTGCGCGAGATTTTGATAAAAGGCCCGCAAGGCCGCTTCGGGACTATTGGCATGGATAGTCGCCATGAAATTGGTATGCCCCGTGGTCATCAAACGAAACACGCCGGGCGCGTTGCTGATACCGATCTCGCCGCAAATGATGACGTCGGGAGTCATCCGCACCACGGCGTCGACAACCCGCATGACGTCGACGCCATTGGTGGTTTCCGTGCGGGAAACCACCAAATGCACGCGATTGGGATGAGGAACGATCACTTCTCGCGCATCTTCGACCGTCAGCACCCGCGACTCGGCCGGCAGATAGTCGACGATGGCATTGAGAAACGTCGTCTTGCCGGTCGACGTCGCGCCGGAAATCAGAATCGCCTCGCGACCTCGGACGGCGGCCAGCAAATCCTCCAACGGCGACTCGTCATACCGCCTCTGCCCGTGCGCCAGCGGCGCTTCGGTCAAAGTCGAATTTTTCGTCAAGCCGTAGCGATCGAGCGTGATCTTCCGTCCCGGATTGAACACCCGGACGTTGAGCGCAATCCCCTGAACATCCCCCATGTCGTAGCGCACATTGGGACCGACCAACGCCGTAAAGCGATGACCTTCGGGTAAAGTGGCATATAGCAACGGCATTCGCCGACGATGAAAGAGCTGCCCGCTGACGTTGGCCATCTGCTGGCAAAGACTAACCACATAGTCCTCGGTCAAAGCGGCGTCGAGACGAGCCTTCCACCCGCAACCGACAGCTTTGACCCAAACCTCACCGGGACGGTTCATCGCCAGTTCTTCGACATCTTGGCCGTCATAATGGATGGACAATCGGCGCAGGGTATCTTCCAGAAGCGGGTTCATGGCCGCCCCCCCGGCGTCGGAGCGTTCGCCGATGGCGGTGTCGTGGACGAGCCGCCGGCGCCCCCCGAAGCCGTGGCACCGAGAGCGCTGTCTCGTAACTGTTGCAGAACATTGGCTTGCATGATCTGTTGCGCCGTCTGCGGAGCCAATTTTCGCAATGCCGGATTTTCGGCCATTGCCTCGACCAATCCGGGCAACAACTGGGTTGCCAAGTCGGTATTGGATTTCACCGTCCTGGCCATATTTCCTCTCGCCGGCGTCACCGCTTGCAACCGCTCCGGATCGCGCAGCCAGATATCCTCGGCGGGAATGATGTTCAGCCTGGTGCCTTGCGGCACCGTCAAGACCGGGCGGATATCCACATTTTCCTGAACCATCCGCTGACCCAATTGGTCGATGTCGTTGCCCAGCCGGTTGGCGGCGCGCGCCTGCCCACTCATGGACTGGGTCGTCCCGCCCAGCGGACTGACAACCGACGTGCTGTTGCCTCCGAGAACCCAGTCACTCGCCGCGGCAATGGCACTGGTCAGCAGGGAACTCCCGTATTTTTCGAAGAACCTCGTATCGAGGTCGCCGGGCAGACCGGTGCGCCCCATGACATCGGCGGCCTGATTGTCGATGTTGATCGTGACGCCGTCCGGACGAATGATCCGTGACCAGCCGATGTCCAATCGGGCCTCGCCAAACCGAGCGAGAGAGCGGTATTGACCGATCACCCGCGAACCGGCGGGGATCAGCACGGTTCGTCCTTGCGCCCCGAAGACATTGCGCTCGACCACCGCGATGGCGCGACCGGGCAATTGACTGTTGATGGTGTTTTCCAACACCGCCGGTATATAGCGATCGGCCGTGATGACCCGGGTTCGATCAACTGGAAAGGTGGAAACGATTCCCGGCAAACCGGCGCCTCCATAATCGGTGTCGACCGTCGGGCGATCCGACTGCGGAACGGCGGTTTCCGTTTCAACGGTCAATCCGCCTTCCTGGCGCGTCCGCGCAAATTGCAAGGACGTCTGGGCATTGGGTGTCTCCGGAGCAGCCGGAACAATCGCGGGGGCCGACTTGAGATGCGCTTGACCGGCCAGCGCCACGAACAGACTTCCCCCCACCGCCGTATGGCCGACAACCAGTTCGCCATCGACCTCGCCTTCGTGCCGTGGCCGAAAGGTGACCTCCAGATCGCACGCGCCACCCGCGCTAAGTTCCATTCCGGAAACACAGGCGCCGCCGACGGAAAACGCCGACGCCTGCCCCGCCAAATGGATCAGCGTCAGACTGACAGCGGTTCCCCCGGCATTGCTCAGCCGAAGGTGGCGCGTTGCCATGTCTCCGACGACGATGGAGGCAAATTCCAGGCGGCCCGGCTCAACGGCCAATCGTGCCGGCGTTGGCGGTGGCGCCGGTTTTTCTTGAGATTTTTTGATCAGGTCGTCGAGAACGCTCTCGCCTTTTGGGAGCGGCAGCTTCTTGTCCTGACGCGGTGGCGGATTGTCGCAGCCCGTGACGGCGACGACCAGCATGGCAAGGCACGCTCCGACCAGCCACCGCCCCACTCCCGCCATCGCCACGCCCCGACCATTATCCAACAGGGCGCACAATGTATCCTATTTGGATACATCTGTAAACTCGACTGTCGGAAAGGTCATCCGCTGCGGCCATGGCCGCGCAAGCGGGCCATGGCGGCGACGTAGTCCGCCGACGGCGCTTCCGGCGGACACTCCGTCGTCAGGCACCAGGCGTCCCGATGCAGCCAGCAATGAGAATTGGGGTCGTGGCGATCCAGGCGCAACGCACGAACGGACGGCCCCCGGGGATCGGCCATCGCCTTGCTGAGAGCCTCGACATCCATGGGGTCGCGCAGGCCGTGGCAGGGATAGAACCGCACAAAAGACTGAACCCACGCGGACAGCCAAACGGGCGATGTCGCTTTTTCAAAATGGAACAGAAATCCGCTGTCCAGCGACCCCGTCATCGGCAACACCATCCGGCCGCCCGGCCGCAGGGCGTCCGCCCATTGCCTGGGAATAGTGGTGATCCCGGCGCTGGCGAAAATGACATCGACAGGCGGCAAGGAACGGGCCAGGGAATCGGCGATCAGTTCGACATTGCGCCACGCGGCAAGATTTTCACGCGCACGGCGCGCCAGACCAGGGTCGATCTCGGCGGCGATCACCCGGCCCCCTGGTCCGACCAGTTCGGCCATCACAGCCGAGAAATATCCCAATCCGGCGCCGACATGCAGCACCGTCTCACCGGGCGCAATGCGTGTCGCCTCCAGCATGCGACCGATCTTCGCCGGGTTGGCGCTGATCAGATCCCGCTTGGTATCGATGGCAACACCGACGGCATGCAAAATATGCGCGATATTGTCGTCTTCGGTGGCATAGAAACTGCCATCCGCCGCCTCGACGATCCAGGGACCGGGCGGTAGCAGACGTTCCCGAGGCACCTTGGCGAAGGCCTCGAGCAATGCCGCCGAACGCAAGCCGCCGTGGGCGGCCAACTCCACCACATAAGCGGCTCTCAAATCGCCTTGCGAGTCCATACACTCCATTCCCCCTCCGAATGGCTTTCCCTGAAAATCACCCCCGCAGATCACACGGATGCCCAGTCCGCACGATTTGAGGGGGAACTAATCAGCCCTGACCGATCGCCACGGGCCTCAAGAGCCCTCCGTCCTCCTTCCACTGAACGGGACGCAGCAAGACCCTTTGCGCATGTTGCTCAAGCACATTCGACGAAAACGGCTTCGGCAAAACGCTGTGATAGCCGACATCAAGAGCCCGTTTGACGATGTCGGCGCTGCCCTGCCCCGGCATCAAGATGGCGGCGGCGCGGCGCGACCGTTGGCTCGTCTTGGAACGCAGAGCATGCAGAACGACATATCCATCCATGGGGATCATCTCGTCGTCGACCAGCAGCAAATCAAGGGCGGCGCCATAGTCTTCGGACTTTTGCAAAAAATCCGCTCCATCCGAAGCTTCGACGATATCGCTGGCACCAAATGACGACACCATCGCCCGAACAGTTCTTCGCCATTCAATATTGTCATCGACGATACCAATAGCGATATGACGCCAGGACAGCTTTAACTCAACGGCCACAGAAGGATATTCTCCATGCAAGACAAAGGTCCTGCTCCGAAAGATATCGGGCACAACCTTGCCGGGGGTGATAGTGGACTGAATATACGCCGGTATGCTAACCTGCTTTACAACAAATATTCGCACAAAAAAAATAGGAATTCGCAAGAAGTCGCATCGGAAGGAGGGACCGCATGAATCGTCGTGACGAAAGATGTGAACTTCCCATGGAAGAGCGCCTTAAGGGTTTGCGCGCATGCTTGGCCTTCATCCGAGAGGAGGCTTTGGCTTACGGCCAGGACGACGTGGCGGGACATCTCGCCATGGCTTGCCTTATCCTCGACAGCAATGTGGAGCTTCTGCCCTACACGCCGACGGCACCTCGAAGTTTATCTTAAGTATAATAGACTAATACCTACGTATAAAATCCCAAAAATTTCTCAAGAGTGTGATTTGACCGCAGTCGATCATGCTTCGTCTTCGCTTGGCGTCCGCGACCGCGCCACATCGAGAAAACCGGCAAAAATTGACCTGACCACTTGACCACCTGGCCAAACCGTGTTGCCCTAACGCTGGCGGGACGCTCGCAGGATTTCGCCCGCCCCCAGGAGAGAGACCTTGTCAGATTATTCGTCCCTTGCAGCGGCACCACGCGACCTTCGCCAATGGCTTAATCAAATCGCGCTTCCCTCGTTCGCCAAGATCGCGCACCGCCCAGGCGAAGAGGGTTATGTGGAGTTTCTGACTCCCACCTTCGCCGTCGATCCCAAGCCGCGTAAAAGCACATTGTCGACCGGACGGCTGATCTACTGCTTCAGCCACGCGGCCGTGCTCGATCCGAAAGGTCCGGGATTGGCCGCCGCCCGCCACGGTGTCGATTACCTGCTCCAACGATGCGCCAATCCCGAGGGTGGTTTTTATCGCAGCCTGAACGCCGATGGAACACCGCTCGATGCGCGCGCCGATCTCGGCGATCTTGGTTTCGTTCTGTTCGGCCTCGGCTGGTACCATCGCGCGTCCGGCGACGCCCAAGCGTTGAGAGTTGCCGAGACGACCATGCGCTTCATCGAAACCCGACTGGCATCGCCAGCCGGCGGCTTCGCCGAAGACAGCTTGGGCAGCTTGCCGCGTCGCCAGAATCCGCATATGCATCTGCTGGAAGCCTGTCACATTCTGGCCGAGGAATCGGGTGAAAGCGCTGCCACCCCAGGTCCCTGGCTGCGCCGCGCCGCCTCTTTGGTCGCGTTGTTGCGACAAAAATTCGTCGACCCCACCAACGGCTCCCTCATCGAGCAGTTCGACGCCAACTGGGCCCCGATCGCCGGCGCCGGACGCGAACCCGGAAGCCATTTTGAATGGGTATGGGCCTTGTTGCATCACCGGCGCCTGACCGGAGACGACAGTGTGTTGCCAATTGCGGAAGGCTTTTACCGCTTTGTCCTCGCGCATGGCATCGATCAGGAAAATGGCATGCCTCCCCTGGCGTTCGATGCGATCGACGGGTCCGGCCAGGTCCTCTCTCAAACCAAATTGATGTGGCCGCAGACCGAGGCCATCAAGGCGTTCGTGGCACGCGCGGAATTTCTGGGCGACAAGGATGCCGAAGCGAAGGTCGACGCCATGGTCAACCTCCTGTTCCGTTACTATGTCGACCCCGAAACCGGTTTTTTCTGCAACCAGTTGGAACGCGATGGCCGCAAACGGCCGGTCGAAATGCCGGTCCGAGTGCTCTATCACCTGGAGTTGGCTCTCGCCGAAGTCGTACGCTGGCGCGCTTAGTTTAAACGGCTCACCCGCTCACCTGGGCAATCGGACACGATCGGTTGCCCTGGTTCTTCTTGTTGCGCGCGCTTGCCAAACCGCCGCGGCTTGCGCAGACTGTGCGCGCAATATGTCGACGGCGTCGACAGCAGACAAAAGGTGCCGCATGAGCTACGAAAAAGTGGAAGAAGCCTGGAAACTGAGCGAAGCCGCCCGTGATTACGTCAAAGCGGCGGGTCACGACGTCAGCATTCAGGAAATCTTCGACAACGTCTTCATTCCATCCGACCTCGTGGATGTCGAGAAGACCAAGAATGAAGGGGGCAATCCTCCCAAGGTCTTTCTGAAGTCCCCCTACGGTCTTCAGTTCCGCCCCGAATACAAGGATTGGATACCCTTTCGCCACGGCCCCGTCACGCTGGAACCGCTTAACCTCGCGCCTTAGGGCGCGATGACTTTAGCTCGAAGCGATCTAAGGGCCCGTTAAGCGATAAGTGATCGTTTAACGGGCCCTTAGATTTGTCAGTGTTGAGTTTCCGCATCCGCGGAAACCCTGGCTCAAGCGCCGCTCGGGCTTAAGGGCCCGGGACAAGTCGGATCGCGCACTTGTTTCGTAACGGGCCCTTACTTGGTGTCGATGATATCCTGAACCAACTGCTTCAGTTCAGGCGTATTGGCAACCTTGTCCCACAACGGCTTTTCAACCGCGACGAACTCGGCCTTGTTGACGTCGGTGACGAAGGTCACGCCAGCCTTGGTCAGAATCGCCTTGGAAGCGGCCTCCTTGGCAGTCCATAGATTCACGTAATAGGGGATGGTTTCCTTGGCGGCGGCCCGGATGTTCTGACGTTCCGCGTCATTCAACGTATCCCAAATCTTCTTGGAGAAAACCAGACATTCCGGGGCCATCACATGCTCGGTTTCACTGAAGATCGATGCGGCCTCGTAATGATGGGCGGTCTCATAGCTGGGATAATTGTTCTCGGCGGCATCGACCAAACCGGTCTTCAAAGCCGTGAAGACCTCTCCCATTGGGATCGGCGTCGGGTTGGCTCCCATCGCACGGATCAGGTCGACCCACAAATCGGATTGCTGGACACGGATTTTCATGCCCTTGACATCGGCCAAATTCCGTACCGGTTTCTTGGCATAGATGCTCCGTGCGCCGGATTCCCAAAGCGCTAAACCGATAAAGCCCGCCTTTTCGAATTTCGCCAGAACGCGCTCGCCGATCGGGCCATAGATCACTTTCCGAAGATGATCGACGTCACGATAAAGGAACGGCAACGACAAGATCATGGTTTCAGGAACGATGGATTGGAATGCGGCCGTGTTCACACGCACCATGTCGAGCGCGCCGAGCTTTGCCTGCTCGACGGTGTCCTTCTCGGAACCAAGAGAACTGTTGCCATAGACCTTGACGGTGTAGTTACCGCCGGTCTTTTCCGAGAGAACCTTGCCAAGCTGGATCTCGGTCATAACCGTCGGATAGTCCATCGGATGGACGTCGGCCGAGCGGAATTCGCGGGCCTGCACGACTGACGCGGCAAACAGGCTCGCGAAAGCGACCGCCGATAGGGTCTTCAGTTGGGTTTTCATGTTTCCTCCTCGTTGGGAATGTCGTTCTTTTTTCGATGATGATGGAATCGGAACTGCAACCGCGGCCCCTTGAGCAAAGATGGTGGCCGGACTGATCGCCCCACCTTGGAGTACCGCGCCTCCCTCCAGTCATTAACATATCTAATATATTAGTTTATCTGAAGCAAACCCGCAACCAAACCCTTCGACGATGAAGCGAGCGTCGACTTAAGGCAGGACGAGCCGACGAGAGCGGCTTGACAAAATAGCCACAACGACCGTATGGTTCGCCAACTGGTCTACTGGATGGTCCAGTGGACCTATAAAACGGCCGAGACGAGGACATGCGATGAAGGCGTTGGTCTATACAAACACAGAGGAACTCATCTATCGCGACGAACCCGAGCCCTGTGCCGGTGCCGGAGAGGTGCTGATCCGCGTCGAGGCCGCGGGCATTTGCGGCGGCGACATGCACGCTTACCATGGCCACGATTCGCGGCGCGTGCCGCCCTTGATTCTGGGCCATGAAGTCGTTGGCGTGATCGCATCGGGTCCGCACACCGGCAAGCGGATGCTGATTCACCCCTTCATTACCTGCGGTCACTGCGCCTATTGCCGCAGCAGGCGCAGCAATCTGTGCGAAAATCGGCAACTGGTTGGTATGAATTTACCCGGCGCTTTCGCCGATTTGCTGACGATTCCCGAACGCAATCTCTTGGCGGTCCCGGATGGCATGGACCCCGCGGTCGCCGTTCTCTCCGAACCTCTCGCGGCTGGCGTCCACGCCTTTGAGCTCGGCGCCCGCGCATGGGGCCGCCCCTTCGAGGAAGCCAAAGTCCTGGTTCTCGGTGCCGGCGCCGTCGGACTGTCCTCGGCTTTGCTGCTGCGTCATCGCGGCATCGATGTTCTTCTCGGCGAAACCAATCCCAAACGGCGCGCCACCGCATCAGCCGCCGGGCTCCCGGTCTTCGATCCGGCAACCACGGAGGCCGCCGCCGGCGCCTATGATATCGTTTTCGACGCCGTCGGTGGCGGTGCCACCCGGAGCACGGCATTGCGCGCCATCGCTCCCGGTGGCGTCATTCTCCATACCGGCCTTCAGGATTCCACAGGCACCATCGACATGCGCAAGGTCACGCTTTCGGAAATCACCGTCATCGGCACCTACGCTTACACGCTTGAGAATATTGCGTCCGCGTTGGCCGCGATTGAAAGCGGCGCCCTTGGAACCATGAGCTGGGTCGATCATCGGCCGCTGGCCGAAGGCGCCGGTGCTTTTGCCGACCTTGCCGCAGGACGGAGTCCCGCAGCCAAGATCGTTCTTCAGCCGTAAACCGCTCGTGTTCTGACGCAAACAGAATCTTCTGTTTGCGTCAGAACACGAGACTCACAAAAAGCCCCTCAGCCTTAGCGGGCTCTCAATGGGCGCTGGTTTCCTTTCCAGCCGCCATTGAGGCGGCGGCCAAGGGGCCGGAGGCCCCCGCTAAGGCAGACGGACAATAATAGCGAGTGCACGGACACATCTGAATGGTCCGTGCACGAGGGAGCGAAGAAGGACATGGCGACGAATTTACAAAAGCCGACGGTAGCACTCGTTCTCGGAGACCCTGCGGGGATCGGTGCCGAGTTGATTGCCAAACTGCTGGCCCAGAGCGATATCATCGAACAGGCCAATATCGTCTTGGTCGGAGATCCCTGGCTCTGGGAGGACGGACAGACGATTGCCGGAGCACGCGTTGAGACCCGTCCCGTCGCCAGCTTCGACCACGTCCGCCAGACGACTCACGGCATACCGCTTTTTTTGGCGGTGGACAGCGTTCCTCAAGGCGTGGTTCCGCGATCCGTCGCCTCGGCCGCCGGAGGCGCCTCCGTCCTCAAGATTTTAAAGATGTGCCTGGACGCGGCGTCGGCTGGACTGATCGATGCCATCTGTTTTGCCCCCCTGAATAAACAGTCCATGAAGATGTCGGGGATGCCATTTTCAGATGAGCTCCACTTCTTTGCCGACGCTCTGAACGTAAATTCATACATATGTGAATTCAATACGTTAGGCGACCTTTGGACATCGCGCATTTCCTCTCATATCCCGTTCCAGGATATCTGCCGTTACGTCACCAAAGACCGAATCAAAGACGCCGCGAAATTGATTCACGATGCGCTTCATTCGGCTGGATACGACCATCCCCGTGTGGCGATCGCCGCACTCAACCCTCATGGCGGAGACGGGGGCACCTGCGGCCGTGAGGAAATCGAGATCATCGCGCCAGCGGTGAATGAGTTGCGAGCGAAGGGATATCCCGTCGATGGCCCCTTTCCTGCCGACACCATTTTCCTCAAAGCCCGCGATTATGACGCGATCGTCACGATGTATCACGACCAGGGCCAAATCGCGATCAAGCTCTTAGGGTTCGAGAAAGGCGTGACGATCCAGGGCGGACTACCGATTCCAATCACAACCCCGGCGCATGGCACCGCCTTCGATATCGCGGGGCAGAACAAGGCCAATGTCGCGGCGATGGTGCAGGCCTTTCTGATCGCTTGCCGCATGGGCGCCACGCATCGCGCCAAAACCAGCGCCACATGACCCACCCCCAGCGGGGAACAACCAAAAGCATAACAAAGAGAGACTAAAAAATATCAATTATAATAAAATAATAGTTGCGCACAAATGTGCCAACAAAAATGGGGAGGAAAGCATGAAACCATCGCGTATGCGACACGCCGTGTTATTTGTTGTTTGCCTCGTCTACCTGATAACATATCTCGATCGTGTCAATCTGTCGGTTGCGGCACCCAACATCATCGGCGAATTTGGTCTCTCGAAACTGCAATGGGGGCTCGTGCTTTCCGTATTCTCCTGGACCTATACAATGGGCCAAGTCCCGATCGGCATGCTCGCCGATAAATTCGGAGCGCGCGTCGTCTTGGCGATCATCGTCCTCGCGTGGGGGGGCATGACCGCCGTTACCGGACTGGTGTGGGGGCTGGGATCGCTGATCGCGGCACGACTGGCGTTCGGACTGTGCGAAGCCGGCGCCTTCCCCGCGGCGACCCGCGCTCTCGCCCCCTGGATTCCAAAGACCGAACGCGGCTTCGCGCAAGGCGTCACCCACGCGTTCGCGCGCTTCGGCGGCGCCATCACGCCCGTCGTCGCCGCCATCGCCATCGAATATCTCGGGTGGCGCAACATGTTCTACGTCTTTGCCTCCTTCGCCATTGCCTGGGGAGGGTTCTGGTATTTCTGGTACCGCGATACGCCGAAGGAGTTTCAGAACAAGTGGGGGGGAATCAATCAGGCCGAGATCGACTACATTGAGGAAGGTCGCAGCAACGCGCAGAAAATAAAGCTTCCGTTCCGCGTTCTTCTCAAGAGCAGGAACATGTGGGCTCTGGCGTTGAGCTATCCTTGCTATTGCTATGTCGTCTGGATCTATATGACCTGGTTGCCGCAATTTCTTGCCGAGGCCCATGGCCTCACCACCATCAAGATGGGTATTTTCGCCAGCCTTCCGCTGTTGGCCGGCACCGTCGGCGACACGCTTGGCGGCTGGCTTTCCGATCGCATCTGGCGGCATACCGGACGCGGCAAGTTCTCTCGCCGGGTGGTCGCCATGACCGGCCTCCTCGTCGCCGCCGCCTTCATGATTCCCGGCGCCATGGCGAGCACTCCCGGCTGGGCGATCTTCTTCCTCGCCTGCGCCCTCTTCGGTCAAGAAATGGCCGTCGGCGTCTACTGGGCGGTCTGCCTCGACATCGGCCATGAATATTCGGGGACGGTATCCGGTCTGATGAACTCCATGGGAGGCGTCACCTCCGCCATGTCCCCCCTCGTCTTCGCCGCGATCCTGCAGTTTACCGGGTCTTGGGTTTACCCCTTCGTGGTGGCCAGCGGCTTATTGGTCATCGGCGCCCTGCTCTGGCTCCGAATCGATCCTGAGAAATCTCTCGTCGAAGAGTTGGATCTCAAGGGTCTCGCGGCAAAATCGCCGGCCCGCTAACGCCCACAGAGTCCACGACAAAGAGAGCAAAGCGTCCGCGCGGCACCTTGACGGAATGATCTGGAAAACGTTATAGCCCCTAGCTGGCCTTCTGGTTGGTCCAGCATACCTGTTAAACGGAGAACATGAAAAATGGCGCTACCAGACATTCCCGAACGCGTCCCCGCGCTTGGCTCGAAAATAATCAAGCAGACGGTGAAAGAGCAAGTCAGCGACAAACTCGCCTATATGATTTGCTCCGGCCTGCTGCGCGTCGGTGACGAACTTCCAAGCGAGCGTGAATTGGCCATGACTCTGGGGGTCAGCCGAGAAACGGCACGCGGTGCCATCCAGACTCTGGCGGCGCGCGGCATGGTCGAAGTCTCGCAGGGCGCCCGTACCCGCGTCATTCGCGCCGATGGTTTCGCCTTGCATGAAGCCGTCGCCACTCTCCGCGAGCTCAAGAACTACACGCCCAAGACCGTCTTTGAGGCCCGGCAAGTTGTCGAGAGCGCCGTGGTGCGCGATGCCGCCCTGCACATTTCAGACGAGACGTTGGGACGTCTGGAAAATCTGTTGACGGTGCAAGCCACGCTTTTCGACGACCCACCGGCCTTTCAGATCTCCGACCGGGAATTTCACGAGACCATCTACCAAAACTGCAAGAATCCGCTTCTGGCGAAATTTGTGAGCGATCTCTACGCCTATGCGCTCGATGTTCGGCGCATGGCGATGACGCAGCCGGGGGCGATCAAACGCAGTTACGAAGACCATCTGCAAGTCTACGAGGCCCTCAGGTCCCGCAATCCCGATGCGGTCGTCGACGCCATGGGATCACATCTTGTATCCGTGTACAACACATCCATTGCTGTGATGACGAAATGAAATAATATAAATATGTTACTTATTACTTGAAGTAACAATATCAATAAACTATAGTATTAATGATATTAAATACATGCGAAAAGGTGATCTATGCGGTTTGGCTGTTGCGGAAGCATGATTTCACCGGAGACCGACCCTTCCGGTGTGGCGGTCGTCGAGACACTCGCAGAACTCGGATTCGACTATATCGAGCTGTCTCTCTCTCATATGACATCGATGGATGAGGCGTCGTTTTTCGCGTTGATCAAGCGGGTGAACAGGTCGGGGATCGCCTGCGAAGCCTGCAACAATTTCTTTCCATCCCACCTTCGACTGACCGGCCCCGACGCAAGCCTGGGGCCGGCGCTGGACTATGCCAAGGCCGCCCTCGAACGAGCCGGCCGTCTGGGCGCGAAAGTCGTCGTCTTCGGAAGCTCAGGCGCCAAGAATGTGCCCGCCGGGTTCCCCTACGACAAGGCTTGGGGTCAAATCGTCGATCTCCTGCAGGCATTGGGGCCGATCGCCGCGTCCAACGGCGTCACCATCGCCATCGAACCTCTCAACAAGCAGGAATCCAATATCGTCACACTGGCCGCCGAAGGGCTCCGGCTGTCCCGCGACGTGAACCATCCCCACGTCCAATTGCTCATCGACTTCTATCATCTCAGACGGGAAAATGAAGACTTTGAAATATTGATCGACGCAAAGGCGGCGATAAAACATGTTCATTTTGCCGAAGTACAGTCACGAATATTCCCAACAAAGGCTGAAGAAGACCATCTAACCTTCTTCAATTATTTGAATAAAATTCGTTATGCTGGCCGTTGCAGCATCGAAGCCTATACCGACGACTTCGCCTTAGACGCGCGGAGAGCGTTGGCAACATTAAAGACGATCGCGGCACGGTCGGGAAACTGACCATGCCCCATCCGTTTATCCATTCCCGAATGCAATCGAAGCTAGAAGGCAAATGCCATGCGCCACAGTGATCAGACAAAAGTCGAACGCGCCGCCCGGGCGCTCCGTTGGAACATCGTGCAAATGGTGGGACCAAACCAGAAAGGTCATCTCGGCGGCTCCCTCTCGATCGCCGACGTCGTCGCCGCATTATACTTTTCGAAGATGCGGCATGATCCCGAAAATCCATCCTGGCCGGATCGCGACCGTTTCATTTTGAGCAAAGGCCATGTCGCTCTGGTTCAATATGCCGCACTTGCCGAATGCGGATATTTTTCGAAACGGGAATTTTCGAAACTGAAGACCCTGGGCGGAATGCTTCAGGGACATCCGGATATCAAAAGCACACCTGGAATCGAGGCCAACACGGGGTCGCTTGGCCAGGGCTTGTCGATCGCTTGCGGAATGGCGGCGGGCCTGAAAATGGATGGCCGGCCCAGTCGCGTCTACTGCGTCCTGGGTGACGGCGAAATTGCCGAAGGCCAGATCTGGGAGGCGGCTCTCGCGGCCAGCCACTATAAGCTGGACAATCTCGTCGCCGTGCTCGACCGCAACTGTCTTCAGGCCATGGGTTCGATCGTAAACCGCTTCAACACCAATCCGGTGGTCGAAAAGTGGCAGGCCTTCGGCTGGCATGTGGTCGAAGTCGACGGCAATGACGTTGCCGCCGTACTGCGCGCTCTCGATGACCTCGACCTCGTCACGGGCAAACCGAAGATCCTGATTGCCTGCACGGTCAAGGGCGCGGGTCTCCCCTTCGCCGAAAACAATGTCGCATTTCACAACGGCTCGATGACAACCGAGCAATTCGAAATGGCCCGCCAGCTCTTTTGCGCGAAAGCCGCTGTCTCCTGAGGAGGTCTCCAGATGAACGTTCAAAATCTCCGCGAAACCTATGGGCGGACCCTGGTCGAACTTGGGGCCGAAAATCCGAATATCGTCGTTCTGGAGGGTGATCTCGGCAAATCGACCATGAGTTGCTATTTCGAAGAAGCCTTTCCCAACCGCTATTTTGAAATGGGAATTGCCGAGGCCAATATGACCTCGTTCGCTGGCGGCCTGTCCCTGACCGGGAAGATCCCCTTCACCAACTCCTTCGCCGCGTTTGCGGCGGGTCGCGCCTACGATCAAATTCGGCAAGGACTCTGTCTGCCCAATCTCAACGTCAAGATCGTCGGATCGAGTGCCGGGCTGTCCGATTATGGCGACGGATCGACGCATCAGACGGTGGAAGACATCGCGATCATGCGCGCCATTCCCAACCTCACAGTCCTTGTTCCCTCCGATGCCATCGAAACGCGCAAGATGGTCCGCGCCATGGCGGCGCATCACGGACCGGTCTACATGCGGGTGACGCGAACCGATCTTCCCGATGTCTTTCCGGAAGACCAGGACTTCGTCATCGGCAAACCGTATCTGATCCGGGACGGCAAGGACGTCGTGGTTTTCGCCAACGGCGCGATGGTCTCCAAAGCGCTTGAAGCCGCCGATCTTGCCATCGCCAATAACCTTTCCATCCGGGTGGTCAACGTCAGTTCGCTGAAGCCGGTTGACGAAATGGCGTTGCGAGATCTGGCCCAAGGGATGCGGGGCATTGTGACGGCGGAAGAGCATTCGGTGATCGGCGGATTGGCAAGCATCATCACCTATGTCTTCCGCAAGAGCGGTCTGCCGATCGAATGCGTCGGCATCGAAGACCGGTTTGGTCAATCGGCAGAAAATGTCGAGGTTCTTTTCGAAGAATATGGCCTGACCAGCAAGCATATCGTTGATGCGGCGACGTCCGTGGCGGGCGCGGGCGCCTGATCTTCAACCATGAAATTCAAGGGCGAGAACAAGATGAGCAAGATCGGATTTATCGGTTTGGGAATCATGGGCGCTCCGATGGCTGCGCATCTGCAAACCGGAGGGCACCACCTTTACGTCAACACCATCGGACCGCTGCCGGATGGACTGGTGGCCGGGGGAGCGACAGTCTGCCTCAACGGCAAGGAGGTGGCGCAAAATGCCGACATCGTCATCATCATGGTCCCCGACACGCCGGACGTCGAGGCCGTGCTGTTTGACCGCGAAGGCGTCGCCGCGGGACTGTCGGCGGGAAAACTCGTCATCGACATGAGTTCGATCTCGCCCATCGAGACCAAGGAATTCGCCAAACGCGTCGAAGCCCTGGGCTGCGACTACCTTGACGCTCCGGTGTCGGGGGGCGAAGTGGGCGCCAAGGCCGCCTCTCTGACCATCATGGTGGGCGGCAAGCAAGACGCCTTCGAGCGCGCCAAGCCCCTGTTCGATTTGATGGGAAAAAACATCACGCTGGTCGGCGGCAATGGCGATGGGCAAACCTGCAAGGTCGCCAACCAGATCATCGTTGCCCTGACCATCGAAGCCGTCGGAGAGGCCCTGTTGCTCGCCTCCAAAGCCGGAGCCGATCCGGCGAAGGTGCGTCAGGCCCTGATGGGTGGTTTTGCCTCCTCGCGCATCCTCGAAGTCCATGGCGAGCGCATGGTCAAGCGCAATTTCGACCCCGGATTCCGCATTGAACTTCACCAGAAGGATCTCAATCTGGCACTGGCGACGGCCCGCAAAGTCGGTCTTTCGCTCCCCAACACCGCAACCTGTCAGGAATTGTTCAACAGTTGCGCCGCGCACGGCGGCAAGGCCTGGGATCATTCCGGCATGGTCCGAGCCCTCGAGGATTTGGCGAATTTCGAAATCGGACAGAAGGCGTAATCCCATATCTCGGTGATCGGAAACGAGCACCGAGCCCCTGCGCCAAGCGGGACGCCTCCGACATGCGGCGAAACGATGGCGTTTGGCGCCAGGCTCGCCTGCCCAAACGGGTTCATCCGGCTGCCCTCGCCGCGTCACTCTTTCTTCATTCTCCCACCCTCTCGTTTAGGCTAGCATGAGTTAAGATTTTTCAGGGATGGGCCGGCCATCCGGAAAATGTCGCATGAGACATTTCGGAGGAAATTTTGGCCTATAGCGCGACGCTTGAGAGCAAGCGGTATACCGCCCGTACCTTTCGGCACGGCGCCGAGGCTCTTGGCGCTTACGCCGGCTGGGGGTTATTCGCCATCCTTCCCCTCGACTGGGCATCGGCCCTCGGCGGGTGGCTGGCCCGTACCGTCGGCCCCCATTTGAAGGTGAGCCGCGTGGCGCGGCAGAATCTTCGCCAAGCGTTTCCCTCAATGACCGAAGAGGTTCTTTCGACCACCGTCATGGAAGTCTGGGACAATCTGGGCAGAGTGGTCGGCGAATTCCCGCATCTGCAAGAAATTGCCGACCATCGTCTGGAGATCATTGGCGCCGAACATGTCGAGGCGATGCGCGTCGATGGGAAACCGGGCATCCTCATCGCTGCCCATTTCGGCGGATGGGAACTCTCCGGCCCGATCGCCAAACATTTGGGATTGCCCGTCCATGTGATCTATCGGGCGGCCAACAACCCGTGGGTGGAAACCCTGTTCCGCAAAGGACGCGGTGTGGCCGCGGAAAGCTTCATCGCCAAGGGTTCGCGAGGCGCAAGAAAAGCGCTTGAAGTCCTCAAAAGCGGTGGCCATCTCGGGATGCTGGTCGATCAGAAAATGAACGATGGAATCTCGGTTCCATTCATGGGACGCGACGCCATGACCGCTCCAGCCGTCGCCCATTTCGCCCTCAAATTCCGTTGCCCGGTGGTCCCAGGGCGCATCGAGCGTTTGCCCGGCGTGCGCTTCCGGGTCACCTTCGAGCCCCCGGTCGCCTTGCCGGAAAGCGGCAATCGTGACCGTGACGCGCGGGAAATGATGGGAACGATTAACGAAATCATCGCGGGCTGGGTGCGCGAACGCCCAGGGCAATGGTTATGGCTTCACCGGCGCTGGCCTAAAACAGTCAACTAATACCAAGCAGTCATGAGCGCGCCGCATCGCGGTTGGGTTCAGCGCCGACATGTCTTGAAAGCAGTTCGGTGCTTGAGTCCTGTGAAAAAGTACAGCGAGCGAAGCGAGTGGCTTTTTCACACCCAACTCAACACCACGCCATGCGAGAGCGATCCCGCATGAACGAGCCAAATACCCTCACCTGCACAGGAAGACGGCCGATAGGACAAGAATAGACGGCGCAATCTCTCCGTCTCATCCAATAACGACCGACAAATTTCGGCCATATTTCCAACGGACTCTGACGACTCAGCGGTTAAATGACAGGTTCATTCCATGCGAGACTGCACGGTGCGCCCCCTCTGGCCCCACGCCATCAGGGAACCGGAGCGGGCGAATTCTTGTCGATATGGAGCCTGTCGAGAGAACGATCTATTATCAATACGGACCATCCACCAAGGATCAAAAAAATTAGTCCGGTTTTCCGGATGATTACCATGAACAACTGTGCGCTAATATGCTAAATGACCTCGTTGAACTGGATTCGGAGAGTACTCAAACATGAAAACGATGACCGCGCGACTGACGGCTGCTTTCGTTCGAAACAATCCCGTGGAACCAAACGCCCTGGCCGATCTTATTGTCACAATCCATACCGCTCTCGCCACCTGCGGCGAAAAGACTGAAGAACAAAATGTCGCCGTACCAGCGGTTCCGATCAAAAAATCGGTAAAGCCGAGCGCCATTACCTGCCTGGAATGCGGCAAGGAACTCTCGATGCTCAAGCGACATCTCACCACGGATCATGGCATGACGCCGGCCGACTACCGGGCTCGCTGGAATCTTGGCGCGGACTATCCGATGACGGCCCCGGACTATGCCGCCCGCCGCTCGGAGTTGGCCAAGAAGATCGGCCTTGGAAAGAAAAAGACCGACGAAACGACACCGACGAAGCCGCGCCGGAAAAAGCTGTCTCTGAACTGGTAATCGTTACCGAACAGATGCCGTTTTGTGCCGCTCTCCATAAAGAGCGGCAACGAACGCTTTGAGCTGTGGATGGCGATCGTACTGGTGCACGATGGGACAGACCCGTCCGTGGACGTCTGCAATTTTGTGATCCGGCGTCAGAACGACCTTTTCCGGCGGGACATAGCCCAGCGTCCAAATATGGTCCCCGTTGGCAAAAGAGGAAATGCTGTTTAAAACCAACAACCGGTTGTGAGCAACCTGATCGACCCCCAGTCTGTTGCGCGCCGGGGCCGCCACACGGAACGCCTCGGCTTGCAGCAGCAGTAAATAGCGCATGATGCCAAGACCGCTTCCCATCACTGTCCCGACGTTGGAAATTGGCCGAGCGGCCATCTCGCGAAAGACAGCCGCGCCATAGCCTTCCCGCACCCATCGGCCGTTGAAAGGGCAACGCCCGATCGTCATCGTTTCCTCCTCGTTGAAGGCGGCGATGTCCACCCGGTGAGCGGACGCAAACGGGTCGGCCTGAAAGACAACATCGCGCGTATCGGCGATCAGAACCTGATCGTAGACACATCCCTGATCACACAATTCCCGCAGCACTCGAAAAAATGAGAAATAGCGGGCCATTTGCCGTTCGACTTGAATGAAGTGGGCATCCCAATAAAATTTGGTGATGACCTTTTGGCGTCGATAGAAAAGCGCCGTCTCCTCGTCCGGCTTGGAGACGAGGAGAATGATGTCACCGGCGTATCCATTGTCTCGCAGAGAGAGAACGAAGGGGGCAATCGTCTCCTTGTTGAAATTGGTCGCCATGCCCATGACCAGATTGCGCCCGGTCGGCGCCGGCTGCACGTCCTTCGACAAACGCGCTGTTTCGGCCTCCAGAGCCGCGAACATGAATTTTTCCGAACGCTGAAGCCCTTTGTCATGGCGTCGCAGAACTCCGTGGGCCAGTGACAGCAGCAATTGTGAAGGCTTCATCGGTCCTCCCGGATCCTGGAAAAAATCGGATAAGCCGCCGGCATCACGCGGCGCGGCGCCCGTTATAGCGCGGCAACCAGACCAATCGCCAGAGCCGAAAGGCGTCTCTCCGAATCCGGCCCGGGGATCCGGCCAAAGACGAAACAACGAGATGTCACCCCATCCCTCGTTTGAGCATCGACAAAAAAAATTGCCATACCCCGTTTGAGTGATGTTGGGCCGCAAAACGAATGGTAAGTATGTTTATGTTACAAGTTTTCGAAAAAGAATAGAAGGCGATATTAATAATACGTAATTCACAATAAATTTACATTGTAAACACATCACAAACAACGCTAGACATTTTCACTCTTGGGGATAAAACAATGAACACATTCGGCCTCATCAGCAGCATTATTGTGTCATTTATTGCAATGGAATCATCCGCAATCGCTGGAACAGCGACATTTGACTACAACGGATACACGGTTTCCAACAACACAAACGTCTATATTGACGCCACGTTGGCCGCGAACAGCACGCTTTCGACGATCGGTTGGTTTGGCTCCGGTCAGATCACTCTTTACGGATCCGGAACAAGCAGCGGCAAGACCCTTGCCGCATGGTGTATCGACGCCTTTGACGACTTGGCATCAAGCGGCGCCTACAAAGCCATCGCCTCCGGCTTTCTAAACCAGGGCACGACCGGTTCGCCGATCAGCGAAACAACGCTTGGTCAAATTGGCGCCCTCGTCAAATATGGCAATGCCAATATCAATACCGCTTATGTGTCTCCTGCCGTACAGATTGCGATCTGGGACTTGGAATACCAAGGGCTTCTCACGTCCAAGACGCCCTTTGTCTCATCGGATGCGAATGTTAATGCTGAAGTCGCGACATTGTTAAGCGACATTCAAAACAAAACGTTAGCCTCCTATTCCAATCTCGGAGAGGTGATCGCGACCAACAACCAGGGTCTGATCTTCGATCTCGCTGGCGCCTCCATATCTCCGGTTCCACTTCCGGGTGCTCTTCCGCTCTTCGGCACGGCCTTCATGGGCTTGGCCGGATTTGGCATGAGGAAACGTCGCCGCACGAAGATCGCCTGAACATTTTGGCATCCGACCTCTCAACGACAATTCGAAAGCGCCGTGAGTCATGACAAATAAAGTTTCTTCGATCACCTTGTTGCTGACATCCGTCACCGGGATGATGTTTCTCTCATCCGAGGCCTCGGCCACGACGCTCGCAACGGATATTCTGAATGATTACAACCTTGTCGTCTTCGGTTCGTTGTCAAGCACGTCCGAAGTCGATGGCAAAGCGTTTGTCGGCGGCAATGCTTCGGGCGGCAACTATCAAATCCACACGCTTGGGTCTGTCGATCAAAAACCGATTCTGGGCGGCAGCGCGATCGGTGCCCTGACCGTCGGTGGCGCTCTCACGGGAAATGTCAATGTGAATGGCGCCGGCCTGACTGTCGGCGGCAATCTGTCGACGAACAGTCTCAATCTGAACGGCGGCGGCACCGCGTCCATCGGCGGAAATGTGACGAGCGCGATCAGCAACAATAACGGTTCGATCGTTGTCGGGGGCTCGATTACATCCAGCGGCAACACCACAAGCACGAACCTCACCGTCGGCGGCAATGTGAGTGGCCAGGCCCATGTGAACAACGGCGCCCTCAACGTTGTCGGCTCGGCGTTGTCAGGCGCCAGTATTACCGTTAACGGCAATACCGCGAATTTTGGCGGCACCCTTCAGCCGGGCGCCAATGTCTCCGTCAGCAACGGGACGGCGAAAACCGGGCAATCGGTTGCGGCGCCGGTCTTGGCCACAATCCCGACAGCGACTTACCAGAGCGAGTTGACGGCCTATTCACAGCAATTGAAAAGTCTGGCCCAAAATAGCGCCTATTCGATCAATGGCAGCGTCGTTACCTTCAACGCCGCCCCAAACGCGAGTGGCGTTGCCGTGTTTGACATCACCAATGCCGCCTCATTCTTTTCGATAAGCAATGAGGAATTCAAATTCTCGCTGAATGGCGCCAAGGAAGTCATCATCAATGTCTCCGGCGCCGGGTCCAACACGCTCAATATCAATGCCAATTTCTTGAATGGCATAGCCCAGACGCTGGGAACCGACACGATCTGGAATTTCACCGATGCGCAAAACGTCACCATCGGACGTCAGTTCGGTGGTGACTTTCTCGGCGTCTACGCCAATCTAACGACCACGGCCAATGTTGAAGGAACCGTCGTCGCCAAATCGGTCGTTCAGGGGGCGGAAATCCATTATGACGGCCAGAACACCGGCCTCGTTTCGCCGGTCCCCCTGCCGGGCGCGCTCCCCTTGTTCGGCGCGGCACTGGCGGGAATGGCGGGCTTCGCCAGACGGAAGAGAAACCACGCGCGCATCGCGTGATCGTCCATTATTTATGTGCGCCGGCCCAACCGCCGCCACTCGTCGCGGCGGCGCCTTCGCCGATTTTCGCCGAACCGGACCTTCACTTTTGGAGGTCCTGTCCCAGAAACGACCGAATGTCAGCCGCCGGAATGAAATATTTCAAACTCCGCCGTATCTGCTCGTAATGATTTGTCCATTCGATCTTGCGACTGATGATTCCCATCAGACAGCCCGAGACTTCGTCGAAAACGCCCGATCCGGAATTTCCGATAGTGGGACCATCCTCGACCACAGTGGCGAAGTTCGACGGCACGCTGGCGGGCAGCGCAAACTGGGAAACAATGACCGACGACGCCGGTCTTCCCCTCTGGTCGACGACCACGACGGCCTGACCGGGAACGGCGGCCTGCTCGCAAAGCGCCAACGGCGGAAGAGCGCGCATCGATGAGGAAAGGACCGCGGGATCGATCGACAAAAGAGTCACATCGACGGTTTCGAACGTGCCGGCTTTCAGAATCTTCGCCACCAAAGGCTGCCCCGCCGCGACGACGAGCAAGGGCGAAGAACCGGCCACATGGGCCGCCGTGAGAACGAGTCCCCGCCCCAAATAGAGTCCCGCGTTGCCGCTCTGACCGGAATCGCCGGGACCCCCATGACCGATTCTGACGGCATAATGACCGAGATCGCCGCGCATACCGCTGTCGCCGCGCTGCGTCCCGAGGCAGAGCAGAAAAAGCCCCAGGGGCAGCGCCCAACGTAGCCACACGCGCATTGGCCGCCGGCTCCCCGGAGTGTGGAAAAGTCCTAACGCCACAACGGATCGATGGGCGGCTTTCCGGCACAAACCGCGGCGATGTTATCGAGCGCCCGGAAGCCCATGGCGTTGCGGGTTTCCTCGGTGGCACTGCCCATATGGGGGCACAGAAAGACGTTGGGCAATTCGGCGAACCGCAGGTCGAAATTCGGTTCGTTGCAAAAGACGTCGAGACCGGCGGCGAACAACTGCCCACTCCGCAAAGCGGCGATCAGCGCCTCTTCATCGACCAGGGGACCGCGCGCCGTATTGACGAGAACGGCCCCATGCGGCAGCAAAGCCAACGTGTCCGCGTTGATGATCGCTCGGGTTTCCGGGCTGGACGGCGCATGAAGGCTGAGGATGTCGCAGCGCGGAAGCATGGTGCGGAAATCCTGGCAATATTCGGCCCCCTGTTCCAACTCCGGCGCCAGACGGCGTCGGTTGCTATAGAGGACCGACATGCCAAACCCCCGCGCCCGCCGGGCGACAGCCTGACCGATGCGTCCCATACCGAGGATGCCCAGCGTCTTACCACTGACGGAGCGGCCAAGAAGTTCGCCCATGCCAAAGGCCTGCCGCCATCCTTGGCGCATGGTGCGCTCATATTCGGACGCGCGGCGGCTGGCCGCCAGAATCAACAGGAACGCCATGTCGGCCGTGCAATTGGTCAGGACATCGGGCGTGTTGGTGACGATGAGCCCGTTTGTCTGGGCCGTTTTCACGTCGATGTGGTCGAAACCGACGCTGCAAGTGGCGACGACCTTCAGATGTTTCGGAAACTGACCGATGACCGAGGCGTTCAGCGCCGTCTTGCCGCTGACCAGGAGTCCTTCGGCCTGTTGTTCGATAACCGCCCGCAGCGCGGCAGCACCGTCCAGATCGTGGGCCGGAATGATCGCGTCGAAATCCCGTTCAATACGCTCGGTGACCGCAATCGGCAATCTGGTCGCAACAACGATGCGTGGCTTCGTCATGACAAGGAACCCTTTCCTGCAATAGTCCGGCAGCGGCGAAGGGCTCCCTTTCGGTGAAGGAGATCGCCCAGACTGCGTCTGATAGATCGTTCATGAGGCGCAATATGACGGAGAAACCGTCGCAAGGGCAATGCTGGCATCAGCCTCGTGGCTCCCTTCCTCGCAACAGTCTTTTGCACAAAACCATCGTATGGAACGGCGAACGTCCACCCGAAACGGTTCCCGCCTTCGATCTTTCAGTCATCACGCCTCTTATGCCAACCGGCGATGAGATTGACTTAATCGTTGGTTGATGTCGGCCGCGGCCGCGCCGGTCGTCCGGCGGAAGCCTTAAGCCACCGGATGGCGGCGCTGGCGCCTGAAGGCGCTGATGCGGTCTCATCACCACACGTTGGTATTAGGCAACTGCACAAAAATATGCACGAACATATGGTCACTTTTCCTCGATTGGCACGAAGACTTCAGTCATCCGCATGGCTAGCATACAGCAACCTGTCCAAGGCGCGCGGCTCCCGTTTGTCCGCCAATGGAGATCATTTGTATGAAAATCGTCATCGCACCGGACTCGTTTAAGGAAAGTCTGACGGCGCTGGACGTGGCCACGCAAATTGAACATGGATTTCGCCAGATCTTCCCGGATGCAAGCTACGTCAAGCTTCCGGTCGCCGACGGCGGCGAAGGCACGGTGGAAGCCATGGTGGCCGCCACAAACGGCAAGACCATTCCTCTGCCGGTCACCGGTCCTTTGGGAGACAGGATCGAGGCTTTCTATGGCCTGAGCGGCGACGGCCAGACGGCCGTGATCGAGATGGCGGCCGCCAGCGGTTTGATGTTGCTGGATCCCGCCCGCCGAAATCCCCTGCTGACCACGACCTATGGTGTCGGCGAGTTGATCAGGGGCGCCCTGGATCAGGGCGCGCGACGCTTTATCATCGGTATCGGCGGGAGCGCCACCAATGATGGCGGCGCCGGCATGGTGCAAGCTCTTGGGGTCCGCCTCCAGGATCGTGACGGCCGCGATCTTGGTTTTGGCGGCGGACATCTGGAAACCCTGGCCCGGATCGACATGACGGGGCTGGACAGCAGACTCAAGGATTGCACGATTGAGGTCGCCTGCGACGTCGACAATCCCTTGACCGGACCCAAAGGGGCTTCGGCCATTTTTGGCCCGCAAAAGGGGGCGACTCCCGAGATGGTCCGCCAGCTTGATGGTCACTTGGCCCATTATGCCACGCTCATTCACGCCGAACTGGGAATAGCCGTTGCCGAACTGCCTGGCGCCGGGGCGGCTGGCGGTTTGGGGGCGGCCATGCACGCCTTTTTGAACGCCGATTTACGCCCTGGCGTTGACATTGTGATGCAAGCGGTCGGATTGGAGTCCGCCGTGGCCGACGCCGATCTCGTCATCACCGGCGAAGGTCGTATCGACGGTCAGACCATTCATGGCAAGACCCCCATCGGTGTCGCACGTATCGCCAAACGCCATGGTAAGCCGGTCGTGGGGATCGCCGGTTGCCTGAGCTCCGACGCCGCTGTCGTGCATGATTACGGCATAGACGCCATTTTCAGTGTGATTTACAAGGCTTGTACTGTCGAACAGGCCTTAGCCGAAGCCGCGAGCAATGTGCGCGTCGCCGCGCGCAATATCGCGGCTGCCATAAATTTGGGTGGCGCCATGACCGTCAAATTCCCCTAGACTTCTTCACGGCCATGCCAATTTGGATTTGGCTGAACAGACAGCCCAAGAAAACGGAACCCTCTCCTTAGATCTTCGAGATTTGGCGAATCATGGTTCACCTCGATCACTCGTTGGCCCAGGCCATTGTCGACCGATCCATGAAAATCATCGATTGCAACGTCAATGTGATGGATTCCCGAGGCATCATCATCGCCAGCGGGGATCCGATACGGCTGGGCACCGTCCATCAAGGGGCCTTGCTTGTGCTTTCCAAGCAGGCGCCGGTGGAAATCGATGACGATTTGGCGCAACGGCTCGACGGCGTCCGCCCAGGCGTCAACTTACCATTGCAGGCCGAAGGGCAAATCGTCGGATGTGTCGGGCTGACAGGTCTCCCGCAAGCGCTGAGGCGATACGGCGCCCTGGTGCAGATGGCGGCCGAAACCATGCTGGAACAGGCCCGGCTCATGCAATTGCTGGCGCGCGATGCGCGCTTGCGCGAAGAACTGGTGCTCAGTCTCGTCCGCAACGAGACCTTACCCCCGACTCTGACCCGTTGGGCCGAACGCCTGGGCATTGACATTGCCCTGCCCCGCGTCGCGGCGGTCATCGAAGTCGACGGCGGCTCGCTCGACGTCGGTTCGGTTCTGCGCGAACTGCAACGCTTGCATACCCTGTTAACCACACCGGAACGCGACAATTTGATCGCCACCGTCTCGCTTACGGAATTGGTGGTGCTCAAGCCCGCGCTGACCGGAAAGGGTGACTGGGATGTGAATATTCATCGGCAAAGGGTGAAAAACCTGCTTGCCCGCATGAAGAATAGCAGCCCGCTTGGCGTGCGTCTGGCTTTTGGACATTATTTTCCGGGACCGGGAGGCCTGGCGCGATCCTATCAAGTCGCACTGACAACGTTGTCCGTCGGCAAACAACGACAACCGGAGGATTCTGCTTTCTTCTACGCCGACCTTAAGCTGCCGGTCCTGCTTGATGGCTTTCGGCAAGGCTGGCAAGCCGATGAAATTTGTGAACCGTTGAACGTGTTGATGGCGCAGGATCGGCATGGGCAATTGCTTCGAACTTTGAAGATTTGGTACGCCCATGACATGCAAATGGCCAAGACTGCCCAGGCATTGCATATCCACCGCAATACGCTGGACTACCGAATGAGACGAATACAGGACATTTGTGGGGTAAATTTATCGAATACGGGAGACTGCGTGCATTTATATTTAGCGTCGCAAATGACTGACGTTGTTTGACACCAAAGTCAGACCCGCCCCGGCGTCGCCACAGCCATCTGTGACGACGCCGTCCGCCCGATGATGCCGGGCATGTCGGAATGGCGTCAATCATGCCCGGTATTGATGGATTTCCTGTGGATCATCAGAACCGCGAAGACTGTGATGGCGCAGCAAATCATCAAATAAATCGCGACATATTTTGGCGTTCCTCCAGACGCGGCGACAAGAGCCGAGGCGATGAACGGAGTCGGTCCGGCGATCAGCATCCCGCTCATTTCCCTCGACAAGGCGATTCCCACCGCCGCGGCGATGCTTCCACTTTTCATCGAATTCGCAACCTATTACTAAGTGTCCGTCCAAAAACTTTCCG
>Ga0209415_10001475_pt1 | contig 45171 bp, 38 predicted proteins | sample PeaSoiSIISIP2007_FD_187696 | JGI IMG/M metagenome (GOLD analysis project Ga0209415, IMG submission 187696) | Peat soil microbial communities from Weissenstadt, Germany - SII-SIP-2007 (SPAdes) (version 2) | ecosystem: Environmental > Terrestrial > Soil > Wetlands > Peat | place: Germany... | reverse complement strand
GGCACGCTCGTCGGAGTCGGCACCTCGGTCGCCTTCGCGGCCACCAGCGGGTCGAGCACCCAGACCCCCGCCGCGAGCTCTTCGACGAGCTCGGGCACCTCGTCCAGCTCGAGCTCGTCGGGGAGCACCGGATCCTCGGCCAACACCGGCTCAGCGAACACCGCGACGCCGCCCGCGGGCGCGTCGGGAACCATGCCCGGCGGACACTGCCCGGGGATGAGCTCCGGCTCGACGTCGAGCGGAAGCTCGGGCTCGACCGGCAGCTGATCCCGGCTCCCTCCCCCAGGGCACCGGCCCGGGCCACCCGGCCCGGGCCGGTGCGCGTCGGGGACCGGGGCGCACGGGGGCGGCGCGGGGACGGGTTGTGACGGCCCGACGGGGCCCGGGCTACCCTGCCCGGGTCGGCCCGGACGCTTCGGCCCGCCGAGGAGGCTCGCAATGACCACCTTCGTCTCTGGCAGCGGACTCGCAATTAGCGATCCTGAGTTCTGGCGCCGGCCCCTCAACGAGCGCATGGGCGACTTCGCGGTGCTCCGCGAGCAGGGCGCGTTCGTCCCCTGCTCGATCGAGTACAACTTCCTCGGCGAATCGACGCCGTTCTATTCGGTGATCCGGCACGCCGAGCTCACCGAGATCAGTCGGAAGCCCCAGATCTTCTGCTCCGGACAGGGCTCGACCGCCATCCAGGACCTTCCCCAGGAGGCGCTCGAGTACTTCGGCTCGTTCATCGCCATGGACGACCCCAAGCACGCCCGCCAGCGCGTCGTGGTGGGGAGCGCCTTCACCCCTCGCCGGCTGGCCACGCTCGTCGACTCGGTCGAGCAGATCTGCTCGGAGCTGATCGACGACATGTGCGAGAAGGGCGAGGTCGACCTTGTCCAGGCACTGTCGGCGCCGTTCCCGCTCCTCGTGATCTGCGACCTGATGGGAATCCCGCGCTCGGAGTTCAAGACCGTCCTCGACGCGTCGAACATCATCCTCGGCGCCGGTGACTCCGAGTTCTTCGGAGACCGCGATCCGTTCGAGACCCTGCTCGGCGCGGGGGCCACCCTCGTCGGGCTGATGAACGAGCTCGCCGACGACCGGCGGAAGAACCCCACCGACGACCTCACCTCGGCGCTGGTGCACGCCGAGGTGGACGGCCAGCGGCTGGCGCCCGAGGAGCTGGGCCCGTTCTTCATCCTCCTCGCGGTGGCGGGGAACGACACCACGAGGACCGCCACCTCGATGGGGATGTCGATCCTCGGCGACAACCCGGATCAGCGCCGGATCTGGCAGGAGGACCCCGACGGCGTCACCGCCACGGCGGTCGACGAGATCGTGCGCTACGCGTCGCCGGTCGTGTTCATGCGCAGGACCGCCACCCAGCCGGTCGAGATCTCGGGTGAGCACTTCGACGAGGGCACGAAGTTCATCCTCTTCTACGGTGCGGCCAACCGGGACCCGAGGGTCTTCTCGGAGCCCGAGCGCTTCGACGTGCGACGTGACCCCAACCCGCACGTCGGCTTCGGCGGGCCCGGTCCTCACTTCTGTCTCGGCGCCCATCTGGCCCGACGCGAGCTCGGCATCGCCTTCCGCCAGCTGTTCGCGCGGTTGCCCGACATCCACCCGGTCGGAGAGCCGGAGTACCTGGTCGCGGCGGCGGGACCCCCACTCGTGAGCGGCGTGAAGCACCTGAAGGTCAAGTTCACCCCGACCGCCCCGGTCGGACGCTGAGTCGGATCAGGCCGAGCGGATCACCGAGGGGGCGTCGAGGTCGGCGCCCATCTGGGCCGAGCGGTTGGCCATCGCCATGAACATGGCGTCGCCCCGGTCGGTCCGCCCCACCACCATCGAGGCGAAGACCGCCATCACCAGGCTCGAGTAGCTGAAGCTCACGTAGTCGGCCCAACACTCGTCGAAGGGGTAGTCGCTCACCCCGTAGTCCTCGACGAGGGAGCGGTGGTAACTGGCGACCAGGTCCTGCTCGCAAGCCCGGCGCACCTCGGGCTCGAAGGCGTTCCCGAAGAAATAGGCGACGTCGCGGGTCGCGACACCCAGCTGGACCGTCTGCCAGTCGACCACCGCCAGCGGATGTCCGCCCTCGGCCGTCCCGAACAGCATGTTGTCGATGCGGAAGTCCGAGTGGGCGGGGACCTTCGGCCGGCCCGCGCGGCTGTCGGCGATGGAGGCCAGCTCGCCGGCCACGAGGCCGGTCTCGAGCGTGATGGGGTCCAGCGTCGATCGGTAACGCTCGACGAAGGAGTCCCAGATGAACGGGAGCATCGCCCCGAGACCGCCTCCGGTCTCGCGCCGCAGCCACCCGAGCTCGGCGAGGGTCGGGTCGCCCCAGCGCGGCCCGTGGAGCTTCGCGGCCTCCTCGACGGCGAGGGCGGCCTGCGCGGGGTCGCACCCGGCGATCTGGTCGCCCTGGGTCGCCGGGGCGAGGTCCTCGAGCACGACGACCGCGTCGGCCGTGCCGGGGGTGACCGCCGCGAAGTAGCAGTAGGGCCGGGACACGTCGAGGGTGGGGGCAAGCTCGCGGTAGAAGGCGACCTCGGTCTCATAGAGGCCCATCGAGACCCCGGCGGCGGCGCTCGCCGGATCAGACGAGCCGAACTTGCAGACGACGCTCGCCGGTCCGGTCGGCCCGTCGTAGTCGAGCGCGAACCGGAAGTTGTCCCCCACCTGCCCGGTCCCGATGGCCGCCGCCGACGCCCCGACGACCTCGGTATCGGGACCGATCGCCCCGTCGGTTCGCAACACCTCGGTGAGCCAGGTCGTGGTGACCCGGTCGGGGCCGCCGACGACCTCCGGCACGCTCAACACCCCGCGCGTCGGTCGCCGCTCACCACGGGAGGACCCCGTCCACCACCGCGTCGGGGAAGAAGTGGTGGTGGCGGGCCCCGGTCACCTCGTAGATGGCGGTGCCGGTCCGCCCGTCGTCGGCCCGCACCCGCATCTGGTTGAGCCCACCGCGGTGAAACGGCTCGTAGGGGCGGTCGAACGTTCCCTCGGCTTCGACGGTGATCCGCCTGCCCCCCGCCAGCGTGAAGGTGCAGGTGCCCGACAGCCCGGCCACCCCCTCGCCGTGCTCGCCGTACGCGGCCGGAGCGCCGTCTGCGCCGACCCATCCCATCTCGTGGTGGAACCCGACGATCGGCACCGGGTCGCTGCGGTCGGTGCCGGCGAAGCAGCCGTCGCTGAAGACGGTCGCCCCGTTGGGCAGCTCCCAGTGCCAGATCCCGAGGAACCCGTCCTCGAACTGGATCTGGAACCACAGCCACAGCGGACAGCGACCGTGGTCGCGGATCCCCCAGGAGTGGTCGCGCTGGCCGACCCAACCGTCCACCTCACGGGTCGTGCCACCGACCGAGTAGGTCCCGTGGTAGGTGCCCGACTGGAACATGTGGCTCTGGTCCCACACCACGTCGTCGCCCGCCCGCATCATCCCCCGGCGCAGGCAGTACGGCTCGGTCCGCGCCAAGAAGGTGAGGTCGATCCCGATCGCGGCCTTGTCGGGGTCGGTGACGAGCCGCAGCTCCTCGAACGGGCGGACCACCTCGACCCGGGCGCCACCCACGTCGGTGGTGTGCGGATCGCCGTCGTACTGCCGGGCGAGGAAGCCCATCACCGGGACCCCGTTCACCTTTCCCATCTGGAGCGAATCCATCCGCTCGTGGGCGGGGTGGTGCGCCATCGTGAGGAACACGACATCGCCCGACGCCGACGGCTCGTGGATGTCGAAGAAATAACTCTCGCGCCAGAACGGGCTCCGGAGGGCCACGTTGGGCAGGAGGTCTGGCAGCTGGTGCACGAAGAGCTCGTCCATTGCGGTCGGACGCCGCAACCTGGTCTCTGGGTCAGCCACCGCGGGAGCATAAACCGTGGTCCGCGTCGGCCGCCGGGCCGCAGGGGGTCGGGCCCGGACGCGTGCACCTAGGATCGCCCGGCATGGTGATGACTCTCGACGACGCTGTGGCCGAGGTCACGACCCACGGCTACACGGTGCTCGAGGGGGTCCTCGATCCCGGACTGGTCGACGCCCTCGCGGCCGACCTCGGCCGCCTCGAGGAGAAGCTCGGGATCGTGCCGGCCGACAACCTCTTCGAGGGGCTCCGCACCACCCGGATCTACAACCTCCTCGCCCACGGTGCGCTCTACGAACAGGTCCCCGTCTACCCGGGGGTCCTCGAGGTGGTCGAACGGGTCCTCGATCCCGGCCTGCTCGTGTCGTCGCTCTCCTCGATCGCCATCGGCCCCGGCGAACGAGCCCAGCCGTTGCACTCCGACGACCAGATGATCCCGCTCCCGCGGCCCCACCCCCAGATCATCTGCAACACCATGTGGGCCCTCACCGACTTCACCGAGGAGAACGGCGCCACCCGGGTGGTCCCCGGATCGCACCTCTTCGACCGCCCTCCGGATCCGGGTCAGCCGGTGGAGACGGTGGCCGCGGAGATGCCCAAGGGCAGCGTCCTCGTGTTCGTCGGGAGCCTGTGGCACGGCGGTGGCGCCAACCGGACCGGCGAGCGGCGCGTCGGGATCGCGATGAACTACTGCGCCGGCTTCCTGCGCCAACAGGAGAACCAGCAGCTGGGTCTCCCCCGGGAACTGGTGGCTCGGTTCCCGCGGCGCCTCCAGGAGCTCGTGGGCTACTCCGTCTACAACGGGCTCATCGGCCACATCGAAAAGAACCACCCGGCCTCGGTGGTCCTCGACAGCGGGGACCGGGCCGACATGATCTGGGACCACATCCGGGCCACTGACTGAGCACCGTCGACCCGGCGACCGCACGACCGAGGCGCCGCCAAAACCGCAGCGGTAACGTTCCCACCCGCCGGACGGCGGGGGTCGACCGGCAGGTCCGCGCCGGTCGGTCAGTCGGGGGGAAGCCATGGACACGCGCGTCGTGGGGGTTCGACGGCATCGGCACTCGGGTGGGCCGCTGGCCCTCTGCGTCGCACTCGCCGCCCTGACCCTCGGGGCCGGCGGTGCCGGCGCGACTGCCTCCGACGGGTTCTTGCTGTCCACGCACGGCCCGGCCGACGAGGGGCCGTATCCCTACAAGTACCCGGCCACCGGGTCGATCCAGGTGGGCTCGGGGAAAACGGTGAGCGGCACCGCGTGCAGCGCGGGCACCCCGCAGTTCGCGTCCGCGTACGCAGTGCCCTGCATCGGCAAGTTCACGGGCAGCAACGGCGGGGCCACCTCCCCCGGCGTGACCGCGACCCAGATCACGCTCGCCACCCGGACCTTCCCGACGAATCCGAACCTCCAGCTCGCCGAAGCCGAGGCCCGGGAGGCCGGGGTGGCGCTCCCCCAGGTGACCGAACAGGTGGCCCAGGTCTTCATCAACTACTTCAACAAGGTGTACGACCTCTACGGGCGCCACGTCGTCTTCGACCCCTACAACACCACCGCCGACTCGACCGCCGAGGCCCTGGGTGAAGGCGAGGCCCAGGCCTGTGCCGACGCCGCCGCCATCGTCAACCAGGTGCACGCCTTCGGGGAGAGCGGACTCATGGGTGGCGGGTCCCAGCCCTTCTCCCAATGCGCCGCCCAAGACCACCTGGTCGAGTTCAACGGCGACGGCTACTACAACGAGGGCACCTTCCAGTCCCTCAACCCCTACGTCTGGTCCCTGACCCAGGACTGCACGCGGATCAGCTCGAACGAGGCCGAGGTCGTCGCGACGATGCTCGCCAACAAGAAGGCGACCTACGCCGGGGACCCCACCCTGCGCACCGAAACCCGCAAGTTCGGGAGCTACTTCCCCGACGTCCCGGCGTACAAGACCTGCGCGGAGAACTTCGCCAAGATCGTCACGAAGAAGTACCACCTCTCCCTCAGCGACTTCGTCGAGTACACCTACAGCCCCGACATCGCCACCTTCGCCCAGTCGGCGCAGCAGGCCATCGTCCAGTTCAAGGCCGAAGGGGTGACCACCGTCATCATCGGCTCGGACCCCTACTCGGCGGGTCTGCTCACCAAGGCGGCGGTGACGGAGGACTTCAGCCCCGAGTGGTTCCTCGAGGGGACCGCGCTGACCGACGAGGACCAGGCGGTCCAGACCTTCGACGTCCCGAGCGAGGTCTCCGGGCACTTGTTCGGCATGAGCGAGCTGTCGCCACCGACCGAGACGACCGGCCCGTCGTCACTGGCCGGCAAGCTGTACAAGAAGCTGACCGGGCACACGATCCCGAAGGGCACCGACGGTGCCTACTCCTCGCTCGTGTACATCTTCGACGCCCTCCAGGCGGCCGGCCCCGATCTCACCCCGGAGAGCCTCGCCCGTGGTCTGCACGCGATCCCGCCGCTCGGGGCGCCGCTCTACCAGTACGGGAAGTGGAGCTGGAACTCGAGCCCGAACGGCACGGCCGGCGCGGGCGACCACACCGCCGGCGTCGACGCCCGGTTCGTGTGGTGGAACGCGAACGGCACCTCGAAGATCAACGGTGCCATGGGGACCTATGTGGTCGCCTTCGGCGGGAAGCGCTTCAGCCTCGGACAGTGGCCGAAGGCGCTGCCTCCGATGTTCGACTCGGGCTGAGCGGCCTCAGGCGACGGCGAGGTGCATCCGCACCGCCGGCCCGAACCGCGTCTCAACCGGGTGGTCGGCGACGAACCCGACATGCTCGTAGAACGCCAGGGCGTGCGGATTCGCCGTGACCTCGACGCGAGCGAGGTGGTGCCGGCGGGCGACCTCGACGACGTCGAGATTCAGGGCGGTCGCGATCCCTTGCCGCATGAACTCGGGCTCGACGAAGAGGTCGTCGAGCTCGATGAACCCGTCGGACACGACGGGCGTGGCGAACCCCGCGATCCGGCCGTCGGCGAGGACCGCCACCCGCGTGGTCGCGCGCTCGGCTTCGGGCAGGGAGAACTCGAGGGTCTCGGGGTGGGCGAGCAGGACCTCGCGGCTCTCCTCGTAGTGCAGCGCCGAGCGGCGGAACAGGCCCCGCAGGACCTCCTCGTCGGCGCGGTCGGCGTCCCGGATCTGCACGGTGGTCACCGCGCATTCTCCCGCCGACTCGGGCGGTCCGGCTGAGCCACCGGGCATGGCACCGGGAAGAACGCCTCGACCAGGGACTTCAGAGAGAGAGCCAGGCATCACCCGCCCGCGCCGTGGGTATGTTCCGGCTAGATGACCGAGACTCGGTCCCCAACGGTCGCGGGCGACGCCCCGGCGACCACCCCTCACCTCGGGCCGACCGTCGGCGGTCGTTGGCGGCTCGGGCCCCGGCTCGGGCAGGGCGGCATGGCCGACGTCTACCGGGCCACCGACGAGCTCGACGGCGGTCGACCCGTCGCGGTGAAGCTCCTCCGATCCTCGGACCCGGCGCTGGCCCGACGACTCGCCCGCGAGGCGGCGGCGCTCGAGTCCTTCGAGCACCCCAACCTGGTGCGCCTGCTCGGGACCGGGGTCGACGACGGTCGCCCCTACCTCGTGACCGAGCTGGTCGAGGGACCGACGCTGGCGGCGCGACTGCGCCGGGGGCCCCTTCTCCCGTCGGAGGCTGCGACGGTCGGGGCGGCGCTCGGCTCGGGACTGGCGTACGTGCACGGGCGCGGGGTCGTGCACCGGGACCTGAAGCCGGCCAACGTGCTGCTGGGCCCGGGTTCGAGAGTGCGGCTCGCCGACTTCGGGATCGCCCGCCTCGTCGACCAGGCGTCGATGACCGGCACCGACACCACACTCGGCACGACCGCCTACATGGCGCCCGAGCAGCTGCACGACCGCGAGGTCGGCCCCGCTGCCGACGTCTGGTCGCTCGGCCTCGTCCTGCTCGAGGGGCTGACCGGGCGGACCCAGTTCGCCGGCACCGCTGGCGAGGTGATGGCGCGACGGCTGAATGACGGCGTGCGCCTCCCCGGCGACCTTCCCGGTCCGTGGCGGCTCCTGCTCGCAGCCATGCTCGACGACGACGTCTCGCGTCGACCGACCGCAGCCGACGTGGCCGGCATGGTCGTCGCGCCAGGGTTCTCGGCCCGATGGCGGGCGAGCGGGGGGAAGGATACGGCCGGGCCGGACGGCAGGGTCGACGGTGCCGTGCCGGCATCGACCCGCCTCGACACCGGCGCCGGCGCGACCAGGATCGCGGCGGCGCCTCCCCTTGTCCGGGCCACCCGCCACTCGTGGCAGCGCATGGGCGCCGGGATCCTCGCCTGCATGGTGGTGCTGGGTCTCCTGGCCTGGGCGCTGTCGGGGCCCACCGGGCCGGCCCCCCACGGAGCCGCCGCGACGCGTCCTTCTGTGCACCGCCCAGCCGCGCCGGAGCCGACCGTGGCCAATGCGGCCGCGGCGCTCGTCCGTGACGTCCAGGCCGGGGTCGGTGCGCACTCGGTGGTTCCGTCGGCCGCCGCCGGCATCCTCGGCGAGGTCGACCAACTGCTGGCCGCGGTCGACGGTGACGGCGGCCCCGCTGCGATCGGCCCGGACCTCGGGATGATCGACTCCTCGGTGGCCGGGGGCGCGGCCAACGGCACGATCGCGCCACGGGAGGCGTCGATACTCGCCGGTGACGTGTCCAGACTGGCAGCGACGCTCCGCGCCCCGACCATCGCGACGACGACCACGACCGCCCCCCCGCCGACTCCCGGTCCGCCCGGGCATGGGAAGCATGCGAGCGGACCTGGCGACCAGGGTTAGCGGCTCACCTCGCACCAGCGCCGCGCTCGGCGACCCTTGGTCCGTTCGAAGAACTCTGCCGATGCACCGCGGTGTGACGGAGGGCTCAGTTTCAACGGTTACGGATTCGGCAGCTGCCGGATCTTGACCTGGCTATTCGTGGGCAGCAAATAGCTGCCACTCTCCAGGCACTCCCTTCAGTCGGTGGATCTCTCGATCCTCGAACTGAATGTTGGATCCTGCGACCAGATCCACGACGGTTCTCGAGACCAGGACCTCGCTCGGCTGAGCGAGAGCGGAGATCCTGGCCCCGATGTGCACGGCGATTCCGGCAACTCCCTGATCGGTCACTTCCACCTCGCCCGTGTGAACGCCGGCGCGAATCTCAATGCCGAGTTCATGAACATGACGGCAGATGCTCATTGCGCACCGAATCGCCCGAGCCGGCCCATCGAAGGTGGCGAAGAAACCATCGCCAGCGGTGTCGACTTCTCTTCCCCGAAAGCGGGCGAGCTCATGTCGCACCGTACTGTGATGCAGTTCAAGGAGATCACGCCATTGACGGTCACCCATGGCCGCGGCCCGCTCGGTGGAGGCCACGATGTCGGTGAAGAGAATCGTCGACAGCATCCGTTCGAGATCTGGTGCGCGACGGTCACCGGTGAGGAACTCCTCAATCTCATCGGAGAAACGGGGCTCATAGGCGAAGGCGAGGTGCTCACCGGGCAGTTCGACGAAGCGAGCACCCTCGATGTGGTCGGACAACCAGCGACCGTTTCCTATTGGGACCGTAATGTCATCCCTGCCGTGCAGGACCAGTGTCGGCACGGAGATGGTAGGCAGCACGGGGCGCACGTCGATGCCGAGCAGTGTGTCTAGAAAGGCTCGAATTGTTCCCGGGCTGCCCGATGTCCGCTCCTCATAGCCCATCTGTTCACGGAGCCGTTCGTCGCCAAGAAGGCTCGGCGCGAATACCGACAAGGACTCCCCTGTTCCCCAGCCCTGATCAACTATCCGATACAGCGTGTCGAACGCCTCTTCGTTGCCGTAGGGATAGTCGACGTCGCGTCGGACTCGTGCCAACGTACCGTAGAGGACGAGTGCCAGTGTTCGCTCTGGATAGGTGGCGGCAAAGAGAATGCACATCGGACCACCCTCAGACAGACCGAGAAGCGCGGCTCGCTCGGAACCCACTGCGTCCATGACCGCTCGGACGTCATCCATTCGCCCTTCGAGTGTCGGAGCGCCGACGTTACGATCCGAGAGGCCGACGCCTCGCTTGTCGAAGCTGATGAGCCTCGAGAAAGACGCGAGCCGTTCGAAGAGCTGGACGAGAAATGGGCTTTCCCAATCTGCCTCGAGGTTGCCTGCCAGTCCGTGGACCCACACGAGATCGAGTGGACCCTCACCCATGACGCGGTAGGCGATGCTCACGTCACCCGACATTGCATAACGAACCGGCGGTCGGTCGCCCGTCATCGGTCTCTCGGTGCGGCGCCCTCGACGTCGTTCCCGGTCGGCGGTGGTGCCCGCCGCGCGCCATCGGTCACCGCTTGGGCTCGCCAACGCCGATCACTGCCGAAATTTAGCCAGCCGCCTTCTCTGTCGCTCCCGGAGCTCTGCGGTATCCGACGGACGAATCGATCGCCTGGTCCGGACGACGACGCGGTCGCCGCGCGGAGGAATGGACACCGGTGGGCACAACCACGCCCAATCGATCGACGTCCCGGTGTCGAACTCCGGGTGGCGCCTCTCAGCAGGTCGGCCGGGTCGTCGGGCGTTCGGACACCCGTGCCGCGGCTGGCCGCCTCACTCGGTTCCTCATCCCATTTCGATCGCGACCACCGTGGCGTCGTCGCCCACGACGTCGGCGGGCACCTCGATTGTGAGGGTTCCGCGGGGCTCCGGCAGCAACCCCTCGATCACACCCGTGCGGGTTCGAAAGCCGAGGGCGCGGCCCGACGCCAGCTCGCGTACCGCCTGGACCCTGCGGACCGGCACGTCGCGCACGTCGACGCTGTCGTAGGGGCGCATGAGGAGGTGGAGGTAGGTGGTCTCGCCGCGGACGGTGCTCGGGCCGTAGAACTGGGCCGGCCGCAGGCCGGGGGAGGTGCCCCTGACCGCCCGACCGTTGGCCGCCATCCAGGTCCCGAGCGCCTCGAGCCGCTCCTTCTGGGGGTCGGGGAGCGAGCCGTCGCCCTTCGGGCTCACGTTCACGAGGAGGTTGCCGCCCTTGCCGGCGACCTCGCACAGGGTGTGGATCAGCTGGCGGCCCGACTTGTACTCCTCGTCGTCGGGGTTCCACCCCCAGCTCTCGTTCATGGTCAGGCAGGTCTCCCAGCGCCCGGCGGGCGCCTCGTCGGGCACGAACTGCTCTGGGGTGGCGAAGTCGCCCACCCCGGGGAGCCGGTCGTTGATGAGGATGGATGGCTGCAGGCCGCGGATCGTCTCCTCGAGGTGCTCGGCCCCCCAGTCGGGACGCTCCCAGCCCCCGTCGAACCACAAGACGTCGATCCGGCCGTAGCGGGTCAGCAGCTCGGTGAGCTGGGCCGTCATGAACTCGAGATAGCGCGCCCAGGCCCCCGGGTTCGGCCGCGGCGGTGACGCCCCCACCACATAGGGCTTGTCGGCCTCGGTAAAGGCCGGGTAGTCGGGGTGGTGCCAGTCCGACAGCGAGAAGTAGATGCCGACCCGCAGGCCCTCGGCCCGGACCGCCTCGACCAGCCCGGCCACGATGTCGGCGCCATAGGGAGAGTGCTCGATCGAGAAGTCCGAGCAGTCCGTGTGCCACATCGCGTAGCCGGAGTGGTGCTTGGCGGTGAACACCACGTACCCCATCCCCGCCCGCCGGGCCGTCCGAGCCAGCTCGACCGGGTCCCAGGAGGTCGGATCGAAGGTGGCGGCCGACGAGTGGTACTGCTCGACGCCGACCGACTGGCAACGGGGCAGGGCGAAGACCCCGCCCACGAGGGGCCAGGAGAGCTCCAGCCCCTGCTGGCTGGCGTGGTCCCAGTGCACGAACATCCCGACCCGGGCATCGTCGAACCAGCTCGGATCGGGAGCGGCGGGACGAGGGGTGTCGGGCTCCACAGTCCCCGCGTTAGCAGCGTCGGGGAATCCGCTCCACTCGGCGTCGGCGGCGGACCGGCGTCCCTCGAGCGATGGCTCCTAATCTGAGCGTCTCGCCACTGGAGGACGCCATGGCACGTGGCCCGCTCGAGGGTCTCCGGGTGATCGACCTCACCGACGACAGCGGCCGCTTCGCGGCGAAGCTGCTTGCCGAGGCCGGGGCGACCGTCGCCCGCGTCGGGCGGGGGTCATCGGGGCCGCCGATGCGGTCGGCCGATGCCGCCGCTCTGGGCGGGCTCCTCGACTGGTGGTACGACGGCGGCAAGCTGCGGCTGCACATCGACCTCGACACCGAAGAGGGCGGTTCGGCCTATCGCGCGCTCGCGGAGCATGCCGACCTCGTCATCGAGACCGAGCCGCCGGGGGCGATGGCCCGCCGCGGCCTCGACCACGCCGACCTCCTCGCGGCCAACCCGCACCTCGTCCAGGTATCGCTGACGCCTTTCGGGCGCACCGGCCCGCGGAGCCACTGGCAGACGAGCGATCTGGTGGCCTCGGCGCTGGGCGGTGTCCTGTCCCTCTCGGGATTGCCCGATCAGCCGATCAACCCCTGGGGTCGCCAGACCTACAACTTCGCCGGGTTCATGGCCGCGAACTGCGGCCTGGCGGCGGTCCGGGCGGCCCGGCGCGAGGGGCACGGGCAACACGTCGACGTCTCGCTCTACGAGGTCGTGTGTACGACGGTCGAGCAGCTGCTGTTCCAATACTGGTTCGACGACCTGCTCCCCTACCCGAAGATCGCCCCCCGCCAGGGGTCGTTGCACTGGATCGGCGCCTACAAGGTGGTTCCGGCCAAGCGGGGCTGGGAGATGGTCACCCCGACCCCCAACGGGGTTGGGCTGCTCGGCTGGATGGTGGAGGAGGGGTTCGAGCCGGCGCTCGAGTTGGTCAATCGCCCACCCCAGGAGCTGCTCACCCAGCTTCCGCGGCTGATGGATGTGGTGGCCGGCTTCGCTGCGACCAAGGATGCCGGCGACCTGTTCGAGGGCGCGCAGGCGCGCCACATCGCCTTTGCCGAGGTCCAGACGGTGGCGCAGGTGGCGTCGAACCCCCAGCACGAGTTCCGGGGCTTCCTCCGGTCGGTCGACTGGGGCGGGTCGGCGGTGGTACTCCCGGGCCCGGTGGCCCGGTTCGGGGCCACTCCGGCCCCGCCGCCGGCGCCCCCCGAAGACGCCGATCCCCAACGGGTGCTCGAGCGCTGGGCGGCGCCCCGCCCGCCGGCACCCGTGTTGTCCCGAGACCCGGCCAAGCCCCTCGACGGCCTGCGCGTCCTCGACCTCAGCCACGTCCTGGCCGGGCCCGTGTGCACCCGGTTGCTCGGGGATCTGGGCGCCGACATCGTGAAGTTCCAGACCACCGAGCGGGCGACCGTCGTGAACGACCCGAGCCATCCGTACTTCTATGTCTGGAACCGGTCCAAGCGCCTGGTGACGCTCAACATGAAGGACGAGCGGGCGACCGGGATCGTGCGCCGGTGCATCGAGCAGAGCGACGTCCTGATCGAGAACTTCTCCGCGGGCGTGCTCGACCGCTGGGGGCTCTCCTACGAACAGGCGCGGCAGTCGAATCCGGGGCTCGTCTATGTGACCATGTCGGGTTGCGGCCACGAGGGCCCGTGGTCAAACCTCGTGACCTATGCCCCGACGATCCACGCGCTCTGCGGCCTCACCTACCTCTCCAACCCGCCCGGTCGCGGCGATCTCGGTCCCGGCTACTCGCTGAACGACATCGCGGCCGGTCTGTCCGCCGGCTTCGCCGTCCTCGCCGCGCTCGAGCACCGCGACCACACCGGCGAGGGGCAGCACGTCGACATCTCCCAGATGGAGACCGGTGGCTACCTGATCGGCCCGGCGCTCACCGACTTCATGAGCAACGGCCGGGAAGCCCACCCGATCGGCAACCGTGACCCCTTCGGGCTCCTCGTCCCGAACGAGTGCTACCGCAGCGCCGACGGCGAGTGGCTCGCGGTCTCGTGCCGGGACGACGGCGACTGGGCGAGGCTCGTCGGGGAAGCCGGGCTCGAGGCCGATCCCCGCCTGGCCGAGCTGGACGCGCGGCGAGAGCGGTCCGACGAGGTCGACGAGCTGGTCGGCCGGTGGGTCGCGTCGGTCTCGGCCGACGAGGCCCAGGACCGCCTGCAGGAGGCCGGGGTGCCGGCCGGGAAGGTCCAGCACACCGGCGACCTCATGGCGGACCCGCACCTCGAGGCGCGCGCCTTCTGGCAGACCTTCGACCACCCCGCATTCGGGACCCGCCCGCACGACCGGTTCCCGGCGCTCTGGAGCGGCACCGATCTCGAGCCCTACCGCAGGGCCGGGGCGTACGTCGGCGAGCACAACTTCGAGATCTACCCCGAGCTCCTCGGCATGGACGAGGGCGCGGTGGCCGAAGCGATGAGCGAGGGTCTCTTCAGCTGACGCCCGCCGAGGCCGGCTCGGCCGCCGCGAGCCTGACCAGCTCCTCGGTCACCAACTGCTCGTGGGCCTCGAAGTCCCGCCGCGCCGCCCGGGGGTTCCAACGGCCCCGCATGGCGAACACCAGGAGGAGGAACACGCCCTGACCGCCGATGCAGACCTCCCACCAACGCTTCCACTCACCGGGTGAGGCCTTGGCGGCGGGCAGCACCTTCTTCTCCGTGTAAAGGAGATTGGCCAGGTTCTGCGAGTGCGTCCCCACCTTGGCCGCGATCTCGGCGTTGCTCACCGGATGGCCGTTCGAGATCGCCGTCGCGAGCGGGTTGTAGGCAAGGAGCCCCAGCACCTGGGGATTGGTGAGGCCGCCGACGGCGTTCAGAGCGTCGCCCAGGTTGTGGGTCCGGTCGCAGGCGGCGATCAGCTTCCCGAGCGTCTGGGGCCCCGGTTCGCCGGTCGACTGGAGACCGGCAAGCACGCTCGACGGCGCCGACTTCGTGGCGCATCCGCTCGCGCCCGGCGCATAGGGAACCGCCGCTTGGATGCTCTGCAGCACCCCGGCCGCCTGCTGGTTGTCGACGAGCGTGGTGGAGGTGGTGATGATTCGGGGGAGCACCAGGAACGAGATCGCCACGACGATCCGGAGCATCCATCCCCAGATGGCGAGGCCGGTGGCCGTGAGCGCCGGGTTGTGCGATTCGATCTGCTCGGTGTAGCTCGCCATCCAAGGGGAGTACGCGCAGCCGATGGTGATCGCGAGGAGCACCACGATCAGGACGTTCGAGTAGTACCCCACGTGTGGGTCGTCGACCTGAAGGATGAGGAACACCATCATCACCATGGTGGCGATCGCCCCCACGAGCATGAACGGCTTGCGCACCCGGAGCCGGTCGGAGAGGACACCGAAGAGCACCAGGGCGCCCGATAGGACGGCCGAGTACCACACGTTGATGGCGTTGGCGTCGGGGGTCGAACGACTGAACACGACCACCCAGTAGAGGGTGAGGACACTGACCGACGCGTAGTAGAAGAGCAGGAAGACCGAGACGGCCACCGACGAGGACAACAGGTCCAGCCGGAGCATCGTCCGCAGCGGGTGGCGGCTTTCCTTCTCGACGTCGATCCCGAGCGCCCGCGCCTCCACAAGCACCCGCTCCCGCTCCGACACCATGAGCTGGTCGCGCAGCTGGGGTGAGAGCTCGCGCAGGAACACGAACGAGACCACCACCACCACCATGCACACGATCCCGGAGATCACGAACTGGTCCTGCCACGGGGCGAGGTGCGGGAGCGTATGGGTGGCCACCAGGCTGGCCGTGAGCGCCCCCATCGTGGGCCCGAGCGCCCAAAAGCCCATGGCGGCCCCTCGGCCCACCTGGGGCGAGAAGTCCCGCATGAGAGCCGGGGTCGACACGAGGATGACCCCTTCGGCGAACCCGATCACCGAGTAGGCGATGGCGAAGCCGAACTTCGAGTGGATATTCGGGATGGCCGCCAGCTGGACCAGCGCCACGGTCAGGGTGCCGTAGATCGTGAGGTTGGCCCGACCGATCACGTCGGAGAGCCCTCCGATGAAGGCGGTGAACGCCCCGATCGCGTTGGACACCACGATCACGTACAGGAAGTACTGGAACGACATGTGGTACGAGGGCAGCAGCAGCGGGAGGACCGCCCCCTCCACGTAGTAGAGGTAATAGAGCATGATCGTGGTGACAACCACGATCGCCAGGTACCCGTAGCGAGCCGCCGTCCGCGGGTAGTGCCGGAGCTGGCGCCGCACGAACGCCTCCACGAGCCGGTTCGGATGCGTTGCGGTGGGTGACGCGACTGCCATCTGTGCCCTCCCGGCCCGGTCTGTTGGCCCGAGCTCTTGGCCCGCCGGTGCTCAAAACACTCTCCCACCGCCAAGCCCTGCGGTGGGATGCCAGTCGAGCACGTTCAGTGCCCGGCGCACCCCCGCTGGATCGGGGTTGAGGAGACGTTTGACAGCGAGGGAAAACTCGATAGTATACTCAGTATGCTCTCGAGTTTGGCAGTTGCGTGAGTGTTCGCCACGCCCTGCTCGGCCTCCTCAGTGAGGGGCCCAAGTACGGCCATCAGCTGCGGCAGGAGTTCGAGGTCCGCACGGGGGACGTCTGGCCGCTCAACGTCGGCCAGGTGTACACGACGCTCCAGCGGCTCGAGCGCGACGGCATGGTCGAATCGGCCGACGACGGCGCCGAGGGGGCCCAAAAGGACTTCCGGATCACGCCGTCCGGCGAGCGGGAGCTTCTCGCCTGGTTACGCACCCCTCCGGACCTGACCTCGCCCCCGCGCGACGAGCTGGTCATCAAGGTGCTCGTGGCCCTGGCCCTGCCGGGGATCGACGTCCGCGACGTCCTCCAGATCCACCGCCGCTACCTGGTCGAGCTCATGCAGCAGTGGACGCGACTCAAGGAGGACGAGGCCGAGTTCGACCTCCCGCTCGCGCTCGTCGTCGATGCCGAGCTGTTCCGGCTCGACTCGGTCATTCGGTGGCTCGACGCGGTCGACGGCCGGCTGAAGCGCGCATCTCTCGAAACATTCGAACCCGATACCAGCGTCCCCCGACTACGTCGGAGATTGGCGGTGAGGCGATGAGCTTCCTCGAACTGCAGCAAGTCTCCAAGTCCTACGGCGAAGGCCAGACCGAGGTCCATGCTCTTTCCAACATCACCCTGTCGGTTGACCGGGGCGGCCTCGTGGCCGTCATGGGGCCGAGCGGGTCGGGAAAGTCGACGCTCCTCACCATCGCGGGAAGCCTCGAGGAGCCGACCGAGGGCGAGGTCCTGATCGATGGCCAGCCGCTCTCGTCGCTGTCCCGCAACGAGAAGGCGCGACTGCGGCGGCGAACCGTCGGGTTTGTCTTCCAGGACTTCAACCTCCTCGCCGGGCTCACCGCCGTTGAGAACGTGTCGCTCCCGCTCGAACTCGACGGCGTCGGCGCCCGGCGGGCCCGGGTCGCAGGACTACAGGCCCTCGAGGACCTCGGGTTGGCCGACCGGGCCGGGCATTTCCCCGACGAGCTGTCGGGTGGGGAACGCCAGCGGGTCGCCATCGCCCGGGCGGTCGTGGGTGACCGCCACCTCGTGCTGGCGGACGAGCCCTCCGGCGCCCTCGACTCGACCAACGGCGAGGCCGTGATGCGCATGTTCCTCGCCGCCTGCAAGCGCGGGCTGGCGGCGATCGTGGTGACCCACGACGCCCAGCTCGCTTCTTGGGCCGACCGGGTCGTGTTCCTCCGGGACGGCCGCATCGTCGACCAGACCATTCCGCCTCCGAGCCCCGAGGCCCTCCTCCAGGACGTGCGGAACCCATGACCGTCATGACCCGTCCGCGTGAGTTCTCCGCAGCCGAGCGGTTGCCCGACAACGGCGGTCGACCGGGCCGCCGGGCCATGACCCGATGGGCCTGGCGACTGTTCCGCCGCGAATGGCGGCAGCAGCTGCTGGTGCTCGCGCTCATCGTCGTGGCCGTCGCGGCCACCGTCATCGGCGCCGCCGCCGCCACCAACAGCCCGCCGCCAAAGAATGCCGGGTTCGGGACCGCCCAGGACCTCGTGACCCTCGGGCCGAGCCCGGCGCTGGCGCACCAGATCGCGGCGGTCGAGCACCGGGTGGGCCGGGTTGACGTCATCGAGAACCAGTCGCTCATCATCCCCGGAACGATCGAGGCCTACGACCTCCGGTCCCAGAATCCGCACGGGGCGTTCGGGCAGCCGATGCTTGCGCTCGTGTCCGGCCGCTACCCGACGACGACGTCGCAGGTGGCCGTCACCGCCGGGGTGGCAGCGGCGTTCCGGCTTCACTTCGGCGGGACCTTCTCGGAGGGAGGGACAAGCCGACGGGTCGTCGGGATTGTCGAGAACCCCCAGAGCCTCCTCGACGCGTTCGCGCTGGTGATCCCCGGGCAAGTGCACGCCCCGACCCAGGTCACGGTGCTCTTCGATAAGCCCCCGGGCGTTCGACTCGGGCCCAACGTGGTGACGCCGTCTTCGGTGTCCAACAACAACCCACTGAACCCCGAAACGATCGTGATGGCCCTCGCCACCCTCGGGATGCTCCTCATCGCCCTGGTCGCGGTCGGCGGGTTCACCGTCCTCGCGCAGCGGCGGCTCCGCTCGATCGGGATGCTCGGCTCGCTCGGCGCCACCGACCGGAACATCCGCCTGGTCGTCCGGATGAACGGCGTCGTCGTCGGGGTGGTCGGGACGCTGCTCGGCGCGGTGCTCGGGGTGCTCGCGTGGCTGGCCTACCGGCCCCATGTCGAGGCCAGCTCCCACCACCTGATCGGCCTGTGGGCCCTTCCTTGGGCGGTGATCGGCCCGTCCATGGGGCTCGCCGTGCTCGCCACCTACTTCGCCGCCTCCCGGCCGGCACGGGCCATGGCCAAGGTGCCGATCGTGACGGCGCTCTCCGGACGGCCGCCCAGCCCGAAGCCGGCCCACCGCTCCATCGTGCCCGGCGTGCTGGCCATCGTGGCGGCGATCCTCCTGCTGGGGGTCTCCGGGGCCAGTTCCCACGGCGGCGGGATGCCGGAGCTGATCTTCGGGCTCGTGGCACTGATCGTCGCCGTGATCCTGCTCGCCCCCCTGTGCGTCTCGGCCCTCGCACGCGTCTCAAGCCGGGCCCCGATCGGACTCCGCCTGGCGCTGCGGGACCTGGCCCGCTACCGCTCCCGGTCGAGCACCGCCCTGGCCGCGGTCGCGCTCGGGGTCCTGATCGCCGTGATCGTCGCCGTCGCCGCCGCCGCCCGCTACGGCAACGTGCTCGACTATGCCGGCCCGAATCTGGCGTCCGACCAGCTGATCGTGTACACGCCGAACGGCTCCGGCGGCCCTCTCGGCGTCGCGACCACCGACGACGTCGCCAGGAGCGCCCGGACCATCGCCACCGAGCTCGGCGCCCGGGAGTTCTTCCAGCTCGACTCGACGTCGGCGAACCTCCAGCACGCCGGGCCCGGCCGCAACTTCAACGGCCAGCTCTATGTGGCCACCCCGCAACTGCTCCGGGCGTTCGGGATCGCCCCTTCGACGATCGAGGCGTCGACTGAGGTGCTCACCGTGCGGCCAGGCCTCGCCGGCATGTCCGACATGCAGCTCGTCTACGGCGACGCCTTCGGTTCAAAGGGGTTGGCCCCCGGCCGGCCCGGCCCCAACCCCTTCGCGTGCCCGAAGTCGTCATGCCTGGCCAATCCGGCGATGCAGCAGGTGAGCGCGCTTCCCGCCGGCACCTCGGCGCCCAACACGGTGCTCACCGAGCACGCCGTGCGCTCGCTGCATCTGCAGCTCAGCAACGCGGGCTGGATGATCGAGACCACCGGGCCGCTCAGCGCCACCCAGATCCACGACGCTCAGCAGACCGCCGCGCTGGCCGGCATGTCGGTCGAGACCAAGAACGATGCCCCGAACTCGTCCGAGATCATCAACTGGGCAACGGTGTTCGGCGTGGTCCTGGCCCTGGCCATCCTGGCGATGACGGTGGGCCTCATCCGGAGCGAGACGGCGAGCGACCTCCGCACCCTGACCGCGACCGGTGCAGGCTCGAGGACCCGCCGGGTCCTCACCGGCTCGACGGCCGGCGCCCTCGCCTTCCTCGGGGCCGTGATCGGCACGGCGGGCGGCTATCTCGCGACGGCAGCGTGGTTACGGAACAGCTCGCTCAACGGCGGCCTCTCGGCGCTCGGGAACGTGCCGAGCACCAACCTCCTCATCATCCTGGTCGGGATGCCACTGGTCGCGGCGGCGGCCGGGTGGCTGCTGGCCGGGCGCGAGCCGCCCGCCATCGCCCGCCAGCCGATCGAATAGCGCTACCCCGCGGCCTCGGCCAGCTCGACGGCCGACGTCGCGAGGACGGTGGCGGCCACGCCGAGGGAGGCCTCGTCGACCCGGAAGGCCGGGCTGTGGTGATGGCCACTCGTCCCGTCGGGGAGGGCGCCGCCGACCATGAAGTAGCAGCCCGGGACCCGGTCGAGGAACACCGAGACGTCGTCACTCGCGGCGATGGGGCTCTCCGCCGCGATGACCTGACCCTCCCCGAGCGCCCGCCGGGCCACCGCGAGCACCGTCTCGGTCACGCCGGCGTCGTTTCGCACGGCACCCGTCCGGTAGGTCTGCTCGACCGACACCTCGACGTCGAACTCGACCGACACCTCCTCGGCGAGCGCCAGGAGGCGGCGCTCGGCCTCGGCCAGCTGGTCGGGCTCGAAGAACCGCAGGGTCCCGAGGAGCTCCGCCCGGGTCGGCACGACGTTCGGCGCGGTCCCCGCCTGCACCTTGCCGGGGCTGCAGACGCAGGCGGTCCCGTCGCTCGACAGGTCGGCCACCGCCCGGTCCATCTGGTCGGCGAACCTCGACACCGCGAGCACGACGTTGCCCCGGCGCGGCTGGAGCGCACCATGACCGCCCGATCCGCGCACGCTGACCCGGAGGCCGCGGACTGCGGCCATCTGGAGCCCGGGTCGCGCCGCCACCAAGCCCGTCGGGAGGGCGCTGGCCACGTGGCAGCCGATGGTGGCGGCCGGCTCGAACCGCTCGAGCAGCCCCCCGTCGACCATCGCCTGGGCTCCCGACACCAGTTCCTCAGCCGGCTGGAACGCGAAGATGAAACGACCGCCGAGGTCCTCCGCCCGAGCCGTGAGGGCCGATGCCACGCCGAGCAGCGCGGCGGTGTGGATGTCGTGGCCGCAGGCGTGCATGCGACCTTCGACCCTGGAGGCGAAGGCGAGGTCGTGCTCCTCCTGGACGGGAAGCGCGTCGATGTCGGCCCGCAGGAGGATGGTCTGCCCGGCACGGCCACCGTCGAGGGAGAAGACACCGCCGGTGGCGGTCGGGCAGGGCTCCTCGACCAGGCCGATCGACGCGGCTCGCTCCCCGATCAGCGCAGTGGTCTCGGACTCCTCGAACGACAGTTCCGGATGGGCGTGGAGTGCCCGACGGATGTCGACCATCTCGTCGCGTCCCGCCGCGACCTGGGTGGCGATCTCGTCGGCTCGCGACACGGTCCCGAGCCTAATGGGGGGCGAATCAGCCGCTTGGGGGTGCCCCGACCGGCGGGATGGCCAGGTCAGGTCTCGTTCGCGACCGGGGCGGTCGGGGTCACGCCCGGCGAGCACGCCCTCGGATCCCAAGGCTCGAGGCCGGTGGTCGGTGCGTTCGGCGCGGCGATCGCACTCGACGCGGGCACCGTCGTCGTCGTGGGGGCCGGACCCGTGCCTTCCGCCGGGAGGGCGCCGACCGTGAACGCGCTCCCCGTCACGACCGTGACCTCGGCACCGTCGGTGACTTCGGCGGGATCGAACGCCATGATCACCGACCCGCCCAGGCGGGAGAGGACCGCCTGGGCGGCGGCCACCACCGCCGGCGCCCGCGACCCGTAGTACACGACCGTCTCGCTCACGTCGCCAGCCGAATTCGCGTCGCTCACCCCGGCGATGCGGAATCCCTGCGCCTCGAGGGCGCTGGCGGTGTCGGTCGCCTGATTGGAGATGCCGGTGGCGTTGACAACCGAGACCGAGACCGACGACGCCGGGGGCAGCTTCCGGCCGGTCATCGAGTCGATGTCGGACCGGATGCCGAGCACCTGGTCGATCACCGCCCGGTCCGGCGCCGTCGCCGGGAACTCGACCTGGCCGTAGTTGCCGCCCTGGTAGAGCAGGTCTCCACCGCTCCCCTCCGGGTCGGTCACCACCCCGACCGGGAGCGTCAGCTGGGGCACCGCGTTGAAGTCCACCCCGTGGAAATCGAAGAGCAGGTGGGCCATGTCGTTGACCGACCAGGACTGGTCGAAGCTCACGTCGCTCTTCAAGGAGTTGAGGAGGTCGAGGTCCCGGATCGGGTTCCCGAGACCGGTCTTCGCGGCGGCGCCGGCGAGCACGCGAAGGAACTCGTGGTCGCGACGAATCCGCGCCAGGTCGCTGAGGCTCTCCTGCGGCCACCCGAACGCGTTGGCTCCGTCCGCGCTCGAGCCTTGGTACTGGAGGTGGCGGGCGCGGACGACCTCGAGCGCCTGGGTCCCATTCAGGTGCACGCACGCGGCAGCCCGCACGTTCAGCCCCGACTCGGCATCGAACACCGACATCGGGAACGACATGTTGATGCCCCCGAGTGCGTCGACGATGTTGGCGAACTGGTCGAAGTTCAGCGACACCGCGTGCTGGATGGGGATCCCGATGTCCTCCTCGATCGCCGCCACGGTTTGCGAGAGTCCCTGGTACAGGCTCGTGTCGATCTTGTTTGCCCCACTAGCGCGGGCGTTCGGCACGAACAGGTCCCGCGGAATCGACAGGAGCGCCAAACGATGGTGGGTCGTGTCGACGTGCAGGATCATGATGACGTCGCTGTTCACGCCGTTCACCCCCTGAGAGCAGAGGCCATAAGCGGGGTTCTGGACGCTGAGCGCGCATCGTGAAGTCGATCCGGCCATGAGGATGTTCTCGGTGCCGGCCTCGGCTCCGCTGGAAAATTCCGCCGCGAGCCCTTTCACCTGGACCCGGTTCAGGTCATGGGTGATGTAGTAGAGGTACCCCGCTCCCCCGATGACAAGGAAAAGGACGAGGACCAGGACACCGGCAACAATCCGTCGGCGCCTGACGCGCCTCGAGGTCCGCCGGGGAGCGCCGTGTTGGGCCCGTCGCTTCGGCGCGGCCGGCCGGACCCGCTCACCGAGCTCGCGGAGGCGTTCCTCGCTCCGGGGCGCCGTCGCCACTGATTGTGACGGACCGCGGCCGGCGCGCCCACTCACGGTGAGTCATCGTACCAACGGGCCTCTTCGAACACGCGTCACCCCGGGCGCCTTGCGGTCCCGTCGAACCGACATCAGGCCGGACCGGCGCGCCACTCGTGCATGGCGACCAGGTACTTGACCGGATGAAAGGCGCGCCGGCCGTCGGGCTTCACGAGCTCCCGGGCGATCGTCTCGAACGGGATCTCGCCCCTCTCGCAGTGGAAATAGCGATCCTCGCTGCGGTCGAGAAACGACTTGCGCATGTTGTTGTTCACCACCCGGAACCCGAGGGCATCTGCGTACGCGGGGTAGCTGATCTCGCCGTGGACGAGCTCGATGTCTTCGGTTCTCGAGAATTCCTCGAGGAACGCACGCGACAGCAGCGGACCGGGACCGAGGGACGCCCAACGGAGCGACCTCAGCCCGAAGGTGTCGCCCATGTAGGCCATGAACTGCGCGAAGGACTCGCTCCGGTTCGTCCAGACCCAACGCTGCTCGATCTCCTCGGTGAATTGCACAGCGGCGCAGAGCGCGATCTCGTCGTCGGCGGTGTCGGGATAGATGTCGCTCAGTGGGGCCGCGGTGAGCAGGTCCCAGTCGTACTCGTAGACCCGGTCGAATTCGATGTCCCGACCGTGGGTGCGATACCACTGCTTGGTCATGAGGTCGTTGTGCAACCATGCCCAATCCGCGCCCCGATCCGGCGCCTGTTGGATGTCGACCGCGAGGTCGCCCAGCGCCGCCCGGGCCGCGGCGCGGCCGCCGGCCGGCCCGCCGTAGAGGGCATGGACGGGGATATTGGGATTGAACGACCGGAGCATCGCCACCCGTTCGCGGCAGACGTCGAAGGACTGGTGGAACTTGAACAGGACGACGCTGGTCATGTCCGGCCAGGACACGCGGTGGCGGGCGGCCCGCCCCCGACAACGCTGCTCGTCAAATCAAGCCTCGTTTCCCGGGGCATAAGGCCGAGGTGCTCTCAGACATGGACTCACCCACGCTGCGCTGGTCAAGGCGGGAGATGACCAAAATACACCTGGCCAGCGACCCGAGAAGACCACCGCCGAAAGTGGTCATGGGTTCTCGCGCGCGGTCTGCGGCGAGATGTGTCGAGAAATCGCGCTATCAGGCGACTCTCTTCGAATTCGATTCACGCCTCGCACTCGTCCTTGGGGGCAGGACCGAAGCCGGCAGTTGACGCTGGACGAACCTTCTCGCTCGGTACGCACGAGTCCGAGCATTGTCCTCGGAGATGTGTTCGGCGACCGCCACCTGTGCGTAACTCCATCCATGGATTTCTCGAAGTAGGAGCGCCCTACGCAGTTCCGGCCGCAGTTGGCGAATTGCCGCATCAACTGCTCTCACATGTCCGGGTTCGGGGACCTGTTCGGCAAGGTCGACCTCGTCTTGATGCTGGAAGTACAGCGCCTGGGCGAGAGCGCGCTCACGCCCGATTCTTGCCCGCTCGTCGATGCACACGTGGTGGAGGATGGTGTTCAACCAAGCCCCGACTCGGTACTCACCGGTCGAACCAAAGTGCCGGATACCCTGGAGCGCCCTCCTGAAGGTCTCCTGGCAAGCGTCCTCTGGTTGCCCGAACGTTCCTAGAAGCCGATGGGCCTGGGATAACAGGGCTTCGTAGTGGTCATTGAAGATCGCAGCAAATGCCTCACTGTCTCCACCGATGTAGCCATCTACGAGAGCGCGGTCCCGGTCGCCACTGGTCACCGATAATGACGTCGTACCATGACCGATCACAGAGAAGTTCGGCGCGGGCTTCATCACGGCAATCCTCTCTACAAGTACCGACAACTCACCGATCGGCGCGGTTCTCTGGCCATGCTGATTGCCACGGAAGACGAAGGCCAGGGTCAAAAGTCACTCTGGGTCAAGGATCCATTCAGCAGCCACGCCAACAACGCTCATGTGGTTGTCGATCCGGAACGCCACCGCCAGGAAGGGCGGCGAATCAAGGGCATGTCGGTCGAACGTCAGACAATGTTCCGGAGTGGTGGTGTCGGGCCACGTTCCTCAAGTGTCGGCTCCGCTCGCCGATCGGGGATGTCGGCCAACTCAGGATGAGAACCTGACGCGGATGACACTGGCCTCCAAGATGCTGCCATCCTTGGCCGACATGGTCTTCAAGACGATTGCACCTGCCTTGGCAGTGGGCTTGGCGAAGTCGACCGTGCCGGAGAACGGACCCATCACGCCGTTCGAACTGCCCATGACGATGGCCTCCTTGACCGGGGCCAGTACCCCGTCCTGGCGGATCTGCACGTTGACCGTCGCTTCGAAGGCGGTGCTCTGACCGGAAAGCATCACTGGCGAACTGATGTCTTCCAACGTCGTAGGCGATTGCAGCTGGAGGTTCGGGGTTGAGGCGCCAAGCACCCACCAGCTGTTGTCGGCGGTGAGCATTCGTACGATCACCGTGGTCACGGGACCCGTGGAGGTCGCCTGCACAGGGACCTCGCCGGAGCGACTGTCAGCCTGTTGAAAGGCACCGACGACCGGGTCGACGAAGCCGAGGAAAGTGACCGCGAACGATCGGGCCGTGCTGACCGGATCGGAATAGCCGGTGCTTTCGGCAGCAAACGGCCAGACAGCCGTGTCGGGCTGCTCGGGTGACGGACCTGTGGATGTCGTCGAGTTGTGCGTACGGGTTGTTGTGGTGCTGCTCGTCGAAGACAACGTGGCATTCCCGCATCCTGCGATCATGAGCGCTGCCCCAAAGAGTGCGGCGAGGATGGAGGGTCTGCGGAAAACCTTCATATCTCGACTCTGAAACCCGAAGACCATCCGTCGACAGAGGCAGAAGTCCTCGGCGTATATTTGGCGGCAGTATGGTGACGCAAACATGACCGGGACGACCCGGGCGCCCGCGACCGGACGGACCAAGCGGCCCTACGACAGCCCGGTCCGGCGCCAGCAGGTCGCCTCGACCCGCGAGCGGATCGTCTCGGCGGGTTCCGCCATCGTCCACACGCTGCCGGGATGGGACTGGCGGGACCTGACGTTCCGGGCGGTGGCCGAGCGCGCCGGGGTGAGCGAGCGAACCGTCTACCGCCACTTCCCCACTGAGCGGGACCTGCGCGACGCGGTGATGCGGCGCCTGGAGCACGAGGCCGGCGTGACCTACGAGGGGGTCACGATCGACCGCATCCCCGAGGTCGCCGCACGCGTGTTCGCGTCGCTGTCCGCCTTCGTCGTCCCGCCGACCCGCCCCGCCGATCCGACCTTCATCGCCGAGGACGAACGGCGCAAGAGCGCGCTTCTTGCGGCAGTGCGCGCCGCGGCCTCCGAGTGGACCGACGTCGAGCTGAAGATGGCCGCGGCCATCTTCGACGTTCTGTGGAGCGTGCTGTCCTTCGAGCGGTTGACCGACGGGTGGAACTTCGGTCCCGACGACGCGACCTTGGCGCTCGATTGGGCGATCGGGGTGTTGACCGCGGCGGTGCGGGACGGCCGCCGCCCGGTGCCGGGCCTCGCTCACTAGCAGCCGCCGGCCGCCAAACCAGCCGCGCGACACCGCCGGCGTTCGGCCCCGCACGGGCACCTCAGCACCAGTACCCCGCGTACGCCCGCGCCGCCCGCCGAGCGAACTCCTCGATCGGCAGTTCCCGCAGGTCGCGGTTCAGCACCTCGATGCTCACCAGCCCTTCCCATCCTCGTCCGAGCAGCGTCGATGCGAACCGGTCCAGCTCGAGCACCCCTTCGCCGGGCAAAGCCCGACGGTGCAAGGTCTGCTCCATGAGCGGATCGGATGACGGTGCCAACGCGTCGGAGAACTGCACATAGGCGATCTGCTCCAACGGCACCGACGCCAGATCCGCCCAGGTGCTGGCACCGAGGCAGAAGTGCCAGGAGTCGATGACCAGCCCCGCCCGTTCGGCGCCCACGGCCGCGAGCACCTCGAGGCCCGCCGAGATCGTCGGCACGGCTCCGAGCGGGCTGAACTCGACGGCCATCTTCGTATCCGCTTCGGCGAGCATCGCCGCGCAGCGCCGGATCGAGGCGGCGCTCTCGGAGCCGAGCCCGCTCTGGAACACCGTCAGGACCCATTCGGCGCCAACCGTGGCGGCGGCCTCGGCGAGTTTCGCGGCGAAGGACTCGGTTCTGTCGTGGTCGTCGGTGATGACCAGGGCGAGCAGTTCGTGACAGCGGAGACCGGTGGATTTGAACGCCGCGGCCGCGCTGACCGCCTGTCCGGCAGCGACGCCGACCGCTGCGAAACCGGCGTCCCGGGCCGCGACGAGCAGCTCGGGGGGCTGGACGTCCCAGCGCCCGTCAGGAGTGAGACCGAGGTCGACGGGCACGGCTGGCGCGGTCCCCGTCGCCGGGGTTCAGCCCTTGCCCCGGTCCTTCATCGAGGCGAGCCCGGCGAGCGAGGGAGTCCCGCCCGTGACGACGCTCGCACGGGTGTGGCCGAAGTGGTGGATGTCGAAGCACGAGTCGATCGCGGCCTTGAATCCCTGGATGTCGAGCGTGCGGTTGACGGCCTGCTTGGCCATCCGCAGGGCGAAGCTGTCCTGCTTCGCGATGCGCTCGGCCAGCTCCATCGTGGCCGGCATGAGCTCGTCCAACGGGACGACCTTGTTGACCATACCGATCTGCTCGGCCTCCTTGGCGGTGATCGACGCGCCGGTGAACAGCAGCTCCTTGGCCTTGCGGGCCCCGAACTCCCAGGTGTGGGCGTGGTACTCCACGCCGCAGATGCCCATGTAGACGACCGGGTCGGAGAACTCAGCGTTGTCGGCGGCGACGATGAGGTCACAGGGCCAACAGAGCATCAGGCCGGCGGCGATGCACTTGCCCTGGACGGCCGCGATCGACGGCTTCGGGACCTCGCGCCAGGCCTTGGCGTAGTGCAGGTAGCCACGGGTCTCCCAGTCATACAGGGCGTCAGGAAGTGGGATCTCCCGGTTGAGCGTGGACCCGCCGGAGCCCGACATGTCGTGTCCGGCCGAGAAGTGCTTGCCGTTGGAGCGGAGGACGATGACCTTGACTTCCCGGTTCTCGTCGGCCGCGTTCCAGGCCTGGTCGAGCTCCATCAGCACCTTCTGGCTCTGCGCGTTCGCCGCCTCGGGCCGGTCCAGCGTGATGACCCCGACGTTTCCCTCGACCTCGAATTGCACGTGTTCAAGCAGCATCTTTCCTCCTGAGTCGCCCTGCTGAGGGTAGCCGAGCGCGACGGTCGGTGGGACCGAAGGTGGCGGCAGCCGGATCGGGCCGCGTTCCGCACCCGCCGTCGAGGCGGCTCTCGCTCCGGGGCCCGGCCCCCGATCCCGTTCCGGTGTCGGCCCCCCCTCGCGTCAGCCGGGGTGTCGGCGGATCGTCACTCCCCCACGACCACCCGGACCCGGCCGAGGTTCTGGGGCTGGGCGTGCGGCTTGGCCGTGTTGCCCTGCCGCTGGCTGCGGACGCGAAGGGCTGGAAAATAGGTGCCCGGCTCGCTGAAGGCGTGCGACGTGCGCAGATGGACCCGGGACGACGACCCGTCGAGGCCGCTCGCCTTCTCGGCGTACTCGCGCGAGCCGTCGAAGTCCCACTCGGCAGCCACGACCGTGCCGGCGCCGATCGGAACCACGACCGAGGCGACGAACTCAACCTCCTCGCCCACCTTCACGTCGGCCCGGGTTCGCCCGTTCGCGTGCACAGTCGCCGTCGGCTGGATGCCTCTCCTTTCCACCGCCTCTTCGGGGACGATCACCTGGCCGTCGGCGATCTCGTAGCTGGTGCTGGGCGGTGGCGCGACGCCGTGCTCGACCCAGTCGGCCACATCGCGCAGGGCCTGCTCGAGGACACCTCCGTAGTTGACGATGCGCGTCGTCCGGACCGGCCGCGGTTCGTCAGGGCCGACGGACGGGGCGAGGTGCATTGCGTGGTCCACCAGCCAGAACCTGAAACGGTCGTCGGCCGCCGCTCCCTGGACCTTGTGGACGAGCTCGTCGTACCAGGCTCCCTGCCACGGGTAGGCCGCCTCGTCCATCAGGCATTCGACGACGATCATCTTCCCGCCGAACCGGCCGCTCTGGATCGAACCCGATCCCGGCATGGCCATGCTCGCGCCGATGAGGTTGGGGCGCTGGGGGTAGATGGGTTGACCGGCCTTCAAGAATTGGTCCCACACCCGGTAGTCCGGGTGAACCTGATGGCGGTGGTAGGTCTGGAACGCGAGGTACACCGAGTTGTCGATCAGGATCTCGTCCCCGGCGGCGATGCCCGAGAGCCCTTGGAACTGGGCCTCGCCCTGGCCCGTCATCACGATGTCGTCATGCGTGCCGATTACCCAGAAGTTGTGGCCGGCCGCCTTGCCGCTCGTGACGGTCAACATGGCACCCATCAGAATCGCGTCGGGGAGCTCGTCGACCTGCAGCGCCACCGGTATGTTGGCCATCGCGTCGGTCCGGAAGATCGCGACACCGGTCCCGATGCCGTGCTTCTCGGCCTCCTCGGCCAGGATCGGCTTCAGAACCGTGGTCTTGTGTTGCACGCGAGCCTCCCGGAGCGACTCGGTCGGGTTAGCACCGAGGTAGCCGGGCACGGCCCAGAAGTCCTCGAAGTACTCGGGGTCCAGCTTGATCATGTTGTCGCCCAGCATCGACCAGACCCCGGTGTCTCCGGCAGCGATGCGCTTGACGTCGAACCAGGCCCGGAGTGGGAACCCCATGCCGGTGACCTCCGCCAGCGCCTCGCGCTCCTCTGCGCTCAGGCCCGCGTACATGTCGCCGCTGTCACCGGGATCGATCGCGTCGACGATCTGGGGGAACTTTTCCCAGAGGATCCGCATCGCGTGTGCCTGCACGGAGAACACGTTCGGGAGCGACTGGGGGCTCCCGATGATGAACGGCACACACCCGTCCCACACGTTGGTGTTCTCCATGCAACTGATGGTCTTGAATCCGCCGCCGCTCCCGCCGAAGCAGTACCCGTAGGGTCGATGCTCCCCGTACATCTCGGCAGCGAGGATGCGCGAGTACTGGGCGGCGGCGGCGCTGGCCCTGAAACCGGTCACCGTCGCGTCTGCACCCGGGAACGGCGTGAAGCGGCCGAGGTTGGATTCGACCATGTAGGCACCGCTGTCGACGGCGAAGTCGATCGAACCGCCCATACCCGCACGCATGCCCTGGCCGAAGAAGTTCTCGGTTCCCGACACCGCCAGGATCGGCTGGAAAAAGCGCCCCTCATATCGCTCGACGGGCGGGAAGTAGAACGAAAATCTGAGGTCGGTTTCCTCGAACCCGCCGTGGACATAGCGGTGGCGGACGGGGGCGTCACGCCACTCGTCGATGTCGATGAAGGGCTTGTCGTAGTCGGGGTCCTGCAGGGTGGTCTTCGGCATTGCGCTCATCTCACTCCCCGCTTTCGGCACCCGCGCGGGTTGCCACATCGTCCGGATCGTAGTGAGCGGGCCGCGAGAGCGCCCCGGGCGACGAGGAGCTACACGCGGCGACCCGTGAAGCACATCAGCTTCGTCTGCAGATCGGCATCCGCCGGCGGGTCGACCTTGGGGCCGAACACCCCGGTCTCTCGGATCATCGCGTCGAGCGGGAGGAGGCGTTCGTACGTCTCGCTGACCAGGTCCTCATCAAGGGACACGGGATTGCCTGCGCATTGTGCGAGGTCCCAGCTGTGGATCAGTACGTCCGGGACAATGAACATTCCGATGACCTGGTCCAGAGGCATCTCGCCCATCGGCCCCTGGACGACCTTGGCCAGGTTGTCCTCGGTCAGCGCCTTCAGGGCTGCGTCTCGAGCCGCGACGTAGCTGGCCACGGCGTCCTCGTCATCTTTCGGAGTCGCATCGGCATGTTCACCGATGTTGCCCGCTCCGTAGATCCGTCCGATCCCGCCGGCGACATGTACCACGATGTCCCGCGCCGTCCACCCGTCGCACGGTGAGACTGCCGACCATTTCTCATCGGGCACGGCCTCGACGACCGCCGAGAAGCCGTCGATGGCTCGCCGGTACTTGTCACTGTTCTCGCTCATCGACTTGCCTCCAGCGCTCGGTTGGCCCCAGGTCCGCCGGCTGGACAGACTGCGGCACCGGAGAGATTCGCGTAGGGCGCGTTCTGCGTCAATCGGTTGGCAGCGCCGGCGGGGGCAGCGCTGTGTCGAATCTCGATGCGGGCAACTCGACGCTCATCACAAGCATGGAGGGAGACTCTGAGGCTTTCGTGGCCACGGTTTGCCTTCCTCGGTTCGCGAACCTAGCCTCGATAATTCGTCCGGCCCCTGAACGAACGGTACGCGTCCGCGTAAAAAGCCCTCCGCGCTGGAGGAATGTTTGTCGCTTAATACACACTCACGCCAGAACTGGAAGGCTCCTTGAAGGTGCACCGTAGTCGCTCGGTCCGTCGCGCCAAAGCCAAAGTGATACCCAACGGGTGGCCAGGCGTACCGGTGCCGCATTTTTAGCCGAACTAGCTGATCGCAGCGGGCTGACCAAGGCCATGTCGGAAACGACGGTCCAATCTGGGATCTCCTGGCATACCCATGATCCCGCTGTCGTGCTCACCCATCTGGCGGCGGCCATCGCCGACCCCCCCTGTGCGGAGTCTTTGGCCAACATTGCGGCGTTGAAAGAGTAAGCGTAGCTGGCCTAGAGCCAGATGACATGTTTCGACGGTGCGCTCGCCAAAGCCGAGACCAAGATCATCCGCTACGGCGTCCTGCGCGTGGCCGCTGTTCTCGTCCAACGCCAGCGTGACCTCATCAAGCGGCTCGACGAGACCTGGCCTTGGGCGAGCGGGCTGCCCGCCTAAACGCCCCTGCGCGCTGCCTCCTGATAGTGGGCTGAGTCCCGGCGCCGAGCCCTATGCGATTCCACAGGGCGTGACATCCCGAAATCAATGGAGCGACCGGCCTCCTCCCGGGAGGGAGCCATATTCTGGGAATACCATCTGGGTCGCGTTGGACCACAGGAGCCAACTCAACGCTTTCGCCGCCCGGCATGTTTCTTGGCGAACCGAAGAATGGCGATGTGCTTCTGGGTGTCGCGCTCCATCAGATCGACCAGAAGGCTCCAAAGGGTCGTGTCTTTGACGTCGCGCAGCTCACGCTGGAGCCGCTCAAGCTCATGCCCATCCTGCTGCTCCTTTTGGATGAGCTGCTCGGTTAGATCGATGACCGCATTCTGGTCGCCTTGGTCCAACTGGAAAAAATCATTGCGCGGGATGACGGTGTCTCCTTCGCTCCAATGTCCTTCTTCCCATTGTTTCTCCTTGGCCTTCACCGACTCCACGAGCTCCGTGAAGATCCGATGGTGGCGAACTTCATCTTCGATGAGGAGGTTGATCAGATAGCTGAGGGCCTTCGACGGGCTCTTCTTTGCAGCTGCGCTGTAGTCTTCGAGCAGATCACGCTCCGCCTCCACATGGCTCATCAAGTGAGCGTAGAGATCAGGTGGCGGGAAGTTCATCCTCGTAGCACTCCACCCCTCCGCCCCTTTCGGACTAAGCCACCCCGGCAATTCCGGATTTGTCATGTTGGTCATAGTCCTTTCCGTGGGCCGCAGGTCGATCGCCCGGTCGTCAAGCCCGGCTTGCGCGACTCCTCAGTGAACTCTACGACAGCTTTCACTGAGACGCCCCCGACAATTGACTTCGTAGCCAGCTCTATTGAGCAGCCCACGAACTCGGCAACGTCGAAACAGCCGAGTAAAGCCCCGTGTTCTATGGCAAGCGGCTGGCGCGCCGGAAGAGGTGTATCGGACAATGGACAAGGGCCTAGCTTCGATAATTGGTCCGATCACTGAACGGGTAATGCGCGCGTCCGCGTAAAAAGCTCTCCTTCCTGGAAGAATGGTTGTTACCACTGCAACACAATCCACCAGGAGGAGAGCTCCTTGAAAGTGGACCGTAGTCGCTCGGTCCGTCGCGCCAAAGTGATACCCGACGCCAAGAACTTGGTCAGCCACGCCGGCGCGGGGCCGATGGCTCGCCTCCCCCGTGCTCGCAGCGGGTTGACCGAAGCGATGTCGGAGGCCATGGAGGACTGTGGGATCTCCTGGCACACCCACGATCCCGGTGTCGTGCTCACCCATCTGGCCGTCGCCATCGCCGACGGCGCGGACTGCCTGGCCGACATCGCCGCGTTGAAAGAACAAGAAGACCTCTTCGGTCCGGTGGCGTCAGTCGCCACAGCCTGGCGGGCCGTGCACGCCACCACCGTCTTCGAGCTGCGGGCGATCCCGCTCGCATTCGCCACCGCCCGGGAGCGCGTCTGGGCGGCGGAGCCACCCGTCGGCCCGATGATCTGGGACTTCGACTCCACCTTGGTCAACGTGTCCTCAGAAAAAGAGGACGCCGCCGCCACGTATAAACGCGGCTTCGGGGTTCAACCCCCTCGGCGCCTGGTGTGACAGCACCAGGAGCCCCTGGGCGCCATGCTTCGCCCGGGCAACGCCGCCCCGGGGAACACCGACGACCACTTCGAACTCCTCGAGCAGGTGGTCCGCTCGGTACCGCCCGAGTACGCCCTCGGCCACGAAGAAGATGACGACCCCGCCCTGGTGGTCCATCCCATCTTGGTCCGGGCCGACTCGGCCGGGGCCTCGCACCGCTTCGTCCAATCTCTCAGCATCGCCAACTTCGACTACTCGATTGGCTTTCCCATCAGCGGTTCTGTGCGGGACGCCCTCTTGCTCGCCCAAGAGGAGGACTGGTTGAGGGCCACCGAGCTCGGCGGGGGGATAAGAGACGGCGCCGAGGTCATCGAGCTGACCGAGATCTGCGAGCTCAAGGGCTGGCCGACTGATATGCGGGTGATCAGTCGCCGGGAGCGCCCGCACCCAGGCGCCCAGCTCTCGCTCTTCGACACCCATGCCGGGTGGCGTTACACCTGCTTCATCACCAACACCGAAGGTGACGACATCGCCGCCCTCGAACTGCGCCACCGCGGCCATGCCCGGGTCGAGGACCGGGTGCGATGCTGGAAGGCGTGCGGACTGGCCAACCTGCCCTTCGACGGTTTTTGCGCCAACGAGGCCTGGGTGGCGGTGTCGGTGATCGCGGGCGCACTCTTGGCCTGGAGCCAAATGACCTGTTTCGACGGCGCGCTGGCCAAGGCTGAACCGAAAACGATGCGCTACCGCGTCCTGCACGTCGCCGCCCTCCTCGTCCACCGAGGGCGTGACCTCATCATGCGGCTCGATGAGACCTGGCCATGGGCCAGCGAGCTCGCCACCGCCTTTACGCGTCTACGCGCCGCCTTCCCATAGCGAGGCGGGTCCGGGCGCCCGACCCCGAAGCGATTCCGCAGGGCGTGACATCACGAGACCAAACGAAGGACCGGGACCTGTCACGCCCCGAGAGCATTCACTACGCCATCAACGGGTCAGCGAGCCAGATTTCCGTGCTGGAGCCAGCTTCCCGGAGGTCGCACGAATGATCGAGGCTAAAGCCGCACCTCGTAGTACAGGTTGGCCGGCTCGTCGAAGTCGTGAACGGTGAAGCGCGTGAAGCCGGCCGCCTCGGTCATCTCCTTTAAGAGCTCGGGGTGCAACCCGAGGGTTCCGAGGCCGGCGCCGCCCGGTTCGGAAAGCCCCGAGGACATGCACGAGGTGATCGAAAACCCGTACATCAACGCTGCCATCGGGTTGGCCAGGTTGTCCCTGGGATCGGGTGCACAGCGGATGTCCTTGATGAGCCAGGTTCCGTCCGGCTTGATGGCTCGTCGTATGGCGGCCAGAGCCTCTTCCGGCTTCGTCATATCGTGCAAACAATCGAGGGTGAGAACCAAGTCGAACGTGGGTCGGCTGGGAAGCGCTTCCGCTCCGGCAAGGTGGAGGCTGACGTTCGTGAGCCCACTCTCGCCGACGAGCTCCTTTGCACGCTCGATTGCGTGGCGTGAGATGTCGTATCCATGCACTGCCACGGCTGGGAACGCACGGGCGATGGCAAGCAAGGAGACCCCGGCACCGCATCCGAGGTCGGCAACCTCCCCACCTCTCTCCAGTCGCTCGACCACTCCCTCGAGCGCGGGAAGGATCCTGGGGACAAGCGCGAGGCGCGTCCAAGGTCCGAGCATTTGCTCGGTCCGGTGCGCGCCTTGGGGACCCTGTCGGTCGTAACCAAAGCCCCGCCCGGTCCGAAACGACTCGGCAAGGTCGTCGACGAAGGCCGGGTCGGGCGGTGGGCTGAACGCACCCGCCGCGTACATCAGGCTGCCGTCCCTGTCGGCGAGCACAGCGACACCAGCCGGCGAGAGCTGGAACAGATCGGTCTCCGGCCAGTCGATCAACCGCGCAGCTCCCATGGCCCGGAGCCACTCGAGCACCCACCGTTCGTGCAAACCCGTTCGGTCGGCGAGCTCCCCAGCCGTGATCGCACCGCTACGCCGGAGTTCGGCGAAGAGCCCCAAACGGGTGCCGAGGTGGATGAGCAGTGACACCAGCTCACCCTGCTTGTAGCTCCAAACCTGGAAGGCGAAGAGGCGGGTCTCCTCCTCGGACGCTTGGGTTTCGGACTCGCTCACGGCGTGAGCCCAGGCAGACCGGAACCCACCGGTCCACGAGGGTGTGTCCGACCACCGGTTGCCCGAGGGCAAGGGCCGATGACCGAAGCCTTGGCGTGCGAAGTGGTGAGCATCCGGACGACGGTACTGGGCAAACGATGTGTGGAGAAGCGAGATCTTCGGTTACCGAGGTCTGCTGCCCGTGCCAACCAGGGAGGCGGGACGACCGTCGGTGACGGGATACCCATGTGACGTGACGCTGCTGGCACTACTGGAACTGACGGGGCCCCGACAGGATGCGGACTGCGAACCGACTCATTCCGTTCACTTGCTCACCCCGGCAGCATTGTGGGCCAAAGGGCGCTGCCACTTCGACTCGATTTTGCCGAAATGCCAGATCGCGAGCGCGACGACCCACGTTGCCACGAATAGCCCGACGACGATGAACCCGGCAGTGTTGATGTTGAAGTTGGCCATTGTGCTCCAGAAACCGCCACTGAGATTCGCTTCCTGTCCGAGCAATCCGAGAAGCTCGATTGTCCCGATGAGGAAGGCCACCGCCACCGAGAGACCGGTGATCACGATGTTGTAGTACACCTTGCGGATCGGTTGCGAGAACGCCCATCCGTAGGCGAAGTTCATGAAGCATCCGTCGAGCGTGTCGAAAAGACACATCCCCGCAGCGAACAGGAAGGGGATGCACAAGATCACCCAGAACGGCAAGCCGCTGGATACCGCAGTCCCGGACAAGACGAGGAGCGCGACCTCCGTTGCCGTATCGAACCCGAGGCCGAACAGCAGCCCGATCGGGTACATCTTCCATGGCGCGTCGACTCGCCGAGCGAGTGGACCGAAGAACCGGTTCATGAGCCCGCGCTGCTGGAGTTGCCGCTCAAGTTCGTCCTCGTCAAACCGGCCCGAGCGCAGGTCGCGGAAGGACCTGACGATGGAGAACAGAATGATGATGTTGAGGCCAGCGATCAGATAGAGGAAGCAGCCCGAGACCGACGTCCCCACGATCTTGGTGACGTTGTGGAGCTGGGAGCTTTCGTTCTTGACCTGGCCACCCAGAGCTCGGATACCGAAGTTCAGCAGCAAGGCCATCACGAACACGATCGTGGAGTGTCCGAGAGAGAAGAAGAAACCGACGCTCATCGGGCGCTTTCCGTCGGCCATGAGCTTGCGGGTCGTGTTGTCGATCGCCGAGATGTGATCGGCATCGAAAGCGTGGCGCATCCCGAGTGTGAGAGCCAGGATGCCGGTGCCAACCCCGAAGAGCTCGGTCTTGGAGAGGTGGTAATGGTGCGGCACCGCGGCAAGCAGGAGTACGAAACCGACCACGAACAAGCCGACCACGACCGCCGCCATGCCCGAGAGGCGAGCCCACTCCCCCGGACTGAGCGAGCGGCGAACGACTGACACCGGGGCGCCGGAGGGCATCAGCAGTCGGCCTCGAGCCCGCCCGGCATGTCGCCACTTTGCCGTAACTGCGACTCATTTGCAAGTAGGCCCGGGCTCGGGGCCCGGCTGTCTATCCTGGTCGAGGTGGCAGGAACGGCCACAAAAGTTGCTTCGGTCGATGACGCGCTCACCCTGATCCGAGCCAACGGGGGACGGGTCACGACCCCCCGGCGGCTCCTGCTCGAGGTGCTCTTTGAGACAGATCAACACCTCAGTGCCGAAGAGCTCGCCAACGCCGTCCACACACGGGCACCCGAGGTGCACCTTTCGACGATCTATCGCAACGTGGAGGATCTGCAGCGCCTCGGCGTGATTGCCCATTCCCACATCGGCCACGGGGCGATCACCTACCAGCTGGCGGCTCTCTCACATGCCCATTTCCTCTGTGAAAGGTGTGGGACCACGATCGAGGCGCCAGATGAAATGTTTCGAGGGTTGGCCCGTTCCGCCCGATCCCGGCTGGGTTTCTCAATCGACCCGCACCACTTCGCGATCCAGGGTCGCTGTGCCGCTTGCAGTGAGATGCCGGCATCTCCGAGGTCCATCGACTCGGCGAAGTAGCGGTGCGGCAGTGACGATCTTCCTCTGTCGGCCCCGAGTTGTCTGCTTGGCTCACTCGGGTGGAGCCCGATTCGTCTCGACCGAACGCAACGATCCAGGGAGGCATCCCAGTCGATCGGACCGAGCTGAAGGCGGGGTCACGCGACCCGGAGGGTGGACCGGCGTCAGGTCTTGGGGAGGGGACGGTGTTCACCGCCCGGCCCGGGGGTGATGTGGACCAGCTGACCGGGCTCGAGAAGGTGAACCAGATGCCACACTCCTCGGGGCACGACCAATGCCTGGTCGGGACCGAGCTCGACGTCGCAGTGTCCCTCCTCCAGCTCGAGGAGCACCCGCACGCGGCCCGAGACGAGGTAGAGCAGCTCATCACCGTCCGGGTGCATCTCACCGGAGTGCGGTGGGTCGCCAGTCAGATACGGCGCTCCCACGGTGTAGCCATCGATCCGGAGCGGGCCATGCCGGCTCTTGGCCATGAGCACCGCCCGTCGAGATCCCCGCTCCATTCCGACCACCTCGGATGACAGCTTGATGCGCTCCCCCGCAGGGATTTCGCTCGTCGTTGGCATCGGCTCCTCCCGTCCCGCCGCCTGTCTGGCCTCTGTCCAGTTGTTGCCCGCTCGGCGGGCTGAAGTTCGCACCATCGGTTGGACTCGCCCTGGGCCGCGAACCGGCAAGTGCCGATCGGCGAACATCTGGAGGATGGAAGAGCCCGATTCGGCCGTCATCGCCACCTCCCTCGAGTGGCCGGACGCCTTCGGCGCTTTGTTCGACCGCCACGGCGGAGTCCTGTTGCGATTTCTGATGCGCCGCGTCGCCCCCGCGGACGCCGAGGGTCTGCTCGGCGAGGTCTTCCGTATCGCCTTCGAACGCAGAGGCGATTTCGAGTTGGAGCGGGCGTCGGCGAGACCTTGGCTCTATGGGATTGCCACGAACGTGGTGGCCAAACACCACCGCTCCGAAGCACGGCGCCTCAGGGCCACTGCCCGCCTGGCCGCTCGGCCCGAACCGGTCAGCGACCCCGCCGACCCGGCTGTCTCGGCCCTCGACGCTCAAGCGACCTGGCGGCGGGTGGCCGAGGCAGTCACGGCGCTTCCGGAGGCCGAGCGCGCGGTGCTCCTCCTCTACTCCTGGGAGGAGTTGAGCTACGACGAGATCGCCGAGACTCTCGAGGTTCCGGTGGGCACTGTGCGCTCCCGCCTGCATCGAGCCCGGACGCGGTTGCGCTCCTTGACCGAACGAGCTGAGGATTTCGGAGTGGTGGGTCGTACCCAGGAGCCGGAGGCAAAGCCATGAGCGACGAGCTGGATGCGCTGCGCCGGCTGCGGCCCGATCGGGTCCTGCCGGACGACCCCATCGACCCCGAGGTGTTGACCCGGGGAAAGGAGCGGCTCATGGCCGGCATCGCTGCTCCGACCCCCGAGCATCGCGCGACCCCGTCGATCTATCCCCGCCTGGCCTATCGGGACGAGGCCGCGGCCCTCGAGTTCCTCGTGCGCGCCTTCGCGTTCAGCGAACGTCGGGAAGCCCGGATGGAGCATCCGGACGGGACTCTTGCCTGGCTTGAGGTCGGCGACGGCGTCGTGATGATCGGGCGGTCCGGGGTAGAGCGACACGGGCTCCTGAGCCCGACCGAACTCGGGGGCACCACCGCCATGGTGAACGTCTACGTGCAGGATGTCGACGCTCACTACCAGCGGGCGAAGGCCGAGGGTGCGGAGATCGTGCTCGACCTCGAAGACATGTTCTGGGGCGACCGCCGCTACGAGGCGCTCGATCCCGAAGGCCACCGTTGGCACTTCGCCGAACGACTGTCTGACCTTCAGGTCCGGTCTACGTAGCGCACGACGTCTGGATTCTCGTCGTGTTCGGGGAATGGGCCCGGCGACGTCGGAGCTGCTACTTCCCCTCCCAGCCCTTCCGGAGTTGCTTTTGAGTGGCCTGCTTCTGCTGCTTCGCGGCCCGCTTCTCCTTGACGCTTCGACCCGGCTTCTTCGCTTCGCCGGTGGGCTTGGACTTCACCGCCATCGCACGCTCCTTGCTCTAAGGCTCCTTTGAGGATGAAGATCCCCCAGCGGTACCCGACAGCTGGTTTCGGAGGAGCTCAAGAGCGGCCAAGCGGCGGTCCCTCTTCTCGGGATCGGCCTCGTCTCGTGTTCGGATGCGAGTTTCTAGTCCGTCGAGACGGTCTCGCTCCCGTTGAACGGCGGGACCACGCTCATCATCTGACCTGCTGCGCAGGGCTCGATGGAACGCCGCAACGGCATCCTTCGTTCGGGAGAGCTCCAGGCTCCTGGCAATGGCCGAGAACGAGTGCCCCTTTTCGCGCCGCGAAAGCGCTTCTTCGTCGAGCTGGGTCCCGGAAAGCCGGGGCGCCCGACGGGGCGGCCGCTCCCTTTCGGGACGCGGACCGCGTTGTCGAGAGGAAGCTTTTCTACTCGGCAGTTCGGACCTGAACTGCTTGCGGGCCCTTCTGCCCCTGCTGAACCTCGAACTGCACCCGCTGACCTTCGTCAAGGGTGCGATACCCAGATACTTGAATCTCTGACTGATGTACGAAGAGATCCTTGGCGCCGTCATCGGGAACGATAAACCCGAATCCCTTGTCGCTGTTGAACCACTTCACTACGCCTGTACCCACTAAATTCCTCACATTCGGATTCACGCGATAAGACACAGCCAGAATCCGAGGAGGCCAGCAGGAACCCGTCCCGGCGTGATTCGGGGGGGGAACAATGATGACTGTAGCAGCTCCGGCCCATCCGAGAGACCACCAGGATAACCATTCGGGCCGACGGAGGGTCTTCGCCGAGCGAACACTCGGCAGCCGGTTCATTTGACCTTCCGAGCTCACCCGACACGTTCGAATACCCAGACATCCGAGCCGGCTGAGTCGACCCGCCCTCGGGCACAATCGGGGCGAGCGATAGCTGGGAAATCGAGACGCTTGCTACCCCACCGATCGCCAAACGAAAGAACGGCAAGCCAGACCTCTCGAACGAGAGAAGAGCACGAGCGAGGAGCGGGCGAAACCCGATGTAAAGGCCAATTGTGATGACCGACCCAAGCGGTCGGTCATCACCGCGTTGGTGGCGCGGGGATCGGCGTGGCAATCCACCAGCTATGACCCTCCGGGTCGGCGACGCCATATTCGCGTTGCCCGTAGTCCTCATCGGTGGGCGGGCGTAGGACGTTTGCCCCAGTCGCGCTCACCCGTTCGAAATGGGCGTCGACGTCGTCGACGTGCACCACGATCCCACCCGATGCCGAACCCACTTCCGCTGGTGTCGCAAGGTGGTGTTCGGTCGATACCGCGTGCAGCCATATCCGCCGATCGCCGGCGCGGACCTCGCCGTGAACGACGGTTCCGGCGGGACCGCGAGCGATCCCACCCGAGGTGAACCCGAGAACGTCAACCAGGAAGTCGTGGGCGGCGGCTATGTCTTGGTAGACCACAACGGGGACGATGTCGAGGAAAGTCATATTGCGACGGTACGCCCACCCTGCCCGTCGTGTCTTGAACAAATGTCAGCTGGCCTGGAACTCCCTCGGGGCCCGAGCCGACAAAGCGTGAAAGTCCCGGGTGAAATGGGCCTGGTCGGAGTAGCCGGACTCGGCGGCGACGTCGGCAAGCGAGACTCCCTCCGCCACACGACGGGCCGCCTGTTGGAACCTGAGGATCCTTGCCAAAGTCTTAGGCGGTAAGCCGACCTCGCGCCGGAAGCGCTCGACCAGCCGAGCACGGCTCCATCCCAGTTCGGCTGCGAGCAACCCCACTCGGGTGTTCGGCTGGTGGCGCAGCCGTCGCTCGACCCAGGCCACCTCCTCCGACATCCCCGGCCCGTCCCGCAGTAAGGGACCGAGCTCCTGGTCCAACACTGCGAAGCGAGCTGCGTTGCTAGACACCGAGAGCATTCGGTTGACGATCCGGTCGACCTCGACGCCGGGGACATCCTCGAGGGCGACGATGCCGTTCTGGTTGGGGGTGCCGAGGAGAGACCGAGCCCCGGCGCTCGTGAGGTCGACCTGCGCGCCGAAGCCAACACCGTCGTGTTCGGTCAGGGCCGGTCGGTCATACATGCCAGTCACGAACGACCGGAAGGGTGAACCGTCGACCAGCAGGGTAGGCCCGAAGCTGACGATGATCGACACGCCACCCGTCGGGGACTCCCACCGGCTTATCGGGCCAACCGACTCCTCCCACCAGCCCTGGTAACGGATGACCGATCCGCCCAGGCGTTCCCCCGGGCGGGCCATCGCCGTGGCCCACCGATCGGCACCCATAGGAAACAGTCTTGCCGGGAGCCTGCCCCTCCACACCCCCTACTGCCGGTTCCAGACGGTCGATGGGGCCGATGATCATGCGACACCAATGAGCGGGCCCCGGCCTGCCAGTTGACGTGCATCCATTTGGCTGCCTATCGTTAGGCAGCCAAATGGATGCGGGTTCGACCTCCGAAGCGATTGACCCCGTGTTCAGGGCGCTGGCCGATCCCATCCGCAGACAACTTCTCGACCGGTTGATCGCCCACAACGGGCAGACGCTGCGCGAGTTGTGCGCGGGGCTGGAAATGGCCCGCCAGTCGGTCAGCAAGCACCTCGCCGTGCTGGAGGCGGCGAACCTGGTCACCCCGGTCAGGAGGGGCCGGGAGAAGCTCCATTACCTCAACCCGGCACCCATCGCCGAGGTAGCCGATCGCTGGATCAGCCGGTACCACCAACAGCGGGTCCGCGCCCTAGCGGACCTCAAGCACGCCCTGGAGGCGCAGCCGATGAGAAGACCCGAGTTCGTCTATACCACCTACATCAAGACCACCGCCGAGAAGCTGTGGCAGGCGCTCACCGATCCGGCCTTCACCAAGCGCTACTGGAGATGTGCCTTCCACACCGATTGGCAGGAAGGTTCTTCGTACACCCTGGAGCAGAACGGGGTACTGATAGCGCACAAGGATCAACGAGTCCTGGTGGCGGATCCCCCTCGGCGTCTTTCCTATACCTGGCACACCTTCAGCTCCGAATGGGCCGAGGCAGTGGGCCGCCCGGTCGGATTCAGCGAAGAGTACGTCGCCAAGCTGGCTGCCGAGCCGCGCTCGAAGGTCACTTTCGAGATCGAGCCGGTCGACGATATGGTGAAGCTGACCGTCGTCCACGACGGGTTCGAGCACGAGAGCGCCGTGCTCGAAGGCATCAGCCAGGGTTGGCCCCGCATCCTGGCGGAGCTGAAGACCCTGCTCGAAACCGATCGCGAATCTGCGGCGGTCTAGAGATGCGCGATCTCGTCCCGTTCCTTATGTTCTGCGAAGACCAGCACGGGAAGGCCGAGGAGGCGGTCACCTGGTACTGCTCGATCTTCCCCCACTCGCGCATCGTTCAGCTCGACCGCTAAGGGCCACACGACGACCAGCCCGAGGGGACGGTCCGCTTGGCCTCGTTCGAGCTCGGGGGCAAGCCGATGATGGCCATCGACAGCGCCGCTCCCCACCAGTTCACCTTCACCCCGGCCATCTCGATGTGGGTCGACTGTTCGTCTTCTGGGGAGATCGAGCGGCTGTCGGCCGCCCTCGGCGACGGCGGGAGGGCGCTCATGCCGCTTGGGAACTACGGCTTCAGCAGGCAGTTCTGCTGGTTGGCCGACCGGTTCGGTGTGACCTGGCAGCTGAACTTGGCCGACTGAGGGGACCCTGATTCAGCCCGCTCGGTCCGTAGTGGGCCTCAACTGACTCCTACCCTGCCGGTGCGCTCACGATGACTGCATCCCGGCCAGCAGCAGGGCCGCCGCTGCCCTTCCTCCAGCTCCTCCTGGGTACGGCGAATACGGCGCTCTCGGGTCATCTCCTGCTTGGCGTTTTCGACCCAACAGATGAACTCATTGCGGGCCAGAGGCGTGATGTCCTTCCAGGCATCGAGTGCCGGGGGGTTGGCGATCAACGCCTGGCGCAAATCGCTGGGAAGCTTGTGTACTACCCCGCCCGGCACCCGGTGGTTGCTCACGCGGCCACGGTAGCGTCCGGGGCGAGCTTGTTTCACCTCCTCTCTCAGCCACCGAATGCCTTCCCGACGGGCTCGTAGGGCCTGGTGGCAGTGATGATGTATGGGACGCCATCGCCGAGAGCGAGATCGGGTCGAAACGTGGCCTCCCCGTCGGTGAAACCGGCTGCGGTGAGCATTCTGACGACGGGCTCGGGACTGTCCAGGTGGATAAACGGGAGCTCCCCTCGTGTACTTTCGGTGTAGTGCTCGGCAAAGAGAGTTGGCACGTCGTTCTCGTCCCACTTTGTGAACCACAAGCCGTCCACCGCCACCACCCGGCCGCCCGGCCGCAGAAGCTCTCGCCAGTTGGCCATCGCGTCAGCTGGCTCGCGGAGTGTCCAAAGCAGGTGCCGACTTGTCACGACGTCGAAGCTGGCCGGCGAGAAGTCGGGCGCCACCGCGTCTCCGAGCCGCGCGTCGACATCGAGACCACGGATGGCGGCGTTGTCGACCAGCTCATCGAGCATGGCGGGGGCCAGATCGACAGCGGTGACAGGGTGGCCGAGTAGGGCTGCCGCCAGAGCTAGGTAACCGGTGCCACTCGCGACATCGAGGACATCGCTCGGGGGATCAGGAAGGACCGAGGCAAGGGCATCAACCCACGTTTGATACTCCGCTGAGCCATACGCGGCCACATTGCCGCCGTGCGCCTCGTAGTCGGCAGCCACGGTGCTCCAGAACGTGGTGATGTGAGTCTGAACGTCATTGGGCTCATATGCAGCCCGACACAGGTCACTGCTACGGCCATCGGCCATCATTTGCTCCTTCGCTCTCCTGGATCTCGGACCAGGAACACCAGCCCCACCCGGGAGTTCGGAGGTTGTCCAACCATGGTCTGGACGCCGCCTGATCACTAATCTTCTTTCCCGATACAGGTAAGAGGTTCGCGCTTTGAACCGACCGAAAGGCTTCTGAGACGTCCACTACGTCGTCACTTCGAGTGCTCGGCCGGCCGTCGGCTGTCCAGCGGTCCCGTCCCTCATGCGCTCGCGGCTGAGGCGCAATCCAAGTCGGCCGCAGGATCGCGAAACCTGATCCGAGCGAGTCCTCAGGAATAGAGTCAATCGTCAATATTCGACGAGCTGTTCGCGAGGAACGGTGTCCATAGCAGGCGATCAGGCGCTCTCGGGCGTGAAGGTGCTGGATCTGACAAGGTTCCCGCCAGGGCAGTTCTGCACCGTCATGCTGGCCGATCTCGGCGCCGACGTGGTGCGGGTCGATGCGCCGGGATGGAACCCAATGTTCGGTGGCGTGGGCACGGGGATCGGGCGAGCTAAGCGGTCGGTGGCCCTCGACCTCCGCAAGAGCCAGGCGACTCAGGTGCTGCAGAGGCTCGCGGGCGCGGTCGACGTCGTCGTGGACAACAACCGGCCGGGCGACCTCGACGATCGTGGCTTCGGGCCAAGGGCCGCGGCGCTTCAGTATCCATCGCTGATCTGGTGTTCGATCACCGGCTACGGCCAGGACGGACCCTACGCGCGCTTCGCCGGGCACGACATCACCTATACCGCCTTCTCTGGATTGCTGGCCGCCATCAATCCCGAGTTGCCCTGGTATCCGCAGCTGGTGCTGTCGCTGCCGATCGCCGCTCTCATGGCGACAACCGGGATCGTGACAGCCCTCCATGACCGGCAGCGAACGGGTAAGGGGGCTTACATCGACATCAGCGTGAGCGAGGCAGCCAGTTGGCTGCTGAGCGGCTCTGAAGGCCAGCTCAGTGACTCCGCCTTCGGTATCCCCATCTCGGCGGCGCGACGCCTCTATCAAT
>Ga0209415_10001473_pt1 | contig 45184 bp, 46 predicted proteins | sample PeaSoiSIISIP2007_FD_187696 | JGI IMG/M metagenome (GOLD analysis project Ga0209415, IMG submission 187696) | Peat soil microbial communities from Weissenstadt, Germany - SII-SIP-2007 (SPAdes) (version 2) | ecosystem: Environmental > Terrestrial > Soil > Wetlands > Peat | place: Germany... | reverse complement strand
GGGGCTGCTGGTGGTGGTCACCATCAGTGTCGTCAACATAACGGCGAGCTCGGCATTGACGTCTCCGTTTCCATCTGTCATCAAGACCCATGTCTGGAAACCCAAGTCTGGGGTAATGGGACCAAAGGTTGCCATTGGCGCGCACGTGGTCTTGAACACGTCCGGAAGTCGTCTCTGCGCCAACGTCGCGGTAGCTGGAGTCCAGTGGACCGTGTGGTGTGATCAATCTGCCCAGTTTCCGGTGGTGAGTACGGACGGTGGTCGGCGCTGGATCGTATCGGGTCCGCTTCTGGCCAACGATTGGGTTGGTGGGGGTGAGTACTACGTGACGAATGTCACCGCGCTTTCGCCGGATGTCGTCGTGATGATCGGCAGCGGTGTGGTCGACAGCACCTTCGACGGCGGCCACACTTGGCACCAACTCTCGACTTCCCTGTCCATGGCTGGTGCGTGGAAGATGAGCATCGTTCGATTCGAGGGCGGTACTGGCGTACGACCTTACGAGCCCGTACTACACATCGTGGAACACCATACGGTGAACCCCTCGGTAACCTGGTCCGCCACTTACATCACCGAGGACTTGGGCCACTCGTGGATCCGGTTAAGTGAGCTCCGGCGCTAACTCTGTACATTTGACCAAACTCAGGTGGCTGTGAGCCGAACGACGAAATCGGGCCGCTGATCGCCATGTTGGGCCGCCACTTGCGCAGTCTCCAGGGTCTGCTGCGCTACCTTTTCGCTTAGTGATACCACGACCCTCGAAGAAAGGCACCGCATGAGCGCTGTATGGCACTGGTTTCTCAATGTCACGGGTACGCGTCCATCGAGCAGCCCGCTCTGGTACAACTTCTGGTCGGGCTTCGGGTCAGACATCGGCGAGGTGGCCATCATCGGTGGGCTCATCACCGTCATCCGCCATCAGAACTGTGGCGTCAAGGGCTGCTTTCGATTCGGACGGCACGAGTACGAAATGAATGGCGTCAAGCACAAGCTGTGCCGGACCCACCACCCGGCCATCGACGAGAATCACCGCATGACTAGTGAGGAAGTCACCGCGCACTACGCGGCCAACAAGTAAGCGGGCTGCGCGGAACTGAACCAACGCTCGTTGAGGCTTCGCACGACGAAGCGTGCTTCGTTTCCGGGGCTATCGGGTGCTCAAACTCCAAGAAGCGCAAGAGGGCGACCGAACAAACTGCATAGGACGAGACCTCTGTCTGCATCGTCGGTTCCACGTCCTTGTTGGAGAGGAGCGCACGGCCGGTAAATGGCGCACCAGCTGACGTGCTCCATGCCCTGGCTGGATGAACCTCGCCCAAACATGTAGAAGTTGCTTGAGCGCAGTACCGCGTTGCACTTGGCAATTGCGTTCGCCGGTAACGATCAGGTCATGCCGCAGAACTCGACTAACCGCGGTGGATCGTTGAGTGCAGAGCCCAGTCCGTTGTTGTACATCCGTGCAATCGAAGGATTCTCGTTTCCAAAGGCCAGGAATGGAGTGGGGAACGTCAGACCTTGGAGTGAGATCTGAAGGAAACGAGTCGTCGTTGTGGCCACCACCCTGAAAGCCGCTTGGTCGGCGCCATCAAATGGGGGAAGGTGGTGGGCATTGCGTAACTCGAGGAACCACTTGTTGGACTGGTGAATGGCGTCGTACAGCCTCACCCCGTACCGGATGGGGTTGCACTGATCGGTCAAACTGTGAACAAGCAGAAGGTCGGGCCGACCTACTTCGGTCGCGTAGGAATGGCCGGTCACCTCGTCCCCCGACAAGATGACCACAGCTCGATAATCAAGACCCGTTCGCAAAGCAGCGAAGCTGTTTCCCTGGGGATCGTCACCGTGATCATACGCAAGCATCGCAACGGCGTTGGCACCGTCCGAGTGACCTGCGAGAGCGATCTCGGCGCTATCCACAAGACCGTTGACGACGGGACAGTTTGCGGTCAGACTCGACGAAGCCGCGAGCACCTCCCTGGTGACGAAGGCGAGGTCGGCGGGCTCGTTCTCCAGATCTCCTTCGGTGTTCACATAGTGCTGTTCCGCGATCGCCGTGGGCTTCTCATCGGGGAAGAACGGTGCCACCACGACGAAGCCTGCTCGCGTCCACGTATCGAGCAACAGCGCATAGGTGTCGGGAGTGACGTCGTACCCGTGGGCGAAGACAATCATCGGGTAACCGCCACTGCTTTCCACCGGAGCCGCACCCACCGATTCCCTCGGGCCGCCCGGCACATACGCGATCGGGTAACGAATCTCAGTGACCAGAGTTCTGCTCGTCGTCAAGATCGAATGGGGCGTCGTCGCATAGTTGAGCACATGTCGGGATCGATCGACGAACGTGCATCTCTCGAGTCCGACTCCGAACTCAGTCGACTGGGTGACGGCGCGCGGGTGATCAGCCTCGGCAGCTTGCGGCGTGGCAAGCACGCTCGCCACCACGAGCGCCACCAACAGAACATGAAGAGAGCCGGACGTAACGCGGTGCCGGCAGTGCATCTTCGGCGAACTGCGCCAAGGTGGCGTCATCAGCGCCTTAACCGCAGATTCCAATGTGTCTGGAACGCCGCACGAAACCCCCCATTCGTACGAATTCTAACTGTGCGCTGGCATCGCGTCGGCGCAGGCCCACGGTTGACGACAGTCATTTGAGAGTCAATGATTAGTGTCCAGTGCACAATGTGGGGTGAACTTACAAACCGCCGGCATCGAGAATCCAGCCAACAAAGGAGCGACAATGACTACACTCGAGCACCGACCGAACACCGCACTGCTCGTTGTCGACGTACAGAATGGCGTCGTCGAGGACGCCCACCAGCGTGACGCAGTCGTGTCCAACATCGGAGAATTAGTTCGAAGGGCGCGGCGGGATGGCGTGCCCGTGGTCTGGGTCCAGCACTCGTCCGAGGACCTCGCCAAGGGAAGCGACGAATGGCAGATCGTTCCCGAACTAGCCCCTGGAAGCACCGAGCCACTCGTCGAAAAGACCTATGGTGACTCCTTCGAGGACACGGCGCTTGAGTCCGTTCTGTCAGAGCTCGAGGTGGGGCGGCTCATTGTCGTCGGCGCGCAGACCGATGCGTGCATCCGTTCGACGCTCCACGGAGCGATCGTGCGAGGTTACGACGCCACACTCGTCAGCGACGCGCACACCACGCAGGATCAGACACAATGGGGAGCACCGCCCCCTGACCAGGTCATCGCGCACACCAACCTGTACTGGACCTACCAGACGGCACCAGGACGAACGGCGGGGACAGTCTCGACGAAGGATGTCGGATTCAGTGATGCACCCTGAACTCTTATGCCCGAGCTGAATCTGGTCGGTCACGCAAAGCAGATTCACCGTCGTTGTCAGGGCCGGATCTGACCAGCTGTACCTGATCGTCAAGAATCAGGTATTGCCAAGCGGAACGGTAACCCTTTGGGTCTTCCGGCCCGGCGACGAGACAGAGAATGTCACGTTCGAGGGTTTCAGGACCACGATTGCACCCGCGAAGCCCGTGAACCGTGGTCCGCACACCGGCATGCGAATCTGAGACCGGGAGGCCGCCACCAGGGAGGTGACCCGGGCCGGTCCAGTCGACGACGCGGCAATGGCCGGGCCGTACACCATCCGAGCACTAGTCGGTCGAACGATAGACACCGTCGCGAACGGAGACGAGGACTTTGAGACCGCGAGGAACACCTTGTAGAAGTAGTAACGCCGTCCATTGGTACCCCGCCAAGCCGTCAAGCTCGCGGGATTGCCCGAGCCCGGCAGGACCAGGCCCTCGACGCCACCCACGACGGTCTCGCCGTTCCTCCCCTGTTGGCCCGCGGAGTCCGGACAGGTGAGCACGATCGTCGTTGACGCGAGGCCCCCAGAACCCGATGGCGCGGATCGGCCCAGCCTGACGAGCGCGAGTCCAACTGCCGCCCCGATGACAAGCAGGGCTACGACGACCACTGCGATGCGCTTCACGACCCTTCACACTATTGGGGCCCTTGCGTGTTGGTTTGGCGACCATGCCACGGACGATGACGACGGAGGCGTGCACTTGCGAGGACGGCATCGGTCGCCCATTTATCGGATCTCGAGCCGCTGACAGGGGCGCTCCGATTACCGGCAGGGTTCCTTCACCATGGCTAGGTTCCCGACCTAGCGACCTCGATCCTCCAATTGTGTCCGCAGTGACGGCCACTCGAGGTCAAGAATCGAGTAGATGGCCGTGTCGCGGTATCGACCGGACTCCCCCGGCGCTTGGGACGGCTGCCACTGGCGCAGCACGCCTTCGAAGGTGGCGCCCAACCGCGCGATTGCGTCTCGTGATCTCTCGTTGCGCGCGTCGGTCTTGAGGTCTACCCTCACGACTGCCCACGTCGCGAATGCGAACTCCAAGAGAAGTCGCTTTGCGCTCCGGTTGATGCCGGAGCGTTGCGCGGACGCCGCCAACCACGTTCCCCCTATCTCCACTGCGTAGGGCGCCGCTGCACGCGGTAGACACCTGATGGTGAGGTAACGCGTGACGCCGACCACGCGCTGGGTCGCGCGGTCCACCTGCGCGAAGGGAATCGTCAGACCTTCGTCACGCTGGGTCAGGAGATCTCCCACGTAGTCAGACATCGCGTCCTTGGTTGGAGGCACCTGCGTGAAGCGGTACGCGGATCGTTCCTCCGTGGCCGCGTCCACGAGTTCGGCGATGTGGTGCAGAGCCAGGGGCTCCAGCCGGACTCGTTCGGAGGCCAACACGGGAACGGAAAACAACTGCGCCATTGTGACATGCTGCCATGGGCCACCAGGTGGGCGCAGCGACTTGCCGCGGTAAGTTCGTGCCCGACAGTGTCGACGGCACCCGCAAGGAGGAAACCGGCGATGATCTATCAAACCGATCACTATCGCGTGAAGGCTGACGCTGTCGATCGGGTGAAGCACGCCATCTCGGAGTTTGTTGCTTACGTGAGGGATCACGAAGCGGGAACCAAGTTCTACGCGTCGTGGCAGGAGATCAAGGATCCCACGCGCTTCGTGCATCTGTTCATCTTCGAAAACGAAGAAGCGCAGGCGGCTCACGGCAAGTCAAAGGGGGTCCGGCGCTTCGAATCGGTCTACGTCCCCGAACTCTTGGATGGTCCCGTCATCTTCACCATTTTCCAGCAGGTTGCTACGAACTCGTAAGGCCCGCGGCGCCTGTCAAGGAGTGAGTTGGCGACACCTCGATGTCCTGGGCTGCGGATCACAGCCCTAGTGACGACCCTGCGTGTCCCGCGTGTGAGTCTCCTTACCTCGGGACTGCTCCGTCGCCCGAAGATCACCACACCACTCGTGGCGCCCATCACGGTCCATGGCGATCGCCCCGTGACTCTCCGAACAGTGAGGAGCAGAGCGTCAGGGTCGACCACCGTCGTCGAAACTAAGCCTCGAGCCCCTTGCCCAGCCCGTGATCACGATGCCCGGACCCGGATCGTGCCACCGCCTTCAAGCATTGCTGAATCGCCTCCGCCGCTTGCTTGCGAACCGATTGGTTCGGACTCTCGTCGCGTAGCCGAATCAGTATGGGCACGGAGCCACCATTGCCCAGGGACCTCCGCAGCGAGTTCATGGCGGGCACGCTGACGTCGGGATCTGCGATGAGTTCGGTCAGGAGAGCCTTGACTCGATCGTCCTTGCGATAGCGCCAGAGAGAGCCGACGATCATCCGACGAGCTGGTCCGTACTCCCGATTCGCCGCGATCCCCAAGAGGACGTCCCGATGCTTTGCCGACGAGGTGGTGGCGAGGGCACGGCCTATCTCCTCGCCCACGTCGGAGACTCGTGGCGCCCACGACCGGAAGGCGGCCAGCAGTGGATCGAAGGCATCGGGCCGGGCGAACGGGTGGCACAGAAGTCCCGCGACGACGATCACCGTCGCGGGATCCGTGAGGGTCGGAAGAAGTCGCACGAGCACGGGCAGCGCCGCACGCTCGTCGAGCCTCGCGGCTTCGACGTTGTCGTGAGCGCTGGCGGGCACGACAAAGCCTTTGGCCCCGGCGATTCCGGCGTCATCGAGCGCCTGGCGTATCCGCGCGGCGTCGTCGGTCACGGACGCCACCCCTGCACTGAGGTGAGCGGGTCTAGTACAGCGTCAGCGCGCAGGCCTCCACGTCCTTCGCGAACGCCTTCCATCCGTTCGCCCACTGGACCTCGTGTGAGAGATAGTACGTCCCGATGCTCTTGAAGCTCTTGGCGCTCGCCTCGTACTTGATGATCGCCACCAGCTCGCTCAACACGTGCTTGGAGCCGCTGCTCGGAGCCTCGGACGCCAACTTCTCCCAGAAGGGGAGGTACGTCTTGGCCCACTTCTGATAGGAGGAGTAGGACGTCCCGGTCGGCGCCTTCGAGTGGAAGGTGAGGATCGTGTGGCAGAACGCGCTCTCGCTCGCCGAGAGGTGGGTCGACGCGCCCGCACCGGCGGCGCCCGAACCAAGAGTCAGCATCGAGGCGACGACGGCACCGCCCAGGAGGGCGCGCGACCGGCTGATACGAGGGTGTCCGGATGAACTCACGACGCACCTTTCATTGGGGAGCGGGGCTCCATTTGGGTGAAGCCGCGACGCGGCAACGCCACGTGTCTACCAGATGGGGAGGCTCCCGAGTGGTCATCGCCGCGAGGGCGCGGCTACCGCTGTCGCGTCTTCCAGCGCCTCGCGCGCGTGATAACTAGAACGTGTCAACGGGGACGCCTGGACGTGCAGGCCCAGGCGGCGCCCGCGCTCCGCGAGGTCGTCGAACTCAGCCGGGGTCCACCAGCGGGCCACTGGCAGGTGCGCCTCGGTAGGTCGCAGGTACTGGCCGATGGTGACGATCGACACCTCCACCGCGGCCAGGTCGGCCAGCGTCTCCTCGACCTCGTCGGCCTCCTCGCCGAGCCCGACCATCATTCCGGACTTGGTGGTCAGCCCCGCCGCCCGGGCGCGCGCAAGCACGGTGAGGCTGCGCAGGTAGCCGGCACTCGGGCGAACGGCGCGCTGGAGTCGAGCGACCGTCTCGACGTTGTGGTTCAAGACATCGGGCCGCGCGGCCACGAGAATCTCCAGCGACGCGAGGTCTCCCTTGAGGTCACTGGTCAGCACTTCGATGGCGGTGGACGGTGACCGGCCCCGGATCGCCTGCACCGTCGCCGCGATCGCCCCGGCCCCGCCATCACTCAGGTCGTCGCGCGCCACGCAGGTGATGACGGCGTGGCGAAGCCCGAGGCGCACGACCGCCTCGGCCACGCGGCCCGGCTCCGTGGGATCGAGCGCCAGGGGCTTGCGAGTGTCAATGAGGCAGAAGCCGCACGCCCTGGTGCATCGCTCGCCGTTGACCATGAAGGTCGCCGTGCCCGAGGCCCAGCATTCGAAGATGTTGGGACAACCCGCCTCCTCGCACACCGTCACCAGTCGCAGGTCCTCGGTCAATGTCCTCAACGATTGATACTCCCGGCCCATGCGGGCCCCCACCCGCAGCCACTCCGGCTTACGAGAGTGGATCGGCACACCCGCGTCTGGGTCCACCCCGGCCCGGCGCAGTCGGCGCAGGAGCGGTCGCTCCTCTCCGGGTGTCGCGCCACGCCGCTCCACTGCGGCCACGCCGGCTCCCCCGCCGAAGCGTTCCTCGAGCTCGACGCCGAGGCGCTCCCCGACCTCGAGGCTGGTCACGTCCAGTCCCAACGACGCCATAGAGGCGACCGGCTTGTCAGGTATTCCGCAAGGCACGATCGCTGCGAAGGCGGTCATGTCGACGTCGACGTTCAGCGCCACCCCGTGCAGGGTGCGTCGGCGCCCTACGCCATCGCGCTCGGTGCGCACGCCCACGGCAGCGATCTTCTTGGGTCGTCCGCTGACGTCGGCCCACACGCCGGGGTAGCCATCCAGGCGGCCGACCTCACCCAATCGGCCCTCGGAGTCGAAGGCGCGCACGGCGGCGATCACCGAGTCCTCCAAGCGCGCCACGTGAGTGCGCCCGGCGGACGGGTCGTCGTCGACCGTCACCACGGCCCAGGCCACGACCTGGCCGGGACCGTGATAGGTGACGTCGCCGCCGCGATCGGCGTCGACCACTTCAGCGTCAAGGGTCTCGGGCGGGACCAGGAAGTGCTCGGGCACCGTCCGGACGCCCTTGGTGTAGGTCGGGGGGTGTTCCATGAGGAGCAGGTAGTCGTCGGCCGCTGACACCAGCGCGCGCTGCAGATCGTTGGCCTCCACGAACGTCACCCGCCCCAGGTGGCGACGTCGCAACACTTAGCGCTCGCTCTCGAGGTCGAGACCGGCCAGTAGCTCCGCCACCCGTTCCAAGTAGGCAGCCGCCGACACCGGCTCACAGACCCGATGATCGAACGAGAGACCCAGCACGAGACGGCGTCCGGCCTCGACAACGGGTTCGTCATCGTGCAGCGCCACCACCGGGACGCGCCGCACGGATCCGACCGAGAGGACCGCAACCTGGGGTTGGATGATGATCGGCGTCACGACCAAGGAATGTTCGCTGGGCGGCCCCACAATCGTGAAGGTACCACCCATAAGATCATCAGTCGTCAGGTGCCGAGAGTCGATCCGCTCGAGCAGCTCCGCCACCCGGCGTGCCAGCGCGCGCAGGGTCAGTCCCGCGGCCGCGTGCACCACCGGCACCAACATGCCGTCACCTTCAACCACGCGAAGGAAGCCCAGATTGACCGTGCGATGCACCACGAGCTCGTCACCGGCAAACGTCGCGTTGAGGAACTCGAACTCCCCGAGTGCGCGAACGGCAGCGAGACCGACGAGGACGTCGTCAGTAATCGCCACGCCGTCACGTGTTTCGCGCGCGACTTCATCGAGGCGATCGAATATCGACGCGTCGACCTCAATCGCCACGAAACCGTGTGGCGTGGTCTGAACGGACGACGCCATGTGCTCACCCATGCGCCGTCGACCGTTAGAGAGGGGAATGACGACATCGTCGGTCGGCCCGTTAGCGACTGCTCGCTCAGCGTCACGTCGGGTGATCGAACCTCCGGGGCCCGAGCCTCGAATCGAACCCGGCTCCACGCCCGCGTCGGCCAGGATTCGACGCACGACGGGCGAAACCACGACACCACCCACTTCGCTCGGCCCCGGAAATGGATTCGGTCCCGAGATCTTCGCGGGCTCGATCGTCTCAACCGCTGTGGAAGCGCGGGGTGTCGTCGCGGCCTCCCGCGGTGACTGCGACGCTGTCTCGCGCTCGTCGATCACCGCAACGCGAGAACCCGTCGCCACCGTGTCGCCCTCCGCGGCGAGAATCTCGGTCAAGACGCCGGCCGCGGGAGAGGGCATCTCGGAGTCCACCTTGTCGGTCGAGACCTCGAAGAGCGGTTCGTCGCGAACGACCACGTCCCCAACCTTCTTGAACCATCGGGTGACGATCCCTTCGGTGACCGACTCGCCAAGTGAGGGCAAAGTGACGTCAGTCATTGCCGCAACTCTACCGGCGCGTCCATTTCGCAATTCTGCGAAAGAACCTGATCCTCTAAGCGAACACCAACGCCCTAGTTGATTACAAGGTGCTGGGTTCCGTCGATCATTTCACGCGCGATATCCAAATGGCCGGCGTGGCACGCCGTCTCGGTCACAACTTGGAGAACCATTTCATAGAGGTTCTCAAGCCGCCAAGAACCGAATCGGTCGGGCCACGCCGCCGGTTCGTCGGTTGGCGAGTGGGCGACAATCACCTGGTCGGCTAGCGCGCATTCCTCCCGGTACCGTTCGATCGCCGCCACACCGCCACCCGGCGCCACGTCCCAGGCGCCGGGATCGCCTATTCCCTCCGCAGATTGGCCGGCGAAGACGGCCCGGAACCAGAAACCCTCGACGTCGAGAGCCAGGTGCTGGACCAGTCCCGCTGGGGTCCATCCGCTCGGCACCATCGACGTCGTGAGCGCCCGGTCGTCAAGGCCATCGACCGTCGCCAGGACATGGGCGCGCTTGTTGGCGAGAGCGCGCTTCAGGAGATCGAACTGATCCACACGACATCGTTGCACAGGCCCAAGCGTGGCCGCTTGGGAAGTCCCCCCCCGTCGGGCCGTCCAAAAGGTGATGCCCGCTAGACGCGAGTACTCAAGGGAGATTGACGAACCTTGACGTCAGCCAACGTGTAGGCCCCGTCCGGCCAACGCCAGCAATGTCTCGCCGAAGGTTTCGGACAGCGACGGGTGGGGTTGGATCAGCGCGGCGGCCTCCTCGGCCGTGGCTTCCCAGTTGACCGCGTAGTAGCCAGCGCCGAGCTGTTCGGTGACCCACGGGCCAGCCATGTGCACACCGAGGATCTGGCCGGCCGTCCCATCGGGGCGCTTCTCGGCGATCACCTTGACCACTCCCTCGGTGTCGCCAATGATCTGGGCGCGGCTGTTGCCACCGAAGGGGTCCTTCTTCACCACCACGTCGAGTCCCTTCTCTTTGGCCGCTGCTTCGGTCAGCCCACAAAAGGCGACCTCAGGATTGGAGTAGATCGCCCACGGGACGCGGTCGTAGTCGACCGGAACAGCACTCTCACCCAGAATTGTCTTGATTGCCACAATCGCCTCAGCGAAGCCGACGTGGGCCAGCTGGGGCGTGTTGGCCACGACGTCACCCACCGCAAAGACCTTGGGATTGGCGGTGCGCTGGAGTCCGTCGGCGACCACGAAGCCCTTGTCATCGATGACGACTCCGGTGCCCTCGGCCACCAGCCCCTCGGTGCGCGGGCGCCGGCCCACGGACATCACCACCATGTCAACGCTCACGTCCTCGCCGCCCTCGGCCGTGATCGTCGTGCCCTTCTTCTTCGGCTGGTGCCCCGTCACGGTCACGCCGGTGCGCACGTCGATCCCGCGCTTCTTGAACGCGCGCGCGACGACACTGACGACCTCCGCGTCGCAGCCGGCCAGGATCGTCGGCAGGAACTCGAGCACCGTGACCTGCGTGCCCATGTCGGCAAGCATCGACGCGAACTCACAGCCAATGGCGCCGCCGCCGATCACCGCCGCCGTCGCCGGCAGCGCGGTGATGTCCAAGAACTCATCGGAGGTCACGACGAGCGTGCCGTCGACGTCGAAGCCCGGCAGCGTCCGTGGGACCGAGCCAGGGGCCAGAATCACGAAGCGGCCCTGGGCCGCGACGCCGGCGTCGGCGCCGTCGACGACGCTGACCGTTCCGTCCACCTCCAGGCGCCCGGTGCCCGACAGGGTCGTGACCTTGCGCCCCTTGAGCAGTCCCGACAGGCCCTTGAACAGGCGATCGACGATCTCGTTCTTGCGGGCCTGGCTGACCGCGAAGTCCACCGTGACGGTCTTGGCCGTGATGCCGAACTCGCTGGCGTGCTCGAGCGTGCGCCTGACGTGAGCGGTCTCGAGGAACTCCTTGGCCGGCACGCACCCGCGGTGCAGGCACGTGCCGCCCACCTTGTCGCGCTCCACGATGGCGACGTTCAACCCCGCGGCCGCCCCGTAGAGGGCGGCGGCGTATCCGCCCGGGCCGCCCCCGATGACGACGACGTCGAACTGCTGAGGCTCGTTCGCCACGCTGTATCCCTTCACTCGCTGCACCAAGAAGAAAGCAAAGGAATCCTAATGTTTCCCCATTGTCGCCGGCCCGGAGCTAGGAGTGCTGGCCCTCTTGGAGGTCGGCGGCGCGCGTGGCGAGTAGGTCGACGAAGTCGTTCATCGGATCTCCCGAGTGACCCTTGACCCACGAGAAGCTCACCGCGCGCTCGACGTCAAGGGTGAGCGCAAAGAGCGGCTCCCACAGGTCGCGGTTGGCGACCGCCTTGCCCTGCGAGTTTCGCCATCCCCGGCGCAACCACCCGGCGTACCAGCGCTCGTGAAAACACTTCACCACGTAGCTCGAGTCACTGACGATCTCGAGCGGGCCGTCGGGGTTCTCGCGCAGGGCCTCGATGACCGCCTGGATCTCCATGCGCTGGTTGGTCGTGTGGGCCGCGGCGCCGCTGGCGAAGGCGTCGCGCCCGCGCGCCCACGCCCACCCACCAGGACCGGGATTCCCGCGGCACGCGCCGTCGGTGTGGATCCTGGTCATATCCTCCTCGTCACCCAGGCGTCGGGGTCCTTCGTAAAGCGGGTGACGGACGTAGGCAGGTCGCCGCGCAGGACCTGGCCGAGGGTGACGTGCTCGAGGACCTCGCGCAACGTGCCGCGCACCGCGATCCACACGTCCTGAAGGTGGGAAGCCTCTCCTTCGTAGTGCAGGGTTTCGGGACGCATCCCGCGCACGCCGGCCATCGGTCCGCTGACCACGCGCAAGATGTCGGCGATCATGATCGTGTCCGGATCACGAGCCAGCTTGAAGCCGCCCTCGGGACCGCGCTGGGACGAGACCAGGCCGCCGCGGCGCAGGTCCGACAGGATCGAGCCCAGGAACTTAGCCGGCAGGTCCTGGACCTGAGCGAGGTGCTCGGCGCTGGCCGAGTGATCGCTCGCCGCCAGCGTCAGCAGGGCACGAATGGCGTACTCGGCCTTGGCGGGAACTTGCACGGTCCCCATTCTGCCGCCTCCCGGGAGCCCGCGAGGGAAGCCACTCCTAAGGTGGGCGCGTGTTCGACCTGGCCACGCGACGTCTCTACCTGTGCGTGGACGCCCGGACCGACCTGGCGGACTTCCTAGCCGCCGTGCTGCGCGGTGGCGTCGACGTGGTGCAGCTGCGCGACAAGGACAGGACCGACGAGGAGAGGGCCGCCGCGGCCCGGCTGATGCGCGAGCAGTGCACGAAGTTCGGCGTCCCGTTCATCGTCAACGACTCGCCTGAACTGGCCTTCGCCGTCGGTGCCGATGGCGTGCACGTGGGTCAGGAGGACGCCACCGTGGCGCGTTGTCGCGACGTTCTCGGCCCCGACGCCGTCGTTGGTCTCTCCACGCACGCCACCGCGGAGTTCGACCGGGCCCTGGCGACCTCGGCCTCCTACTTCAGTGCGGGACCCGTCGAGGCCACCCCGACCAAGCCGGGCCGCGAGGGAACCGGCGTCGCCTACGCGGCCGAATGCCAGGCGCGCAGCGATCGACCCGTCTTCGTCACCGGCGGCGTCACGGCGGCGAGCATCGCGGACCTCGTTGGAGCGGGTCTGCGCCACTTCGTGGTCGTGCGGGCCCTCACCGACGCACCCGATCCCGAATCGGCGGCGCGCGAGCTGCGCGAAGCGATCGACGGGTCCCTGGGCTAGCGGTGCCGGTCGAGCCACCCGAGCAGGGTGGCGACCATGCGCGGGTCCGCGCGCAGCTGGTGCCCCGCGCCCTGGATGAGGCGCATCTCGGCCCGACCCTCGGCGGCCGCGACCAGGTCGCGGGCGTCGCTCACGGGGATCTCGGGGTCCTCGGTCCCGTGGCCGACGAGCAGACGACGCGGCGGGACACGCGCGGCGGCGTCGAGGGGGTCGATCGCCAGGACGTCGCGGCGCAGCTCGTCGGCCGCCAGCAGGTCCGCCTCGTCGCCGACGACGCCGGCCACCAGCACGGAGCGGCGAAACTCATCGGCGGGACCGCACCAGGGCTCGAGATGCGCGGGAGCGGCGAAGGTGGCCACGCCGCGCACTCGTTCGTCGTTCGCGGCGACGGCCAGGGCGAGCGCTCCGCCGAAGCCGAAGCCGGCCAGGGAGAGCTGGCGATCAGGTTCGCTCACCCGGTCGAGGATGGTCGCGAGGTCGTGGCGCCACTGGGAGGCCGAAAAGGTGCCCGTGCTGCCACCCACTCCCGAGAGGGTGCCGGTGACCACGACCCAGCCCGACTCCTGAGCCAGGTGCACGGCAAGTTCCGGCAGGAGGCCGGCGGCCTGGCGGCCCATGCCCATCGCGCGCGGCAGGCCGTGCACGAGCACCAGGACGTGGCTCGCCGCGGGTCGCGCCTCGGCGCTCGCCACCCGCAGGTCAAGCAGGGAGTCCCCGCTCTGAAGCTGCTCGTGCGCGAGCACGCGGTTAGATGCCGAGTCGCTGAGCGAGCAGCTCGCGGTGGTAGGCGGGGTCGCCGAGGAAGAGCTCGGAGCTCTTGGCGCGCTTGAAGTACAGGTGGGCGTGGTGCTCCCAGGTGAAGCCGATGCCGCCATGGATCTGGATGTTCTCGGCGGCGCAGTGGAAGTAGGCCTCCGAGCAGAACGACTTGGCCAGGCTGGCCGCCACGGGCAGGTCCTCGTTTCGCTCCTGCGCCGCCCAGGTCGCGTAGTACGCGGCGGACTTGGCCGACTCGACGTCGAGCAACATGTCGGCGCACTTGTGCTTGATGGCTTGGAAGGACCCGATGGGCCGGCCGAACTGGACGCGGTTCTTCGCGTACTCCACCGCGTTGTCGAGCACACGCTGGGCCCCGCCGACCTGCTCGGCCGCAAGGGCCGCCGCGGCCATCCACAAGGTCGTCTCCAGGCCCGCCAGCGCCTCGCCGTCGATGCCCACGAGGGCCGCGCTCGCACGATCGAGGGTGACGCGACTCTGCTTGCGGGTCTGGTCCATCGTCGGCAGGCTCTCGCGCGCCACTCCGTCGGCGGCGCCGTCGACGGCGAAAAGCGACAGGCCCGCGGGCGTCGTGGCGGGCACGAGCAGCAGCGTCGCGCTCGACCCGTCGGTCACGTAGCTGCGCACGCCGCTGACCACCCACCGGTCGCCGTCGCGCTCGGCGGTGGTGGTGGTCGCCGCGAGGTCCCACCCGCCCGCGTCGTCGGTGAGGGCCACCGTGGCGATGGTCTCGCCCGACGCGATGCCCGGCAGGTACCGGTCCTGGTCCTCTTCAGATCCCACGTTCATGAGCGCGTTGGCCGCGAGCGCCACGGTCGAGAAGTACGGCGCGCACAGGAGGGCGGCCCCCATCTCCTCGAAGACGACGTAGAGCTCCACCGGCCCGAAGCCCTGGCCACCGAATCGCTCGGGGATGCCCAGACCCTGGAGCGCCAGCTCCTGGGCCATCTGCTTCCAGACCGCGGGGTCGTAGCCCTCGTCGGTCGCCATCAGGCGCCGGACCTCGCTCTCGGGGGACTTCTCGTCCAAGAAGCGCCGCACCATCTTGCGGAGCTCATCCTGCTCCTCGCTGAAGCCGAAGTTCATACCAGCCCCTTCCTACCGGCGAGTACGACCCGCGCAGAAGCGAGACTAGTCAATCCCGACCGGGCCGCCGCGTGGCAGTCTCTAGGGATGGGCAACGTGGAGATGGTCTGGTCCGACGCGGCCGTCGAGGTCCACCGCCTCGTCGTGGGACCCGTGGACAACAACGTCTACGTGGTGCGCTGCCGGCGTAGCGGCGTCGCCACCCTGATCGACGCGGCCAACGAGCACGAGCGCCTGCTCGAGGTCGCCCGGGACCTCGGCGTGACCTCGGTGCTCGAGACCCACGGCCACTGGGACCACATCCAGGCCGTGGCCGCGGTGCGCGAGGCCGGCATCGACGTGTGGGTCCGCCGCGAGGACGCCGATCAGCTGTCGGGCTACGACCACCTGCTCGAAGATGATGACGTGCTCTCCGTGGGCGACCTGCGGGTGCGCACGGTGCACACCCCGGGCCACACGCCCGGCTCCATCTCCTTCCTCGTCGAGGGCACCCCCCTGCTGTTCACCGGCGACACCCTCTTTCCGGGCGGGCCCGGCGCCACGCACTTCGACGGCGGCGACTTCGCGACGATCATCACCTCGATCGAGGAACGCTTCTTCCGAGTGCTCGATGACGCGACGATCCTGTGGCCCGGGCACGGGTCGCCGTCGACCATCGGCGTCGAGAGGCCCCACCTCGACGAGTGGATCGAACGCGGCTGGTAGGACGGCCCCGCGAGCCTCACCGGTAGGCTCGACTGCGTGCCGGAACCACTTCTCGAGCTGCGCAACCTGCACGTGGTGGCCGACGGGGTGGCCATCCTGCGCGGGGTGGACCTCACGGTCCGCGAGGGCGAGGTGTCGGCCCTCATGGGGCCTAACGGCGCCGGAAAGTCCACGCTGGCCGGCGTGGTCATGGGTCACCCGGGTTTCACGATCACCGACGGCGAGGTGCGCCTCCGCGGCGAGGTCATCACTCGCTGGAGCCCCGACCAGCGAGCGCGCGCCGGCATCTTCCTGGCCTTCCAGTACCCCGAGGCGATCAGCGGCGTCTCGGTCACCCAGTTCCTGCGCCAGGCGATCGCGGCGCGCAAGGGGCTCGACGAGCTCAGCGTGCTGGAGGTGCGCCTTGACCTCGCCGAGTGGATGGACCGGCTCGGCATGGACCCGGCCTTCGCCGAGCGCCACCTCAACGAGGGATTCTCCGGTGGCGAGCGCAAGCGCAACGAGATACTCCAGATGGCCCTGCTCGATCCGGTCGTCGCGCTGCTCGACGAGACCGACTCGGGCCTGGACATCGACGCCCTGCGAGTGGTCGCCCGCGGCGTGCGAACCGTGCGCGACCAGCGACCCGACATGGGCGTGCTGCTCGTGACCCACTACGTCAAGCTCCTCGAGGAGATCGAGCCCGATCAGGTCCACGTGCTCATCGACGGCCAGATCGTCGCCTCCGGCGGCGCCGACCTGGCCCAGCGCATCGAGCACGAGGGCTACGACGCCTGGCGCCGGGTGCCAACGTGAGCAGCTTCGACGCGCGGCGCGTGCGCGCGGACACGCCGGGGCTGCGCCGCGTCATCTACGGGCGACCCATCACCTACCTCGACTCGGGCGCGACCTCGCTGCCGCCGCGCTCGGTCATCGAGGCCATGAGCCGCTACTACGAGCTGCACCACGCCAACGTCCACCGCTCCGTCTTCCAGACCGCCGCCGAGGCCACCGCGACCTACGAGGGGGCGCGCGAGTCGGTGGCCAACTTCATCCACGCGCCGGGCGGGGCGGGCGAGATCGTCTTCACCCGCAACACGACGGAGTCGTTCAACCTGCTCGCCAAGTCCTGGGGGGCCGCCCACCTCGGTGCCGGCGACGTGGTCCTGCTCAGCGAGATGGAGCACCACTCGAACATCGTCCCGTGGTTCCAGCTGCGTGACGCGACTGGAGTGCAGGTCCGCTTCATCCCCGTGGGCGACGACTTCCGCCTGGACCTTCGCGAACTGGACCGGCTCATGGACGGTGTGCGCCTGGTCTCGATCGCGGCGATGTCCAACGTCCTAGGCACCGTCAACGCGGTGCGCGAGGTCACCGCGGCGGCCCACCGACACGGGGCCCTGCTCGCGATCGACGCCGCCCAGCTGGTCGCTCACGCTCCGGTCGACGTGGTCGAGCTCGACGTCGACTTCGCCTGCTTCTCGGCCCACAAGATGCTCGGTCCCACCGGGATCGGCGTGCTGTGGACGCGAGAGGAGATCCTCGCGGCCATGCCGCCCTTCCTCGGCGGCGGCGGCATGATCGCCGACGTGCGCCTCGACGGCTACAGCCCGGCCGACGGGCCGACCCGCTTCGAGGCGGGAACTCCGGCGATCGCGGAGTCGGCCGGACTTGGCGCCGCCGTGCGCTATCTCACCGGACTGGGCATGGCCGACGTGCAGAGCCATGACCGCGACCTCACCGCCTACGCGCTCGCGAGCGTGGCGGACACGTTCGGCGATCAGGTGCGCCTCATCGGGCCCGCCGACCTCGCCGATCGCGGCGGCGTGATCAGCCTGGACGTCGCGGGCGTGCATCCCCACGACGTCGCGCAGGTCCTCGACCAGATCGGCGTGTGCGTGCGCCCGGGACACCACTGCGCCAAGCTCCTCATGCGCCGCTTCGGCCTCAACGCCACGGTGCGCGCGTCCTTCGGTCCCTATTCGATCCCCGCGGACGTCGACGCGCTCGTCGAGGGGCTCGCCAACGCGATCAAGATGTTCGCCTAGCCGTGCCCGACCTCGACGAGCTCTATCGCGAGATCATCCTCGACCACTACCGCTCCCCGCGCAACCGCGGCGAGCTAGCGTCGCCGCCAGCCGTGCGCGTGGAGGGCTTCAACCCGCTGTGCGGCGACGAGGTCGTGGTCTACCTCGACGTGCGCGACGGCGAACTGCGCGACATCAAGATCACTGGGCGCGGCTGCTCGATCTCCCAGTCGTCGGGCTCGCTCATGTCGGCCGCGGTCAAGGGCAAGACGATCGAGCAGGTCCGCGAGGTGATCACCCGCTTCAAGACGATGATGACGATCTACGAGACGTCGCTGGAGAACCCCCGGGTGCCGGTCGAGGTCGACCTGCGATCGGTCGGCGAGCTCGCCGCCCTCCAGGGCGTGGTCAAGTTCCCGGTGCGCATCAAGTGCGCCATGCTCGCCTGGAACACCCTGGTCCAGGGGCTCGACGAGTCCTGACCTACTTCGGGGTGCAGGGCACCGGGTCGTAGGCGGGCACCGCCAGCGTGGGGTTGGTCGTCGTGGTGACCGGGGTGTGGGAGTGGCCCTTCACCGTCGTGGTGGTGTGGTTCACGATCGTCGTCGTCGTGGCGACCGTCGGGGGCATCGGCGTCTGCAGCGCGGCGTTGGGTGGAGGGTTGGTCGGTGACAGCAACGTCGAGCCGAAGATGTTGACCAGGAGCTGCTGGGCGTAGGGCTGCTGGACGAAGAGGACGTCGGCGCCGTTCATCACGCCGCCGCTCGTGGGCAGCGTGTAGGTCTTGATGGCGGCCGGGTTGATCGAGTGGAACTTGAGCGCCAGCCCGATGAGCTCGTTGAGCGAGAAAGTGCTGTCGAGGGTCACGCCCTGGGGGATGTTTGCGAAGAACCCGTTGAGGGCCACCGGGTTGAAGAGATCACCCTTGACGCGCGCCAGCATGGCGCGCAGGAACGCGTTCTGCCGATCGATGCGCCCGTAGTCGCTGGTCCCGTCGTAGATCCAGCCCGCGTTGACAATCTGGCCGTAGCTGGGGTTGCCCTTGGGCCAGGCGGTGTTGTGCGGCGAGTAGTAGAAGTGGCGGCTGCGCGCGACCGCCAGGGCCTGGAACCCGCTGACGAGCTGGCAGCCCGGGTGGCGGATATTGAGCCCCGAGTAGGGGTCACGGGACTTATAAGGGAAGTCCAGGTAGACGCCGTGGATGGCGTCGGCGGCGTTGATGAGGCCCGCGAAGCTGACCTGGATCACGTGGCTGATGGGGATGCCGAAGTTGGCCGTGATCGTCTGCGTCAGCAGCGACGGCCCGGACCCGTAGTTGACGTTGATGCGGTTGAACCTGCCGAAGAGGTTCTGGTTGGCGAGCAGCGTGACGACGGTGTCGCGCGGGATGGACAGCATCGTGATCGTCCCCGCGACAGGGTCCACGTGGATGATCTTGACCACGTCGCTGCGCTGGCCGGAGACCGAGCCGCTCGACGCGCCGGTCTGCTTGGCCACCTGGCCCGTCAGCCCGGCGCGCGAGTCCGAGCCAATGGCCAGGATGTTGAACGGCTGGTTGGGCTCGGGATAGCTGATGCCGGTGACGTGGATCTTGGGGATCTTGTCGAAGCGCCACTGTGCGTAGAGGTATCCGCCCCCGAGCAGGGCCACGACCAGCCCGACCACGACGACCCCGCTGATGATCCAGGCTCGGCGGTGGCCACGGCGCTCGAGGTGGCCGCGCTGGCGACGCTCGACCCCCGAGTGCTTGTCGACCGCCTCGCCCAGCGCCTTGAGCCGCGCCTCGTTGGCCAGGGCGCGCTTGCGGGCCTCCTCGGAGTTGTTGGCGGGGCCGCGCGGGGCGCTGTGTCGACCGTTTGGCATCGAACTACTTTACCAACGGTCTCCGCGCCTCCCCGTTCACGCGTCGACGGAGCGGAACGGTTCGTACCCGTCTCGTTCCAACGTCTCAGCGAGCTCGGGTCCCCCGCTCGCCACGATGCGCCCACCGCTCATCACGTGGATCACGTCCGGGGTCAGCTCGTTCAGCAGCCGGCGAAAGTGGGTGATCGCCAGCACCCCACAGCCCCACTCCGTGGTCGCGGCCAGCAGCCGGCGCGCGACGGCGCCCAGCGCGTCCACGTCGAGCCCCGAGTCGATCTCGTCGAGCACGGCGAACGTCGGGCGCAACACCCCCACTTGGACCATCTCGGCGCGCTTGCGTTCGCCTCCGGAGAGGTCGACGTTGACGAAGCGTTCGAGGACCTCGGGGCGCAGGTCCACGCGCTCGGCCTCATCACGCATCCGCTCGGCGAGTCCGTCGGGGTCCGCGCCCGCCGCACGCAGCAGGTCCACGGGTCGCACCCCGGGCACCTCCAAGGGGTGCTGGAGGGCGACCAGCAGGCCGCGACGAGCGCGCTCGGTCGCCGACAGAATGAGCAGGTCGTCGCCATCGATCGTGGCCGTGCCCTCCAGCACCTTGTATCCCGGGTGGCCCGACAGCGCGTGGGCCAGCGTCGACTTGCCCGACCCGTTCGGGCCCATGATCACGTGCACCTGGCCCGACACCATGGTGAGGTCCACGCCCTTCAGGACCAACGTCCCGGCGACCTCGACCCGAAGCCCGCTGATCGTGAGCGTGGAGGTCACGGAACCTCCACGACGACGCGCCCGTCGACGACGCGCGTGCCGTAGTGGTGCACGGGACGCGTCGCGGGCAGCGACGTCGGCTCACCGTCGCTGAGGCGGAACATCGCTCCGTGGTGGGCGCACTCGATCTCGCGGGTCTCGACGTCCACCTCGCCCTCGGCCAGGCTGAACTCCTCGTGGCTGCACCGGTCGTCGAGCACGTACACGTCGTCGCCGATGCGCACGACGACGAGCGTGCGGTCCCCCGCCTTCACCTGCCGCGCCGCGCCCTCGACGAAATCATCCAGCGCGCCGATCGCGAGCTCGCTCACGTCGACCTCACCCGGGCGAGGATCCCCGTGACGTCCTCTTCGACCAGGCGCGCGAGGTCCCGGGGCAGCTCGGTCAGCATCTCGGTGAAGAAGCCCTGGATGATCAGGCGCTCGGCCTCCTCGGGCTCGACTCCGCGCGACTCGAGGTACCACAGCTGCAGGGCGTCGAGGGGGCCCACGCTCGAGGCGTGCGCGCACATGACGTCGTTCTCCCGGATGTCCAGGTTCGGGACGCTGTCGGCGTGCGCCGTGCGCGACAGCAGCAGATTGTGGTTGGTCTGGCGCGCGTCGGTGCGCTTAGCGCCCTTTTCTATCTCGATGAGTCCGGTGTAGACCGAGCGCGACGATCCGGCCACCGCGCCCTTGGACAGGAGCGTCGAGCGGCTGCGCGCTCCGCGGTGGTACTGACGCGTGCGGAAGTCGTGTACCTGGGTCCCCGAGCCGAGGTAGGTCGTGCCCAGCTTGTTCTCGCTGCCCGCCTCGAGCATCTCGGCGTCGTTGCGCGAGCGGTCGTAGTGGCTGCCCATGCCCAGCACCGCCTGGCGCATGCGCGCGTCGCGCTCGAGGAAGGCCGTCGATCGCGCCACGTGCCAGGCGCTGAGGTCGAGGCGCTGGTAGGTAATGAGATGGAGCCCCGCATTGGGACCGACCCGAAACTCGCTCAGCGGCACGACCAACGCGTCGACGCCGCCCTCGAAGTACTCCACCACCGTCGCGCTGGCGCCGCGCCCGAGCACGACCACCGTGCGTGCGAAGCACGACGTCGCTCCCACCACGTGGCGGATGACGAGCGGCTCGGCCACGGTGACCCCGTCGTCCACCCGGATCACGGTCGCCGACGGGCAGAGCGCGACGTTCAGCAACCCGAAGGCGTCCCCCGAGTAGCGCTCGATCAGCGGCACCCCGGCCACCGAGCCGCCGGTCGTCACGGACTCGACCGTCACGCCCTCCGGCGGCGTGCCCGCGTCGATCATGAATCCGTCGCTCAGGCGCACGACGAGTCCGGCGCGCGCGCCCAGAGCCCGGGCGAAGTCCGACTCCTCCGTCGCGGACGCCTCGACGGGGACGCTGAACCGGTCGAGCGAGAGTTCACCCAGCGGGGCGTATCGCCAGACCTCGTCACTCTCGGTGGGCAATCCCTGGGCCTGATACGCGTCCCAGGCCAGCTGCCGGGTCGCCGCGTCGGGCCGTGAAGCGAGGAAGGTGGCGGCGGAGGCGGCGAAGGACGTCATAAGAGAGGTTGGCTATGGAAGTGTAACGGTCGGGCCCTTCGATTTCGCCGGTGCGACGTAGGCTGACACGGTCGTCAGGGGGTCAATCGTGTTCACATCTGAGGTCCTCACCCTCGAGGTCGAGGGACACGTCGCGACGCTGTGGCTCGATCGTCCCGAAGCCCGCAACGCCCTGGGCAAGGCGTTCTGGCGCGACCTCGGACTGGCGGCCCGCGAGGTCGCAGGACTCGACGACGTGCGCGTGGTCGTCGTTGCCGCCCGGGGCCCGCACTTCAGCGTCGGCCTGGACCTCAAGGAGTTCGCCGGAATCGCGGCGCGCGAGTCCGCGTCACCCGCGTCGGCCAACGCCGCGCGCTACTCCGGGATCCGTGACTGGCAAGCGTCGGTGACGGCGATCGCCGAACTCCCGATGCCCGTCATCGCCGCCGTGCACGGCTACTGCATCGGCGGCGGCGTCGACCTCATCACGGCGTGCGACGTGCGCCTGTGCTCGAGCGACGCCATCTTCTCGGTGCGCGAGGCCAAGGTCGCTATCGTCGCGGACCTGGGAACGCTCCAGCGTCTGCCGAAGATCGTCAGCGCCGGCCACCTGGCCGAGCTGGCCTTCACCGGCAAGGACATCGACGCCAGTCGCGCCGCGCAGATCGGCCTGGTCAACGACGTGCGCGGCGGCGACGCGATCGCCGTCCTCGAAGCCGCCTACGAGCTGGCCAACGAGATCGCGGCCAACTCGCCCCTCGCGGTGCGCGGGACCAAGGCGGTGATCGCCGCCAATGAGGGACGCTCCGTCGACGAGGGACTCGAGTTCGTCGCGCGCTGGAACACGTTGTACCTGCAGAGCAACGACCTGCGCGAGGCGCTGTCGGCGTTCGTCGAGCGGCGTGCGCCCAACTTCTCCGGCGACTAGCGGCGCCAGAACTTCCGGCCGCGCTTGTTGCGGCGGGCCTGCTCGTCCAGCTGACGCTGGCGCTCCTCGATCAGTTCTGGGGCCACGGCATCGACGATGTCACGCGCCTGGTCCAGCAGGTCGCGCCGGAGTTCGACCGGTACCGACGTCTCGGGCGCCTTCTCCACCGGGGGCTGGACGAGCGACCCGTGCACCCAGCCCACGTCGGCCAGGCGCCGCTCGTAGGTCACGCAGTTCTCCGGGCACGACCACGGCTGATCAGGAGCGTTGCCGAGTACGCAGAACCGCGCCACCTCGCCCGAGTTGTAGGTTCGGCTCTGGAAGTGCTTGCACTCCTCGCGCATGGCCATGCACCATTCTGGCACGCCGCTGGCGAAGGTCGACCGGCGCCGTTCCCGTGCTGCGCCGGACCCCACGAGCCTGCCCGGGGGCGAGGACGATCGTGGTGACGCCTATCCGACGAACGTCTTGACGTCCGCGATGAGCTTGTCCTCGATCTCGAGGTTCCAGAGCGAATCGGCCACGTCGATCACGAGGAAGAGTTCGGACACGAGCAGTGTTTCGATCGCCGCCACTCCCAGGTGCTCGAGCCACTTTCCGATACCGAAGCGCACCGTGAAGTCGCTCGGGCTTCCCGTGATCGTGATCGTGAGCGCACGATCCGCGGCCACGGCCGCGCGAAGAAAACCGCCCTTGGTCGCCTGGATGACCGTTCCCTGATCGCTCGGTGCCGACGTCTGCACCGTGAACCCATCCTTCTTGAGGTACTCCTCGACGTGCGACTGAAGTGCGCTGAGGTCGGTTCCCTTGCCTTCAAAGTGTTCTGACTTGTCTCCGAGCACGCTGTCCTCCTCGATTGGTCGCCGGCCATCTCATCCCATGAGTTGGCGTCAGGTGACTCCGACTCTTCGAGAGTCAGGTTCAGAGCCCCTGCGTTGACTATCGCAATCTACCATCGGCATCTTCACTTGATTCACGGAGTCGAAGTCTCACGTTTCTCTTAGCTGCGTCGATCTCGCCCTCTCGATTCCGACGTCCCGCGGGGACGCTGCGAGTGACGTGCACGACCGATCGCCGCACAACTCGCCCTTCGAGTGGGACCGCCCGGGAACGACCATGCCGAGGGCACGTCGCCGTGGGACCCATGAAGTCTGGACCGGATAGCCGGCCCAATCTGTCGAGTTCGCGTCGCTCAAGACGCGCTGGGTCCGCGCGTCCGTTCGCGACGCTCGGGCCGCCGCCACGTCGCACCCTTCCGCCATCCATCGGCTCCGCGCCCGCATCGTCACTAGGCCCAAGGTCTCGGAGCGCTCGCGAACTGGCGACCGCGGCGCCCGGGCGTGCAGACGAACGCCGTAACGATCGGCGGTACGGAGCCTCGTCACGAGCGGTGATTGAAGCGCTACCTCGCGCTGATGTCGTCGCGCACGGGGCGTGACCGACCCGGGCCGATGGCGTCACTCCGGTGTCACGAGCCGCCGCTCAGTTAGAGTTGACATGACCATAACCACCTGATAGGGTACGAGTCAAGATGACTCAAACCGGGTCCCAGGTGAGAGCCCGGACTCGGCGTCGTCGGCTCGCGGAGTGTCTCCGTGGGCGAAGTGCTTGGCCGCCGGGCGGACTGTTCCGACCACGGCGCCCAGCGCGGAGAGGAAGATGTGCCCATGAGAGCAGCCCTGTGCGACAGATACGGACCCCCGAGCGTCGAGCATCTCGTCGAGGTCGCCACGCCCGTCCCCGGGGACCACGACCTCCTCATCCGGATCCACGCCTCGACGGTCAACCGGACCGACTGCGGGCTGCGCCGGGCTCATCCGTTCTTCTTCCGCGCGTTCACGGGTCTCACGCGACCTCGGAAGAAGACACTGGGCAGCGAGTTCGCCGGGGTGGTCGAGACCGTCGGCCCGAGTGTGGTCGCGTTCGCGCCCGGCGACGCCGTCTTCGGCGTCACGCGCGATGGCCACGGAACGCACGCGGAGTTCGTGTGCGTCGGCGACGACGCGCCGATCGCGGCGAAGCCCGACAGCCTGACCTTCGAGGAGGCCGCGTCCGTGTGCATGGGAGCGATCCAGGCGTTGACGTGCATGCGGTCGGTGATGTCAAGAGGGAACCAGCGCATACTCATCTACGGTGCGTCGGGCTCCATCGGAACGGCGGCGGTCCAGCTGGCCGCGTACTACGGCGCGCACGTCACGGCGGTGTGCAATACGAAGAACGTCGAGGTCGTGCGGTCCCTGGGCGCCGACGAGGTGATCGACTACACGCAGGACGACTTCACGCGCAACGGCGAGACGTACGACGTCATCTTCGACGCGGTGGGCAAGCACTCCTACCGCCGCTGTCGGCGCTCTCTGGTGCCCCGCGGCGAGTACGTGGTCACCGACCTGGGGTTCATGTGGCAGAACCCCTACCTGGGCATCGTCACCGCGGTGCTGCCGACCCGGCGGGTCCGGCTCCCCTTCGAGCGCCACGCGGACACGAAGCGCGACGTCGCCCTGTTGAAGGAGCTGATCGAGGCGGGGAGGTACCGCGCGGTCATCGATCGCGCCTACCCCCTCGAGCAGGTCGTCGAGGCGAACGAGTACGTCGAGACCGAGCAGAAGACGGGCAACGTCGTGCTCACCGTCATCCCCGAGCGTGCCCCGTGAGCTTCTATCCGGTCACGTCGGTGCGTCGCTCTCGTCGACCGTCGCCCGAGAACTCGCCGGTCGCCCTGTCACCGGCGCGGCACGGAGGCCGGTTGGGGACGAGTCCGGCCCGGCGCGGTGGTGCAACGCGCGCTTCAGTCGGCCGGGCCCGAAGCGGCGAAGGTCGCGGCCGCTAGCCCCAGCACGAGACCCCGCGCCGGCACGGACGAAGCCGACACCCGTCGATCATCTGTCCATCGTCGGGGCCGCGGACTCAGCGTCGAAGTCGACGAGGACGGCGGCGCCATTGACCCGGTCGTGCGCCAGGTCAGCCAGGGCCTCGTCGGCCCGCTCGAACGGGTAGGGCTGGACGGTCGCCGTGATCTCGAAGCGCGCCGCGAGCTCTAGGAACTCGCGGCCGTCACTTCGTGTGTTCGCCGTGACGCTGCGCAGGGTTCGCTCCTCAAAGAGGTGGCGCTGGTAGTTGAGGACCGGGATGTCGCTCAGGTGGATGCCCGCGACCGCCAGCGTCCCGCCGCGGTCCAGGGCGGCGAGGGCGACGGGGACCAGGTCGCCCACGGGGGCGAAGAGCAGGGCGGCGTCGAGACGTTCCGGCGGGGCGTCGGCCGCGTCGCTGGCGCTCGCGCAACCGAGCGCCAGCGCCAGCTCGCGAGCCTCGGGCGAGCGCGTCATGACGTGGACGGTGGCGCCCTCGGCCAGCGCTATCTGGGCGGTCAGGTGAGCCGAGCCACCGAAGCCGTAGATGCCGAGGCGGCCCCCGGGAGGGAGCTCGCACCGCCGCAGGGACCGAAAGCCGATGATCCCCGCGCACAGCAGCGGCGCGGCGTGCACGTCGTCAACCGCGTCCGGCAGGACGTAGACGTACTCCTCGTGAGCGAGCGCGTAGGGCGCGTATCCCCCGTCCACGTCCCAGCCGGTGAACGTCGGCGCGGTGCACAGGTTCTCGCGGCCGTCACGGCAGAAGGCGCACTCTCCGCAGGTGCCGGCCAGCCACGCGGCCCCCACCCGATCGCCGACGCGCAGGTGGACAACTCCCGGGCCCAGCTCGTCGACCACGGCCACGATCTCGTGCCCGGGAACGACGAGGCGCCGCCGTGGCGCGAGGTCACCTTCGCACAGGTGCAGGTCGGTGCGACAGACCCCGCAGGCGCTGACCCGCAGGCGCACCTGGCGCGGGCCGGGCACCGGCACGGCTCGGGTAACCCGCTCGAGGGGCCCACCGTCGATCGGGCCGGGGGTCGCGACGGCCCACGCCGTCATCATCTCGCTCGTCACCGCCACACCGCAGTCTTAGTCGCGCGCGCGACGACCGGGGGCGGTCAGCCGATCGCGCCCTCCATCTGGAGCTCGATCAGGCGGCTCCACTCGACGGCGTACTCCATCGGCAGGGTCCGGGTTACGGGCTCGATGAAGCCGTTGACGATCATGCCCATGGCCTCGGCCTCGGTGAGTCCCCGGCTCATGAGGTAGAAGAGCTGGTCGTCGCCGATCTTCGAGACCGTCGCCTCGTGGCCGATGGACGCGTCCTGCTCGCCGACCTCCATGTAGGGACGGGTCTCGGACACGGACATCTCGTCAAGGATCAGGGCGTCACAGCGTACGAAGCTCTTGGCTCCGGTGGCCCCCTCCTCGACCTTCACCAGCCCTCGGTACGCGGTGGTGCCGCCGTCCTTGGAGATCGACTTGGAGATGATGGTCGACGTGGTCTCGGGGGCGCAGTGGATCATCTTGGCCCCGGCGTCCTGGACCTGGCCGGGCCCGGCGTAGGCCACCGAGAGGACCTCGCCGGAGGCCTTGGGACCCATCAGGTAGACCGACGGGTACTTCATCGTGAGGCGCGACCCGATGTTGCCATCGATCCACTCGACGTGGGCTTCGGTCTCGGCGCGCGCGCGCTTGGTCACCAGGTTGTAGACGTTGTTGGACCAGTTCTGGATCGTCGTGTAAGTGATGCGCGACCCCGGCAGGGCCACCAGCTCGACGACCGCCGAGTGGAGCGAGTCGGTCGTGTAGACGGGTGCCGAGCAACCCTCCACGTAATGGACCTGGCTGCCCTCGTCGGCGATGATCAGCGTTCGCTCGAACTGGCCCATGTTCTCGGTGTTGATCCGGAAGTAGGCCTGCAGGGGCTGGTCGACGTTGACCCCTGGCGGCACGTAGATGAAGGAACCGCCGCTCCACACCGCCGAGTTGAGCGCGGCGAACTTGTTGTCGTTGGGCGGGATCACCGTGCCGAAGTACTTGCGCACGAGGTCGGGGTACTCACGCACCGCGGTGTCCATGTCGCAGAAGAGAACGCCGAGGCGCTCGAGGTCCTCGCGGTTGCGGTGAAAGACGACCTCGGACTCGTACTGGGCGGTGACCCCCGCGAGGTACTTGCGCTCGGCCTCCGGGATGCCCAGGCGCTCGTAGGTGTTCTTGATCGCGTCGGGCAGGTCCTCCCAGCTGTTGACCTGGTTCTCCATGGGCTTGATGTAGTAGTAGATGTCGTTGAAGTCCAGGTCCGGCATGCGGTCGGCGAACCAGGGCAGCATCGGCTTCTTCTCGAAGCGGGCCAGGGCCCGGAGCCGGAAGTCGCGCATCCAGGGCTCCTCGTTCTTCATCGCGGACATCTCGCGCACGATCGCCTCGTTCAGGCCCTTCTTCGGCTTGAAGACGGGGATCTGGTCGTCGGACCAGCCCAGCTGGTAACGGCTGAAGTCCAAGCTGTCGATCGCCACGGTTCTCCCTCGAGGATTAACCCTACGCCCATAGTACTAACTGGCCCGCGGAAGCGGTGCACCGCACCTGGCAGAGTAGTGCGATGCCCAGCGCCCCCCGGGCCCCCCGGCGGCCCTCGTCGCTCACCCACCACGGCGACACCCGCGTCGACCCGTACTACTGGCTCGGCGAGCGCGACAGCGAGGAGGTGCTCGCCCACCTGCGCGCCGAGAACGAGTACCTCGCCAAGCGACTGAGCCCGCTCACGGCGCTCGAGGGCGTTCTCTTCGACGAGATCAAGGCGCGGATCCAAGAGACCGACATCTCGGTGCCGGTGCGCCGAGGGGCGTGGTGGTACTTCGAGCGCACTCGCGAGGGGCTGAGCTACTCCCTCAGCTGCCGCGTGCCGGCGAGCGGCGACGACCCCACTCCCCCGGACGTCGACGCCGAGGTGGTGCTGGCCGGCGAGCAGGTCGTGCTCGACGAGAACGCCGAGGCGCAGGGCCACGAGTTCCTGTCGGTGGGCGTGCTCGACGTCAGCCCCGACGACCGGTGGGTGGCGGTGGGCACCGACGTCGAGGGCGCCGAGCGCCACCGCCTCACGATCCGGCCACTGGCCGGCCAGGTGCCCGTCGACGACGTGGTGGAGGACGTCCACTACGGCTTTGCGTGGGCCCGCGACAGCCGCCACTTCTTCTACACCCGGGTGGACGACGCGATGCGCCCCTTTCAGTTGTGGCGCCACGAGCTGGGCACGTCGGCCGACGACGACGTCTTGGTCCTCCAGGAGGACGACGCCAGGTTCAACCTGGGCGTGGGGCGCAGCCGTGACGACGCGGTCATCGTCGTGCTCGCGGGCTCCTCCACGACGACCGAGCTGCACTACCTCGCGGCCGACGACCCGACCGGGGCGCTCACGGTGCTCGAGCCGCGACGCCACGGCATCGAGAGCTCGGTCGACCACTTCGTCGACCGGCGCGGGCGCGCCTGGTGGCTGAAGATCACCAACGAGGGTGCCACCGACTTCCGGCTCCTCGCGCGCCCCGCGCAGGCGAGCGACTGGCGCGAGTTGATCGGCGAGCGGCGCGGCGAGCGCCTCGACGGCGTCGACGCCTTCAGCGACTTCCTCGCGATCAGCGAACGCCACGACGGCTGCGCGGCGCTGCGCCTGGTGCCCCTGCTCGACGGCGACGACCCGTTCGGCGACGACCTCCTGGACCGGTCGCGCCTGGTGGAGACCGGCGAGCACCCGGCGACGGTCGGCGTCTCGGCCAACGCCGAGTTCTCCACCACCCACCTGCGCATCGCCATGACCTCGATGGTCACCCCGGCACTCATCGCCGACGTCGTCGTCGCGACCGACGAGCTGATCGAGCGCAAGCGCCAGCCGGTCCGCGGTTACGACCGCTCGCTCTTCGCGACCGGGCGTCTGTGGGTCACGGCCAGCGACGGCGAGCGCGTGCCGGTATCACTGGTGGCGCGTCGTGACCTGGTCGACGTCGACGCCGCGGGAGGACTGACGCCGCGGGCGCCCGCGCCGATGATCCTCTACGGCTACGGCAGCTACGAGACCTCGAGCGAGCCCGTCTTCTCCTCGGCGCGCCTGTCGTTGCTCGAGCGCGGCGTGGTCTTCGCCGTGGCCCACGTGCGCGGCGGCGGGGAGCTGGGCCGTTCCTGGTACGAGATGGGACGCCTGGCCCAGAAGCCCACGACCTTCAGCGACTTCGTCGCGGTGGCGCGAGAGCTGGTCGCCCGGGGCTGGACCACGCCCGAGCGCTTCGCCGCACGCGGCGCCTCGGCCGGCGGGCTGCTCATGGGTGCGGTCATGAACATGGCGCCCGAGCTCTTCCGCTGCGTCGTCGCCGAGGTTCCCTTCGTCGACGTGCTCACGACCATGCTCGACGCGTCGCTGCCGCTCACCGCGGGCGAGTTCGAGGAGTGGGGCAACCCCGAAGCCAGCGCCACCGCCTACCGGACCATCAGGGGCTACAGCCCCTACGACAACCTGCACCCCACCAACCCCGACGGCTCGACGCGGCGCTACCCCGACCTCTACGCCACGAGCGGGCTCAATGACTCGCGCGTCGGCTATTGGGAGCCGGCCAAGTGGGTGCTGGCGCTGCGCGACGCCAACCCCGAGAACGTCGCGCTGCTCAAGAGCGAGCTCGGCGCCGGCCACGGCGGCCCGTCGGGCCGCTACGACGCCTGGCGCGACGAGGCCCAGGTGCTGGCCTTCCTGCTGAGCGAGATCACCCCGTCGCCGGAGTGAACACCAGCGTCAGGGGCGCGGTGAGGGGCGTGGGCAGCGTCACCGGGCTGCCGCCCACGGTGACCGCGGCGTTGTGCGGGGATCCCAGCGTGACCTTGGCGACGCCGCTCATCTCAAGGGTCTCACTGTGTCCGCGCGCCACCGTCCCCTGGAACTCCAGGGTGCTCGACGGCCCCATCCGGTAGACGGTCCACACGTTGCCGGCGGCGCCGCTGACGCTGACCACGTAGTGGTCGCTCGGCACGGAGTAGGCCGCCGACTTGGCCGCGGCGTCGGTCGACACCGCGACGAACTTGGCCGGCCAGGTGGTCGTCGTGGCCGGAACGGTCGTGGTCGTCGAGAGCGTCGTCGTGGTGTGGCCGGGCCCGCGATGACGCAGGCCGTACGCGACGACACTGGCGACGCCCGCCAGCACCACCAGGGCCACGAGCAGGCGCACCCCGCCGAAGGGCGGTGACGCACGGTGCTGGGAGCGCGCCAGCGCCCATTCCGCGTCGTGCCGATTCGACAGCGGCGGCCGCTCGTCGGCCCCGGACAGTTCGCTGAACACGTACTCGTGGTTGGGCTCGAGGCGCGGGCGCGCCGGCGTCGGGCGGGTCATCTCCACGCCCTGGTCGTCGATCAGACGGAATCCCTGAGACGGCCGGTACGGCGAGGGCGGCGGCGAGACCAGCCGGCGCTCGAGCGGGCGCACCGTCAGGCGCAGTTCGTCGCGGCGCAGCTTGCGCACGCGGAGCGCCACGACCGCCGCGACCAGGACCGCGACGACGATGAGCGCGGCCAGCAGCCCGGGGTTCATGGCCGCGCCGACACCGAGGCGCTCACGCGCGGTCCCCTGGTCACCTCCCGAAGCGTACTGAGGGGACCCGGGTCACGAGAAGTGAGTGAAGTCGCCCCGGTAGTACAGGAGCGGGCGCCCGGGGTGCCCGGCGGCGTAGTCCACGGCCGCCACCGCCTGGTCGTGGTCCCCGTGGGTGGTCACCCCGAGGAGGCGGCCCTCGAAGTGCGCGAGAGCACCGTCGATCATCGGGGAGCCGGCGGGGCCCGGCGACCACCTCGCGCCGGCGAACTTGTCGACGCCGCTGGTGGCGAAGACCCGGGCCAGCTCCTCCTGGTCGTCGGCCAGGACGCTGACGCCGATTCGTCCCACGTCGCGCACCCGGGGCCAGGAGTGCCCGGCGCTGTGGGCAGAGAAGGTGATGAGCATCGGCTCGAGCGACAGCGAACCGAAGGTCTGGCAGGTGAAGCCCGCTGGTCCGTCGTCCGTAGCGGCGGTGACGACGGCGACGCCGGTGGCGAAGTGACCGACGACCGACTTGTAGCTCGCGACGTCCAGAGGGTTCACCGCGCCGACCCTACCGGCTCGACTGGGCCGGCGAGGGACGAGGCTCAGCCGTCGCCGTAGAGGTCGGGTCGGCGCAGCGCGAGGACCGCGAGCTGGGCGCGACGTCGGGCGACCTCGGCGAGGTCGACGTTCGCCACGAGCACGTCGTTGCCGTCACCGCCGCCCTCGGCGAGGATCTCGCCCCACGGTCCGACGATCATCGAGTGACCCCAGGAGGCCAGCCCCCCACTGGTCGAGCCGACCTGGGCCGCGGCGACCACGAAGGCGTGGTTCTCGATGGCGCGGGCGCGCACGAGGATCTCCCAGTGGACGCGACCGGTCGCGGCGGCGAAGGCGGCGGGGATCGCGAGGACCGTCGCCCCGTGCAGGGCCAGGTGCCGGTACAGCTCGGGAAAGCGCACGTCGAAGCAGATCGACAGCCCGAGGCGAACGTCGCCCAGGTCGGCCACCACGACGTCGTCGCCGGCCACGATGGCGTCGGACTCGCGATGGGCAACCTCGCCGGGCACGTCGATGTCGAACAGGTGGGCCTTACGGTAGGTGGCCACGATCTCGCCCGCGGCGTCGATCAGGACGCTGGTGTTGTGGTACCTCCCCGGTTCGGAGGTCCGCTCGAGCAGGCTGCCCACGTGCACGGTGACGCCGCGCTGGCGCGCCATACCGGCGAAGCGCCGCGTCGAGGGGCCCGGGACCGATTCGGCGGCGTCGGCGAACCCATGCGCCGGCCCGTAGTAGGTCACGTACTCGGGCACCTGCACGTAGGTCGCGCCCCGATCGACCGCGTCGCCCACCAGCTCGAGCGCGGTCGCGACGTTGGTCGCGACGTCGGTGCCCGAGGTCATCTGCACCGCGGCCAGTGTCGTCGGGATTGGTGTCACGTTCGAGTCCTCTCCGGCGCCCGTGCACGCACGCTAGCGGTGACCCCCGGCGTCACGAGAAACCGTCATCTGGTGCGGGTCAGGCGCCGGCCAGGGCGAGACCGTTCGCCGAGCGTTGGATGAGGCCGTCAACGACCAGTCCGTCCACCACCGCATCGAGTCGCGATTCCTCCACGTCGCCGAAGGAGACGGCGAGCGCCGCGGCCGATCTGGGAGCCTGGCCCAGCTCGCGCAGCACCCGCCCACGGATCTGGCGGTCGGAACCCGCGAAGGGCCTCTGCGGACGCGACACGCCGGCGCTGCGCGGCGCGGGGTCTCCTCCCCCCTCGGCCCTCCACCGACAGACCCGGGCGACCGGACAGGCGTCGCAGCGCGGCGCGGCGCGACAGAACGTTGCGCCCAGGTCGATCATCGCCTGGTTGAACGACGACACGTCGCGGCGCGGCAGCAGGCGCTGAGCCAACGCCCGTGCGTTGGACGCGCCCAGTGGCGCGTTGGCGACGGCCCGGGCGAGGACCCGGCCGACGTTGGTGTCCAGCACCGCCTCGCGGTCGCCGAAGGCGAAGGACGCGACGGCCGCCGCGGTGTACGGGCCCACGCCCGGCAGGCGTCGAAGCTCGTCACCGCGCCGGGGCACCGCGCCGGCGTGCCGGTGGCATATCGCGCGCGCCGCCTCGTGCAGGGCCCGGGCGCGCCGGGGATAGCCGAGCCCGGCCCACGCGCGCAGGACGTCGGCCAGCGACGCGTCGGCGCAGGCTCGCGGCGACGGGAACCGCTCCATGAACGCGGTCCACGGGGCGACCACCCGGCTGGTGGAGGTCTGCTGGAGCATCACCTCGCTGACGAGGATGGCCCACGGGTCCTCGTGGCCGATCCACGGCAGGGGCCGGGCCAGACCCGGGGCCGCGCGGCGCAGCGCGCGGCGGAACGCGGCCTCGCCGCTAGTCCCAGACGTCGTCACCGTAGGGTCGGCGCCGCGCGGGCGCCGCGTCGCGCCGCCACACCATGACCCGACGGCGGAAGTAGCAGACCTCCAGCCCCTCCTGGTTGAAGCCCTTGGTCTCGACGGTCACCACGCCGCGATCGGGCTTGGAGCTCGAGGCGGTCGCGTCCAGCACCCGCGTCTCGGCGTAGATCGTGTCGCCGTGGAAGGTCGGGTGGCGGTGGATCAGCGTTTCCACCTCCAGGTTGGCGATCGCCGAACCCGACACGTCGGGCACCGACATGCCGAGCACGAGCGAGTAGACCAGGTTGCCCACGACGACGTTGCGTCCGTGGACGGTCTCGTGCTCGGCGAACCACGCGTTGGTGTGCAGCGGATGGTGGTTCATCGTGATCATGCAGAAGAGGTGGTCGTCGGCCTCGGTCACCGTCTTGCCCGGCCAGTGACGGTAGACGTCGCCGACGACGAACTCCTCGAAGTAGCGTCCGAAGGGGCGGTCGTACGTGGTCATGCGCCCAGTCTGCCCCAGCGCGGGGCGATCTTCAGGCTTCGACCTCGACGAGGGGACGCGTCGTGAACGACACCGTGGCCCCCGGCAGGGTCTCGCCGTTGATCACGAGGCGCCACGCGTAGCGCGCGCCCGGACCCAGTGGGATCGGTCCGAAATTGACGGCGATCGGCACGTCCACCGGGGTGCCCACCGGCACTTGGGCCGGGGCGGTCGCCGAGAAGTCGCCGCGCACCTCGATCGTCTGGGATCCCTCGGGCGTCTCGAACGTGACCAGGGCACCGTCCGCGTCCTCCAAGAACAGTTCCCAGTGGTGCGCGGAGTTGAACTCGTGCCAATCCACGCCCACCTTGATCGCCACCGCCGACGGCGTGGGGTCCGGGCCGGTCACCGACCATCCCCCGCCCAGGATGTAGAGCTTGCCGTCGGCCACTTGCGCGGCGTCGGCGAGGAGCATCGTCACGTTCACCGGACCAGACTACGACGACCCCGCGCCGCCCAACCGATAGGTTCTCTGCGTGCCCGCGACTCACGATCTCGCCGCGACGCGCGACCTCGTCGCCCGCGCGGACACGGTCGTCGCGGCCGGGCTGCGCTCGCTGGCGGCGAGCGGCGGGCCTGACGCGCACCAGTCGCTCGCCTACGACCTGGCACACGCCGCGAGCGCGCTGGCGACCGCGCGCGCGGCGCTCGCCTACGCCGAGCACGGCGCCACCGAGGCGGCGCTGGCGAGCGCCTTCGTGGGCCTGGCGTTCAGTGACCTGGCGGCGCGCGTCCTGGGGCGCGAGCACCTCTGGGGGGTCGGAAACGACTGGTTCGCACCGTTCGCCGACTTCGCGTCGCGACAGCGCGACCCCGCGGTGCTGGCGAGCCTCGCCGAGACTCCGGGTGACCGGCACCTGGGTGACGAGTACTCGATGGTCGCCGCGACCTTCCACCGCTTCGCCCTCGAGCAGGTCCGACCCCACGCCGAGCACGTCCATCGAGCCAACGACGACATTCCCGAGTCGATCGTGGCCGGGCTCAGCGAGCTGGGCGGCTTCGGCCTGTCGGTGCCCGCCGCGTACGGGGGCTTCGCGACCGGCGGAGAATCCGAGTACCTGGGCATGGTCGTCGCGACCGAGGAGCTCTCCTGGGGGGCGCTGGGCGTGGGGGGCTCGCTCATCACGCGGCCCGAGATCCTCACGCGCGCGCTGGTCGCCGGCGGCACCGAGGAGCAGAAGTCCCGGTGGCTGCCCGCGCTGGCGAGCGCCGAGGTGCTCGCGGCCATCGCGGTCACGGAGCCGGACTTCGGCAGCGACGTGGCGGCGATCACGACGTCGGCGGCGCGCACGGCCGGCGGGTGGCTCCTCACCGGGACCAAGACGTGGTGCACCTTCGCGGCCCGGGCCGAGGTCTTGGCGGTCCTCGCGCGAACCGACCCCGACCGCTCCCTCGCCCACCGCGGGCTCTCGCTGTTCCTGGTCGAGAAGCCGCGCGGGGCGAGTGCGGGATTCCGCTTCGACCAGGACGCCGACGCCGAAGGCCGCGCCGACGCGCCGGGGCGACTCGAGGGCCGGCCCATCGACACCCTCGGCTACCGCGGCATGCACTCCTACGAGGTGAGCCTGGACCACTGGTTCGTGCCCGACGCCAACCTGGTCGGGGGCGACGAGGGACTGGGCCGGGGCTTCTACCTCCAGATGGCCGGCTTCGAGAACGGACGGATCCAGACGGCGGCGCGCGCCATCGGACTCATGCAGGCGGCCTACGAGGCGGCGCTCGACTACGCCCGCGAGCGCGTCGTCTTCGGTCGCCCGATCATCGACTTCGAGCTCACCCGGGTGAAGCTCGGCGCGATGGCCGCGATCATCCAGTCCTCGAGGCAGTTCGCGCTCGGCGTCGCGCGGCTCCTCGGTCGGGGCGAGGGAACCCTGGAAGCGTCCATGGCCAAGGCCTACGTGTGCCGCGCAGCCGAGTGGGTGACCCGCGAGGCGATGCAGATCCACGGCGGCATGGGCTACGCCGAGGAGTACCCGGTCAGCCGCTACTTCGTGGACGCGCGCGTCCTGTCGATCTTCGAAGGCGCGGACGAGACGCTCTGTCTCAAGGTCATCGTGCGCCGTCTGCTCGACCAGCTACCGGCCGACTGACGGGCGACACCGCGACCGACCCTCAGCCGTCGACCACCGCGGCCGCGATGGCCATGCGCGGTGCGACCAGCACGTCGCGCGCGATGACCCGCGGACGCACGTGGGTGCCCAACTCGATGTCGGCGCCTTGGTCGCTGCGCACGTCGACGCGCACCGAGATCTCGCCCACCTGGACCACGAGACGCGTGGTCGCCCCCAGGAAGCTCTTGTGGGTGACGAACCCCTTGCCGTCGGGATCCACCTCGATGCCGAAGTCCTCGGGGCGCAACAGGGCGTCGCGCGGGCCCGCGCCGGGATCCGCCTCACCCGTGCGGATCGGGCACGTCTGGCCGAAGATGGTCACCTCGTTGCCGGACGTCTCGACCGGGACCCGGCTCGAGATCCCGACGAACTGGGCCACGAAGGCGGTCGTGGGCCGCGCGTAGAGAACGGCGGGGGTGGCCGTCTGCTCGATGTTGCCCTTGGACATCACGCACACGCGGTCGGCCATCGACAGGGCCTCTTCCTGGTCGTGCGTGACGAACACGGTCGTGATGGCGAGGCGCTGTTGGAGCGAGCGGATCTGGTCGCGCAACTCTCCGCGCACCTTGGCGTCGAGGGCGGACAGGGGCTCGTCGAGCAGGAGCACGCGCGGCTCGATCGCCAGGGCCCGCGCGAGGGCCACGCGCTGCTGCTGGCCGCCGGAGAGCTGGTGCGGGTACTTCGACGCCTGGTCGCTCAGACCCACCAACTCGAGCAGCTCGCCCGCCTTGGCGCGCGACGGCCCCTTCTTCTGGTGGCGCATGCGCAGCCCGAAGGTCACGTTGTTGGTGACGTTCATGTTGGGGAACAGCGAGTAGCTCTGGAAGACCATCCCCATGTCGCGCTTCTGGGCGCTGACGTCGGCCAGGTCTTGGCCGTCGACGACGACGCGTCCCTCGTCGGGCTGCTCGAAGCCGGCCAGCACCCGCAGCGCGGTCGTCTTGCCGCAGCCCGAGGGCCCCAACAGGGCGACGAACTCCCCCGGCTCGATCGTCAGCGTGAAGCCGTCCAGCGCACGCACCGACCCGAAGGTGCGCACGAGGCGGTCCAGCTCGACGCGCGCGCCTGCCGCCGTCGCATCGCTGCGAGGACCGGTGGTCGAGGTCTCTTTCATCTGGGTCACGTTGTGCCGGCCTTCCTACGAGATCGCCTGGACTGGGAGCGGTCGAGCGACACGATCAGCGTCAACAGCACCCACGTCCCAATCAGACCGATCATCGACGCGGCCACGGTGATGTGTCCGTCGGACTGCTGGAAGTTGACGATCCACACCGGGACCGTCTCCCAGAGGTCGAGGCTGGCCATGGTGTACTCGCCGAGCACCAGGGCGAGGGTCAGGACCATCGCCGACAGCAGCGCGGGCCGGAGGTTGGGCAGGATCACCCGTCGCAGGGTCTGGGCCCACGATCCCCCCAACGACCGCGACGCTTCCACCAGCGTCTTCAGGTCGATGGCGCCCAAGCCCGCGTCGAGCGACCGATACACGAAGGGCATCGCCAGGACGACGTAGAGAAAGCTGAGGAGGTAGGGCGAGGACTTGATCCACCCCGGGTACGAACCCAGCACGCCTTCGATGAGGATGATGGGCGGGATGACGATGGGCAGGATCGTGATGAACTCGACGATGCGGCGCACCCGAGGCAGTCGCAGGTGGACGTAGATGGTGGTGGGCACCATCAGCAGCATCGCGAGCACGACGGTCACGAGGGCCAGCTTCATCGAGAGCGTGAAGGCCGCGGAGAAGCCCTGCGCGGACGGGATCGCCTTGACCGCGAAGAACGAGAAGTGCCCAGCGTCGTTCTGGAGGGCGAACTTCAGGCCGGCGTAGAGGGGCAGTAGAAAGTACGCGCCGGCCAGCAGCATCACGACGAGACGCCAGGTCCGGAAGCGAGGACGCCGTGATCGCCGCGTGGGCTGATCGTCGGGCCTCTCCAGGGCCTCTTCCAGCGCGAAGTCGCCGACTACTGAAGCCACTTCGACGCCCTTCGTCGAACCATGCCGTAGAGAATCATCGTGATCGCCAGGACGACGAGCATGCCGAGGCCCAGCGCGTATCCGACGTTCTCCTGGCCGGCGATCACGTTACCGTTGAGGAAGTTACCGATCTGGATTGGCGTGAGGGCGATGATGCCGCCGGTCAACGCCGCGGCGGTGGCGTAGGCCGCGAACGCACTGCCGAAGAGCAGCAGCATGCCACCGAGCACGCTGGGCATCAGCACGGGCACGCCCACGTGGCGCCAGTACCGCCAACTGGACGCGCCCATGTTGGAGGCCGCTTCACGCCACGCCGGTCGCAGCCCCGCCAACGCCGGCGTGATGACGAGCATCATGAGGGGCAGCTGGAAATACAGGTACACCGTGGCGACCCCGTAGTAGGTGTAGATGCTGAAGCCGTGGCTGTACGGATTCACGTGGATGGCGTTGAGCCACACGGTGAGGAGGCCTTGCGCGCCGAGGGCGGCGATGAAGATGAAGGCGAGATTGATGCCACCGAAGTTGGCCAGGACGCCCGACGCCGTGGCGATGAGCCGGCGCCCAATGTTGCTGCGCGACGTGTGGACGGCGTAGGCCAGGAAGACCCCGAGGATCCCCGGGATGATCGAGGAGATCAGCGCCAGACGGATGCTGTTCTCGAACCCGGTGAGGAACACCCCGTGAGTGACCAGGTGGATGTTCTTGGTGGTCAGCTTCCCCGCGTGGGTGCGAAAGGCGAGGTTGACCAGGGCGATGGTGGGAATGCCCAGGCCCAGGAACACGTACACGAAGAACGGGGTCATCGCGACCGTGGGACCGACGCCGCGCCGCAGTCGCTTCGACCACGGCTTCGCGGTGGAGCGCGATGTCACTGACCCGTGCGCTTGCGCGCCCGGGTCAGTGACATCTGGCGTCACGCTAGACATACGTAAGCGTGCCGAACTGCGCTATCAGCCCGCCCCAACCATGGCGGCCCAGTTGGCGTCCACATAGGTCGCGGCGTTGGTCAGCTGCGTGACCGTCGGGTACTGCAGCGTCGTGCCGTTGGGCACGCCGGGCAGCTTGGCCACCCACGCCTTGTTGGCCTGACCGTGCGCCTGCATGTAGGAGAGCTCCACCGGACGGGCCAGGCCCTTCAACCACAGGTTCTGACCGGTCGTCGAGTAGAGGTACTCCTCCCACAGGCGAGCCGCAGCGGGGTTCGGAGCGGCCTTGGCGACGGCCTGGGAGTAGAACTCGCCCACCGCGGCGTCCGTGGGAATGATGACCTTCCAGCTACCCAGGATGTTGCTCAGGTTCGAGGCCTGGAGGTAGTCCCACCAGATGACGATGTTGGTCGAGTTGTTCTCCACCGTGGACGCCGAAGCGGTCCCCGGGAAGAACGTGCCGGCCTTGTTGAGGTTCGCGAAGTACGTCACGCCCGGCGCGACGTTGTCCAGCGAGCCACCGTTGGCCACCGCCGCCGCCAGAACACCCGCGAGGGCCGCCGCAGCGGTCGTCGGCGAGTTGTTGAGGCCGATGGTGTACTTGGAGCCCTTGACCGCCAGGGTCGCCATGTTGGCGAACGAGGTCGGGCAGGTGACCGCAGCCGAGTTGCAGCCGATGGCCACGAAGCCGCCGTAGTCGTCGAACCAGTAGCCGGCGGACTGCTTGAGCCCCGACGGGATCTCGCTCCACGTCGACACCTTGTAGGGCGCCAACAGACCGTCGCCCTGCGCCGTGATGGCGTAGTTCGTTCCGACGTCGATGACGTCAGGGGCGTTCGAGCGTCCCTTGTCGACCTGCAGCGCCGTGACCTCCTGGCCGCTGGAGCCCTCGGGATTGATCGAGTTCACCTTGATGTGGTACTTCTTGGCGAAACTGGTGATGATCTGCCCGTAGTTGGCCCAGTTGTTGGGCAGCGCGATCACGTTGAGCTTGCCCTCCTTCTTGGCCGCGGCAATCAGCGCCGTCATCGACGTCGGACCGCTCTTGGTCAGGTGGGTCACCTTGGCCCAGTTCGTGCTGGACGCCCCGGCGGTCGCCGCGATGGACACGACGGACAGACTCGCCACCGTGGCCCCGGCGACGAGCAGGGTGCCTAACTTCCTTTTCACATCCACCTTCGTTTACCTCCGGTTGGGTTGCGAACCGCCGATTGGAGGTTCGCCGTGAAGACTATCCACGGAAAGTCGCTCGCGTCAGGGCAATGGGGCAAGTTTGGTGAGGGGACTTCGAAAGTTGGGCGATCGGGTCATGAACCCTGCGTGACGGCGCCCGGAACCCGGACCCCCGACGACCCTCTTACGCCTCGTCGATGGTGAAGGGGGCGTGCACCGCCCCCAGCGTGATCCCCGCGGAGTGCAGGTCGGGGCGTTCGCCGCGCTCGGCCTGGGCCCGGCGCGCGGCGCGCTCCCAGCGCTCCTCCACGTGCCCGTAGCGCCAGTAGAGCAGGGCGCCCGCCCAGACGGCCACGAAGATCCCCACGATGGTGAATCCCGCCCGGTTGATGTTGAACGACCTCGCGAAGGTCCAGAACCCCCCGTGCAGGTGCAGCTGGTTGGCCAGGACCTGGGAGAGCTCCAATGTGCCGATGTAGAAGGCCACGAAGACGCTGAGCCCGGTGATGGCGATGTTGTAGTACACCTTGCGCACGGGCTTGGAGAACGCCCAGCCGTAGGCGAAGTTCATGAACGACCCGTCCAGGGTGTCGAGCAGGCTCATGCCGGCGGCGAAGAGCAGGGGCAGACTCAGCACCGCCCAGAACGGGAGTCCCGCGGCGACCGACGTGCCGGCCAGCACCAGGAACGCGACCTCGGTGGCCGTGTCGAAGCCCAGGCCGAAGAGGAACCCGAGGGGGTACATCTTCCAGGGCACGTCAATCGAGCGCGCCAGCGGTCCGAAGAATCGCATCATGAAACCGCGCGAGTTGAGGTGCTTCTCCAGCTCGGAGTCGTCGAAGCGACCCTGGCGCATCTGGACGAAGAGCCGGATGATGCCGACGAGAATCACCAGGTTGAGCGTCGCGATGAGGTAGAGGAAGCTGCCCGACACCAGCGTCCCGATCAGCCCGCCGTAGTGGTGCAGTGGCGAGTTCGAGTTGCGCACCTGGGAGCCGAGCGCCCGTGCCCCCAGGCCGAGCAGGACGGTCAGTCCGAAGACCACCGAGGAGTGGCCCAGGGAGAACCAGAAGCCCGTCGACATGGGGCGTTGGCCCTCGGACATGAACTTGCGCGTGGTGTTGTCGATCGCGGCGATGTGATCGGCGTCGAAGGCGTGGCGCATGCCCAGCGTGTAGGCGAGCACTCCGGTGCCCACGCCCAGGACCTTGGTCGAGCCGATCCCGTAGTGGGCGCGCGACGCGAGGATGAGCAGCGTCCACCCCGCGACGTGCAGCAGGGCGATGAAGGCGATCATCGACGTGAGCGAGCGCCGCTCGGCTCGGGTGAGCGAGCGCGAGCGCTGGGCCGGCGCGTTGGTCTCGCTCGTCACGGTGGCCACGGCGCCACCTTACTAGGAGGGAACCCTAACTAGGAAGGGCTACGACGAGCGGGTGAGTCCGGCGCGCTCGCCCCGGGTCACGAACTTGACGGCCATCTTGCGGCTGGCCTCGTCGATCATCTCGTCGCCGAACATCACCGAACCGGTGCGGTTCTCCTCGGTGGCGACGCGGTACGCCTCCAGGATGTCCCAGGCCCGGTCGAACTGCTCCTGGGTCGGCGAGTACACCTCGTTGAGCACGACGGCTTGGTCGGGCGTCAACGCCCACTTGCCGTCGTAGCCCAGGATCCGCGTGCGCATCGCGAACTCGCGCAGGGCGTCGAGGTCGCGGACCTTGAGGAAGGGCCCGTCGATGACCTGGAGCCCGTTGGCGCGACCGGCCATCAGGATGCGCGAGAAGACGTAGTGAAAGTGGTCGCCGGGGTACTCGGGAACCGCGACCCCCCCGGTGAGAACGGGCATCTCGATGGACGCGGCGAAGTCGGCCGGCCCGAAGATGATCGTCTCGAGGCGCGGCGAGGCGGCGCAGATCTCGTCGACGTTGATCAGGCCGCGCGCCGTCTCGATCTGGGCCTCGATGCCCAGGTGACCCACCGGCAGTCCGGCGTTCTTCTCGACCTGGGTGAGGAGCAGGTCCAGCGCGACCACCTCGGCCGCGCTCTGGACCTTGGGCAGCATCACCTCGTCCAGGCGCGGCCCGGCGCTCCCGACGACCTCGATGACGTCGCCGTAGGTCCACGGGGTCTCCCACCCGTTGACCCGCACGCACAGCACCCGCTCGCCCCAGTCCTGGCTGAGGATGGCCTGGACCACCTTGGCGCGCGCGGCCACCTTCTCCCCCGGGGCCACCGAGTCCTCAAGGTCGAGGAATGTCATGTCGGCGACGGCGCCCGGCGCCTTGGCGAGGAAGCGGTCCGACGAGCCGGGCGTCGACAGGCAGGAACGCCGAGGCAGGTAACGGGAACGCTCGGACATGTCGGCGAGCCTACGCTCGCTCCCTCGGGCGTCGATGGACGCGGTTGACGACAAATCATCAACTGCGTCTTTTCCGGGTTGACCAGGGATGACGAAAGAACCTGGTGCGACCAAGGAAGTCAGCGGGCGTGGTGTCGTAACCTGGCCCCCGTGACTGTCGTCGAACGCCGGGGTCGCCCCGTGACGCCCCGACTCCGACGCCAATCCGGTTGGGGGCGCTGGAGCCTCGTGGCGCTGGGCGCCGCGACGCTCGCCTCGACGACCGTGTCGATCGCCCCCGGCCTGGCCGGCGCGTCCCCGCTGCGCACCGAGCAAGCCCGGGCCAAGGCCATCTACGCCCAGATCCTGTCCATGAACGCTCGCGTCGACACGCTGGGCCAGCGCTACGACCTCGCCCGGATCAAGCTGCGCTCGATCTCCCACGAGATCTCCAACACCAAGGTGATCGTCGCGGCCATCGAGCGCCGCGTCGCCAAGGGCAACTCGGCGCTGCGCCAGGACGCCGTCTTCGCCTACGTCACGAACGGCGCGGCGGCCTCCAACAATCCCCTCTTCACCTCGAAGGCCTCGACCATCGGTGCGACGAACGTCTACTCCCAGCTGGCCCAGGGCAACATCTCGACCACGTTGGCCGGCCTCAAGAGCGCCAAGATCCGCCTGACCCAGGAGCGCAGCCTGCTCAACGCCGAAAAGGCCCAGGCCGCGTCGGCTTCCGCCGCGGCCGCCCGGGCGTTCCACGAGGCCCAGGGGCTCCAGGCCGCCCTCCAACGCGCACTCAACCAGGTGAAGGGTGCGATCGCGCGCTACATCGCGGCTCAGGAGGCGGCGGCCGCACGCCGCGCCGCGGGCCGGATTCACTCCTCGCACCCCGGTCAGGGCTACCCCGCGCCTCCCCCCAACTCGCGCGCCAACATCGCGATCCGCGCGGCGTTGAGCTACCTCGGCGTGCCCTACGTCTGGGGCGGGGCCTCGCGCAGCGGCGTGGACTGCTCGGGGCTCATCATGCTCGCCTACGCCGCCGCGGGGATCTTCTTCCCGCACTACTCCGGCGCGCAGTACGCCGACACGGTGCGCGTACCGCTGTGGGACCTGCGCCCGGGTGACCTCCTCTTTTACGGCTGGCACGGCGATCAGCACGTCGCGATGTACCTGGGCCACCACGAGATGATCGAGGCCGAGACCACCGGCACGCGGGTTCACGTGACGCCGCTTCGCCTGGGCTACGGCTTCGCCGGGGCCGGCCGACCCCGGGTCTAGGTGTCCGCAGTACCCACCAGCGTCCACCTGGGGCCGCTGACGTTCCACCTCTACGGCTTCGGCCTCGCCGTCGCGACCTACGTCGCGTACCTCTACGCGCGACGTCGGCTGGAGCGCCGCGGGATCGACCTGGCGCCCTTCGCCCGTTACGCGGTCGTGCTGCTCGTGGGCGCCCTCCTCGGAGCGCGCGCCGCTCACGTCGCGACCAACTGGTCGCTCTACTCGGGCCACCCGGGCCGATGGCTCGCCCTCTGGCAGGGCGGGCTGGCGAGCTTCGGCGCGCTCGCCGTGGCGATCCCGCTCGGGATCGTCGTGCAACGTCGGTGGTGGCCCGGGGTGAGCCTGCTGGGGTTCTGTGACGCGTTGGTGCCGGCGCTGGTCGCCGGATGGGCCCTAGGGCGCGTGCTCGGTCCCCAGTTCATGGTCAACGGCGGCGGGCACCTGACCCACCAGTGGTTCGGCATGCACTACCACGGCCAGGTCGGCAAGCGCGTGCCGGTTCCGCTCATCCAGGGCGCCGAGGATGGACTGCTCTGGGCGTTGCTCGTCATCGGTGAGCGCCACGGACTCGCGCACCGCGCCGGCCGGCTCGCGGCCATCGCCATGGTCGCCTGGGGGGTCGTGCGCTCGCTCGACGAGCGACTCCTGCTCGGCCAGCAGTCCCACAGCGGCTCGCTGGGCGTCCAGATCGCCGGCGTCGTGCTGGCGATCGCCGGCGTCGGAGTATTCCTTCGTTTGTGGATCACACGCCACCGAGGCACCTCCTCGGCATGATCGCAGGGCGCCCAACAGGATGCGGCGCGACGACTGAGCGGTTACTCCGCCAACGCCGGATCACGGGTCGTCAGCTTCACCGTCGGGCGATCGCGAACGCTGGGTTGACGCCAGCGCAGATGCAGCGCGATGGCACCGCTGAGCAGCGCCGCGTAGAAACACCAGAGCGAGGTGAAACCGCTGGCGCACAGTTCGGCCAGCAGGATCACCGCCGCGAGGTTCGCGACGCCGAACCACATGAGAACTCGATGCCCCGACGCCAGCAATGGTCCGCATGTCGCCACGATGTACAGGCCGATGAAGAAGGTGCCGTGGCGCAAGCCAATCGAGTACACCAGGTGATACGCGCCGAGCCGCGCGGCGGGGTGCCCAACCAGCACGGCTTCGAGGATCACCCCCGACACGAACGTCCCCAGGGCGATGAAGGGTGCGTAGCGCCACCGGCGGCGCGGTGACG